>ERZ791611.2-NODE-2-length-329714-cov-21.936625_pt1 | contig 329714 bp, 279 predicted proteins | sample MGYA00510275_ERZ791611 | MGnify/ENA primary metagenome ERZ791611 (study PRJEB30046, sample SAMN00791912) | human gut metagenome | study: EMG produced TPA metagenomics assembly of the A metagenome-wide association study of gut microbiota in type 2...
CAGACCCGACACGGACGCACCTGAACCGAAAACTCGTTGCGTACCCCGACGGGATTAAAGACCGTTCGGCAGCTATACAGAGAAGATTGGAAGAAACGGGACTGACACGCAAAATCGGAAACAACCAAGTACGGGCAATCCGCATTACCGTGTCGGGAACGCACGAGGACATGGAACGCATCGAAAGGGAGGGGCGTTTGGACGAGTGGTGCGCCGACAATATGAAATACTTCACCGACACGTTCGGAAAGGAGAACATCGTGGCGGCGCACCTGCATAGGGACGAGGAAACGCCCCACATACACGTCACGCTCGTCCCCATCGTCAAGGGAGAGCGCAAACGCCGCAAACGGGAGGAACAGACAAAGAAGCGATACCGCAAGAAGCCGACCGACACCGTAAGACTGTGCGCAGACGATATTATGACACGACTGAAATTAAAGTCCTACCAAGATACCTATGCCGAAGCGATGGCGAAATACGGGCTGCAAAGAGGCATAGACGGCTCGAAGGCACGGCACAAGTCCACGCAGCAGTATTACAATGAAACGAAGAAACTCGCCGACAGCCTCAAAGCGGAGGTAGTGGATTTGCAGCGTCAGAAAGAAACGGCGCAGGAGGAACTCAAACGGGCGAAAAAAGAGATACAGACCGAGAAGCTGAAAGAGGCAGAGACCACCGCAGCCGCCAACATCGCCGAAAGTGTCGGTTATCTTTTCGGTAGTAACAAGGTCAAGACGCTGGAGAGGGAGAACACCGCCCTGCATAGGGAGGTGGCCACGCACGGGGAAGCCATCGAAGCCCTGCAAACCCGAATACAGACCATGCAGGCAGACCACAACCGACAAATGGCGGAAGTAGAGCGGAAGCACCGCAGGGAGATAGCGGACAAGGAAGCGAGGCACAAGCAGGAAATATCGTTTCTGAAAACGGTAATCGCAAGGGCGGCGGCATGGTTTCCCTATTTCCGTGAAATGCTCCGTATTGAAAACCTATGCCGCCTTGTCGGGTTCAGCGACGGGCAGATCGCAACGCTCGTCAAGGGAAAACCGTTGGAGTATGCAGGGGAACTCTACTCGGAGGAACACAAACGGAAATTCACGACCGAAAAGGCAGGGTTTCAAGTGCTGAAAGCCCCCACGGACGGGACGAAACTGGTTCTTGCCATCGACCGAAAGCCCATAACCGAATGATTTAAAAAGCAATTCGACAAGCTAAGGCAGAATATACATCGCCCCATGCAGCCGCAAAGGAAAGGAAAGGGGATAAAACTGTAATTCCTTCATTACATTAAAGTACAATAAAAAGTGCTGTTCATAAACGGCTAATGTGCGGTATTTTTGCTAATTTTACATCGAATATGAAGAATGAAAAGCAAAAGAGATATAAACACTATATGAAAACAAAGTGATTAATCTTACAGAATTAAATAATTGAAAATAACATCTTTACATAAGATGATTGAAGAGAAGAACTATTACGGAAACCTTTGTACAGAGATGTACGAAATCTTGCATGCAGAAGCACCGCAAGACGAATTGAATTTTTATCTTTCTTATGCTGAAAAAGGAAAAAAGATTTTAGAACCTTTATGCGGCAGTGGACGTTTTCTTGTTCCATTCGTGGAAAGAGGGCTTGATATAAGTGGCATAGACTTATCCAATGAAATGTTACAAAAGTTAAAACAGAAATTGCCTGAGGCAAAAGTCGTTCAAGCTGATATTATAAAATATTCTCCAAGAGAGAAGTTTGATTATATATTTATCAGCTCGGGCTCTGTGTCATTATTTACCGATACTGATTTGTGTAAACAAATCTTGTGCAGAATAAAAGAATGGTTGTCTCCAATGGGTAAGTTTGTATTTGCTGTTGATACAATCGCCAATAGATGTACAGATGACAATGATTATGCGATTGCGGTTTCTGTAAAGACAAAGGAGAATTTTGAACTGGTGTTAAAGTCGAAGAACCATTACGATGAACAAAGTCAGACCCAGCTCTCTCCCGGAATTTATGAAATGTATAGTGATACGAAATTGATTCAAAGCGAATTTATGGATTTCCAGACGCACCTTTATAAGTATGGTGAAATGGAAGAATATTTGAAAGAAGTCGGGTTTACTCAAGTCAAAACTTATTCTTCTTTTGACAAGGAAATAGCCATTAACGATCGATGTGAAATGTTTTTATTTGAATGCAGCTTATAATATGAATACCCCCACAATAAAAACTGACAGATTGATTCTAAGGAAATTTCTGGAAAACGATATAGAGGCTCTTTTCCTTATTTTGAAAGACAAAGAAGTCAATAAGTTCCTTCCTTGGTATTCTCTAAAAGATATCGAAGAAACCAAAAAATTCTATGCGGAAAGGTATGCAGCCAAATATGAACAACCTCAAGCATACGCTTATGCCATTTGTCTGAAAGACGACAATTTTCCAATAGGATATGTTAAAGTTGATATGGAAGAGCACCATGATTTTGGTTATGGGCTCCGTAAAGAATTTTGGCACAGAGGTATCGCTTCGGAGGCTGGCAAGGCTGTTGTCGAACAAGTAAAGAAAGATGGATTACCGTACATTACTGCCACACATGACAGGAACAATCCAAGAAGCGGTAATGTAATGCAGGCTTGCGGTATGAAATACTGCTACACGTATGAGGAATTGTGGCAACCTAAGAATTTTTTGGTCGCATTCAGAATGTATCAACTGAACTTTACAAAAGGGCAGGATTGGATATACCAAAAATATTGGGAGGAACATCCTAACCATTTTATTGAAGAGTTGTAACCCTATTGGATAGTGGGTTATTTTTGCTATATTAGTTATGATTATTTTGATTGCTGGTGACACGCATACGGGAAAAACCTTGCTTGCACAAAGACTGTTGGAGAAATACAAATATCCCTATCTGTCAATAGACCATCTGAAAATGGGACTTATTAGGAGCGGGCAGTGTGGTCTTTCCGCTGATAGCAGCGATGCAGAACTGACGGAATATCTGTGGCCGATTGTTCGGGAAATGATAAAGACCTGTATTGAAAATTCTCAGAACCAGATTGTGGAGGGCTGCTATATTCCGTTTGGTTGGGAAAAAGATTTCTCCCTTGAAGATTTGCGACAAATCAAGTATATCTGTTTAATATTCAGTAAAAAATATATAGAAACTCATTTGGATGATATTCTTCGATTTGAAAAAGTAATAGAGAAACGATTGTCTTCTGATGTAATCTTAGACGAGATAATAAAAACAAACGAGTATAACTTGGAACAATGTGTGTTACGACACTATAACCATATTCTGATTGATGATACTTATCAAATTGACATTGAATGCATATAGTTTTTTGATTGGAACATTGTAGTTTTGAATATTTGTTCTAACTTTGCATTTAGAAGGGTTATTTGACAGCATAGCAACGCAAAACGCTGAAATTCGCACAGTTGCCAAATCGTTACCTCTATTTCTCAAATAATTCGCTAAAAGTTTATTCTTCAATCGGTTAAGTCAAACCGATAAAAATCTAAAATAATATTTTAATAGAATAAGAGGCTGTTTTTAATTAATTTTCTCTATATTCGCACTAAAATTAGAGAAAATTAAAAGCAAAGGTGGCAGCTGGAACTTCTCATACAACTATAAGTATTAAGCTCAATGAGCAAGGGTTTCATGATATTTTCAATAAATATTATGTAACTCTATGCTTATTTGCCAATCAATATACAGAAAACCAAGAAACTTCAGCAGATATTGTACAAGATTCATTTGCCAAACTATGGCAAATAAGAGAAGATTTTTTTTATCTGCATCAGGTAAAAGCATTTTTATATACAGCTGTACGCAATAAAGCACTCAATGAACTGGAGCATTCAAAAGTAGTATATGAATACGCTCAAAATGTCATCGAAAAGAAAAAGGATTCCTTTTTTCACGATGCAATCGTTGAAGAGGAAACTTATCGTATCGTTTCTGAAGCCATAAATAAATTACCTGACCAAATGAAAGCCATTATGCAACTATCTCTGGAAGGGAAAAAAAACGCAGAAATAGCAGACAGACTAAACATATCTACAGAAACAGTCCATACATTAAAGAAAATAGCCTACAAGAAACTCAGAGAGAATTTGAAAGACTACTATTACTTCCTCTTGTTCTTTATATAAAAAGACATTAATTTGTTTTTTTTCAAAAAAAGTCGTTTTATTATTCACCCAAATTTCAAACAGACCTGTTTTATTATAAAAGAGATAAAAAACAGGTCAAAATATGATAAAACAAGATTTCTATATAGCCAACCTCATAGCAAGGTATCTGTCGGAAGAAATAACCCCGGAAGAAACAATAAAACTAACTGCTTGGAGAGAAGAATCTACAGCGCACGAGATTTTATTCAAGAAAATTTGTGATGAAGAAAACCAAAAGCAACATTTCCGGAAAAATACGGCATTCAATCCTTCATCCGGATGGAAAGAAGTGGAAAAGCGAATCAAAAGAAATAATAACAGAAGCAGATATATCAAAATAGTAAGTTATGCCGCAATCATTCTGTTACCTGTCCTTTTTGTAAGTATTTCCATGAAATTCACCTCGCCCGTTTCTCTTTCGGACAAACAGTTCATCGCACAATCCATTCTACCTGGGGAATCCAAAGCTATTCTGACATTGGAGGACGGCCAGACAATCCATATAAATAAAGAAACAGAGAGTCTGCTTGAGAAAATAGACGGAGCCCGAGTCCACATGGACTCTACAATGCTGAATTACCAAGTAACATCAAAAACAGCCCCAAAAAACAAGCCTGTATATAATAAAGTGGAAACTCCACGAGGTGGAGAATATGCTCTATTGTTAAGTGATGGAACAAAAGTGCATCTGAACGCAATGACCAGTCTCCGCTTTCCTGTGACATTTGATAACGGTCCACGCAAAGTGGAACTGGAAGGCGAGGCCTATTTTGAAGTCTGCAAAACAGGGCAACCATTTATAGTATGCACTCAAGGCATGCAAGTAGAAGTGTTGGGAACCACATTCAACATCTCTGCTTATCCACAGGAAGAGTATCAGACAACTTTGGTAAACGGTTCTGTCAAAGTAAATACAGAAACTGGAGAAAGCTGTATTTTAAAGCCTTCCCAGCAAGCTACCATCAGCCTCGGAAACAGCAGCATACAGATACGCATGGTAGATGCCGGATTTTATACTTCATGGATAAAAGGAAAAATTCATTTCAAAGACCAGCGATTGGAAGATATCATGAAAATACTATCACGCTGGTATGACATGGAAGTAATTTTTGCCAATGAGAAAATAAAAGACCTACGCTTTGGATGCAATGTAGATCGGTATTCGGAAATCACTCCATTTGTACGTTTGTTGGAAGAGACTCAAAAAGTACACGTAAAAGTCAATAACAAAACAATCACATTCTATAACTAATAAAAATGATGTATTATGGACAAAAAACACAACTACACCAATCACGGTAAAAGTAGTAAACGTTTGTGGATTACGTTCCTATTTTTCTGTATCATTACCACAGGTTTTATGCAGGCTGCCAACAAAGTGTTTGCACAAGCCACTGTCACAGCCTCATTCAAGAATGCCACGTTGAGTGAAATTCTTTGGGAAATCCAAAGACAAACCGACTTTACTTTTGTATACAGCACCAATGATGTAAAACAAATAAAAGTCCAAAACCTAAATGTAAATAACGAAAAAATAGCCAATGTGCTTGATAAATGTCTTATGAATAGCGGTTTGACCTATTCAGTTCACAACGGCGTTATTGCTATCAAGCAAATTGAAGAAAAAGAGTCTGCTGTTCCTCAACAGAAAACAACATTAACCGGTACAGTACTGGATGAGACGGGAGAACCTATTATTGGAGCGAATATCTTAGTCAAAGGTACTACGAATGGAACTACTACAGATTTGGACGGGCACTTCTCATTAGATATAGACCGTATACCTGCCACTTTGATTATCTCCTATATAGGTTATGCCAAGCAGGAAATTAAAGCCACTGCCGGAAAGATACTGAAAGTAGTCATGGCTCCTGATAATAATATTATGGAAGAAGTGGTTGTTACCGGTTATGGTACTTTCAAGAAATCGGCATACGCAGGTTCTGCTTCTACTGTGAAGACAGGAGAATTAAAAGATTTACCCGTAGTTTCATTCTCCAGTTTGCTAGAAGGTAATGCTCCCGGAGTACAAGTCACTTCCAGTTCAGGTCAGCCTGGTGCCTCCACTTCTATCCGTATTCGTGGTATGGGTTCTTTCAATGCAAGCAATTCTCCACTATACGTAATCGATGGTGTTCCCGTCCAATCCGGTTCTGTTGCTGCTACCAGCTCCGACTCCGGATTTGACATAATGTCTACATTAAACAACTCGGATATTGAAAATATTACAGTAATAAAAGATGCTGCAGCAGCCTCCCTTTATGGTTCACGTGCTGCAAATGGAGTTATTTTAATCTCCACCAAGAAAGGAAAAAGCGGAAAAGCACAAATTTCATTAAAAGCAGACTGGGGTAGCAATGATTTCGCAATGGATTATCGCCCGGTTATGGGGGGAGAAGAACGACGTGAATATATTTACAATGGATTGATATTATATCAACAACGTAAACTAGCTGATAAAAATCCTAATATATCAGAGGAAGAGCTAATGTCACAAAGTAAAACTTATGCAGATGGGCAAATCGATAAATATGCTCCAATTCCATGGTGTGGTTTCACAGACTGGAATAAAGAGCTTTTCCAAAAGGGACATCATTCTACCTATGAAGCATCACTAGCCGGTGGCAGCGATAAATTTAAATATTACTCTTCTTTATCATATATGAAGCAGAACGGTATTGTACAAGGTTCCGGTTTGGAACGTGTAACAGGGCGTTTGAACGCAGATTTCAGTGCAACAGACAAATTGACTGTAGGCGCCAAGATACTTTTCTCAAATGTAAATCAGAGTGTTTATGACGAAGGATTCACTTATACATCTCCTTTCTATTCCTCACGTAATTGGGCTACTCCTTCAGATCCGGTCTACAATGAAGATGGCAGTTGGAATCGTAAATTTATTCGTAAAGCCAATGACCGCAACCCCAAATTATCAGCTGAATACGATTATAAACATGAAAAAATGCTACGCGCATTCAATACGCTTTATGCCGAATACGAAATCATAAAAAATCTGAAATTCAAAACAACATTCAGTTATGATTACACTACTGTAAAAGGTGAGAAATGGTATGACCCACGTACTTCCAACGGTGAAGATGAAAATGGAGAAGTAGTAAAACGCATAAGAGAATATAAAAAAATGGTATGGAGTAACACCTTAAGCTATTTAACTACTTTCAACAACATTCATCATTTGGACTTTCTTGCCGGATATGAAATTGATGATACCTACAATGACTATTTATCAGGGGAAGCTTACAATTTTACAACTCCCGACAAACATGCCATTAGTAATGGAATGAAAACAGTATCTGTAGGGGGAAGTGATTCAAGGTACAGACTGGTATCCTATTTAAGCCGTTTGAATTACGATTACAAAAATAAATATTATCTAGGAGCTAGTTTTCGTGTTGATGGCAGTTCACGTTTGCACCGTGACAATCGTTGGGGAACATTTTGGTCTGTATCCGGAGCATGGCGTACTATTGAAGAAGAATTTATGCAACCTGTAAAAGATTGGTTGACAGACTTGCGTATAAGAGCATCATACGGTGTAAACGGTACTCTTCCTTCTGATTATTTCGGCTATATGGGATTAAGCTCCATTAGTGGTGGTTACTTGGAGCAACCCGGTATTCAAATGTCCCAAATTGCAAATCCTAATCTGAAATGGGAAACCAATTATAATATGAATATTGGCTTGGATTTTGGTTTTTGGGATCGTCTGAACTTCACGATTGAATATTATACCCGTACAACTAAAAACTTATTAATGGACTGTCCTGTATCCATGACAACAGGATTTAGTAGTTATTTAATGAATATAGGTGAAGTGAAAAATAAAGGTATTGAATTAACTATTAATTCCACTAATATTAAAATAAAAGACTTTAGCTGGAATACAACTTTCAATTTAGGTCATAACTCCAATAAAGTTGTAAAATTAGATGGCGAACAGACACAAATTGTCAGTGGAACCCAAATACACAAAGTAGGAAGTTCTTATCGTACATTCTATGTACAAGAATTTGCGGGCATCAATCCTGAAACAGGAAATCCTCTATTCTATACCAATGAATTGGATGAGAACGGAAATTATATAAAAGAAATTACCGAGAACTCTAAAAATGCACAATTCATTCCTTATAAACATGCAGAACCAACTGTTAACGGAGGTATCTCTAATTCATTGCGTTATAAATGGCTTGATTTAAATTTCTTATTCTCCTATCAATTCGGAGGATATTCTTATGATACTTGGGCACAAAAGACAGAACATGGCGGTTACGATTCCTATGCAAACATTCCGACTTATTATCGTGATAGCTGGAAAAAGCCAGGTGATCAAACCAATATAGAAGTATATATGCCGGGTAAATCATCTTCTGTATCAATGCATAAAATAACAAGTAGCCGCCGTATCCACAGTACTGATTATTTCCGCTTAAAAAATATCACATTCGGCATTACGTTACCTAAAGAATGGACAAATAAAATCAATATAGGAAATGTTCGTTTTTATGCATCAGCAAGCAATTTATGGACATGGGCGGCCTATGACAATTATGATCCTGAAGCTGTTAGTGCCGGTAGTGCAACTCAAACCACACCGCCTTTAAAAACCGTTACTTTTGGTCTCAACATCAATTTTTAACCACTAAAAAACAACAATATGAGAACATTACATAATTTTTTATCAATAGTCTTATCCATCGGATTGTTTACTTCATGTGGAAACGATTGGTTGGATTTAGAACCGTCCACACAAATTCCAACAGAAACGAGTATCAAATCTCTCTCCGACATTGATTATTCACTAAACGCCATTTATGCGACAATGCGTAATGCCTATGCGTATTCCGGGCGTTTAATCTACTACGGAGATGTAACAGGAGATGACATGCAAGCTGTACAATCAACTTGTAGAACAGCTCACTATTACCAAATGGATTGGTTACCTGCAAATGGACCAAGTACACACTGGTCATATCTTTATTCCATCATTCAAAACTGTAATGTAATTTTAGACGGCATTGACAATATCGAAATTCTTCCAAACGATGAAGATGAGCATATCTTCCGCAATGATTTGGAAGGACAAGCATTAGCAATACGTGGTCTGGCCCTTTTTGACCTTACGCGCTTCTTCGGATATACTTATTTAAAAGATAACGGAGCCTCTTTAGGAGTACCTATCATCACTTCAGCATCAGCCACTGCCGACAGTAAGCCTTCACGTAACACTGTAGCTGAATGTTATGATCAAATAATCAAAGACTTAAAGAATGCGGCTAGTTTAATGATACCCACATATTCATGGTCAGGTACTAGTTTGAATCAAAAAGATTTATCCTTAAATAAGAAAGGTAAAATCAGTAAATGGGGCACATTAACTTTGTTAAGTCGGGCATATCTGTATATGGGGAAGAACAGTGAAGCTTTACAAGCTGCAGAAGAAGCAATAAAAGGATCGGAAGCCAATAAATACCAATTATGGAATACCGAAGAATATCCCACTGTATGGGGTACGGAAGCCTCCGAAGCAAATCCGGGAGAAATTCTCTTCGAAATAGTCAATACTACTACCGAAAGCCCCGGCAATGAAAGTATGGGATATCTAACTTCTCCAAAAGGATATCAAGATATGTGCATTACAGTCAGTTTTTATCACCATCTGTTAGAAACGCCTAATGATGTACGCATTAAGTTATTAGTTAATCAAGACAAAAAAGTAATGTATTTGAATAAGTATCAACCACAACCTGGAGAAAATATTATGGATGCCAATATTCCTATAGTACGTCTTTCCGAAACTTACTTAAATGCAGCCGAAGCAGCCGTGAAAAACGGAGATGCAACAAAAGCTGCAAAATACCTGAAAGCCATCGCACTCCGAGGAAATCCGGACTATACGATGCCCGCAAAGGTTACCCTTGATGATGTTCTAGAAGAACGCAGGAAAGAACTCATTGGTGAAGGGCACCGCATGTTTGACTTATTACGTAATAACTTACGAGTAACTCGTATTAACGAAACAGACGATATGATGAAAGAGGTAGTGCATTTCGCTGACGAAAAAACATCTATGGATTTCGACAGAAACTATTATCGTACAATATTACCTATTCCTCAAAAAGAAATTAATGCTAATTCTAATATTGTACAAACACCAGAATATCTGAAATAATAGTCAACACAAATTGATAAACTCTAACTGAATTATAAATCAAATCGATGACAAGCAAGACTAATTTTATCAACTACTTTCTTCTTGCATTTACCCTCGCATTCATCAGTTCCGGCCTTAGTGCCGGAACTCTTGATTTCAAAGACAAGAAGAAAGACAAAGAGAAAAAAGAAGAATTAACAGCCGACGGTCCATACGTATTGTATCAGCCTGACGGCCAAATCAGAGTAATCAATGTAGATAAGAAAGGGAATATCATTGATACCACTTATACCACATTACCTCAAAACTTTACCCTGCATGTGACAGACCACAAAGGCAGGTTTCCATTTGATGTAAAACTACACCCGGTAAAACGTCCCGGATGGAATTATCCCCAGGCAGACAAAGTTTTTGTCATGTCCGACCCTCATGGAAGGCTGGACTGTGTAATCAGCCTGTTACAAGGCAACCATATCATTGATAAAGACTACAAATGGAGCTTCGGGAAAAACCATCTGATGATTATCGGTGATATTTTTGACAGAGGAAAAGATGTACCGCAAATCTTCTGGCTATTCTACAAACTGGAAGAGGAAGCAGCCAAAGCCGGAGGACACGTATCGTTCATGCTGGGAAATCATGAACCGATGGTACTAGCCAATGACCTCCGATACACCAAAGAAAAATATAAAATATTGGCTGAAAAACTAAAGATGAAGTACCCCCGGCTATTCGGTCCTGATACCGAACTGGGCAGATGGTTGGGAACCCGTAACACCATGCAAATGATAGGTAACGACCTATATGTGCATGCCGGACTAGGCAAAGACTTCTATGACAAGAACTTGAGCATCCCCACTGTCAATGAAGAAATGAGCAAAGGACTATTTATGACGAAAAAAGAACGTAAAGCGCTTTCTCCACTCACAGCCTTCCTGTATGGAAACAGCGGGCCCATCTGGTATCGCGGACTGGTACGCACCGATGTCAAATACAATCCGCTGGTAAAAGACTCCCTAGAAATGCTTATGGACCGTTATAAGGCAAAACACATTATTGTGGGACATACCATTTTCAAAGATATTTCCACTTTCTATAACGGAAAGGTTATCGGAGTAAATGTAGACAATAAAGAAAACCGGGAAAAAAAGCGCGGACGTGCCATGCTGATTGAAAATAATCAGTATTTTGTCGTTGGTGACAAAGGTATACAAAGACAATTAGAATAAAGACAATACACCAAATCCTACCGGTGGTTTTCCAAACTCTCCTGACAACTTTCCTATTTGTCAAGAGAGTTTTTCTTTTCCTTTTTTGCTAGTTTCCTCCTTTTATTTTATACCTTTGTTCCTCATAATAACTAACCTTATAAAACGAAATGAAATCTATCCGAGAACTATACCGCATCGGCACCGGTCCGTCCAGCAGTCATACTATGGGACCGCGCAAGGCTGCTGAAATCTTCTTAGGAAAACATCCCGAAGCCAAAGCTTTTCAAGTTACTCTTTATGGAAGCCTCGCCGCTACCGGTAAAGGACACATGACCGATGTAGCCATTTTAGATACATTGCAACCGCATGCGCCTACAGAAATTATCTGGAAAGCCCATGTCTTCTATCCGTTTCATCCCAATGGGATGACTTTCAAATCTTTGAATGAAAAAGGAAAAGTGACAGATGAATGGACTGTTTTCAGTGTAGGCGGAGGTGCTCTAGCCGAAGAAGGGCACGACAAAGGCTCAACTCCGGAAATCTATGATATGAACCGTATGAGTGAAATCCTCTACTGGTGTGAACGTACCGGGCGCAATTACTGGGAATACGTCCAGCAATGTGAAGACAAAGACATTTGGGACTATCTGGCAGAAGTATGGAAAACCATGAGAGAAGCCATTGAGCGTGGTTTGGATCAAGAAGGCGTATTACCCGGCCCACTTAATCTGCGCAGAAAAGCCTCCACCTATTATATTAAGGCAAAAGGTTATAAGGACAATCTGCGTTCCCGCGGGTTAGTCTTCTCATACGCTCTGGCAGTCAGTGAAGAAAACGCCTCAGGTGGCAAAATCGTCACAGCCCCTACTTGCGGATCATGCGGAGTGGTTCCGGCTGTACTTTATCACTTGCAAAAAAGCCGTGACTTCAGCGATATGCGGATTTTAAGAGCACTGGCTACTGCCGGATTGATAGGAAATATAGTAAAACACAACGCCTCCATTTCCGGAGCCGAAGCCGGTTGCCAGGCAGAAGTAGGAGTGGCCTGTTCAATGGCATCCGCCGCTGCCAGCCAATTATTCGGAGGTAGCCCGGCCCAGATAGAGTATGCAGCCGAAATGGGCTTGGAGCATCACTTGGGAATGACTTGCGATCCGGTATGCGGATTGGTACAAATCCCTTGTATCGAAAGAAATGCCTATGCGGCAGCCCGAGCTCTTGACGCCAATATCTATTCTGCCTTTACAGACGGTAATCACCGTGTATCCTTTGACAAAGTGGTGGAAGTAATGAAACAGACCGGCCATGATCTTCCTTCCTTATATAAAGAAACCAGCGAAGGTGGTCTGGCAAAGGATTACGAGCCGATGGATTAATAACAGGGAAAAGACCGAGAACTGTATTTATAATACATAAAAGGGTGAATCAGAACTCGTTGCGACCATCATTTTCAATGCTGATAATAAAAAGATAGTTCAATTTGTTCCTGATACACCCTCTTATGGCATCATTACTATAATGAGAGATAGTTCCCCTATTACAGAAAAAATCTTTTTTAATCGCTCAACTTCAAGAATCCTCCAAACTGATCAAAGTCTACTTCCAATCCATTTTCCAATGTCAGTTCATATCCCTTGCGGTTACGTTCTATCTTCACCGTTTTATGCCCGTTATAATTAGCCTTCATATATTTAGAAATAGCCTGAGGGATAAAAGTAGAAGGAACCGCCTTGTTCTTGCAATCTATCTCAAGCCACTCTCCCTTTGAATTGAACTCCAATTCAATGCCATCGGCCAATTTTACATCATAGGAAGTGCTCTGAAACAAGTCCTTTTCAATCTTGATATACGCAACTTTAGTCTGAGAGAAATGTTTGCCAATCATTTCACGTGCGGCAACAGGAAGCTTATTCACATCGCGGGTCACGACATCGCCCGCCATGGCGAACTGAAGAGAGCATACCAGCATAGCCATTAAAAATAAAATCTTTCTCATAATCTAATTTATTCTTTAGTTAGTTAATGCCATACCAACAACTAACCGCCTAAAAAGATTATGACGCGAAAAATTATTCCTGTATTTTAGATTTAATTAAGGCTGTCTCCCAACATAGGAGGAAGCTCCTCCATATCCTCATTTTTAGATATGCTCATTTTTCCTTCAGGAGTAATAGTGATAGAGAAAGGAATATACAAATCTGTCTGAGGATAACTCACACTGGCAGCCAATATGATATTTTTTCCCTCACGGGTCTTCTCTTCATCAAATACCACGCCCTCCAATATAAAATGACGGAGATGATCAGCACTTACGAATCCTGAGAAACTTTGCTTGGTAAAAGTTTTGGCAAAGACCCGACTCCCATTTTCACGGGAAATTCTAACGACGATACGATTATCGGCAAAAATCCCCAAATCACTTTTGACTGAAGGCAGGGAATCACTGGGAGCACGCTCTATAAACAAATTATATTTTTTTCCGCCACTGACAATATGCTGGTCAATACGTGAAACCTGCATACGCTGCAAACCTGTCACATGATCCACACTGTCTATCTGGAACATCAATTGTTCTGCATCAACGGAAGTCTCTTTCTTACCTCCGCAAGCGGCCATTACAACCAGTAAAACGACAAATAAAAAATATATCTGTTTCATCTAAATCTCGATTTCTAGGTGACAAAGTAACAAAAAGTAACGGACACTCACAAGAAAACCTCTATAAAAAGCGAAAACCGGGCAATATCACATTGGCCGGCCTTCAGAGAAAACTAAAAACTAAACTAAATTATTTATTAAATTAGACTAAACCCAAAAGAAAAGGTTTAATCTCACTTAGAAAAAAAATATTCTTTCTTTGAAAGGCATTCCTACTACAACGCCTTCCAAAAATCCATAAAATTCTTATAAAGCCCATAGCAGACCAACTGATCTTCTTCTTCCAACTCATAATTTTCCTCAAAATGATTCTCCACCTGATGCTCCAATATCGAGATACCCAAACCATTCAGCACTTGCTCCCCTTTTATCAATGCAATGATTTTCATATTGAATTCCGTTTCTAATGACAGATCACTCACCTTATAGCCTACAAAACAAGAAGGAAGTTTGAACTTCATCACATAATGTTCCTCGTCAATCTGAAAAGACTCCACATTGACGTGTAAATCCAATAACCGGACCAAACTGCGTGCCGCTTCTTTCTCCGGCGTCAGAATACTATCTAAATTAAAAGCCTCAAGCACGGTCTTATGCACATCATCTACCGCACGGGCATAGATATGTTTCACTCCTTTCTTTTTCAGCAGTGCCACCACACGCACAGAAGCACCAAAATTCTCGCCGATAGCAACAATAACCACATCCACATCTTTCAGTGGCAGCACACTGAGCGATTGTTCGTCCGTAGCATCAATAATAAAAGAAGTCGCGATTTTGTCCTTCAACACATCCACACGATGCTCGTTTGTATCCACTCCTATCACCTCATGTCCCAATACGGAAAGCTCTTCGGCCAACACACCGCCGTAATTTCCTAAACCAATAATAATGTATTTCATAACTAGTTGATTATGATGTTATCACTCGGATATTTATATTTCGTTATTTTTTTCTGTTTAATAAGGCTGGATATCAAAGTAAGCACCCCTACTCGTCCGATAAACATCAGAACAATGACAATCAGTTTGCTGTCACTTCCCAAAGTAGGTGTCAGATCCAGGCTTGAACCTACCGTACTGAGTGCCGAAGTACACTCAAAAACCAACGCCATCACTGAAGCCTGCGGCTCTAGAATGCTTAAACTAAAGATACCCGCAAAAACAATCAGCAGATAAAGAATCAATGTGGCATTAGAACGCCGGATGGAATCATGAGATAACTCCCTGTTGAAAATATTAACTTTATCGGCACCTATAAGAATAGCACGCAAGTTCAACATGACTACAGCAAACACATTCACCTTCACACCACCGGCCGTAGACTGCGTACCGCCGCCAATCATCATCAGCACCACCATCAGCAGCAACGTCTGCACACTGAAAGTAGTCATGCCCACACTTGAAAATCCTGCCGTACGGGGACAAGTCGCATTAAAGAAGCCCTGCACCCATTTCTCTGTAACCGTCATTCCCGCAAAAGCATGATTCCATTCGAAAATAACAATGGCCACAGTACCCGTCACTAGCAAGATAGCCGTCATAATCAATACAATACGGGTATTCAGGTTATATAAATGTATTTTACGGATTGTCCTCTTATTCTTTTTGACATAACGGTGATACAAGCGCTTGCTTTCATAAGAAACCGTCTCATACAGATTTACCAGTATCGGGAAACCTATACCTCCCAAAATAATCAGGAAAGAGATAGTGATATATAGCAAGTTATGATTATGAAGTACCAGTTCGTTACCTAAGTTTCCATACAAAGTAGAGAATCCAGCATTGCAAAAGGCAGAGATGGAATGGAAAGCAGAAAAAGCCAATTCCTCTTCAATATCCATACCCATAGTGCCATGTATACTTAAAAAAATAACCCCCATCCCTGCAGCCTCTATCGCCAATGTAAATCCTAATATATATAATAAGGTGGAAAGTAGCGAACTGAGTGACTGCGAGCTTACCATATCACGGACCACCAGCTGATTGTAGAGCGAAGTATTCCCCATAAAAAACATAGCAAAGAAACTGGTCAGAGTCATGACTCCCAAACCGCCGATTTGTATCAACATGATAATGATGAACAACCCCTCGGGCGTGAATGTAGAAGAAACATCGACCGAGACCAACCCCGTGACACAAGTGGCACTGGTAGCGGTAAACAGAGCATCGATAAAAGAAATACCATGATAAGTGGCACGCGGAAGCATCAGTAACGCCGCCCCTATCAGAATAAATATGAGAAAACTAGATGCAAAGATCAAAGATGGATTGGTGCGCCTGCCCAGCAGCCGGACTATCCCATTAGACAATTGCAACAGTGAAAGCAAAGTGAGCAGCACCACATGATATAAACGGCTGTGGAAAAAAGACCAGAAATCATGAATTCCCCCTTGCACCTCCGGTTCATGGAAAATAACCGGAATCAAAGTCAGATAAAGCATCAGACTCAGTATCCACGCCAGTCCCCGGTACTTCCGCTTCGTGTCCGAGTAATTTAATAAAAGATGCAGGGAAATATCAACCAGAAAAACAATCCAGACAAAATGATACAGCATGTTTATCACCTCCATTTCTTCAAAAGAAATAAGAAATCCATGCTCATAAACCAATGTAAGGATTAACAAAGCCGACATCATATAAGTTATCCCGTCCATCCATTTCAGCAATCGCTCTATGTACGGTTTTACTAACTTCTTACGATAAATAAATAGTTTGTGTAAAGGTTCCATGTCGATATTATCTTGCATTAACAGAAAACAAACTTAATCAAAATATTCACATCTCTGTCTATAATAACAAATAACTTCGCATTTTTACTCTGACAGCCCCTTTTTTTATTGTTCCCGACAAAAAAGTAGTTGAAAATTAGTAAGGAATACTTTTTTTACCTAATTTTGACCGCAAAACTATTAAATTGAAAGATTATGAGCACAAAACAAAAACGTTTTATCTTACCAGAGGATGAAATTCCTAAATACTGGTACAACATACAGGCAGACATGAAGACCAAACCCATGCCGCCGTTGAATCCCAAAACCAAAGAAGCGCTGAAACCGGAAGACCTCTACCCCATTTTTGCTAAAGAACTTTGCAAACAGGAATTAAACCAGACAGACGCATGGATTGAAATCCCTGAAGCAGTGCGTGAAATGTACAAATACTATCGCAGCACACCATTGGTACGTGCCTACGGACTGGAAAAAGCACTAGGGACTCCCGCACATATTTATTTCAAAAATGAAAGTGTCAGCCCCATCGGCTCCCACAAACTGAACTCGGCTCTGGCCCAGGCATATTATTGCAAAGAAGAAGGTGTAACCAATGTCACGACAGAAACCGGTGCCGGACAATGGGGCGCTGCTCTATCGTATGCCGCAAAGGTATTCGGACTGGAAGCTGCCGTTTATCAAGTAAAAATCAGCTATAATCAAAAACCCTATCGCCGCAGCATCATGCAGACATTCGGAGCAACGGTCACCGCCTCTCCATCCATGTCTACCCGTGCCGGCAAAGATATCATTACCCGTAATCCCAATTATCAAGGTTCACTGGGAACGGCCATTTCCGAAGCTATCGAACTGGCAATGAGCACTCCCAACTGTAAATATACACTAGGGTCGGTATTAAGCCATGTCACACTGCATCAAACGGTTATCGGTCTGGAAGCCGAAAAGCAAATGGAAATGGCAGGCGAATATCCCGACATGATTATCGGTTGCTTTGGTGGTGGTTCCAATTTTGGAGGAATCTGTTTCCCCTTTATGCGCCACACTATCCTGAATGGAAAACAAACCCGATACATTGCTGCCGAACCGGCTTCGTGTCCGAAACTGACCCGTGGTAAATTCCAGTATGACTTTGGCGACGAAGCCGGATATACCCCGCTGCTGCCCATGTTTACACTGGGGCATAATTTCTCTCCGGCCAATATCCATGCGGGAGGTCTCCGTTATCACGGTGCAGGTGTCATCGTTTCACAATTATTGAAAGATAATTTGATGGAAGCTGTTGATATCCAGCAATTAGAATCCTTCCAGGCTGGTTGTTTGTTCGCACAAGCAGAAGGAATCATTCCGGCTCCCGAATCGTGCCATGCCATCGCTGCTGCCATACGCGAAGCGAATCAATGCAAAGAATCCGGCGAAAAAAAAGTGATCCTGTTCAACCTTTCAGGTCACGGACTGATTGATATGGCCTCATACGACCAATATCTGGCAGGTAACTTGATGAATTATGAGTTAAAAGACGAAGATATCCAGAAGAACCTGGATGAAATAAAAGACATGTAATCAGGGTATAAAATAACTGAAGGATACGGAAAGGATATATTATCCTATAAACTACGGCAAACTAAACAGTTGTATCCTTCAGGTTAAAGATTCTTTTACTGATAACTTCTATCTCCCAAGCTTGCGGAGTTAACTCCATAGCCTTTGGAGTTATCTCCATAAGCTTGGGAGTTAACTCCAAAGACTATGGAGATAGAAATAATGCGTTCAATCAGGTTTAGACATAAAATAAAAAAGGCTTAACCATACACATGAAAACACAAATCATTCCCACCTACAGGTTTACTATTAAAAGCATCACCACATCTCACTCAAAGCACAGGCTATAATTCAAAGCTGCGAAGCATTTTAATTTCATCCCTCCAAATGGTATCATCGGGAGTTTCAAGAATAACAGGCATATCGTTAAAACGGGAATCCTGCATGAAACGGCGAAAGAAATCAATACCAATCAGCCCCTTTCCGATACTGTCATGACGGTCTACCCGGCTGCCCAATGGTTTCTTTGAGTCATTCAAGTGAATGGCACACAAATAGTTTCCCCCCACGACTTCATCAAACTCGGTAAAGACCCAGTCATATTCATTCGCAATATCATAACCGGCGGTATAGGTATGGCAAGTATCCAGACAGACTCCCACACGAGATTTATCCTCCACCTTATCTATAATATATCTCAAATGCCAGAATTCATTTCCCACATTACTTCCCTGTCCGGCTGTATTCTCAATCACAGCAGTCACACCGGTCGTCTTATCCAAAGTCATATTGACAGACTCGGCAATCCTGTCCAGGCACTTCTCTATTGATATCTTGTTCAAATGACTTCCGGGATGAAAATTCAGCATTTTCAATCCTAACAACTCACAACGCCGCATTTCATCCAAGAATGCCGCACGACTCTTTTCCATCCCCTCCCTATCAGGATGTCCCAAGTTTATCAGATAACTGTCATGAGGAAGAATATACCGGATATCAAAACCTTCTTTCTCACAGTTTTCTTTAAACAGAGTAATACTCTCGACAGACAAAGGTTTTGCAACCCATTGCCGCTGATTCTTTGTAAAAAGAGCGAATGCGTCCGCTCCTATCCCTAATGCATTAACGGGGGCCATTTCTACGCCCCCGCTTACGGATACATGTGCACCTATTTTTTTCATTCTCTTTCCATTATTGACAGACACAAAGATACAGAGAATAAGTTAGAAATTATATTGTGCACTCAAGTTTATACGGTTTGCCTCACGGTTCACATCATTAAAATTCTCTCTCCAGCCATGCAGATATTCCACACCCACCTGCAGGTTATGGCTTATATTCCAAAACACATTAGCGACCAGATACTGACCTTTTTTATACTGGGTTTCATTAAAGTGAGCATAGCAATCTTCCGTAAACAGGCGTGACTGGCTATACGTAGCCGATGCGAATACCCGTTTCGAGAAATTATACTGTAATCCGACATACCATCCTTTCATGGGAAGTACCTGCATGCGCCCGGACTCGTCGGCCAAAGGAACGATATCTACATTCAAGTTACTGATATCATTCAAATATTGAGCAATACCTTTACCATAAGTATATTGTCCGTAAAGCTGGAAATTACCCAGTCTTGCTGTTCCCGATGCCTGTATCCCCCAACCGGTCAATGACTTTGCCTTATTATTCACTTGATCCTCATAAGTCATACTTCTCAAGATTCCTCCCACACGTATATGGCTCGCTTTCGCCCAGGAATACTGCACATAAGCAGGAATATCCGGCATCCGCTGCTTACCGATTCTCACATCTTTTGCCGGAGTTCCGTCTACTGAAGGCATTTCCACACCGACACCCACTTTCAAACCTTTAATCAAATTAGCTTCATAACGCAACTGGGTGGCCCGATAGAAAGTCATCCCGTCAGGTCCTTGAAAATCAATAGTCGGAGGAGCTGCGGCAAGATCCATAAACAATCCGGTATCATACCCCATGGTAAAACCCAAGAAAGATAAATAAGCATTCTGCAATTCAAAAGTCTTTCCACTTCCACGGAAGTTTCCGGCTGTATAAACGATGAAGTTGCCCAAATGCTTGGTTCTCCCCACCAATTTTAAAAAGATAGTGGAAGTGCTTGCATCCATCTGGAACTGATTACGGACAGCAGTGGATCCCGGTTGCGGAATGAGTGCAGGGATAAAGTCAACGTCATCCACTATCCCATTAAAATCATATTCCATTGTAGTTTTCAAATAACCACCGATACCCAATGCAAACTTTCCCTGTTGGTCAGTAAGTAAAAAACGAGGGGCACGGGGATCATGGAAATGCGGACGTTGCGTTTCTTCAAATACATTGATTAATTCCTCCTTGCCATTTTTATCTTTTGAGATAATAACAACAGGTCCCGGTCCTTCCAACTCCGGATAAAGATCTTTTTGTTGCGCAAACATCGGCGTAACAATCATTGCGCCCAGTATAAGGCAACTCATTGATTTAAAGATAGTTTTCATAAAAGTTAAGTTTAGGTAAATAGTCTATTCAATGGACTATGAACAAAAAGTTTAGAAAAAAGTTTGGGAAATGTTTGCAAATTCAAAAAAAGTCACTACCTTTGCACCCGCAATCGAGAGAGAAATCCTCGATAAAAAGGATGGCCCGTTCGTCTATCGGTTAGGACGCAAGATTTTCATTCTTGAAAGGGGGGTTCGATTCCCCCACGGGCTACCAAATAAAGAAGCTATCGAATATTCGATAGCTTCTTTATTTTTATCCTGCTTTGTGCAGGGTATGCCGACGGCTCAGTTAGAAAACGGCTCAGCCTTAAAATTTAGACCGTTGACCCGAAAATGACGGATTCATGAAGGATTGTGCTTTAAATTCTTCATAATAAACGACTGTAGGCAAGCGGATTAGACACTTATGAAGGATTTGAATCAAAATAAACCTGGATAGTCTTGTACAGGGGGGCTGAATCAACAGAAGGGTCAGTCCGAAACATAAGACAACGGGACAGATCCAACTTATTCATCGACTCCGCCCCGTCCTATGTCAGAATGCCATAAAAGAATATGATTATTCAATCTCTCCAAAAAGCTCAGCCAGTTTATTTGCCAAAGCCTCACCACGAAGATTTTCTCCTACCATGACCCCTTGGGCATCTATCAAATACATAGTAGGAACAAATTTCACTTTATATATATCAGCAATACCTTCAGTATCCAAAAAATTAGGCCACTGAAGTTGTTCTTCTTTCAGCGCTTTTGTCCATTCCGCCTCTTTTTTGTCAATAGAGATACTTACAATCTGGAAACCCCTGTCTGCATATTGCGTATAGAGTTTTTTCAAATTAGGAATCTCCTTACGGCAAGGATTACACCATGATGCCCAAAAATCAATAAGGACATACTTCTTACCTTGGCACAAATCGGTTAAAGTTACCGATTTCCCATCTTGTGACTTGGCTGTAAAGACAGGCACTTTAGAACCGATCTGACTATCAGGAGCCACACTCTCTTTCACCATTTTTCCATAGCGGGAATGTTTAGCCTCTTCTGACAAGGCATCATACCACGGTTTCTGCTCTTCGGTAAGATAAGAAAACAAACTGATCATCATCAGAGGCCCCCAATAAGAATCTTTATTGTCCATAACTAATTTATAGTAAGTGGCATCTACCGTAGCAAAGAACAAACTATCGGCCACGGCAGATGCTTTGTAAGCTTCCGTAGCAACGACAGAATCCATCAAGATCTTATCTTTGGCAACTCTCGCTTTTCCATAGGCAGCACGGATATCCTTAAACTTCTCGTTATTCGTCACATAAATAGAATCCAAGGCATCACGTGTGCTCAATAATTTTACATATTTGTCCGTCAAAGGAGATCCCGTCACTGAAACCTGTGAGAAATTATAATTCACGGTTCCATTAAGGTTTTCAGAAGTCACCTTACCCTCCACGCTTATACTGCCATTCTCCAACATCAGAGGCATGGAACCGTATGCATCTTTCACCATCAACCGTACAGCCAGAGGTTCATCCGCCACCCCTTTAAATATAAATTTTCCATCTACAACAGTAGTGTCCGCCACCGGTTTTTCATGACCATGACTTACAGGAAATAACTGTACATGGGATCCGTCAGGAATTCCATCAATTGCAGCTGTCAGTGTGTACCCCGTTACCGACTGCCGGGTACAAGATGCCATCATCACCAAAACAACGGCGGATGTTGCTAATAAATACATCAATTTCATAAAGTCTGTTTTTATAGGTTATTTAGATACATTTTGAGTGATAGTTCCATTACCCGGATTCTGAACGGCACCTGCCGGGAAAGGCATAATCCAAAGATGTGAAGCCGGGGTTAATGTATAAGTCTGCCCTTCCCATGTTTTGGATAGCGCACGTGCAAAAGTACCTTCGGCATTAAACCTCCGGGCATCAGCGAATGGCACAATAGTGAAAATCAATTCATTGTCTTTCGTACGTCGGATCAAGTCAATGGCTTCTGTCAAAGTTGAAGCCTGCAAGGGTTGATATATCTCCGGCAGAATACGGGTCTTACGTACCTTGTTCAACACATCCATAGCAGCAGAGAAATCATTACCTGTGACCTGACGTGCCAAACATTCGGCCTTGATGAGATATACCTCGCAAGTGGTCAGACCAGCCCCGTTGAAATATCCTTTGGCCAAACCTTGATAGTAAGTATCCTGATTTACCGTGCGTAGTTTCCAGCGGGAAAAAAAACGTGCATCCCCTTCCTCGAAACTCTCCGCACGTTCCACCGGAATATTAAGTTCGCTGGTAGCATAGTTAGGATTACCCTCTCCACAACGGAAATAGTAATTCTCCACATAATCATACCCTGTCACTGACGGTAACGACGGATAACTGTCTTCTTTTGTAATAGCTTCCTTATGAGTGTCGTAATAAGAAATCCAATCATACAGATTATCGTTCTGTTCCAAAGCCATATCCGCGTATTTCAATGCTTCTTCATAATTCGCCATTTGCAGATAGACCCGTGCCAAGAAGGCATAGGCTGCTCCCAAATTGGGATGGATAACAGTCCTTGACTGTTCGGGTAATCCTTGTTCTATGGCTTCTTTCACATCTTTAATCATGAAATCATAGATTTCTTGAATAGTGACCTGCTTGTGAGGAGCATTGATATCGGCACTGGTTATCAAAGGTACACTCAGTTTAGTACCGGCAGTTGCAGACACATAGGTATCAGCATAATAATTGGCCAGTATGTAATAGCTCATAGCACGAATCACTTTGGCATAAGCCATTACCTCATTGCGTTCGGAATCAGTCGCTTCGGTTGCAACGGGAACATGCTCCAGCAAGAGATTACAAGTGGAAATAGCCATATAACTACGGTAATAAGTCCCTTCGTCCTGATTGTTCAGTACAATTCTGTCCGCTGTTTCATTCCACAGATAATTGGCACTCGTAAGGGTAACGCTAGTCAGACTGCTTTGTCCTACAAATTTATCATTCAACAGATAAAGACTATTCGTTACAGGAATATAGCCAATGGTATATTCATCTCGCAGCAATGCTTCAAAATCAGCCAAGGTAGTAGGAATTTTGTTCCCTTTGGGAACAATATCCAAATAATCATTACAAGAAGTCAGATTTATCCACCCCAACACTGTCATTATCATAAATAGTATCTTTTTCATATTGCTCTCATTTAAAAGTTCAAATTGACATTACACAAATAATTTGGTTTACTATATCCCCCAAGCATCCATTTCACATCACGGCTTTTAGCCAAAGTGAACACATTTTCCATACCTAGCATGATACGTGCATTTTTTACATAAAACTTCTGACATACACTTGCAGGAACATGATAAGTAACAGAGAGATTCTTCAAGCGCCAGTTATCGGCATCAAGTACATGAATGGAAGCCTTGCTATAAAGATCGGATGAGTAAGAATTATAATCCTTGCTTTCTGACGGAACATAGCGTGGTACATCGGTATATGCCTCATCACCAGGCTGACGCCAACGTTTACTCACATCCTTACTTGTCACTCCTAATCCCGGATAGGCTATATTGGTATTCCGCATTTTGTGCCCCCCTTCAAAAAGCAGTTGAGCAGCCAGTTCCCAATTCTTATAACGGAAATTGGTATTAATAGCCCCACTATAAACCGGAACAGAAGTTCCTAAATACACAGCATCCTCCACTTTTTGCGGTGAACTGCTTACATGGATATTTCCTTCCGAGTCATACACCTGAGGCTGCCCTTTACTATCCAGCCCTGCCCACAGATATCCATAAATGGCATTATAAGGCACTCCAACACGGGGATAGGCGGCAGGATAATCGAACTGAAGAAAAATAGCAGGTGCTTTTACATTGACATAAGTCACTTTATTCTTATTGTATCCCAGCACACCACCTACGTTCCAATTCCAATCTTTTCCCATAATGACATCACCGGAAAGAGTCAACTCGAATCCACGGTTTCTCATTTTACCATTATTCATGGTATAAGTAGAAAAACCAAAACCTTCAGTAGGTACTCCATTGGTATTGGCTAACAAATCCACGCCCGACTTATTATAATATTCAATAGAACCGTTTAATCGATTTCTAAACATAGAGAAATCTACACCAATATTAGCTGTAGTTGTCTTTTCCCACCGCAAATCAGGATTAGGACGGTTGCTGATAGTCCCTTGTATGCCGCCCACATGGGTATTATTATTATAATAAGCCGTCATATAAGGAGCAGAATTCTTGGCGATGTTACCACCGATACCATAACTGAAACGCAGTTTCATCATATTTATAAATGAAACTTTAAAAAAAGATTCTTTGTCCAGATTCCAACCAGCACCTACCGACCAGATAGGTTTCTTCTGATACTTGGAACCAGTAGCAAACAAATTGGTACGATCCCAACGAATGCTTCCTGTCACCATATATTTACCATCATACGTGTAAGCTGCATTCCCATAAAAAGAAACAAAACGATTTACCAGTTCATAGATGTTGGAGATATCATTTTTATTGAATGATACATAGTTTCCCAAAACTCCGGTATAAGTATTACTCAGCACCCGTTCATCAATAAGATCATAAGTTAGTAAAGCCGGATCATAATTATAATATTTCCGATTATTGTATTCCGTCTTATTTTCACGTACTTCCATACCAAACAAAGCGGTCACATCATGTTTTTCTGCAAATGTCTTGTTAAAATCCAATTGCTGACGGAAATTATAAGCACGAATACTATTAGTTCCCGTTGTATAAATATTGCCATAAGGAAGATTATAAGTAGCCTGGCCACTCCCACTTGCATCAGTAGCAAATGTATTTACTTTATTACGCACAGCATAGCTTTCCTTATCTTGCAATTGGCTTGTCTTATATTCCCCTACTTCATATTGGAACGAAGCAGTGTATCTCAACCAGTCTGTGAATTTAAAATTAAGTCTCGCAAAAGTACGATTACTAAAATTCTTACTCTTCGACAAGTTTCTTCCCAATTCGTCCAAAGGGGTAATATCCATACTATACAATCCGTAAGAAGAAATAATTTCCTGTTGTGACTTACTGTACCGGTCGGCAGCCGTGTTAGTATAGTAGCTTCCATCGCCATTCAACAACGAACTATAAGGAACATAATTATATCCGGGTGAGGTCAGATTATAACTCTGCGTTGTACCATCTCCATAATTCAGATACGTTCCCAAATCCAGACTCAGCCATGAAGTAAGCCGGGTAGTGTTCTGCAAATTCAATCCGAAACTCTCGCTGTCAGTATATTTATCTTCTTCCCGGTTATTCCTGTAAGACAGCGAAGCATTAAATGTATTTTTTTCCGTTCCACGCCCGATATTCAAGTTATATTGTTGCGAAAACGGATTTCGTTTACCATATTTCTTCACATCATCATAATAACGGAATCCCTGTGAAGCCAGTTCATGTAGCGTCTGCTCCATTTGTGCTTCGCTGATCGCACCTGTATGATGTTTTAAAATAGCCTGTACCCCCAAACAGGAATACATGGATGCATTGTCCAATAAATTCTGTGCATATTGGGATGCTCCCTCTCCTTGAAGATTAGGATTCATGGCCGCCCACTCCTTTTCCATCTCTATCATGTCAGCCGTACCGGCCAAGTGACCGGTATAAAAATTATAAGGGCGTACTGTCAATGTCGCTGAAAATGATACATTCAGCTGATTCTTTCCGGCTTTTTTAGTAGTGATGACTACTACACCATTAGCAGCACGAGCACCATAGATAGACGTAGCCGCGGCATCTTTTAATACCGTAATATTCTCTATATCCTCTATATTCAAATCAGGCACATTTTCGACCCAGTTGCCCAGTCCGTCAGAAATAGTTTTCTCTACCGGAAACCCATCAATCACATACAGAGGAGTAGTAAGTCCGTTCATCGAAGTCACACCACGTATCTTACCGTCACTATAACCTGCTATTCTTCCCTCCATCAATGAGCTGACACTACTTAACCGTTGAGTTTCCAACTTTTTCGAATCTACTTTCGCAAATGAACCGGTAGCCCGTTCCCTGGAGATAGTCTGATATCCGGTTACCACCACCTCGTCCAGCAGTTCGGAGGCCGGCTCCAAAACAATTCTGTAACTGTTCGCACTTGTCAATCTTACTTTCTTTGATTCATAGCCCAAGTAAGAGATTTCTATCTCTTTCGCTGTGCGGAGCAGGGTCAGCCGGAAGTGCCCGTTCATATCGGTTATGACAGCAGCTAGTTCCTCCCCTTTCGTCTGGCTCACCTGACGGATGTGAGCGGCAGGCAGGGGATCTCCATTCTCATCTACAACTATACCGCTGATCATCCGGTCTGTTTGTGCATATGCCATTGTTCCACACAAAAACAATGCAACGAAAAACATCGCCAGTCGAAGTAGCTTTCCGTGGTAATCTGAATGTTTCATACTCTTCATAGATTTAATATTAATACTGTTTATAATCACTTTTTAAGTCCCGTTTTATTGTTAAAACAGTTTTGCAGCTTATATCGCGTCGATAGCAAATTAATGCATAAAGTTTTAAATTATAGCAAAAATAGGTTATCCAAATACAGCAATTGCCGCATTTGGATAAATTTATGATAGCAAATTAATAGATTATCTATTTTTATGCAATTCCTGCACTTTGTTTCTATACTGAGCGGGAGTCATACCAGTAGCCGCCTGAAACTGGCTATAAAAAGTAGTCATGGAATTAAAGCCCAATTCAGCTGAAATCGCCTTTAGCGGAGTTTGGTTATCAGGATCGGAAAGTAAACGGACTGCCTCTTTTGTGCGGAAACCATTTACAAATTGAGTAAAAGTCTGCTTGGTCTGCTCATTAATAATTTGAGAGAGATAAGTACGATTAGTTCCCAACATTTCCGCTACTTTCTCTTTGGTCAGCAAATTGTCTGTAAATACCTTCTCCTCCCGCAACAGCGTTTCCAAACGCAGAAATAAATCCTGCTTCTTTTCATCTGTCAACGAGGATGAAGCATATTTCTCAGGTTGCGGCAAAGAAGTTTTCGTCGAGTCCGTAAGATATTCTTGTAAAAGAGCGGACTGGCGGCCTATCTCTGCAAACTGCTCGTCTATTTTATTCTGCAATTGCTGTTCACGCCGGATAGCGTCCTGATTTTGCTTCACAATGGTAAGGTACAGCTTATTTTTTCTGTAATATAAGTAATATAGTAAAGAGGCAGCTATGAAGATACAAATAAATCCGGCTATAAGCAATTGCATCTTATTTTCCTTTTCCAATAATTCCAGACGGTTTTGTTTTATCTCGTTTTCCTGCCGTTCCATATCGTATTTTGCACGTATCTCCCCCACGGCACGTTCCTTTTCCGCATTATATAAGCTATCTGTTTCCAGCTGATAGAGCTTATGATACTTCAACGCCTCTACCAGCATACCATCTTCTTCATAACATCGGGATAAAGCCTGCAACAGGTCACTTCGATAGATGGCATTAGCCTGTTGGTAAGACAGTTCTATTCCGGCTTTCAGCATCCAGACAGCCCGGTCATACTGATGATGCTCCATTAAAATTTCGGCATAGCCCAAATAGGAATTCATCACTGAAGAAATATTTCCCTGTTCTTTCAAATCCAAAGCCTTCCGGAAAAAGCCCAGCGCTTCATCATCTTTATTCAATTTATGCAGAATATATCCATAAAGATTGTAAACGTTTGATTGATCATAAAAGTCATTCTGCACCATGGTGAACTCCGCCTCCTGAATATATTTCAATGCTGTATTATAGTCACTCTTCAAATAATACATATAAGCGGTATTGGTTGAACCACTATAAATCAGATAAGGATCTTTCCGTTCATGTCCCAGTTCATAACATTCAAGGGCATATTTCAATCCTGTGCTATCATTTTTTAAATAATAAATACCGGCAATATTAGAAAGTAAAATGGAATAGAGTCTGTCATAATGACAACGTCTTGCAGCTTCAACTCCTTTGAAGAAATAAGTAAGTGAACGATAATAGTCTTTTTGGACATTCGATGCATAAAGTCCCAGACCATTATATACGGAACATAAGGCGGAATCATTTTTATTACTTTCACCTATCAGCCTGGCCTGCCCTAAATGACTATAAGCCTCCTTTACATTTCCCTTCATCATATGGGCCTGCCCCAGACAAATATGAGAATAAATTACAGCGCCATTGTAATCCCGTTCATTATAACCTATCTCAAACAATTGTCGACCATAAAAGATAGCCTGATCATAATCTGCTTTATTCAAATAGAGAAAACTAACTTTCCGAAGCGCTTCTTTATCTTTAGGATACTTTTTCAGATACTCCAACTGTACATTAATGGCATTATTTATTTCTTCTTGCGCCTCTGAAACAACGGGCAAGAGTCCCAATAACATTACAACCACCCACAGTTTAAGCATCCTCATTCCTGTCATTCTTCCTTTTCTTCTTTCCGCATACTGAACTCACAGCCACAATATTGCTGATTATAAAAATTATATTCCTTAATGATAGCAATGCGACGCTCGCTCAATCCACCTTTACGCCAGTTCTGTTCCCAATAAGTGACATCCGGATAAGGGGCCGTAGCATATCGGCCCGCTTCCTCTATCTGCTCCAAACTTTTCCAACGGCTGGAAGCAAGCGTAGTAGTGATAACCGGGAATCCATGTTCGTGAGCATAACGTGCGGTTTCCTGCAGTCGCATCTTGAAACAACGCAAGCAACGGCCTCCTCTTTCAGGCTCTTGCTCCATTCCTGCCATTCGACAACGCCAGGCATCATGATCATAATCGGCATCTATAATTTCCAATCCCAAGGACTGGGCGTACCGCGTACATTCGTCCTTGCGGATAATGTATTCCTCCAACGGATAAATATTGGGATTACAATAATAGATAACCGGAGTGACACCATGCTGCATCAAGCACTCTATGATGGCTGATGAACAAGGAGCACAACAAGTATGAAGCAACACCTTGTCGGCTCCTCCCGGAACTTCAAGCTGGAATTTCTTTTTCATACGGCAAATTTAATAGATATTTGCCATACTGACCAACGGTTCGTATAATTTTTCTATATACACATTATATGCTGCAAAATTTTACCTCCAACCCACTTTAAACTCTTTGATATAATAAGAATTAATAATTAAAGATAATTCATATCTAAATTGGTATATTTGAATCAATGAAAACAACATAATTGAGAGGATACAGATCACTATCTTTTTAAAAAACTTCTTCAGATTGAAGAGGGAGAAATAAGAGGGGTATTAGATAACATAATAAAACTCTTACAAAGTATCAGTTATATGTTTGCTCTCATATCCTATGAAAAATGAAAGAAGAATGGATAACATCTGAGAGCATGGGCAATTATTCAAAAATATACCAACGCATTACATCCGGAGTTAAGACTTCTAAAATTTTAATAGAATGGACAGAGAAGAATATCTTGAATTAGTTAAAATGAATACTGGAATAGAAATAACATCAGTAGAATCTTCTAATATAGAAGGTATTGGTTACAACGTAAAGAAACATCATCTATGGGTATCTTTTAAAAATAACAAAGTATACCGATATGATAAAGTTCTAAAGAGCAACTCAAAAGATTATTAAAAAGTGAATCTAAGAGGTAGGTACTTAAATTCTCATATTAAAGATCAATACAAAACTAGTGGGTATGAACTCAAAAACGAATCATCTTTTACTTCCATTTTCTATATTTGGAGTTTCTCTTCTGGGTCTTGTTCTATTAAACAATGAACCTAGGAGGGTAACTCCTCCTTATATAAAGGAGAGCAGAGAGGATTCTATCAAAAGGGTAAAACGATATAAAGAAGAACTTAGAAGAGATTCTATATTCTTTGCTAAAGTAGATTCAATTAAATTACTAAGGGATTCACTTAGAAATCAAAGAATCTATACCTATATCTTGAAAACTACTATCACACCAGAAAACGTAATAGTTACTGCAAGGAAATCTGGTTATCAACAAGTAACTTTAGATACTCATTATACCAAGCCACAATTATATTACTTGGTATTTACTTCTACCAAACAAATGTCAATAGAAGAGGCATCTGCTTATGCCGATAGGAATCCTGATAAAGTTACTAAACTATCACAACAACAGTATGATCAGAGATTTGGTAATCAATCATCAGAATATGATTTCTATCTTGATAACCTAGATTCTTATTATGATGACCCAGAAAACCTAGATGAGAACCCAGATGAAATTTTTGATTTCTTACTCGACTAGGGATTCTCAGCTAATATGTTATGATTTGCTTTCAAATTAGTATCTTTGAACCATTGGAAACAACGATTTAAAACCTTAACACCACCAATCATAGTTGTGATTTGCTTTCAAATTAGTATCTTTGAACCATTGGAAACAACCATGAACCCGATCTGGGGGATTCTTGGGTAGTTGTGATTTGCTTTCAAATTAGTATCTTTGAACCATTGGAAACAACTATGAACCCGATCTGGGGGATTCTTGGGTAGTTGTGATTTGCTTTCAAATTAGTATCTTTGAACCATTGGAAACAACCGCTTCATTGTGGGGAGTTTACTTTAATAGTTGTGATTTGCTTTCAAATTAGTATCTTTGAACCATTGGAAACAACAATAGAGTTTACAATTACGAGAATGAAGTAGTTGTGATTTGCTTTCAAATTAGTATCTTTGAACCATTGGAAACAACTCCATTCTTTTATAAATTCAAGTTTGTACCGTTGTGATTTGCTTTCAAATTAGTATCTTTGAACCATTGGAAACAACTCTTCTCATATTCTATACCTTTCTTAATGAGTTGTGATTTGCTTTCAAATTAGTATCTTTGAACCATTGGAAACAACTACGAGTACCAATAATATTACCAACACCTGTTGTGATTTGCTTTCAAATTAGTATCTTTGAACCATTGGAAACAACCCATAGATGCAAGAGAACGACCAATGTCAGGTTGTGATTTGCTTTCAAATTAGTATCTTTGAACCATTGGAAACAACTCCCCATTTCCAGTGGGGCGAATGTCTTGGTTGTGATTTGCTTTCAAATTAGTATCTTTGATACCATTGGAAACAACCTTCTGATTGGTTTACTCGTACTGTTCCGGTTGTGATTTGCTTTCAAATTAGTATCTTTGATACCATTGGAAACAACCTTCTAATGCAGGTAAGGCTGCCATTACTAGTTGTGATTTGCTTTCAAATTAGTATCTTTGATACCATTGGAAACAACTGTGAAGGGTACATACCGCTTTCGAAAAGAGTTGTGATTTGCTTTCAAATTAGTATCTTTGATACCATTGGAAACAACCTTTAAAGTAAGATATTATAACCTTATCTGTTGTGATTTGCTTTCAAATTAGTATCTTTGATACCATTGGAAACAACAGAATATATGTTACAAACTAATTACCAATTAGTTACACACATATTCAGGAATTAAAAACAAAGTTGTTATCTAATAAGAAATCCCGTTTCAGACGGGATTTCTTATTTTTAAAATAATTCCAATTGCTGTCCTGGAGTAGTTACACCTTGTAGTTTCTTTCCATAAAAAAGTTCAATAGCAGCAAATTGTTTATCAGTGATACACATTATTCCCACTTGTCCATATTCAGGCAAAAAAGATTTAACTCTATTTATATGAACAGTTGCATTCTCGCTACTAGCACAATGACGGACGTAAATTGAAAACTGAAACATTGTAAAGCCATCCTTTTGTAGATTTTTTCTAAAATCAGTATAAGCTTTCTTGTCCTTCTTAGTTTCCGTTGGCAAATCAAATAATACTAGTACCCACATAATCCGATATTCACTAAAACGGTCCATTATCGTTCAGGATAACTAATACGACGAATTTCTCCACAAAAACATTTATATAGAGAAGCTGTAGTCTGAGCGACAGCCACCATCAACGGACTACGTTTACCATTAATACGTACATCCAATGTGGGAATAACAAGCAAACGTGATTTTATTTCTTTTGTTAATTCCAAATTTGCACCATACAATTTCACTAAACTAAATACTAATTCATCAACATAAGGTCGATATGGCTCCATCACATCGTCAGCTAAACAATATGCATTATAACGATTATGATGATGGATCCCTAAAGTAGGAAGCAACCCACTTGCCACTAAAGCACGAGCAACGATAGCACGAAGTATAGCATAACCATAATTCAATAAATTATTAGGAGAAATCCCTTCTCTGTCACGAGTAAAGCCAATAATATCTGCAAATAAATTTTTCCAAAAAAAAGCAGCCGCACGTGCTTCCAAATTCTCTGGATCACCACTCTTCACTTCATTCGCCCAAATTCGCATACATTTCATTTCTTCACCTACACAAACTCTCAATACAGATGCTTGGTTATCTATTTTTGCCTTAATTGTTTGCTGCCAAAGTTGCTTTTTCAATGGCAATGATGCATCCAACTGTTGACGGAAACGCTCATTCTGAGTTGTATTTCCATACAAAGGGAGCATTAAACCCACTGGCATACTTTTACTATCACAAGTGATAACGGCACAATTATTCTCTAATAGAGATTCTAATACACCGGAAGTGATAGTAATTTGCTTATGATCTAGTACTACGACACCTATATCTTCAATCGGCTTCGTTATTTCCGATTGTTCTTTAAAGATATCCGGCAATGAATCACTTTTCTCAACTTCCGGAAGTTTTATGACTAATTGGTTATTTCGTAATGACAAATAAGCCGGATTACCAAAATAAAGTGTTTTCTTTATCATAGTATCATATTTTAAAGGTTAATATATTACTTACCTCGCAATTTCTTCTGCTCTTTTTCGAAATTTTCAATGAAATCTATTTCTACAGGAGATAACTGATTACTAATGCGTTTCTTAAATTCATCATATTCAAGATTTGCTTTTTTCTTTGCTAATTCAGCCGAAATAGTACCAGCATGTTGTAACAATTCTTTTCCTGACAATCTAAGAAAATCATCCAATTTTTGAATCCAGTCTTTCATATACATAGGAGTATGACTTTTAGCCTGCAATTCTGCAAAGTCAAGATACAAACTTACAATACGATTTAATGTATCCAACTCATCATCTGTCAAATAATTTTTAGCATATTCTATATCATTCCGCTTTGGCACTGCTCCTGTCCAATTAGTTAATCCCATAAAATCTTTCCCTGCATCTGCACGACCGTAAATAACCTCAGCAGCCGTATGTCCATGTACTGAAAAATGCATTTTATTTTGAACCGTGGCAAAAAACAATCGAGTAGACTCAGTACTTGGGTCATAATCTATGCTCAAAGCATAAATTTCAAGAATTTTACGATAGAATATCTTTTCTGAGGAACGAATATCACGTATGCGTGATAATAACTCATCAAAATAATTTCCACCACCTGCACGCTTCAACAGCTCATCATTCATTACAAATCCCTTTATTAAATACTCTTTTAGTATTTGTGTTGCCCATATTCGAAACTGCACACCACGGTAAGATTTAACCCGATAGCCTATGCTTATAATCATATCCAAATTATAATAAGCCACTTGATATATTTTACCATCAGAAGCAGTTGTTGCAAAAAATGCAACAACTGAACTTTCCTGTAATTCCCCACTCTCAAAAACATTCTTTATATGGCGTGAAATCGTTGATTTGTTCCGTTGAAATAATTCTGCCATTTGATCTAATGTCAGCCAAACTGTATTATTGCATAGTGTTACTTCAATTCTTGACTCACCATCTACCGTTTGATATAAAAGAATTTGTCCTTTGTTTTCTTCCATAAAATAAGAATATATTATTTTTTATATGAACTACTTGATTCTAAGACATTTCCTAAACGATCAACTTTTATAGGTATACATATCATTTTTATCATTTCACCAGTTAAAGCCCGCTCCATCTTATTTAAAGGAGAAAATTCAAATTTGTCAACTAGTACATTCGCAACAATATGTTTTATGAAAAAGCATTGTTCACCTGAGGAACTTACCATCTTATAAATCCTTCCCCTATCCAAAGGCTGGGCAATAATACCATTAGCTAATTCATCATCAGTAGGAAGATAAACCAAATCATTAGGTGACAATACAAAAATAGGGTCATTACCATTCTCATCTTCCGGTGCAACAGGTAAACCTTGTTTTTGCCGTTCAATTGCAACATTCAATGGAATGGTAGCATAATTTCTTTTCTTTATTATAGTATTCGTCTTTTTATCTAGAATATTCGACTCGTATACAGCAAAAAATAAATTTGTTCCTTTCGCAGCCTCTACAAATTTAGAAGATTTATTACCTGTTTGACCTACTGCAAACTTATCAGCCTGTTCATACCAACGAATTTTAATGATAGGCTGATGATACTTTCCATTATTCAGCTGAATAATATTACGATTCATTTCATCAATGCCATCCGGCGAAAAAGCAATATCCGGATTATTATCTTTCAGTTCCAAATGACGTAACAATATTTTTTGGATACCCGTATCAGTAATATTATTTTCTATTTTCTTTCTATCAAAACTAGTATCCAGCGGTTTTCTAGTAGCAAAGAATCGATCTTTAGTATCTTTACTAAAATAGTAAACCTCTATTTTAGACAGATTTATATCACTCCAAGTTTCTCTATTATCTTCAAAGTACTTCTTTATTCTCTTCGCGTCAAATCCTAAATTCCAAAGTTCCAATAATTTTCTCTTGAAGTCTTTCACAACGATGCTTTGAGGATTTTTCATCGCTTCATTTAAAGCTACAGTCTTTATCCTACGCAAATTAACTTCTCCAAATACCGTATCTTTATGCATGGATTTACGTATAGCCCAATTGTCCCCTTTTCCCTGTTTCACAAAGATCTTTTTGCCTTCTTCATTATAATGCAAGAAGCGATTGGTAGCTTTATTTATAACACGCAAATTTTGCTTAAAACTGACTATTATATTTTCCAAAGCCAAATATGTATCCTGTGTAAACGATGCCCACGGTTTTCTGATCACCCATTTATAGTTACCGTTATTATCAGTCTTAGCTTTATCACACAGCATTTTCTGCAAATCATATCGGGATAATTCAGCCTTAGCTGTTGCCGACTCATTATTTAAATAATTAATAATATTCCTATTTGCACACGCTATTATTATGGCATCCATTGCATGATGACGATGATCTATTCTTTTCTTATTAAAACCTTTTTGCAATTCCAAAGGCATTGTCGGAATTTCTTGAATCCCAACATTTTTAGTTGTAAATTTATTTGTGCCGGTCAACTCATTGAGTCGTTGAAAACGAGGAAGTATAATTTTATTCCAAACCTCATTTATTCCCCAATCTTTCTTCAAACGATCCGTAACTCCTCCGGTACAAGGAATTACATTCTTTGAAATTGCTTCTTCCTCTCCTTTTTCTCTAACGATGTTGGAAAGAAGGGACTTTACAACTTTGCTGATGTACCTACTATCATTCAGCTGACGAGTAACAAACTCCTCCGGAATATCATCCATCAAAAGTTTTTTCATTTTACTACGAGTACGCGAATAGTTATCTTTCACAAATTGCTCATATTCATCCACAGTGAAGATCCTTACTTTTTTTCCAAAAGGAAGTTCCACTATCTCCCCATGATGCTTCACTATAAACTCATGTCCCAATAAATTGCTTTTAAGCTTATTGACTTCCGCTTCACAAATCACCTTGTTACTAAAAGAATCATCAAAATAACATGATTGGGGAATAACATGCTCTATTTCGTATGCAGGCGTAAACAACTTACCTAATGGAATCACTTCACCGGTATAAGGAGAACGATACTTCTGTTCCAGCCAAAGCTTGTAACGCAAAACTTCTGACCTTGAAGGACGCTTCTTCAAGTCTGTTTCTGTAAACTTTTTCAATATATCCGATATTTCCTCCGGTAAATCGGAAACACTATTTAAAACACCCTCTTCATAAATACGCAAAATATCCTGCTGACTTGGCGAATAAGGACGAACATTTTCAACCTCATATTCAGGATTCAAAAATTCCGTGAGCAAATATTTGATACGCAAGTTGGTATTCTCATTTTCAGACATTTGCTGTGTCATTTTCTTCCGCTTGTCAGCCGGATTCTTCATCTCACGCCCCAACTCCACATGTATCTCATCAATATTTCCCACTTGTTTCCAAATATCACGAACAACACGTAGTGTTTCAATAATAATCTGCTCAACAATTGGATTACGCAATGAATGTTGCTTAAAAGATCTTAAATACGAATCAATATCAGCAGGAGATTTCCACTGGATTATTTCTTTTGCTTCAGAGTGACGACCATAAACAATGTAACACACTAACCAAAGAGGCAAACCTTTGAAATCAGAAACATCAGCAAGATGAATTGCTTTCTCCCTCACTCTATTTTCTATTTTCTCATCATATTCTCCTGTTATTATCTTATCAATCCGTTCACGCGTTCCTTTATCTATTGAATTCTCACTCCAATATTTTCCCATACGCATTAAAGGCAATAATTTTTTAATTGCTTTTGCCGAATAGGAACCATATTCTTTCTTAAAAGGTGGGAATTTCTGAAACACATCAACAAAAGAAGCATTCAGGTCGTGTTTATCCGCAAATTTCTGCAAAGCTTTTACTATTTCATTCTTGTCTTCAACCGAATATAATATATGCCATAAAGCTTCCTCATTCTCTTTTGTCAGGAATTCAATAGAAATATCACATTTCTCCAGCCTCGCCAACATCAATGAACGGGTTTCATTACATGGATAAGGTTTGTCTTGCACATAATTCCAACGATAATTCTCTATCTCTTTTTTCAGTCCAAAAACCGGATATTTCAAAAAAGCCTTTTGATCAATTTCTTTTTTACCATTCAACCAGTCAAATAAAGCAACATAATCTTCTTCTGTCTTCAATAACTCATTTGTAACATCCACATCTTGTGCCAGGTCTTTCCTATAAATACGCAGATTTATTATAAATTGCCACAAGCGGAATTCTTGAAACAACGGATGTGATTTAGCAATACATTTTACAGGAAAAGATTTTATCTCTCCCGTTTCCTTATCAAGACCCTGATTCTCCTCATAAGGACAATTGTCTATTAATGATTTTTTGCTTTTAAGAGGACGCTGATAAAAGAGTATATCCTCTAAAAACAAATAAGTAAAATCCCGATTACCAACATTATTCCGATGTGCTTCATTTATTGGATATAGTTCTTCAATACAAGCAGCATACAATGCTCTGTCTTGCAATTCCAGGTGAAACTCCTTCTGCTTCTCCAAAATCAGTTTCAGCTCCTCCTTATAATATTTGCGTTCAATGGTTCTCACCAGTCTTCCACGAATTTTCTGACTAGGATTTCCTAAAAGCGTATCATAAATATAGGCACCTACTGTCTTATGAGTTTGATCAATATCCGCTTCTGTTTTCTTCTTGACCAATGACCAATCATCTTCCTTAGGAGCACGAAAAGAGCGTTTTACATTCCCTTCCTTATCTTTTTTAGGCGTTCCGTCCTTCTCTAAATCCGTAGTTACAATGAATTCTTTAGTTTTTCCAACCCAATCAAGAGACATATTACTTGTTCTTCGATACACCCATCCATTTTCCAAATGCACATTATACCAAATATCCTTTCCCTTTTTTTCTCCGGAATCCTCTACTGCAACTACTTTAAGAGCATAGAATTCAACCAATTTATCCTTATTTTCCTCCTCTTCCTCACCACGTAATTGATAATATCCACGCTTTTGATTAAAATTCAATAATATCCACGCCAATTCTTCTTTTGAAATTTTAGAAGTCAATCCCTTTTTACGGAGATAGTAGATAGTCCAATCATAAGGTACTTTTTTATCATCTGTTATCAGATTCGGATAATTTAGCTTAAAATCCTCCAGCATTTCCTTAAATGAATCTTGGAATATAAATTCAAACTGACCAGCTTCATTCTTACGCCAAGCCAATTTAGGTTCCTTGCCCTTAACTATCTTACCATGCCTATCTAAATCTTGAGCAAAATGAAAAGGCAAAAATCCTAAAATATCAAGAATTCTATGCAACCGTTCTCTGCGAAGCAGATATCGTTCGCTTAAACGACGAACTCCACGCAATCTGGTTCTTTCAGCAGTTTGAGATATGGAATTACCTTTATTAAAATCTCCTATCATAGCTGCATCCATAGGTATGATGCGACTTCCTGAAGCTTGTATCTTAACCAATTGTTCACTTCCATCGTCATTGACACTTCCATTTACTACTGCCCAACCTATGCTATTGGTACCCAAATCAAGACCCACTATATTTTTCATAAGACAACTATTTTATCAAAACTTTTCAAAGTTATCAAATTATTCTAATAATCACTTGTCCTTTACATATTTATTTCATAGTTTTGCAATACTAATTTGAAGCAAGTCACAATAAGGATTATTCCGTTGTGAAAACATTTAGGTTGCCCTCGTCCTTTAACGGGGGCTTTTTTAGACTCATCTTTTAATAGATATTTGCCATACTGACTAACGGTTCGTATAATTTTTCTATATCCTGCGCATCTATTTCTATCTCCACTTGATCACCGGGAACCAGGGTTTGCCCCTGAGGAAGTAAGTTTTTACGATTCCGATGTATACTACGAATGATACAATGATTAGGTAAAGCCAATGTATCCACTTCCTTTCCGTCAAAATAAGACCCATCCATTATCTCGACAAAAAGATGATAGCGAGCACCAGCCTCTTCGGAAGACTCCGGATTATGGCTACGGAACATCCTGTCATACAGCAATACATTGTAAGGTTTTATCTGTAACAATTCGGTGAAATAATAAGTCAATCCACCTACCACAATGGAAGGATAGAACACCTCGAAATGACCGGTAATCTCCGTTATCAGGACAATAGCAGTCAAAGGAGTACGCACCACAGCCACCAAAAAAGCCACCATCCCGATCAGCATCATATAACTCACATTCTCATACCCTATCCATCCGCGTTGTACCAATACCAACCCGAAGATTTGTCCCAATAATCCTCCCGTAACCAAGGTAGGAATGAAACTTCCTCCCGGCAAACCTGAAGAAAGAGAAAACAGCGTAAAAACAAAATGAATAAGCATCATGATAGTAAGCCACTGGATATCATGAGTTCCATTCATTCCCTGCATCATCAAAAACTGCTCTCCGCCACCTGTCAGATTCGTCTCTGTTAACGATATGGCATAAGCTATGGTTAATAAATACAACATCTTGACAGGAATGGAGAGTTTCATGGCAGGTATCCTTTCTTGAAAGAAAGGAACGATGAGCGAATAAAACTTTGCAATGACAGCCATAAGGGCGGCAAAGATAATATAAAGCTCCGCCTGACGGATAAAAGATAAACCAGGAACGACCGCACTAATCAGATGATAAGGAGTCGTGGGGAACATCCAACTAGCCACTCCTCCGGCTACCACGCCGGCCAACAAGGTAGTAATAGCGGTTTTAGGTGCATCAAAACGCTCGATGGATTCTATCACCAACAAAGAAGAAGACAACGGAGCAGCAAAAGCGGCAGACAAGCCCGCACCAGCTCCGGCAGCCAGCAATTGTTTCCGTTCCCCTTTCAGAATATGTCCCCAACGAGAGATAAGTGTTCCTATATAAGACCCTATCTGAACAGACGGCCCCTCGCGTCCCAAAGACAGCCCCGCACTGAGAGCCAACACCCCTCCGCAGAATTTAGCTACCAGTTCTTTAAAAGGATGCTCATAACGGATACGACCGTTATTGGCCGCACGTGTCTGAGGAATCCCACCACCGGCTATCAATGGCATACGTTTTACCAAAGAAGCGACAAAGATCAGAATCCCCCATAAGATAAAAAACAACAATACATGCCAATACCACGGATAATGTGCCGTAAAAAAAGTTTTCCGCACATCAAAGAAATACCAAAGAAGATAGTGATAAGGCACAGCAACCAGTCCCGTAAGCAGCCCCACGAATATGCTCACGAAATACAGACGGGCATCAATCAGCTTCAGTTTCCATATTTGCCATTTGCGCAGATTGCTCCACTTCTTCCATTTGTTTTTCCATTTCTCCAGTTTCATATCCGGAATAAACAAATGGAAAAGAGAAGGGTTTATTTAAACAATGGCTTTAATAGTTCCGGTATTTCTATTTCATTTGCTTTCAGCGCTTCCAAACATTCATGCCCTTTATCGGATAAAGTAAAATGCATCTGCCGTTTATCCTTATCCCCCAAATTACGGACGATTAATTCTTTCTCTTCAATGGAACGGATGACCTTAGAGGTATGCGAAGCAGACAGACCTGTGTTTTCCGATATCACACTAGCCGTCAGCGTATCTCCGCCAATGCAACAAAGTGCCATTGCCTCATTCAATGACACTTCATATTGTTCCATTAAGCGGGTTTCAAGTTCAGAGAGAGCCTTGAACAGCTCTCTCATGACACATATTGATTTTATTTTCTCCATGCAAATTTAAATAAACAAGTTTACATTCGCCTGTTCGGCACGGTTCATATAAGTTGCCACTCCACCAATAGTCACATGATCCAGCAATTCCTCACGTTTCACACCCATTACGTCCATTGACATCTGGCAAGCAATAAATTCCACTCCGTTCTGAATGGCTTGAGTACGCAGAGATTCCAATGAATCGATATTTTTCTTATTCATAATATATCGCATCATCCTAGCTCCCATTCCGCCCATATTCATTTTAGACAACTTCAACTTTAAAGAACTGGAAGGCAGCATCATGCCGAACATCTTCCCCCAGATATCTTTCTTCACCACAGGTTTGTCCAGCTTCTTGATGGCATTCAGCCCCCAGAAAGTAAAGAAGATGGTTACCTTCTTTCCCGTAGCCGCCGCACCGTTTGCGAGTACAAAAGTAGCTAAAACTTTGTCCAGGTCATCACTGAACAGAATAAAAGTTTTCCCTTTATCCTCCCGGCAAACTTCCGAGGAAGAAGATTGCGGAGTATTTTTCTCAACAATTACCTGATACTTTCCTGCTCCTGAATTTACTGAAACAAAACGGTTTCCGGTAGTTTGACACCATGCCTCGGCATCGCGGGGAAAACCGGCATCTGTAGCGACAATTTCCAAACGTTCGCCGTCCGCCAGTTCTTCCATACTCTTCTTCAGTTTCATGATAGGACCGGGACAAGATATGCCACAAGCATCCACTTTTATTGCTTTCATAGAAGGAATGACGGAAGAGGCAATAGTATAAGCTCCAGCAGAATCTTTACTGTGTTCAGAATGATCAACTTTTGAAGAATCAGAACTTGAAGAGCCAGAATTTGAAAACTCCTCCGGCTCGGGCAGAGGAGCCGTTGCCGCTTTATACAGTTTTAAACCTCCTATTAAATTCTTTACTTCCCCAAAACCATTCTGTAACAATATATTAGAAGCCAAATACCCTCTCAACCCTACTCCACAATACAAATAGACCGGCTTATCCTGAGGAATCTCTTCCATCCTTTCGCGCATATCATCCAAAGGAATATTGACAGCCCCTTTCAAAGCACCGAGTGCAAATTCATCGGGAGTACGGACATCAACCAACGTAACTTTACTCAAATCGGCAGCCTGTAATTCGCGCCAATAAAGAGGCTTCATCTTTCCGCTCAGTATATTTCCGGCTACATATCCGGCTACTGCTACAGGATCTTTAGCCGAAGAGAAAGGAGGAGCATATGCCTGCTCCAAAGCCATCAAGTCATAAACAGTTCCGTTATGCTTAATCACTTGCGAGAATTCGTCAATACGTTTGTCCACTCCGTTATACCCCACAATCTGCGCTCCGAGTAATTTCCCATTCACAGGAGAGAAAGTTATTTTAATGGACATCTGTAAAGCATCAGGATAATATCCCGCATGGGAACCGGAATGGATGGTTGCCGACAAATAATCAATGCCTGCCTGTTTCAACCGTTTTGCCGGAAGGCCCGAAGCAGCGACAGTCATATCAAAAACTTTGGCAATGGAAGTACCGACAGCCCCTTCGTATGTAACCTTATTTCCAAAGACCATGTTATCTGCCACAATACGCGCCTGACGGTTGGCCGGACCTGCCAGATAATTCAACCACGGTCTATCAGTCAGTGGATGACGGAACTCGATAGCATCGCCCACCGCATAAATATGCTCGTTGGAAGTCTGCAAGTAATCATTAACCTTAATACCGCGCATCTCCCCTATCTCCAGTCCAGCCTCTATCGCCAATGAGGTATTGGGACGTACCCCGATGGATAACAACACCATATCGGCAGGCAGCCTTTCGCCCGATTTGAAAACAACCTCCAGTCCGTTGACCGTGCGTTCGAAAGAAGCCACCGCCTTTTCCAGATAGAGATGTACTCCTTTCTGCAACAAGTGCTCGTGCACCAAAGAAGCCATAGAGAAATCAATAGGAGCCATGACCTGATTTGCCATCTCTACAACCGCCACTTCCGCACCGGCTTCCTGCAGATTCTCCGCCATCTCCAACCCGATGAATCCGGCCCCGATGATTACCGCCCGTTTCACCTTATGCTGCTGCAAGTAACTCTTGATAGCATCGGTATCATTCACATTACGTAGGGTAAAAATCCCTTCATTGTCAATGCCCGGCAAGGGAGGACGAACAGGCGACGCACCCGGAGAAAGCAATAATTTGTCATAACTCTCCGTATAAGTTTTCCCGTCGGAAGTACGAATATCCACTGTTTTCTCGGCAGAATGGATGGCTATTACCTCGGACCGGGTACGCACATCTATGTTAAAACGTTTCCCAAAAGCCTCCGGAGTCTGTACAAACAATTTTTCCCGCTCCGCAATCACACCTCCTATATAATAAGGTAGACCACAATTGGCATACGAAATGTATTCTCCCTTCTCGAACAAAATGATTTCCGCCTGTTCCGTGTTTCTTCTGATACGTGCGGCAGCAGTTGCACCTCCTGCTACGCCTCCTATTACTATATACTTCATAATTAAACTATTTTATTTGATTTAATATTTTCCAATGGAAACTTTATGCAAACATACATGATATTTCTTATAATAAAAAGTTTCCTATGGAAAATATTATCAAGTTAACTCTTTTTAAGGAGAAAGAACATTCCGGGTATTAAATAGACAATCTTTATTGTTGTTTGATATTTTATTCCCTACCTTCGCAATAAATTTCAAAATAAATAAGAAATTGAATCGAACAGACACGCATCATGTTATCTAAAATAGACTTGACGCAGGGAGGTATCACCGGCACTCTGCTACGTTTTACCTTACCTATGATTATAGGCTCACTGCTACAACAGTGTTACAATATAGCCGACACGCTGATTGTAGGACAATGTATAGGTTCCGGCGCATTGGCTGCCGTCGGTTCCGCCTATACGCTGATGGTTTTCCTCATTTCCATCCTGCTGGGATTGTCCATGGGAAGCGGAACCGTTTTTTCCTTGCAATATGGAGCCGGACGAACGGATTCCCTACGCCGTAACATCTATGTATCCGCCCTGCTGATCGGTACAGTAACATTGATTCTAAATATAGCGGCTTTCGTCTGGATTCATCCCATTCTCAGGTTATTGCAGATTCCCAAAGATATTTATGGCATGATGTATGATTACTTGTGGATTATCTTTTGGGGAATCGGCTTTACCTTTATCTATAATTTCTATGCGGCATTACTGCGTGCCATAGGAGATGCCGTTACTCCTCTTTGGTTTCTGGCGGTTTCCGTTGTACTGAACATCGGGCTGGATTTATTCTTTATCTTGCAGTTGGATTGGGGAATCAAGGGAGCAGCCATCGCCACGGTAGCCGCACAGGGAGTATCCGCTTTGGGAATTATGGGATATGCCTACGTGAAATACCCCGAACTGAGATTACACCGCAACGACCTGCATTTCGACCGTCACTGCCTGAAAGAGATCACTTCGTTCTCCGCACTGACCTGTGTACAACAGTCGGTGATGAATCTGGGCATTCTGATGGTACAAGGATTGGTCAATAGTTTTGGCACTGTAGTCATGGCCGCCTTTGCGGCAGCAATAAAAATAGACTCGTTCGCCTATATGCCGGTACAGGAATTCGGAAATGCCTTTTCCACCTTTATTGCCCAGAACTTCGGAGCGAGAAAAGAGGAACGGATCCGCAAAGGAGTGAAAAGTGCCTTGATTACCACCGTTCTCTTCTCTCTGGTCATTTCCATTCTGGTCTTTTTATTCGCCAAACCATTGATGCTGATTTTTGTCCGCCCCCACGAAACGGAAATTCTGAACATCGGTATCAGTTATTTACGCATCGAGGGAGCGTTTTATTGCGGAATCGGGATTTTGTTCCTGTTATACGGATATTATCGTGCCATCCGTATGCCGGGAATGTCCGTAGTGCTCACAGTGGTATCGTTGGGAACCCGTGTAGCCCTTTCCTATTGGCTTGCCGGCATTCCTGCCATCGGGGTCATCGGAATCTGGTGGTCTATTCCTATCGGATGGTTTATAGCGGACGTCATCGGCATCATATATTATAAACAACTTAAAAAGGAAACAGCAAAGGAAGTACCAGCACCATGACAATGCCCATAATAATCTGCAACGGCAGCCCTACCTTTACATAATCCATAAAGGTATATTGTCCGGCGGGCATCACCAGCGCATTGGGCGGAGTGGAGAATGGAGAAGCGAAACACATACTTGCCCCCAGTGTCACCGCAAAGAGAAAAGGTACGGGACTTACCCCTATCTGTGTTGCACTTTGCATCGCGATAGGAGCCAGAAGCACTGCGGTAGCCGTGTTGCTGATAAACATCGTCATCAGGGAAGTAGTGAAATAAATACCCGCCATCAGCGCCAACGGTCCGTATGTTCCCAGTTCACTGACCAGACTGTTCGAAATGTATTCGGAAGCCCCTGTCTTTTCCAATGCCAGCGACATAGGCAGCATGGCCGCAATGAGTACGATGCTTTCCCAGTTAATGGTTTTGTAAGCCGCCTCCACATTGCGGAAACATCCTGTCAGTACCATCAGGATACCCGCAATCATCACCGCCGTCACCGGAGCTACCGGAATGAAGTCGAACACCATCATAGCCACCATCAGCACCATGATAACCGCAGCTACCGGTGCTTTGTAATCCAGCGTGACCTTCGCAGCCTCGGCCAGCGGTTGTCCCAGTACCACCCAGTCGGCATCTTCCTTGCTCAGCCGGGCGATATTGTTCCATGTACCCTGCACCAGCAACACATCCCCGCTATGAATCCGCTCATTGCCCAAGTCCTGCAACAAATATTCCTTCTTCCGGCGGATACCCAGTACATTCACATTAAACTTATCACGAAAGCCCGCCCCCTTTATCGTCTGGTTTATCAGATTGGAGGAAGGCATCAAAACGATTTCAGCAATACCTATGTCATAAAAATCCAATGAATTGGCTGAGTTTTTCGCTTCTTCGGTAGTATGCTCGTCCAGCATCTCCAGCAGATAATCTTCGGCAAACAACTTTATTTTCTCAAAATCCCCCGTCACATACAGAATATCCTCTTTCTGAAGAACCGTACCGGGATCGGCCAGCTTCTGAGTAATTGTTTTCAGGAAGCGGTGTTGTGACATATCCCCACGACGCACCTCCAGTATATTCAATCCATACTTGCGCCGGATATCCAACTCTATAATCGTCTTTCCATGCAGCCGGGAGTCACCGACCACCCTCAACCGGAACAAATTACTGGATAGCCCATATTCCTTCACCAACTGTTTCAGGGATTTGCCCGAATGAACATTGTCGTCTCCGTTTTTCCCCCGTTTCGAAAGAAACCATTTACTGAGCGGAAGCAACACCAAAGTACCCACTGCCACACAAATAATCCCTACCGGAAAAAAAGAGAAGAACGAAAGCGGAGGAAAACCGGCCGAAGTCAACGCATTTTGAATAACAAGGTTGGGCGGCGTACCAATCAGTGTCATCATACCTCCCATACTGCTGGCAAACGCCAACGGCATAAGCAAACGACTGGGATTCATGTTGGCACTGACTGCCAGACTGACCACGATAGGCAACATCAGAGCCACCGTACCTGTGTTGCTCACAAAAGCCCCGATAGCAGAAGTCACCAACATTACAAGCAAGAATAATTTCAATTCACTCTTACCCGCTAATTTCAGAATGTGTGAACTGATCATTTTGGCAAGTCCCGTCTGAAAAATCGCTCCGCCAACCACAAACAGCCCCACCATCATAATGACGACCGAATTGGAGAATCCGGACAAAGCCTCGTCAGGCGTCAATATCTGAAAAATCAACAAAGCCACTAAAGCACAAAGAGCCACAAGATCCGACCGTATCTTGCCATTTACAAAAAATACTGCGGACAGTACAAGGATAATAATCGTAATGAGCATAGGTATTAAATTATTGTTTTATTCATTCGTTGTTGCATTTGTACGAATTCTTTTTGCAAAATAAAAAATATATTCCGAAAATAGAAACAAACCCCGAATGTTTTTGTTCTTAAAAGAACAACATTAGCGACATTTTCATCTAAAATTTATGTATTTTTGTAGCCCTATAGAAAAGAACAGACATACAAATGATGGAAGAAATAACCTGCAAACCTGATTATTCGAATTCGATGGCGGAACATCTGGGTATCCGGTTTCTCCCCCCCACCGAGAATGCGGTACATGCCGAAATGCCTGTAGACCATCGTACTTCACAACCCTTTGGTATGTTGAACGGCGGCGCGTCACTGGCTCTGGCCGAGATTGTGGCAGGACATGGCTCCATGTCGCTATGCCGGGAAGGCGAATATGCCTGCGGAGTACAAGTAAGTGGAAATCATCTGTCGGCCGTACCCGTCGGAGGCAAAGTATTCGCCACCGGCAAACTGATTCACCGCGGCAGATCCTCGCATATATGGAATATAGATATCACCACTCCACAGGGAGAACTGGTTTCTACTGTTCGTGTCGTTAATTTCATACTGAAAAAGAAATGAATCTACCAGATATACATACGCAAAAATTATTGGATTGCCTGACACATAGCCACCTCGGTTTCGCCCTCTACCGGTTACCTTGGACAGACGAATGCTACCTGGTATTGCAAACCTCAGGCGATGTGGAACAATTAGCGGACATTCAAGAACTGAATGAAAAAAAGGGATTTGTCATGGCTCCTTTCCGGATATCGGAGGAACATCCCTTGGTACTTATCCGTCCGGATGTCACGGCATACGACTGGAACGAAATCAGCGAAGCACTGTCTTCACTGGAATGTGTGGATACCCTGCTCACCTGCAAAAGCCGGCAGAATGAACTCTCTCCTTTTGTTTCCGAAGAAACGGATAAAGAACAATATACCCGCGCATTCGGGCGTTTCATCACTCCCTTACAAGAGAAGCAGTTTCAAAAATTGGTTCTGTCACGTTCTTCCGCCAGACATATCGGAGATGATTTTTCACCACTTGGCGCTTTTGTCCGGGCCTGTAACAATTATCCGCGCATGATGATTTACCTATGCCACACCCCCGCTTCCGGAACCTGGCTGGGCAGCACACCGGAAATCTTATTAAGCGGACAAGGCAAAGAATGGCACACCGTGGCCCTGGCTGGTACAATGCCGATGCAGGACGAAGTGATGCCGACAAACTGGGACAAGAAGAACCAAGAAGAACAGGGCTATGTGGCTGATTATATCCGCCGGATCGCCAAAAAATTCGGCAACAAGATGACGGAGAAAGGTCCCTATACCGCCCGTGCCGGACAATTGGTACACCTCAAGACTGATTTTTATTTCTTGTTGAAAAATACAGACCATATAGGCGATTTATTGCAAGAACTCCATCCCACTCCCGCCGTCTGCGGCCTGCCCAAAGAGGAGGCTTTCCGGTTTATTCTGAACAACGAAGGGTACGACCGCAGTTATTATTCCGGATTCACCGGATGGCTGGACACAGAGGGGCATACCGATATCTACGTCAATCTGCGCTGCATGGAAATAAAGCCGGGTGAAGCCATCCTGTATGCAGGAGGAGGAATACTGGCTTCCTCGGAAGTAGAATCGGAATGGGTGGAAACGGGAGACAAGATGAATACGATGCGGAGCATCCTTCATCCTGACTTTATAAGTAAACAAATGGAAACAATTAAAGTAGAAGAATAATGTATTCAGACAAAAAGAACATACTTCAGTTGGTGGCACTTCTCAAAGCGCACGGTGTGCGGAAAATAGTGCTTTGTCCCGGCAGCCGTAATGCTGCCATCGTACACACTCTGGCCAATATAGAGGACTTCACTTGTTATTCTGTAACCGATGAACGCAGTGCCGGTTTTTTTGCTATCGGCCTATCTTTACAAGGGGGAGGTCCTGCCGCAGTATGCTGCACCTCCGGTTCGGCCCTGCTGAACCTGCACCCTGCCGTAGCCGAAGCTTTTTACCAACAAGTACCTCTGATTGTCATTTCTGCCGACCGCCCCGCCGCCTGGATAGGACAAATGGACGGACAAACCCTGCCCCAGCCCCATGTGTTCGGAACGTTAGTCAAGATGTCTGTCAACCTGCCCGAAGTACATACAGAGGAAGACGAATGGTTTTGCAACCGCCTCATCAACGAAGCCATACTGGAAACCACCCACCACGGCAAAGGACCCGTACATATCAATGTACCCATTTCCGAACCCATCTACCGCTTCACCGCCAAAACACTTCCCGAGGCACGTGTCATCACCCGTTATCAGGGACTGAGCGTGTACGACCGTGACTATAAGGAACTGATCGAACGGCTGAACAAGTACAACAAGCGCATGGTCGTGGTAGGCCAGATGAATCTGATTTACCTGTTCGAAAAAAAATATGTGAAACCGCTTTATAAACATTTCGCCTGGTTGACGGAACATCTGGGCAACCAGACCATCCCCGGCATTCCTATCAAGAATTTCGACGCCGCCGTTTATTCCATGACGCCGGAGCGCCAGGAAGACATGGCCCCCGAAATACTGATTACCTACGGCGGACATATCGTATCCAAGCAATTGAAGAAATACCTGCGCAATCATCCCCCGCGCGAACATTGGCATGTTGCCGCCGACGGGAAGATAGCCGATTTATACGGTTGCCTGACCACCGTCATCGAGATGGATCCGTTTGAGTTCTTGGAAAAAATAGCTTTCCTGCTGGACAACAAACCGACCCATTATCCGCTGATGTGGGAAAACTATTGCAAAACCATTCCGATGCCGGATCTTGCTTATTCCGAAATCTCCGTTATCGGAAAACTCATTCAGGCATTACCCGAACCCTGTGCCCTGCATCTGGCAAACAGCTCCACCGTGCGCTATGCACAGTTATTTACAGTTCCTCCCCGGGTGGAAATCTGTTGCAACCGGGGCGTGAACGGCATAGAAGGCTCCCTGTCCACCGCCATCGGTTATGCCGCCGCTTCCAGCAAGCTGAATTTCATCATCATAGGCGACTTGAGCTTCTTCTATGATATGAACGCACTGTGGAATCAAAATTACGGTGCCAACATCCGCATCCTGTTACTGAATAACGAAGGAGGAGAAATATTCCATACCCTGCCTGGAATGGACAAATCAAGCCGTTCCCGGGAGTTTATCACAGCCGAGCATTACACCACCGCCAAAGGCTGGGCGGAAGAACGTGGCTTTATTTACATGAAAGTGACCGGAGAAGAAGAGCTGGAAGAAGCGATGCAGCCATTCACCTCACCCGAGACAAGGATGCAACCCATGCTGCTGGAGGTGTTTACTGACAAGGAAAAAGACACCACCCTATTAAGAGAATATTATCACGGACTTAAAAATAAAAATGAATAATGGAAACAAGAAAATGGAAAACCATCAAAGAATATCAAGATATTCTGTTTGACTTTTACAACGGAATAGCGAAAATCACCATCAACCGTCCGCGTTACCGCAACGCGTTCACCCCCACCACTACTTCGGAAATCAGCGACGCCCTGTATTACTGCCGCGAGTGCCAGGATATCAATGTAGTGGTTCTGACCGGAGCAGGCGACAAAGCCTTCTGCAGCGGGGGAGATATGCACGTAAAAGGTCATGGCGGTTATATCGGCACAGATGGAGTTCCCCGTCTGAATGTGCTGGACGTACAAAAGCAAATCCGGTCACTGCCAAAACCGGTCATCGCCATGGTAAACGGTTACGCCATCGGCGGCGGCCATGTGCTGCATGTGGTATGCGATCTGACCATTGCCTCAGAAAATGCCATTTTCGGACAGACAGGTCCCAAGGTAGGCAGCTTCGACGCCGGATTCGGCTCTTCCTATCTGGCACGCATCGTAGGGCAGAAGAAAGCCCGTGAAATATGGTTCCTCTGCCGTCAATACTCCGCACAGGAAGCACTGGAAATGGGATTAGTCAATACAGTCGTTCCTTTCGACCGCCTGGAAGACGAAACCGTGGCATGGGCAGAAAAGATGATGGAGCACAGCCCGCTCGCTCTTCGTATGATCAAAGCCGGACTGAATGCCGAACTGGACGGACAAGCCGGCATACAAGAACTTGCCGGAGATGCCACCATGCTGTATTACATGACAGAGGAAGCGCAGGAAGGAGGGAAGGCATTTTTGGAAAAACGCAAGCCACGGTTCCAGGATTATCCGAAGTTCCCATAAACAAACTACAAATTCAAAGCATGGACATTGAAGAATTCAGAAAATATTGTCTTTCGTTAGGTGACGTTTCCGAAAAGATGCCATTTGGCAAATTTGCTGCAAGATATGATTCCATCCTTGCCTTTTATGTTTATGGACACATGTTCTGTTTTATAGACATTGACAATTTCACTTTTGTCAATGTCAAATCTACTTCGGACGAAATTGAGTATATAAAAGAGAGACATGTTTCAGTCGGCAATCCCATCAACCAAAGTCTGAAACATTGGCTTCAACTTAATTTTGATGGTGATATTCCCGACACGAGCATATACACATGGGTCCAACGCGCCTTTGAGATTGTCAGGGATAAATATACCAAACCAACTACACATAAAAAAAAATGTTCCAAACCCAAATTATAAAAAAACAATTACACTTCAAGCAACCTGCCGGTACTTCCAGAGGAGTATATACTACCCGGGATGTATGGTACATCCTCCTCACCGACACCGGCAGCCGCCACTATGGCGTGGGTGAATGCGCCCCTCTCCCTGCCCTGAGCTGTGATGATATCCCCTCATACGACGAGGTGTTGGCCACTGCCTGCAAGAACCTGGAAAAGAACGGGGAAATAGACCGGGAAGCCTTGCTTCCCTATCCGTCCATCCTGTTCGGTATGGAAACCGCCCTGCTGCATTTCCGGGCACGCAGCCTGCAATTCTGGCACACCCCGTTCAGCAAAGGCAAAGAGGGTATCCCCATCAACGGACTCATCTGGATGGGAAACTTTGACGAGATGTACCGGCGCATCGGGGAAAAGATGCAGCAAGGTTTCCGCTGCATCAAACTCAAAATAGGCGCTATCGACTTTGAAAAGGAACTGGAGCTGCTGGCGCACATCCGCCAGCATTTCACCCCAGCCCAAATCGAACTGCGTGTAGATGCCAACGGTGCTTTCTCTCCTACCGATGCCCTCGAAAAGTTACATCGTCTTTCCGAATTCCAGCTCCATTCCATCGAACAGCCCATCCGTGCGGGACAATGGGATGAAATGGCCCGACTCTGTGCCGCCACCCCCTTTCCCATTGCACTGGATGAAGAGCTGATAGGCATCAACCGGCGCGACCGGAAAATAGAATTGCTGGAAACCATCCGTCCTCAGTACATTATCCTGAAACCTTCTCTGCACGGAGGAATCAGCGGCTCCGAAGAATGGATGGAACTGGCGGCTGAAAGAGGCATCGGCTCATGGGTCACTTCCGCTCTGGAGTCCAATATCGGACTGAATGCCATCGCACAATGGTGTGCCACCTTGCAGCCCGCCCTCCCCCAAGGACTAGGTACCGGCTTGCTGTTTACCGACAATATAGACTATCCGCTTCACATCGAAGGGGACTGCCTTTGGTTCCACCCCGAAGAACAAGAACCCGATTTACTAAACTGGCTGAAACAATGACAAAATTCTGCACCAATAGAAACAAACAAACCATTCTGATAGAAAGCATCCCCTACTCCAATTGGGAAATTGAAATGGTAAGAATGAATATCCCTGCCGACAACCGAAGTTTCCGGCAGGAACTTTTCTCCTTTCTTTCCGAATGGTTTGACCCGGCAGACACCCTGCTGGTACATACTTCAGGCTCCACTGGCAAACCCAAGGAACTGTATGTAGAAAAAGAACGCATGATGGAAAGCGCCTGCCTCACCTGTTCCTTCCTCGGACTACAAAAAGAAGATTCCGCCCTGCTCTGTATGCCCTTGCAATACATTGCCGGAAAAATGGTGGTAGTACGTGCCTTGGTAGCGGGACTGGACTTGCTGCCTGTCACTCCATCCGGGCATCCTTTAAAAGACCTGACAAAAGCCCCCGTCTTTGCCGCCATGATCCCCATGCAAGTCTATAACTCACTGCAAGTTCCCGAAGAGAGAGCGATATTGCAACAAATCAGGCACCTCATTATCGGAGGTGGTCCTATCGACTCCCAATTGAACGCTGCGTTAAAAGATTTCCCCCATGCCGTATGGTCTACTTACGGCATGACCGAAACCTTATCACACATTGCCCTACGCAGACTGAACGGTCCTGAAGCTTCAGACTGGTACACCCCTTTCGAGAGCATACAGATCCGTCTGAGTAAAGAAAACACCTTGGTGATATACGCTCCCGAAATTTGCGGAAAAGAACTGGTGACCAATGACATAGCCGAGATAAACGGACAGAACCAATTCCGCATTCTAGGCAGAAAAGACAATACGATCAATACCGGAGGAGTGAAAGTGCAGATAGAACAAGTAGAGGCCGCATTGAAAGAACACCTGTCCGTTCCTTTCTTGATCACCTCCGCTCCCGACGAAAAATTCGGAGAAATCATTGTGCTGCTTGCCGAAGGGCAACTGCCCGACGACATAGAACAGACCTGCACACATCAATTACCTCCCTACTGGCGTCCCAAACGTTTTGTTCCGGTATTCAAACTTCCCCTGACAGAAACCGGGAAACCCGACCGTGCCATAGCCAAATTACTGGCGCAAAAATAACTCCGCTCCATTCATAAAGGGTGAATTCAAAAACAAATCAAACGATCTTTTTGAATTCACCCTTCTTTCTGTAAAAAAGAATAATTTTCCGTGTTCTCCTACAACTTACGGGAAGCTAAAATTGTTCTCCTATCATTATATTAAAAAAATCAAATACACGTAGTTTTTTTCCGTTTTATTTTCCCTTATGTCCACTACTTCCGGCGGAATGTATCATTAAATTCTAATTTTGTGAACCTAGAGCTGATACAAAGTATGTTATATAATACCCCAAAACCACAGGATACCAAAGAAGGACTGTCCGATCAAGATTTCAGTATTTATATGGATGCGCACACAGTGCCTTTCAGCAAATACCCCTCTTATCTGCCGGAAGGAGTTTTGGGTATGTGTACTGAAGGGAATGCCGAGATCCAGATTGGTCTCCGGAAATATGTTATTTGTGCAAACGACATTCTTATTTTCATGCCGGGATTCTTGGTTTCATTTATAAAATCCAGTCTGACTTTCACCATCGATTATTGTACTTTTTCAAATGCCCTTTTTTATGACGTGATCAATGGAAGTATCAAACGTTTTCCGACCGGTTTTCATACCTACACCCAAACCCACTGCATCTATTCGCTATCCCAAGAGAAAGCGGAACAGTTCTCCCTCTATTTCCGGTTACTATACAACAGAGCTACTTCTCCAACTTATTTATTTACAAAAGAATCTATTACCAATCTGCTGAAATTACCTTTTCTGGAACTTTATGCAGACTATTACAGCACAGTAAAAGAACATAAAGTCACCACCTTGCATAAAGAAGAAATCGGATACTTTTTTCTGGATTTGCTGTTAAAGCATTACAAAGAAAACAAAGAAGTGGCGTTCTATGCCGAAAAGTTGCATGTTTCCTCCAAATACCTGACTGAAGCCTTGACTCTGGTAAGTGGAAAATCCCCCAAAGAATGGATTATACATTATACCCTGCAAGAGATTTACGCATTATTGGAGAATCCATCCATCAGCATACAGGAAATCGTTCAAAGAACCCGGTTTGCCAATCTTGCCACCTTAAGACGTTTCTTCAAGCGGCATACCGGAACATCCCTGTTGCAATACCGGAAACAGGACTTATACAAAAATAATCAACAATAGGTATCTCAATAAAAAAATCAGCCCGTCCCAAGCATTCTTCCGGAACGGGCTGATCCCTCTATCTACCAAAACTTGTTGTTTTCCTTACTATACTCAAATCCGGCCGCCTTCAGTTTTTTCACCAACAGCTCCTTGTCTACATTCATATCATCACAAAGCTCGTCCAGCGAATGATAGCAGTCACGAAGTTTCATATTCACCATGCTGAAAAGCATCATCGGGTCATCAGGTAATTCCATATCAATATCTCCTTTTTAAAAATCGGCTGCAAAGTTACAAAACTTTTCATAATGATACGTATTCCATCGCCAAATATCGGTTTGACAAAAAGTTATCCCCTGCTTTTTATCCTATTAGTCCGTCAGCTTCACCGTTTCCATCTTCCCCGGAACCAAAGTAAGACGCGCCGTTCCATCCCTGTCTATCTCCACTTCCATATACCGGGCCCGGATAATGATCCTTCCGTCTACAGCCAGTACCCCCCACTGGCAGGAGCTGTCCTGATAGGCGCAATAACCACCCACCGGATGCAATATCCTCCGATAGACAGGTGGAATCAAAATCCGCTCCGCTGTCCTCAGCCCCCATTTCACTCCTATTTGAAAAGGTACGGCCTCCACACTCCTGCTGATTATACGCTGCCGTTTCCGTTCATACTCGCACTTCTCCTCCCGCAAGCGTTTCTCCACACGCTCGTCCGCCTGTCTTCGGAGCAATGCCACCGCCTCATCAAAATCCTCACTCCGGTCCGACGGACGGTTACAGGCCACATAACGCTTTCCATGCCCTTTCTCCACATGATAATACCGTCCTTCCTCATCCATCACCACAATACTTTGATCCGGCAACCGTCCGCTCAGGTAATAAGCACGCTCCTCATCCCCCTCCAACAGACAAACCTGCGGTTCACAACAAAAGCCTCCATCTTCCATGCGGCGGCATCGGAAAGGCACTCTGCCATCGTACATCTTCACATAAAACCCCATCCACACGATGGACGAAGAAGGCAACCCGCATGTATTGGCATACACCTGCCTTGTCCTGCTGTAATAAGTACGGTTCACCTGTAACAATTCTATGCTCCCGTATCTGAGGACACGCGGGCGGACAGCATAACACCGGCCGTTCCGTAAATCCACATAAGACACCGAATTCCCGGCATGACGGACTTGCAACAAATCATCTTTCAGCAATCTCACCTCACAGCAATGCCCCAGTTCGGCCACCAAAGCCCCCGTATCATTCAGTACCCGGACACACCCGTTCCGAAGCCTCCCCACGGCAAAACGTCCTTTGATACTCAAAATCTCTTTAAACGAAACGTCCGGCAGCATCTCATCTCCCTTTTCCAATCCCCAAAGACCTGTTTCCTTATCTACAAATGCCCTCAGCCTGCATGACGGTGACTGCTCCTTCTCATCCGGCAAAGCCTGCTCTCTGATGGAAGAAAGCAAACGCCCGTGCTCCATAACCATCACCAAGTCCCCACCGGCTTCAGCCGGCCTTTCCACCACCGGAAAAGCAGTAACGGAAGCATCACAATTCATCCGTCCGGGCAAACTCCCCTTTCCCGCCATCCGTCCCCGGAACATAGCATCCCAGTTCCATCGCTGTGTAGGAAGCCCGAAAATGCGGTACAGCCCCACATTGTCTATCAGCATACACGCCTCCTTGCCCTCCGATCTCCGCAATCCGCGTCCTACCTGCTGCAAATATTTAGCCAGTGACAAAGTAGGACGGGCCAGTTGTACAAACTCCACATCGGGACAGTCGAACCCCTCGCTAAATACATCCACATTCACCAGCACCTCGATTTTTCCATGTCTGAACTCCTCCACCATCCGCTTGCGTTCCATAGCAGGAGTCTTGCTGTCCACAGCCACCGCATTCACTCCCCGCCTGCTGTAATACTCCGCTATCCGCCGGGCATGTTCAATGCTGATGGCATACACCATCCCCTTCTTGCCGGAAGCAAACTGCCTGACACTGCGGTACAGGCGCTCGATACCGGGACGCCTGTTCAGTACCGCATCCATCTCTTTCACCTGATAATCCCCATCGGCCCCCCGTTTCTCCAGACCGTCAATGAGCCGCTGCTCCTCGCTGCCGGGACGGATGGATACATAATCGAACACAGACAACACGCCTTTTTCAATAAACTCGGCAATACTCCACGAAGTAACCAGCACCTCGAACAGTTCCGTGAACCCCCTACGGTTCAAGCGGCAAGGTGTGGCAGTCACACCCAGTTTCTTTGTGGCAGGATAACGCTTCCACATCTCCGTGTAAGAAGCGGCTAAGGCATGATGAGCCTCGTCTATCACAATCAGTCCCGGAGCATCACCCGCCTCATTCCAGTGCCGGGATAGCCATTGGACAGACATTACCCTGACCGGAGTATCCTCCCTCCGGATACCATATTTAGCCAGCGTTTCCTCCATTTGCGCCACCAGTTCCCTACGATGGGCAATAAGCCATACCCCACTGCCTGCAGAAGACACAAACTCACTGACCACAGATGCCAGCAGATGTGTCTTGCCCGTACCGGTAGGCATCTGCACCATCACACTCCGGTGAGCTTTCCACGCTTCCATCAGACGTGTTTTCATCTCTATCTGATAATCCCGCAACATAAATAATTTGCCGATTTGCTAACGTGCCAATGGAGTAAGAGGATAATCAAAAAAATTATTTACTAGCCAGCATATTATTAATCTGCGCCCGTATATTGGCTATCGTACCGCCCGACACGAGCCGTTTGGCAAAAGGTAGCAACGACTTGATGAAAGCCGCTTTCACCACCGTGTGTTTGTCTACATTCCTACAGTTCTCATCGGCCAGCATCTTTCCTACCACCACCGCCAGTTCGCGTGCCGTGGTACACTCTCCCAAAAGTATCTTGTAAGCCCTCATCACCTTTATATCGGGTATATAGACCGATACGTAAAATTCATCATCCGACAGTTCCGCCGGTTCCTGTGCCGGCTTCTCATCCGCCACACTTTCTGTATTCTCCGTTTTCTCAGAATCTTCCGGTTGGTCGGCGGCCTCATCACCCCGGTCGCCATAAAAGTTCTGAATGGCGGAAGATGCCACAGGAGCAATCAGATTATTTCCGCCATAAATATTTATCATCATATCAGGTTTTTCATTCATATACTATTTCTTTTCTCTATTCTTTAATTATTATCAACAGATCGTTAATCAAAATCCATATTTCATCAATATATAATCAATAGCATGCACCAATAGTAAACAGATAGTAAACGGTTATGAATCGATTTCCATACGTCATTCCCTACCCGTATATTTGTGCAGATAAATCAAAATCAATTTCTTTTATGAAAGAATACATCATGTCATTTTTCAATGCACCCGTCACCAATAAAATACCCACATGTATATGCAGTGTGGCAGGGCTTCATACCTACATCAGCACCAATCCGCAACTGGAAGAACTGACGCATAAAGTCAGAGCCGGACTCGGAGACAAGCAAGCGTTCCGAAAGAATAAACAGACCCTTTTACCGTATGTCACTCCGGCAGGTATCTTCTCTTACTGCAAAGAACAATGCATGCAAGTTCCTTCGGGTCTCTTTGTCATAGATATTGACGAACTGGCTTCCACCGAAGAAGCGGCAATGTGGCGCGACCGTCTCTTTGCCGATGAAGTGCTGCACCCCGTACTTTCCTTTGTCAGCCCCGGAAATCAGGGAGTAAAACTTTTTATCCCTTATCGCATAAACCCTTTCCTGAGCGTAGAAGAATCCTTCGACAATGCCCTGCACACCGCATGGGAGTATCTGGAATGGAAATACGAGCTGAAAGTGGACAGGGCCAATGCCGACTTGTCCAGAGCCTGTTTTCTGTCGCACGACGGAGAAGCGAAAATCAATAACCATAAATATTAAAAAATGAACGATTCTATTTCTATCTTGGAACAGCTGGTAACAGCCATCGAACAAGCGGGAGTCAATGTGGCCCCCACCTATCAGGAATATATGCCGCTGGCCTTTGCCATAGCCAACACTTGCGGCGAGGAAGGACGCACCCGGTTCCACCGCATCTGCCGCATATCCGAAAAGTACCACCACGATGAAGCAGACAAACTGTACGGACATGCTCTGACCAAAGGAACAGGCAGAAATTCCCTGGGAACCGTCTTCCATCTGGCAGAGGTGGCCGGGGTGAAAATGGACCCGAAACTTGCAAACTTGCAGAACTTGCAGTCTCTCCACACCCACACACGTGCACGCGTATCGTATAATGCCCATCCGGATGCCTCCGACGGGACTCCGCCCGACGCTGTTTTCACGGACACAGCCTCCCCCCTGTCCGACGGCGTGCCCAAAGCCATCCTCCCTGCCCGACTTCCCTCTTTCCCCGACTACCGCTGGCCCGCCTTCCTGCAAGGGATCATAGACTGCGGTAACTCTCCCGCCCAACGGGATATCCTGCTGCTGGGTGCAGCAACCGTGCTGGGAAGCACCCTCAACAAACTGGTAAGTTTTGTGTACGGACGAAAGCACAAGTATCCCTGTCTGCAAGTATTCGTCACCGCGCCTCCCGCTTCCGGCAAAGGTGCGCTGACCTGGGTACGCCGTCTGGCAGAACCCATACACAACGCGCTGCTGGACACCTACCGGGAAAAAATAAAGACCTACCGCATGGAAAAGACCAAATGGGACACTTTGGGGAAGGAAAAGGCAAATACCCCCGAACCCGAACAGCCCCAGCTGAAAATGCTCCTCATAGCCGGTGACAATACCGGTACAGGCATACAGGAAAACCTGATGGACTCCGGAGGCGTAGGACTGATATGCGAAACCGAGGCCGACACCGTGAGCACCGCCATTGGAGGCGACCACGGACACTGGAGCGACCTCCTCCGGAAATGTTTCGACCATGACCGGCTGGCCTACAACCGGCGCACCAATCACGAATACCGCGAATGTAACGTCACGTTCCTCTGCGTGCTTCTCAGCGGCACGCCTGCACAAATCAAGCCCCTTATCCCATCGGCCGAAAACGGATTGTTCTCGCGCCAGCTGTTCTACTATATGCCTGCCATTGAAGAATGGGAAGACCAGTTCAACGAAGCGGATACAGACTATGACTCCCGTTTTCTGGAATGGGGGGCACAATGGAAAGAAGTGCTGGACGCCATCACCGCCTCGGTGAGCAACATCAACATGAAGCTCACCCACGAGCAAAAAGAGATATTCAACTTCCACTTTGCCCGTGTATTCGGACGAGCCTCCGCCATTCACGGTAACCAGATGAAAAGCGCTGTAACCCGTATTGCCATCAATATCTTCCGCATCATAAGCATTATCGCCCTGCTGCGCTCTCTGGAATCCCTGCTGCCGGGAGGCGAAAGGAGCGGCGAACCACAGGAAAACATCGTGCGTACCCTGCTGAACTGTCCCGGACTGACCCCGTCGGCCCATATTCCACAAGAAAACATAGCAGACGGAATCGTGCCGCAATTCAACCTCTCCATCCGCACCGACGACTTTTATGCCGTGCTGGCCTTGGTGGAACCTCTGTACCGCCATGCATGCCACATTCTCTCGCTCCTGCCCGCAGGAACCCCCAGCGCACCATCGGCGAACATGACTCCCGAAACCCTGTTCGACTGCCTTCCCCTGCGCTTCACCCGCAACGAAGCCATCGACAAAGGAGAACAGGTAGGAGTTCCGGCAGGCTCGGTGGACTCGCTGCTGAAACGTATGACCGAACGCGGACAGCTGGTCAAAGTGGGGCGTGGCGAATACGAATTCAACGCGCGCATGCACACACGTACGTGTGTGGGTGTGAGAGAGAGTGCAAGTTCTGCAAGTTTGCAAGATTCCTGAATTTAAAATGTATAAATATGAAAGATTTCCTTTATTTCCCATCCATGACAAAGGGTAGCCTAGCTCTGCTCTATTTTCCCGGTTCAAATCCCCGGATAGCCACCCGGCATCTGATGAGGTGGATAAACGGCTGTCCCCCTCTGATGGAAGAGTTATCCGCAACGGGTTACTATACCTCGCAAAAAGTCTTCACGAGCCGCCAGGTGACACTGATCAACCGGCATCTGGGCAGCCCCGGATAGCCCTGCAAGCTCTTTGGAACAGGATGAAAGCCATAAAGTGCCACAAGGTGTCATAAAGCGTCAGCACGCATTTCACAGTACCTATCTTTGCAATGTCAACAATGAGGGAGCCGATACGTTACTAACCTTCGGCCTAGCATGTTACTAACATGTAACCCCATACGTTACTAACCTTCAGCCTTACACGTTACCTACGTGCAATCCGCAAGAAAAGTAAAGTATTCTCCTTCTTCACTGACGAAATTCATTTTTTATTTTTCATCTCTTAAAACCCTATTTATCATGATTAACTACAGCACCTGCATGCGTGGTAACCCCACCGACAAAGACGCGGCCAAGAAGGCGTATGCCAACGCCCAGTACTCACAAGTAATGACACTGGACAAGTTCTGTTACCACATTGCCAGCCACGGATGTGTATATTCGCGTGCCGATATCCAGGCCATCCTTATTCTTGCCGTGGACTGCCTGCGCGAGCAGTTGTTGAACGGACAGCAGATACAGATGGGCGATCTGGGCGTATTTTCGAACAGTATCCGAAGCCTCGGCGCCTATTCGATGGCAGAGTTCACTGTGGAGAACATCACCGAGGTGAACGTACTGTGGGCTCCGGGCGTCCGTTTCAACAACCTGCGCCAAGATGCCGAATTCCAACTGGTTCCCACACGCAAGGCAGCCGCCGAAGTAGTGAAGGCATTGAAGGCCGGAAAGACTACGGTAGACCTGACAGGCAATTCTTCTGCCGCCGGCATTGCCGCTGACGATGCTGACGCCTCCCGCATTCCAGCCGCTTCCGGTGAACCGGCAGACGAGAATAGCTGACCGGCTTGTTCCGCTCCACAGAGATAGCATGATGTGATTATGGAACACGGGCGACACGGATTCTTCTTTCACTCCCCCGTGTCCGTCCGCCAGTTCCGTAACCTCCTTTTGTTCCATTCGCATTTTAAACTGACAAAAAACAGATATTTCCATGAATAAATCCAACCACGAATCCAAGAAAATCACCTGGACACAAATTCTCCGGGCAGTTATCCAGGCAGCCATCGCGGCACTCACCGCTTTGGGCATTACCAGTTGCGCATCCCTCATCTAAAGAACAAACACAACATTTTCCAAATCTCAATTTATTATGATACAAGAAACATTCCCAATGATAATCGGTGAGGAAGAAATGAAGAACGAACGCCAACTCCTCACCGTAGAGGACGGAGTGCTGATGCAAGGACGCGAATCAGTGCGATACCTCATCCTCCACTGTAGCGCCACACGTTGTGACAAAGACTATACTGCCGAGCAATTACTTCGTGACCATAAGACCCGTGGTTTCCGGACTGTAGGTTACCACTTCTATATCCGTCGCGACGGCACCATCACCCAGCACCGCAAACTGCTGGAAGTGGGGGCACACTGCCGTCCCTGGAACCGTTGCAGCATCGGCATCTGCTACGAGGGCGGTCTGGATGCGGACGGACATCCGGCAGACACCCGGACCGCAGAGCAGACAGAACAGTTTATCTTGTTGCTGATGCGTCTGGCAAAGCTCTTTCCCGGTGCCCGGATAAGGGGACATAGGGATATGAGCGGAAGCATCCCGAAGGCTTGTCCGTGTTTTGACGCGGAAGGGGTGTTCGGATATTTGGAAAGGTAATTTCTTTTCCCAAGGTTTCCTTTTGCCAGTGTTCGTTTCTGCTCTCAAGTAGAGAGTGATACTACTGGCAGAGGGAAGTTCTTTACTAAGATCATCCGGTCGGTACCGACACACCGAAACAGACTATCATATAGATAAAAATTCTTTAGGAGTAAATATAGTAATATCAGAAAATAAAAAATCCTTCCTGTTACGGGTTATTATATAATCTGCGTTTATTTTTAAAGCTGAATAAATCCTAATCGGATAATCTTCTTTATTATTAAAGCTCCGGGAACAAGCGCTCTCGTTCCCGGAGCTCCCCCTGCACTTTTCACAAAGGACAAGGGTTCTGATCTAACATTAGTGCCGGCTATGTTCCATTTCCGGCCGGCAGACGGAAATAACAGGCTGCAAAAACAAAGTTTTTTAACTGCTAAATTACTAAGGACCCTCATCGAGAAGGATCGTTAAGAACAGCCCGTTTTACTAATAGGCATTCTTCTCGCCACGGAAGACATTCGCCACCGTCCTGTACATGATGTAAAGGTCCAGACCGAAGCTCCAGTGCTCCAAATACCAGATATCACCACGGATACGGCCCTCCATGTCTTTTAGTTCCTTCGTTTCCCCACGGAAACCCGTAACCTGGCTCCATCCCGTTATACCCGGTTTCACAAAATGCCGCACCATATATTTATTGATCAACCTTGAATATTCCTGCGTATGGAGAAGCATGTGAGGACGAGGCCCCACGATACTCATATCCCCCAACAGCACATTGATAAACTGGGGCAGCTCATCTATATTCGTCTTACGCATTATATTGCCCCAGCGAGTCTTGCGGGGATCATGCTCTGTGGCCTGTATCCTGTCGGCATCTGCATTTACTTTCATACTGCGGAACTTGTAACAATAAAACTCCCTGCCGTTCAGCCCGTTCCGTTTCTGGCGGAAGAACAGCGGGCCGGGCATGGTCAATCCGGTCACTATCGCCACCACAATCAGAATAATCGGAAAAAGCGTACAAAGGAACACCGATGAGACTACTATGTCAAAGGTTCTTTTCAGCAGGCGGTTCCCCGGCCAACTTAAGGGATCGGGGCGAAGGCCCAGGTAAGGGACGTTCCCCATGATGTTGAACGACATACGGTGGTGGAGATAATTGCGCACATTGGGCACACTGAAGAAATGTACCAGATGGTTCTCGCAGTAATCAATCAGAGAAACAATGACCTCTCTGTCTTTTGAGGGCAGGCAGCAGAACAGGTAATGTACATAATCATGTTTCTCCAGATATTCCTGTACCTGCGCCAGCTGGCCCAAATACGGACATTCTACCGGAAAAGCAGGATTCGCCTGACCGTCAAAATAGCCCACGACCGAATAACCTGTATCTTCACTGCCCGACATCTCATGGTAGATTTCCAAGTTGTTGTCCGTACTTCCTACCAGTACCACAAAACGCGTATGTTTCTTGCTCATACGGTAAAGCCTGATGAGAAGACGAAGAGTGAAACGGAACGAAACAAGACACAGAAACAGGAGAAAAAGGTACTCCAGCATGAACAGGGAGGCTATATCCGCATACTTTCCTACAGAAAGGACCAGACCGCCCAGGAGGACAAACAGGAACATATTCTCGAGCACACGTTTCCATATCTGAAGGGAATGCACTTTCCTCCGGTGAAGCACTACTCCTGAATGGATGGCGCAAAGGGCGTAACATAACATCAGTGTAAGCATGACTTGCAGAACGGTGGTTCCACCAACCTGCAGGCTATCCCACTGCATCTCATTGGACAGCTTGCTGAAAAGCAGGAATAGCAGACCGCAAAGAAAGGTCTCGGTGACAATCACAAAGGTCTCGATCAAGTGGTTGTAGGATGCTAATTTGTCTTTCATAGTGGTATGGGGGGTAAGTTTAAAGATGTATGCCGTATTATCCCCAACTGGGATTCTCATTATCTGTTCTTATACATCGACTCATAATATTTTTCATATTCGCCACTGGTAATATGATCCATCCATTCCTGATTGTCCAAATACCAACGGACCGTTCTCTCTATTCCTTCTTCAAATTGCAAACTAGGCTCCCATCCTAATTCGTGCTTCAGTTTATTGCTGTCAATCGCATAGCGGAGATCATGACCTTTGCGGTCGGTCACATAAGTTATCAGACACTCTGAAGTGCCTTCCGGATTTCCCAACAAACGATCCACGGTTTTGATTATTACTTTTATCAAATCTATATTCTTCCATTCATTGAAACCACCGATATTATATGTATCCGCTGTTCTGCCCTGATGAAAAATAAGATCAATAGCACGGGCATGATCCACAACATACAACCAGTCGCGTACGTTCTCTCCCCTACCATATACCGGCAATGGTTTTCCATGACGTATATTGTTGATAAAAAGCGGAATCAATTTTTCCGGAAACTGATAAGGACCATAATTGTTAGAACAGTTTGTTACAACGGTAGGCATACCATATGTGTCATGAAAAGCACGAACAAAGTGATCACTACTTGCCTTACTTGCAGAATACGGACTATGAGGCTGATATTTGGTTTCCTCCGTGAAGAAAGTCCCGTCAAATTCCAATGCCCCATATACTTCATCGGTAGAAATATGATAAAAACGTTTCCCCTCATACTTTTCCGGCAGGGATTCCCAATACAACTTGGCTGCCTGAAGCAAAGCCAATGTACCCATCACATTGGTTTGTGCAAAAGTAAACGGATCTTTGATACTTCTGTCCACATGACTCTCGGCGGCAAGATGGATAATACCATCCACTTGATATCGCACCAATAATTCCTGAATGGTTCCAAAATCACAAATATCCGCTTTTACAAAAATATAGTTCGGTTTGTCCTCTATATCCTTCAAATTGGCCAGATTACCGGCATAAGTCAGTTTATCCAAGTTTATAATGCGGTATTCCGGATACTTGTTTACAAAAAGACGTACCACATGGCTGCCGATAAAACCGGCACCACCGGTAATGATTATATTGCGTTTAAATGAATCCATAATTTAAAATATTGTTTTAATTAGTTATTGTTGAGTTTCCAATTCTAGCATACATTTCTTTAGAGAATCTTTCCAATAAGGGATAGTGATACCAAAAGTTTCCTTCACTTTTGTTTTATCCAGCACCGAAAAATGAGGACGTTCCACCTTACTGGGGAACTCATCGCTGTGACAAGGCTGTATGTCACAATTATTTCCGCTCAATTCACAAATTTCCTTCGCAAAATCATACCAAGAACATACCCCTTCATTGCTGAAATGATAGACACCTTGACGATCCAGCAAGTTCTCTTCGATTATGTTATAGATCAAAGCAGCCAAATCTCCGGCATAAGTAGGAGTGCCTACTTGATCAAAAACCACTTTCAGTGAATCTTTTGTTGAAGTCAATTGCCGCATGGTTTTCACGAAGTTCTTACCGAAAGGCGAGTAAAGCCAAGCTGTGCGGAAAATAAGATATTTACATCCTGCTTTTACCAAAGACTGTTCGCCCGCCAGTTTGGTTTTTCCATAGACACCCAACGGATCAGTTTCCCAAGACTCACGGCAAGGAATGTTTTTATCCCCTCGGAACACATAGTCTGTAGATACATGAATAAGCGTGGCACCTGTTTCTGCGGCAGCAACAGCCAAATTCTCCACAGCTTTGTTATTCAGCAAATCGGCCATAGCAAAATCATCTTCCGCCCTGTCTACATTCGTATAAGCAGCACAATTTACAATCACATCTATCTGCTCCTTTTTCAACATATTACAGACAGCTGTCGCATCTGTGATATCCAGTTCATTTACATCTGTAAAGAGATAACGATTCCGGCTGTCTAACGACACCCTGCGCATCTCATTGCCAAGTTGACCATTGGCACCTGTAACAAGTATATTCATCATTCATATAGATTAATAGTGTAGTCAAACGGAGAGTCATAGTCTTTCAACAAAGGATGTTTCAAATCCTTCTCACTTAAAATGGCCTCGGCAACGGGTATTTTCCAATCAATACCCAGACTTTCATCGCGCAGCTGAATGCCACCATCAGCTTGCGGTGCATAGAAGTTATCGCACTTATATTGAAAAACCGCTATTTCACTCAATACGGCAAAACCATGGGCAAATCCACGGGGGATAAAGAATTGGAGATGGTTCTCCTCCGTCAATTCCACCGCAACATGCTGCCCGTATGTAGGACTTCCCTTGCGGATGTCTACCGCCACATCAAGTACGGCACCTTTTACACAACGCACCAGCTTGCTCTGCGTATAAGGCATTTGCTGAAAATGCAACCCACGCATCACGCCATACGATGACATACTCTCATTATCCTGTACAAAATTGACAGGCATCACCTTTTCATTAAACTCCCGTTGAGAAAAAGATTCAAAGAAATAGCCTCTTTCATCTTTAAAGATGCGCGGTTCAATGACCACCACACCTTCTATTCCTGTTTTTATAACCTCCATATCTTAATCTAGATTTTCTTTGCCTGTACGTTCCACTTCATCAATCACTTTGAGCAGATACTGACCGTATTGGTTTTTCAGCATCGGTTTGGCAAGGTCACGCATCTTATCTGCCGTTATCCAGCCCTTGCGATAAGCAATTCCTTCCAGACAAGCCACTTTCAAACCCTGACGTTTTTCAATGACTTCTATATAAGTCGAAGCTTCTGCCAATGAATCATGCGTCCCCGTATCCAGCCAGGCAAAACCGCGTCCCAACGTCTGTACTTTCAGTTCACGATCTTCTAGAAAACGCTGGTTCACTGTCGTTATTTCCAGTTCGCCACGTGCGGAAGGTTTGATGTTCTTGGCCACTTCCACTACTTTGTTGGGATAAAAATAGAGGCCCACCACTGCATAATTTGATTTGGGCTGTTCCGGTTTTTCTTCGATGCTCAGGCAGTTACCTTCCGCATCAAATTCTGCCACACCATAACGTTCCGGATCGTTCACCCAGTAACCGAATACAGTGGCTTTTTGTTCTTCTTCCGCCATACGCACGGCTTCACGAAGAAGAGAACTGAAACCGTTACCATGGAAGATATTGTCGCCTAATACCAAACATGCAGAATCATTACCAATGAATTTCTCTCCGATAATAAAGGCTTGTGCAAGACCATCGGGAGAAGGTTGTTCGGCATACTCGAACTTCACACCATAGTCTGATCCATCGCCCAAAAGACGCTTAAAGCCGGGCAGATCATAGGGAGTGGATATAATCAGAATCTCACGGATGCCTGCCAGCATCAAGACTAAAATAGGGTAGTAAATCATCGGTTTGTCAAAGATGGGGAGAAGCTGCTTGCTTACTCCCTTGGTGATGGGGTACAGACGGGTACCGCTACCACCGGCGAGAACAATTCCTTTCATACGAATAAGTTATAGTGTTTGTTATTTTAAATGTACTTTAAATATCACTCCGCCTGACAAATGCTTACATTCTGTCATTTCTACCACAGCATTAATATAATCTTTCCAAAAACTATATTTTAACCCACAGTTTATGGTACGACTGTCGTATTCAGCCATTACATTAAGATTGTTTAATGCCTTCACAAAGAAATTTGTACCCGATAGATAAAAATGAAAATTTACTCCAACAGCCGGACCGTTTAAATGATAGTCTTTCCGTTTATTGTATAAATAAGCAACATGAATGCCTAGCTCTCCCCTATTTTTGAAATAAAAATGCTTAGTACCAGCTATATAATATCGGTTCCAATGTCCATTACCCATCTCTCCTACTCCACCAATGCCATAATCATCTTTATCAGAATTTCCTAATATATCATTGGTACTTGGATCATTCGCACCCAATACAATCTGAGGAGTCCATTCTTTCCACCACCCTTCCTTCCATATACGCAACCGCCCTGAAAACTGTCGGTCCTGGTTACAATATTTCCCCCAAACGGAAGGTGGGAAATAAGTACTACCGTGTTCTGCCTTATGCAAGGTACAAGTATATCCGATTTCGAGCCAAGGAAAAATGGTGATATTAATGTAGTAATTAAACGTATGATAATTCCAATGGGCAGGAGTAGCAGCCACATCCAAATAAGAAGCTCCGAACAGGAATGTCTTATCCCGTTGCATATCGGCAGTAGGCATGTGCAGAAGTCCGGTGGTTCCATACACATACTGAGAAAAACCTTCCTGCCATATCATACACAGCAGAAAAACAAATAAAATTTTCTTCATTAAAACAAAAGGCAGGAAAAACAACAATCAACCTTGTTCCTTTTCAAATTTATCACGATAAAAATTATAGTTTAAAGAACGGTATCCGGAGAACAGTCTTTTTAAATAATATTGATTGGCAAAATGTACACTTGTCAAACAACGCAACAATCTATAAGGCAAATTGCTTTTGCCTTCATCCAACAACACCATTAGGATGAATGCCGTTTCCTCTTGTGCGGAAAGTTGTCTATACTCTTTTTTTGCCAAAACCTAATTATTCATGATGATATCATGAACAAAGGTAGCAATTTATTGTTTCTGAGAAAGTAACCAATAAAAATATTTTTCGTGTTTATCTATCAAACTTTCCCATGAGTATTCGTTCCTGATTACTTCAATATTACGGGCTGTATATTGAATCTTGCTTCCCTCCGCAATCGTGTCAATACGGTTAAGATATTCAGTGACTTTGTCTGCCGAAGGATAATAGAAAGCATTCTCCTTCAGTACGGCACGGTTGAAAATATTGTCATGAGCAAAGATGAAACAGCCTGCCGCCATCGCCTCAAGCAGGGAAGGATTTGTTCCTCCCACACTGTGACCGTGGAAATAGGCCTTTGAGAAATGACGGACTGAATCCAGCTTTTTGAAATCATAGATGCCGCCGACAAATTCCACGTTTCTCTCGTTCCCGTATTTCTCTACAAGTTCTTTACCATGAGGCGTGTTTGTCTTGCCGACCACAATCAGCGGTCTGCGTCCGTTCTCTTTGGAGTGCAGATAACCTTCTATCGCCATCACGATGTTGTTTTCCGGTTCAAGGCGTGCTATCAGGATGTAATATTCTTCCGATTTCAATCCGAACTCCTCCAAGTATTCCGCCTTAAAATCATCGTGTATGTCTGCGCCATAAGCTAGGAACTTGCTTTCCTTGCCATATTTTTCTTTATAGTAATCATGGATACCCATGTTGTCGGCTATCAGGTAATGACTGTATTTCACCGCCATCTTCTCTTCCCAGTCTAGAAAGCGTCTCACCATCGGGCTGAACTTCGACCGCTTGTTCTCCAATCCGTCCATGTTCGTGGTGAATATTGGACGTTTCCGTTTTTTCACGTTGAACCAAATGTAAGCAGGAATGATGCTCGTATATCCTGCCTCATAGATGATGTCGAAATCTTCTTTCTTCAAAGCATCACGTAACGATGCAAAGTCATAGAAGAAACTGCCGACTGAACTGCCCATCCATGTTTCCGGACTGTAGATATGCTTAATCCGCACACCTTTGTACGTGCTTTCCTGATATGGATGAAACTTGGGTGAATAGACTACCACTTCATGACCTCTTTGTGCCATTCCTACGGAAATGTATTCAGCAAACTGTTCGAATCCCCCGTAGTTATTAGGTATACCACGGGTGCTGACAAATGCTATCTTCATAAATATTGGAATATAATTTTAGAGAGTATTCCCAAATGGTTATATTGGAATACTTGTTGAACTATAATATATTATTGGAGCAATATCGGATTGAAAAAAATGTATTACTTAACAAGCTGATTATAGAAGCCTATCAGTTGCGGATAGTATTTTTCCCTGTCAAAATGCTTTCTGGCAAAACTCAGTGCATTCTGTTGATAGTTTGAATATTGTTCTGCTGGTAATGAATCAGCCGCTTTCACAACTCTTGTCAAATCAACGGAATTGGCCGGAGTGAACAAGTATCCGGTTACTCCTTCTTCTATAATCTCAGGTATGCCGCCGATGTTTGTGCCGATAACAGGCACGCCTGCCGCGTATCCTTCTATGATAGTCATCGGGTTATTCTCATACCACTCAGACGGGACTATGATGAAATAAGCGTTCTCAACCAAATCTGTCAGTTCTTTACCTGACTTATATCCTAAAAATTCCACATTGGTAACGTTGTTGGATTTGGTGTAATCTTTCAATTCATCTTCCAGCGGACCGGTACCTGCTATTTTCAGATTGCTATTTGGCATATCCTTAAAAGCTGAAATCAATGTTTTTACGCCTTTTTCGTAGGACAATCTTCCGAAAAATAGGAAATATCTATCTGTCTTTTGGGCAGGTGCATCCAGTATTTTATCAGCCAGATTATACAGGACAATGTTCCTTTTCTCCTTCAATTCAGGCATGTATTTTTCATGCATCTGTTTGGCAAACTGACTTACATAGATAAGACCGTCAATGTATTCGGCGGGATTGAAGAAGCGATTCCTGTAACATTGTTCTATCGCCATCATCACGCTTAGTAGATAACTGTCTTTCGTGCATTTGTTGATCACACAATGATAAAAGTTTCTTCCCCTGCACTGCTCGCATATCTCACCTTTCCCGTTCCTGAACGTATAGGCGGGACATACGATGCGATAATCGTGAATGGAAAATATGATTGGTACATTATGCCGCTTCAAGACAGGCAAAATGGAACCGGTAATCTGTCCCCAGATCAAATGCATATGTGCCAGGTCAGGACGTTCCTTCTCTATCAGCTGTTCCAACTTCCGGGCTGCTTCCCTGTTATTGAAATAATTGATGATGTTTTTTACAGGCTTCAACAGTTCACTTCGGGTTTCCTTTGATTCAGGAAAATACGATTCATATTCAGAAGGATAATTCTCAGGCCATCTCAATGCAAAATTGACAACCTCTTCGCCATGCATCCTCAGCAACTCCATCGTACTGAAATACACGACCTCAGAACCACCCTTACGATAGTTAAAGACGTTAATTTGCAGAATTTTCATTAAATAAAAAGATATTAGACGGTTATTGTCACTCAACCTTTTCGGTTTGAGTCTGTAAAATTCTAATGTATATGCCTGTCAAGAACCAACCAGACAGGTTTATAATCTATCTGTTTTAACAAATCCTGTTTCATCTTCCTGTCCTTTTTCGAATCTCGGTCCAACAGATAGATTTCACTTTTATCTTTACTTCCTTGTGAGGATGAAACATAGAGACATAGAACATCAGATAGGTTGAATCTTGAGAAACATTTCCCTTTGCAAACTGCAACAGGCTCACTAAAACCAGCAAAAGTCGAAAGATTCTTTTATTCTAGTCAAAGCTCATAAAGTGTGTATATAAAAAGATGCTATTGACGTAACTACTCAGGTGAGGTAACCTATTGACGAAGAAGCTGTTTCAGTATTCCCAAAGATCGAATGCGCTCCTTTCTTAAAATATCATTAACCCTTTCATAATCAATCATGCGTTCGCTTATTGAACAGTCAGCATAATCCGTAACAATTCTGTCTTGCAACCTCGTCAGTTGCAAGATGCTCTGATTTCTGTTTCCGGTCTTATTGTTTGGCAATATCTCAATAAACTGCCTATTGAAATTCAACGCGAAGGCAGTTCCGTGGAAAGAGTCTGTTATGAAATAAGTAGAATTCTTTATGTATGACAGGAAATCAGGTAGATCAGGCAGATATATAAACTTGCCGCCCCTGCGGATTTGGTGGAAAGTGGGGGACACTCTATATAAAGGCAGTCCAACATGTTCTGCGAATCTAACTGCATATTTACTTAACGCAGGGTTATTATGAAGCTGATACACTAAAACATATTTGCCGCCCATATCTTTTTTTATCATTCTGCTCCATTCATCACCTGTAAGAAGGAGTGTTGGGTCAAGAACTTGTCCTGCACATTCAATGTCCATCTGCCTGAGCAACCCGACAGCCGTATTTTCTCTTACAGCTATGCCTGAATATGAAGACAACAGTTTTTTGTATTCAGAAAGTATCTTTGCCGTAAAATCAGTTCTGCCTAAACTTGCCGCATACGCTATTTTCCTTTTGTCTTTTACGAATGAGAGAAAATAAGCTTCATCATAGTGTCCGTTGAGAGTAGGTCCCCATACTTGATCACTGCCGGTCATGAATATATCGGCATCAAGACGTTTCAGATCGTCATGTGTCCTGCATAGCTGCGTCAGTTTCAGATACTTCCTGCGCATTTCTCTGAAGTTCAGTTCAGCCTTCTTTTCTTCAGGATAACGTAAAACTATATATGCCAATTTCTTCAACGAATTACCGGACCATCTCTGCTTGTTGTTAAGGTTTGTTTTTACGGCACTAAGTCCGTGTTCGTCATCGCGTATGTAATCTATGATTTCGCATTTATGCCCTAATCGTTCCAATGTCGTTATTGTGGCTATTGACTGCAATAAAGAACCGTAATTAGACGGAGCATGTCGGGTAATTACTTTTATATCCATAAACGTTATTTTAATATGTTATTTCGCCTGTCAGAAATTTTGCATAAAATGCGGTAGAAGAGAATCGGCATTCTTGGCAGTGTCTCAACCACAGAGCGCAAGAACTTTCTCTGGCTTTGCTCAGCCTTACCTGCCTTGAGGACAGTCTCCGTACAATTTTCGCCACGGAAGAACGGCACAAGCTGCTGTTTGCGCCAAATGTCTTTCAAGTCGAGCGCAAGTGCTACTTCTTTATATGCTTTCTGTTCTGACCTTAACGATAAGATATTATTCAACAGATTAAGTCCTTTGTCTGTGTGTACGATGACTAAGGTTTCACCCAAATCGTTTTCAGATCTTATTTTCCAAGGGTCCATTAAGGTTATGTCCGCTCCGACATTTGTCCCGAACGAGTCACCACAAACATTGCAGCCAGGAATAGTCCACAATCTTCTACCGAACGGAATCTGAGCTGCCCTATTCCAAGACAGTTCAGATTCGTTCACTCGAACAATTCCCGGCCATCCGTTCCCACGATAACGGATCGAGAAATTTAGATTTTCAGAGATTTCCATACCCATAATTTTAGCGAGAAATCTGGTCGAATCCAAAGTCTTCTGCTGCTTGCAAAAAATACAAATTCTGATAATCTCATTCGCCTTCCCTTTCAGTATGGTATTCATGGCCCTAAGCTGGCAGCTGGTACCGATAACAATCAGACGCTCGCACCGCTGTATTTTCTTTACCTCACGACACGCAAGTACAGAGTGGTAAACCGAGTTCGGAATGTCATCATATCGAGGTATATTCTCTTTCGTGTAAAACTCGCCTTCGGCATACGGATAACGTCCGGTCTTCCTCAACGTGTACACGCCGTCAGCCAAGTTGTTTTTCAGGCTCTCAATAATCAATGTCTTGCACACCCCGCCCGACGAGCTTTCACACCTTATCTTGTTGTCCTTATTATACCCTAAAAAATACTTTTTAATCGAAAAGTTATTGAAATATCCATCATAACCTTCTTTCTTATTAGCAGGGCAACTTTTTACGCATCGCAGACACCTGATGCACTTCTCGTCATCAATGACAACCTTGTGTATGCCGTTTTTCAACAACTTGAATGATATTGCCTGTTTAGGACATACTGCCTCACAAATGCCACATTGCTGACATAGGGAATAGTTGTAGTTTATTCTATTGTCAATGTACTGGAGCATAATCTGATTCTATAAATTCTTTGTATTTTTCTAAATATGTTTTAGCCGTAATCCGCACATTATAAAGTTCCGTAACTCTTTTATAAGCACTTTCAATCATAGAAATATTATTATGCCCTTTCAAAAAGGTTTCAATCTTATCAGCGCAGTCATTTACATCCATATTTTTGAATGAATAGCCATATTTACCATAATCTATGATTTCTAACGGCCCTTGATTTTCCGATACAAGTACGGGGATTTTCGCCGCCATAGCTTCGGCTACGGTTAGTCCAAAACCCTCATAAATAGATGGTTGTACATACAAGTCGTATTCACACAGATGAGTATAGATATACGACTGATTTTTTGCTTCCAAGAAACTGACATATGTGGACAGTCCCAACTCATTAACAAGATTCTCCAAATACTCACGAGATTCACCTTCACCTATAAAGTCAAGGTGCAACTGAGTATGTCCACGATCTATTAATTGATGAAAAGCCTTTATTAATATATGTTGTCCTTTCTTTTCATGCATGAGTCTACTCACTTGTACGATTCTGAAAATATCAACTTGACGAGCAGTAGAGTATCTGATTTTACTCACATCAACACCATTAAGAACGACTTCTGAATTCAGACCGGTCCATTTAAAAATATCTTCTTTAACAATATTGGAAATTGCATAAACCCTTTTACATCTATATAAGTTTACAAAATTTCCTCCGTTACATACATCATGATGTGTAACACATAGCTTGCGCTCCAATGAAGATAAAAAAATGAATCTCGCAATAGATGAGTAGTGCAAGTGAATAACATCTGCATTGATTCTTTTAAGAAGTAAGTTTAGCTTAATATAATGCAGAGGATTTTTAGAACCTTTTCGCCTTTCCAGGCAGTAGAATTTGATTTTTTCATTCAAACTTGTGCGAAGCTCATCGTTAACATTATTATTGATAACAATCAGATGTATATTATACCCGAATCTAGCTTGCTCATTCGCAATATTACGCAGCATAGTTTCTATACCTCCAAGACCGAAGGCATAGGTGATATGGATGATTGTCATAAGTGAAATGATTTGAATCTTTTTTTCAAATTGAATAATATCTTTAGAAATTGATAGCCAATAAAGAAATTTGCTGTTGATAAAAACAGTAAATTTCTTTTATTCAATAGTTCTTTCGGAATGTTTGTATTTGGGTATAAATTAATATATTCTTTATATGTATATTCTCCAGATTTCAGTATAGACAATTTTATACCTGCTTTAAATCGGCTGAGATCAAGGTCTAAAGGAAGTATTTTCTCGATTTCTTGGATAAAAATTATACGATTTATTATATAATTTCTATTTATTTCCCGTGTTAAAGATGATGCATCATAACAGTAATGATATAGAGCTTCATTGATGTAATTAATTGATATGTTATTTGAAAGTATTTGAGTTAAAATATAAACATCCTCACAATAATTACATTGCTTTAGAAAAATGACATTATTGTAAAGTGATGTTTTAATCAATTTATTCCACAATGTTCCAATGAATATTCCATTATATATTTGTTTAAGAAAATCAAATGCATCGCAGGCATCCTTCATACCTTTCTGGTATACAAACTTATTTTTCTTATATTCTAATATATAATCGCAAACAACCATATCCGCATTAAATTTTAATGCTATATCCATCATTCTTTCTATTTCACATTTATCAATGTAATCATCTGCATCAACATGAATTGAATATAATCCTTTCGAATGTTTAACTCCTATTTGACGGGCTATACTAACTCCTTCATTTTTTTTATGTATTACTTGTATATAATTATATTTTGTTGCATAATTATCACAAATGCTTCCTGATAAGTCTGAGCTACCGTCATCAATAATTATAACTTCAATGCTTGAATATGTCTGATGTATGATACTATCTAGGCAGCGTGTAATAGTACCTTCTGCATTGTAAACAGGAATAATAATGGATACAGTTGGATTTTTCATAGCTGCAGATTATTTTTTTAAATAGATAACCATAGAAAAACAAAGGACACATAACAAATTTGTTTGTGCCATTAAGGAAGTGTATGTATAAAATGTAGGAATAACCAACACCCTTGCGCATAAGCATAATATTATTATTTGAGGAAATGTTATTAATCCGTTTTTTATTTTAGTTAATTTGATAGTAATTGTAGAAAACACTAAAAGAAATATTAATGTGCCTATTTTATTGAAGTCTTCAAAAATGGATCCTATATACGTATAAAATATATTTCCAGGTATCCCCAATTTGCTAACTGTTGCCCAATTGTCTTCAACCCCAGAGCCTTTCGTAAGTCCAAGTAAATCTTTTAAAAAAATAAATGTTGAATCGCCCCCAGTGCTTTTTTCTACATACCACATTAGAGAATTGAAATTAAGAACTCCTTCACCGGCATAAAGTCCTAGCCATATCCAAATATTTTCTATATTGCTACCTTCTGCTTCTATACTTGTAAATCTAGAAATAGAAATGAGCAATACCATACAAATTCCTAACCCAATAACAACACTTCCATATAAAATAATTTTTTTAGTTATACAAGCATTTATATAGGGTCTCATCAAAAAAAAGCAAACAACTAAATATAAAATATTTTGCACTAATTTAGAACGCCCTCCTAATCCTAATTCATGAATCCAAAAACTTAAAATTACCATTATAAGTCCATATACGATTTTTTTTGATATTATTTTTTTTTGCAAAAAATAAAATAGTAATGGAGGGTAAATCAGCTCAAAAGAAGTCGAAATTCTATTTAATTTTCGTCCTATAAAAGAAAGATACTCGACTCTACTATCATACATTTTTGCAGCATAATCGGAATTAGCTATCACAGAAGGTAGATGCAACAAATTCTCCCCAAAAGGTTCAAAAGAAATGATTATTAAAAAAAGAGTAAAATAGTGTAAAAACACACCTTGCTTGTTAGTTATAGATAGTTCTTTCCTAGGAGTGATGTCATATTTTACTATAGGCATTAAGGTTATAAGATAGCCAATGATTAAATAGAAAAATGGAATTAGCGTCAGATTAGAATAATTACGAATAGTTCCATTTGAAACATTCCAATAAAAAGCAGAAATTATTCCTGAAAATAACAAAAAGAATAGAATATATAATGTGCCATTTAACTGCCACCCTTTTGTTTTAATCCAAACAAACAAAAGGAATAATAAGATCAAATTGTAAAAAACTAAAGAAATCAGTTGATAACTCATTGTATATAATAGGTACACTTAAACGTTTTTACTACTGTTTATAAAAGATATGATTAAACGATTTAATCATCATTTATATTAGCTTGAATGAAATTCAATCCACATTTACAATAATATGCAACATTTTCTTCTATTAAATTGTAATCAATAATCCTTTGATCTATTTCGAATGAAGAAACGATTTTGTTTTTCAGTCTTATTTCATCATGTAACGTAGAGATTCTTGTATCACTTGAATTTATTCCATAATGAACAAAGTTTTTTCGGTAAATCACAGAAAACATATTACCATGAAATGTGTTTGTTACGATAAACGAAGCATGATGAAACAGCCATAAAAATTGTTGTGGAGAAACATTCATTAATCTATAATCAACATCTTTATGCATTAATGCGTTCAAGTCTCTATCATTGCAAATTTGTACAGTTGGCAAATTTAAAGAAACAGCAACCTGATGCGCAAAATTTATCGTCTCTTTCGGTCTTTTTATTGTATAAATCAATAAATAATTATCAGGTAATCCTTTATATGGTTTTTCTATTTCTGACCACTCTGAGGCATTTAATAAAAAAGTAGGATCCGGATTAATCTCTGATACTAATCCCAATTCTTCTTTAATATATTCCTGCATAAATCGCTCCCTTACACCGATTGATTTCAAGTTTTGCAAATACTTTTTAAACAGTTCAGGATTTTCATCACCAAATCTGACCGAACCGGAACTCGCAGCGTATGAGAATTTACAAGTAGTCGTGCCAAAATCAAGATAATATATAGGGTCGTTTTCACCAGATGCCTTTGGATTCCAAATTTGATCCGAGCCACAAACTAAAATATCATAGATATCCGGTATATCATTTTTATCTTTTACCCTTTTGGATTTTTTCAGCACATTTTCAATAAAATCAGAGAATACCTGTTCCCGTTTTTTCCCAAAACTGAATAAGCCACGCAATACCAATTCTCGCAAATTCCATTTCCAGTTTTTATACGTAGACCATAGTCTCCACTCATACATATCTGTTGTTCTGGGATGGCGAAAATCTATCAGTTCTGCATCAAGTCCCATTTTCTGCATGACTCTTACCATGGCATAAGCCTGTAGAACAGAGCCGTAATTATGTGAGCTATGAAATGTAACGATACCACATTTCTTTTTTCTATTTTCCATATTATAATGCTACTATCTTATTATTTTTCTAATCTTATATTTTACAATCTTATCACAAACACATAGTTTGTAGGCAGCATCTACTCCTATGTATTTATGGATTCTTCTAAAAAACTTTATTCTTAGATTTTTCTTTTTGGGAAATCTGAGCTGGTCATTACCGTTTATGGCTTCCGTAACTGGACGTTCGTAAATATTCAGCTTATCCTTTACAATCGAAATGAGTCTTTTACCTTTTTCTGTAAGAGGAAGAACACAGGAAATGCCATACGGATGTTTGGGAATATAATTATCGTCAGTTTCATTACCCAATCCCCAAAAATCTCCGATAGTTATATCAGATACTCTTTCCGGTTTGGCATAATGACAATTAAAACAACTGTCTCGATAGGTAAAACCGTCAATAAAAGTGTTATAATATAAATCTTCATAACGGTGTGTCCATAGATTTCCGGACTTATAAATCAACCTATCATCATTATATACACATAGACTAAAAGCTTCAAATAACCGAAAACCAATGCTAGAAACTTTATCTGCTTTTATTTTGAGAGTATTTGCTATATAGTCAACCAACCATTTATTTGAAGGCACCCCATGACAAATAAGGTCTACCAAGAAAAGATTATCAGGTTGTTCCTCATACATTCGCTTGACAGCTGTCACTTGACAAGGTGTCCCGATAAATAATACGTTTGTTCCATCTTTTACATCTTGTCTAATTTGTGACAGGACATCAACGATACTGCTTTGCACATATTTAGAGCCTTTCAATTTATATGCATCTTTAAGATTATCTATGCGGATATGCTTAATTTCAATGCCCGGTATTACAGTGCATCCATAAACGATACCTACATTGGCTAAAAAATAATGAGTCAATACAGAAGCCATACCGCCGGAAGTGCTGCTTCTATAGTCTTCTTCGTCTTTCGACCATGCGGCGTATGCCACTGACGGATACAGACATACCGTATCATGCAACGATGGGCATGCTTTTTGACAAAGCCCACAATCAATGCATTTCTTCTGATCAACGGACGGATAAAGATGTCCCAATTCTTCAGCAACCAGGGATATGCAATGTTTGGGACACCTTGCGGCGCACAGTCCACATCCCGTACATAACTCTTTCTCACAAATCAATTTCATTTTTTATGAAGTTTGTTTTTTACGACGGAAATAAGCGTATTCCTTTCAGTCTTTTTCAAGCCGATAAACCATGAAATGGTCATAGTGACAATAGCGGTAATTATACATAGTGAAATGAAATTACCAAGAGTTTGAGCTTCAAGGAAATGATATTTTATGAAAACAGGCAACGGCAAAGAAAGAACCGTCACTCCGGCTACAGGAGATAAAACATCCTTTATAAGTTTCTTCAATGAATAGCCAATCAGACTCCGACAGAACAGAAAACGAACAAAACCTGCAATGAGTGTGAAGAATATTGAAATATAAAACACCGATGATGCGCTACAGCCGAACTTCAATGCAATATACCCGATCGGAAAAATGCACAATATGATGCAACTTACAACAATTTGGTAGTTCCGTATCCACCCCGTTGCTGACAAAGATGTCATAAAAGGAGTCCCAAAAAGTGTTCCACACAATGCATCTATCATTATCAATATAATGAATAAAGCAGCATAGTCAGGCACATCGACCAACCATAAATGCAACACGTAATCAATGTTCAAGCAAAGAGGAAATGCCATCATAAACAATATCAGAAAAGAATACTTTATCCCTAAATAAGAAAGCCGTTCCATTCCGGTTATATTTCCGGTTGCATAATCCTTGGTAATCTGGGGATTTAATGCTACTTGAAAATTAGAGATAAACCCCATAACGGCATTTGAGACCTGGGATGCCACCCCACGAGCAGCATTAATTGCAGGACCGAAAAAAAGATTGAGGACAATATTGGTCCCTTGATCACGCACGAGCCATGCCACACTGCCGAACAGATTCCATCCGGCAAAGCCAGACATTTGTTGATACAGAGCTTTATCCCAAAACAGTTTAAACCTGCTCTCTTCATAATGTCTCCTGCAATACATCTGATAGACAATCCGTATAATCAATTGCACAGCAAAGACAAGCATTCCATAGACAATAAGCTTATCCGCCGATACAATTACAAGCAAATAGACTATGCCTAATTTCAATAAGGCTTCCAATATGCTTATGTACGCATATACATTCATCTTTTCATGTGCAATTAAGACTGCATTATACGGCACCTGAATGATGTTGATGCAAAAAGTCAATATGGAAAACTGATAGACCCAATTGGCTGCAGCAATCCTGTTATCAGGAATGACCAGCTTTTCATTGACAAACCAAAGCCCAATCGTTTCGGCCAGAAATATTATTAAAATACCGATAGCTATATGGATGTTTAAGGCTGCAGCAAACACATTTTTTAATTTGTCCGTATCACCTCGACCAAGCTCGAATGTAAGAAAACGCTGTGTAGCGGTAGACATGCAACTGTTCAGGAAAGAGAACATTAAAACCACTCCTCCTACAACATTGTAAATGCCATAATCATCAATACCCAATTCTGCCAGCACGCCCCTTGACGTATAAAGGGTAACCAGCATGATAAGAATCATACGGAAATAAAGGAACAACGTGTTTTTGGCTACACGCTTATTGTTTTCTGCCGGATTTTTCATTATTTGTCACCATGTATTTGAATAAATTCATTTGCAAATTAACATGTTAACTTTATTATTTATTTTGACAATTAATCTTTTCTACAGTGGTTAAAAAGTCATTTCTTATCATATTCCAACGAGTTGTTTTTATGGGGTCTATATAAAAAAATCCTCTAATTATTCTTGAAAATCATTCAAATAATGGTATGTGTCTTTTTTGCCTGTTTTGAAAGCCGTTTCGTTAGATGTGACAACTCCTTTAAGCATTTCAAATTCACAATCACTTGTTAAAAATGACACACGGATATTCTTTAGTTCTTAAATTTTGATTGCAGCGAAAATAAGCCTTTTAATTTATAGCTATAAATTGAGTACCTGCCTAAATTGAGTACTTACTTCCTATAATGTCCCAAATGTCATAAATATACTTCCGCCTATCTTTATTTTTACTTAGGTCATATTTCTTTTTTATAAGCTCAAGGAAGCCATTGAGTGCTTACGACGCAAAGGGCGTAACATAACATCAGTGTAAGCATGACTTGCAGAACGGTGGTTTCACCAACCTGCAGGCTATCCCACTGCATCTCATTGGACAGCTTGCTGAAAAGCAGGAATAGCAGACCGCAAAGAAAGGTCTCGGTGACAATCACAAAGGTCTCGATCAAGTGGTTGTAGGATGCTAATTTGTCTTTCATGGTAGGTTGTTATTATCAGATCACATTATAAAAGTGATCTCCTGTTATTTTTTCATACCATATCCATAGCCGTAACCATACTTATGACCATATCCATAGCCATACTTATGACCATACCCATAGCCACTCTTTCTTGAATTCAAATCAATGCTATTAATAACCGTAGCCAATTTATCGAATTTCTTCTGATCCCGCAGCACATTAATATACTGATACCCCAACTTCGGAGTAACATCTGCACGACACACATACACGCACATATCAGCCACACGACTGGCAATAGCAGTATCGGTCACAATAGCAATAGGAGCCGTATCAAGAATAATGTAATCGTAACGCTCTTTCAATTTCTCTATTGCATCTTCCAGCACCGTACGCGCCATCAACTCTGTAGGATTGGGAGGAATAGGACCACCCGGAAGAATATCAAGATTAGGACTTACATCCGAATGTTGTATCATATCAAAAAGATTGGTATGCTCGGGATCAGCCAAATAATTGGTAATACCTTCCGTGCGATGGGACAGATTAAAAACCTTGTTCAGCCCAGGCTTGCGGATATCCAAACCCACAATAACAACTTTCTTACCCATATAGGCCAGACTGACTGCCGTATTGCCAGCAATAAAAGATTTACCTTCACCCGGCTGTGTGGATGTAAAAAGCACCACTTTCTGACTGGCACCAAGCATGAACAACATATTGGTACGCAGACCACGAAAAGCCTCCTCCATCATACCATTCTGATTCTCCTGAACCACAATGGCACCTTTCTCCGGCTTCTTACTTAAAGGAAGTTCACCCAAAATAGGAACATCCGTTATCTTCTCCACATCCTCGGCATTCTCTATCTTATATTTTAATAAATCCTTCAAATAAATAAGACCTACAGGAATACCCATACCCAATACAAGAGCGGCCAACATAACAACCATCTTCTTAGGAGAAACCGGCTTTTTACTAGGAAGAGCAGCTTTGATGATACGTCCGTTATTAGCAGTGGATGCCAGGGTTATTGCGTTTTCCTCACGCTTCTGAAGCAACATAATGTAAAGGGTCGCCTTGATTTCCTGCTGGCGGGAGATAGTAAGAAATTCTTTCTCCTGCTGCGGCGCACTGCTGATCCTGCCTTCAAACTTCCGTGCCTGACGTTCAAGGTTGGACTGCGCTATCTGCAACCCTCTCAGTACACTGTTCACGGTAGTCTGCACATTGTGCCGCATGGACTCGATGCCCGTATTGATATTGATTACCGCAGGATTGTTTTCGGAAGAGGTACGAAGCAAACGCTTGCGTTCGATCAGCATCGTGTTATATTGGTTGATGATAGAACCCAAATTCTGATCCTGCAACCCTACATTAGCGGGAATCACCTCGTTTGCATTCTTCGGGTTGTTCACATAATTACGCAAAGACTCCACCAGTCTCAACTGGGTAGCATTCTCGGTCAGCTGCTGTTCATATTTCGAACTCTCCTCCAAAGCCAGACGGGCATCGCTGGTCAAATCGGTCAATCCGGAGCGTTGCTTGAAATCGGCAAGTTCCGTTTCGGCAGTACCTAACTCCCGATTGATAATGCCAATACGTTCGTCTATAAACTCTGCAGATTTTTGAGCCACTTCATTCTTCTCGTCATTCGCGTCCAGATTATAAAAGTCAACCAAACAATTGATGAAATCGATACCGCGCTGCTTTACCGTATTCTGCAAGCTGATGGCAGCAATTGTGGTAGTCTTCGAAGTGGGTTCCACTGACAAATTCTCTACATAACTTTCCGTCACATCTGTAGGAGAATTAACGTATGCCACCAGATTCATATCTTCTTCCAAAGGCGGGACCGAGTCATTCTTTGTAAAACTGAAAACTCCTACTGGAGTGGGGAAAACAGCCGGAATACTGTCAAAACTTACCTCAGCCTCCTGCTTCTCCTCGTCAAGCATATATTCCACTTTTACATCCAATTTTCCATTCATGGTGTATTTTAGATGAAGCTCGACTCCTTCTTCCAGATTGTCTGCCTCTTCAGGAGTCATATAAACTTTTACCGGAGTGGACTTATATAAAGGAGTGTTATAGCCGAACATACGTTCCTCAGCCACTGAAATATACAAATTCAAATGATTCACCACCTTTTTAATCAAGGTTCTTGACTTCAGGATTTCCACCTCATTGTCAAAATTGTTAGTCATGGAGAACATACCCAGATCCTGAAGGGCTCCCATAGGATTATTGCTGCTTCCACTTTTCTTGTCACCTTCTTTGATGAGTACGGCCGCATCAACATTATAGACGGGGGCCTGATAGCGGAGATAGATGAAAGCAGATATAATACAAACCAGCACACTGGCTACAAACCACGGCCAATAGGCAAAATATTTAAAAAACAAGGCATAAAGATCAACGTTCTCCTCACGTTGCTCGGTACCCGAAGGGGTGTTCTTCTGTTCGTCAGTCATATCAACAGTTTGTAATCAACAATTATATTTATGAGTTTTATTTCAAGATGGTTGCCAGAAGGCTTGCAAGAGATACCAAAATGGATGTAGCACTGATCCACATGCTGGTGCTGCTGCCAATGTCCGAGTTCTTGGCTTTTGTCTTATTGGGCGTTACATAGATGATATCGTTCTGGCGCAGGTAGTAATAGGGAGATACAACCAGCTCTGCATTATTAAGATTCAAATTGATAATCTCACGCTTGCCTTTTGCATCCTCACGAATCAGTTTCACATTGTCACGGACGCCATAAACAGTCATATCTCCCGCCATGGCAAGGGCTTCAAGGATATTTACCTTTTCATTTCCTACGGTAAAAGTACCCGGACGGTTCACCTCTCCCAATACCGAAATTTTGTAATTTGCCATACGGACTGTAACGATAGGGCTCTCTTTCAGATAGGGCTGCAATTGCTCACGGATCAAATCTTCCGCCTCGTTTTTCGTAAGGCCGCCTACCTTCAGACGACCGATAACGGGGAAATCTATCTCACCCTTGTTATTTACCAGGTACTGCTGGAGAGTGGGTTGTGTGGTAGTATTAATATTGGTCAGGGCTGCATTCAGAGGAGTCTGTACCGTCAGGTTAAAAGGAGCGGCAGCCTGAGGGTCACTCGTGTTCACAGTTATACTCAGCAGATCTTTCGGCATAATCTTTGCATCATAAAGGGGAAGATCTTCCCTGTAACTGTTCACGACCTCGGGATTCTGCATGTAAGGTACATTTTTATAGGAGGTGCAGCCTGCCAACAAGGCGGACGCCACAACAAACAATAATAGTTTCTTTAAAGTCTTCATATCAGTTTTTTCATTTATTATTCAATCATCTGCCAAACAGGCGCGAGAAAAGGCCTCTGCCGAGATTCTCCGAAACAGGAGATTCACCGGCACTACGTATCAAATCCGAAAAAGTGGTTCCGTCATGAATCATTCCATAAATAGTACCCCAATCGGGAAGGCCTCCCAAGTTGCGGTCATCTATAAAAAGATCGGCTTTGAGCTTGCGTGAGTAATGATTGTTACGCCCTTTCTCCTCCTCCGGATAGTCGCGGTTCACGGCATAAAATTCAAGACCGCGATCACGGCAAAAGGCAAGAGCCTCGTCAAGCAGACGTCCTTCACGCACTGTCCATAGAATCAACCTGTGATGTTCGTCACGCAATTTTTTCAATGTCTCAATGGCAAACGGCAACTCCCTGCCGATTGCCGGATACTTGTGCTCAACAATAGTACCGTCAAAGTCTACTGCTATGGTCATTGTCTGTCAATATATAATTTATATGTTAACTGAGTTTTTTTCCGCTATAGGTTCCAGCAATTCTCTAGCAATGGTAACTTTAGCACATCCAAGAATATCAATTTTTACAACCAGACTAGTAGAACCATCTATCTCACGACATATATTCCCTTCCAATCCTACCAGTTTGCCACCGTTTACACGGACACGATCGCCCAAATGCAGAGGGCATGACTCAATAGTGACGTGTTCTTCGGCATCATTGACCATACGCATCAAGCTGTACATCTGATGATCTGGAATAATAGCTACGGGACGGCAAGTATTTCGGGAAGAACCGGCTATGTTAACCATGAAACGTTTTATATAAGGAAGGCAGACTATTTCTTTCCGTCTTACTGAATCTGTGCAGCGAATGAAAACAAGAGCAGGAAAAACAATACGGTCCACTTTTTTACGTTTACCATCATGACGAATACTCATCTCCTGTTGGATAGGGACATAAACTTCATAAGCTTTCTCACTATCAGTTTCGTTCTTCAAACGTTTTCGTAATCTATCCTGACAGGCTTTTTCACTTCTGTTATTTACAACAGCCACATACCAATGCTTTTTTTCCTGATCATTTCGGAATATGCCTACGGCGTCGTCGGTCTTTTGAACCATCGTTCCCAAAATTTGTTGTGGCATGTCTTTGCCCTTGTTATTTACAATACTCATAGTGGAATAATCCGACTAAAACAGACGCACTCTTATATAGAGAGCGTCCGATTTCTTAAATTTCTGATTTCCATTAATGTAGTAAGTTGTATGAATTAAATCAGCCCATAAGTTTATGATATATATAGAGAGAAAAAAAACTTTTTTATCAGTTTACAGTCTGTAAATGCTAGAAAATGAAAATAAATCTATACCTTTGCAGCCGATAGACGCTCTCTATATAAGAGTGCGTCCTAATTTCAAAATAATTCAAATATTCCCCTTCTTATAGATCTTTTAAAATATTTCTATTTGCATTATCTATCTGATTAGTCTGTATAGACGAAAGATAGATTTGTGTAGTAGTTTCTGAATCATGCCCCATCGCTTCGCTAATAATACCAATCGAGATATTTTTCGTCTTGGCTATACTTGCCCAGGAATGCCGAGCCACATACATAGTAAGTGGTGTGGTCAATCCTGCCCGGGCTGCAATCTTCTTCAATTTACGGTTCACCAGCAACATTTTATTCCGGTATTGTCTGCGCTCCGTGCCATCTTCTCGTTCTATAATAGGTAAAAGATATTGTGTTTCCGAATCTCCGTATCTGTCAATAATCTCCTGCATCTGTTTTTCCCACCGTATAATGAGTTTCTTACCTGTTTTACGACGGCTATAACTCACAAAGCCACTATTGAGATCTTTTTTGCGCAAATAGGCAAGATCTATAAAAGACATTCCTCGCATATAGAAAGAAAAGAGAAAGATATCTCGTGCAAATTCCAACGATTTATGATCGGAAAGATCCAACTGCTTGATGTGTTTGATATCTGTCAGGGTGGCAGCTCTCTTTGAGGTCTTGTCCACACCAGTATATACATTCTCAAAGGGATCTGCAGGAAGGGCCAGTCCCTCACCCACTGCCTTGCGATACACACAACGCAAAATACGCATATAAAAAGAAGTGGTATTACGACTTAAATGGTGAGTGGAGCGCATCTCCGTTTCATAATGTTCCATCAAATCTGCATCCATCTCATCAAAACATAAGTCTATGCCGTCACGGAACTTCATGAAGCTGTTCAATGCGGACTGATATGTTTCGACTGTCCGTTCTTTTCCTTGCCCTCTAAGACGCTCTATCTGCTCCTGCATGTATTCAAAAACGAAAACGCCCTTACTCGGACGATACTTTAATTTTACTAATCTCATATTTGCCATTACCTAGGTTAATTAAATAAATCATCAAAGAAAAATATAATATCATGATTTATATTTTAATGAGGACTTAAATACTTGTAATGGCAAATAGATTCTTAAGAATTAAAGAGAAAGAACTCAGTGTCCTTATATCAACAAGTATATAACAATAAAAAACACAAAAGCGCGCAGTTCTGATAAACTGCACGCTTTTGCTTATTATTTATGTCCTTGTCTGAATTACTTCACTTCCTCAAAGTCAACAGCATCTCTGTATGAGTAACTTGCGTGAACGTGTTGCAAATATAGTGCAAATCCGAAAATAAGCATCCATAAGCAACACACGCTCTTGCACACAAAAGTACGATTTTTATCCATAAATAACGAGATGTAAACGCATAAAAATCAAAAAAGAACAGAAAACTATCCCCTTTATTCTATTTGTGAATGATGTATTATGACAAGCTTGCTATTTATAAATCTAAAATCTCCAAAAGACTAATTCGTCCAAAATAAAATGTTCGTCCCTCCTCTCTTTTATGGCAATAAGCTCGAATATAGTTTTCGCCCCAACCTTCAGTATCAAGTTGTATATCACTGATAGTACGAATACTGGTTTCAGCTTTTGTTTGCATTTGAATCAACTTGTTTGTTTCAGGATCCATAGTAACAAAACTTCGAGCTGGTTTCGTATATTCCATTCTGACATATTTATGATTAGGGATTATAATATTCATCATATTAGCCACGGTCTGAATTCCTAATTCACTAGCTGACAACCTTAATGTGTAATATCTGCTTTTCAGATGAATATCTTCCATCTTTGATATATCAAAACTACGAATCATATTTTTTACATAACAATATCCAGCAATAGCATTTTCTTTGTATTTGGTAGGTTTGACTATAGTCTTATCTTTTTCATATTGGAATACAATATATTTATTTGTTCGAATTGCTATATCTATAATATTTTGTGAAAGCGTAGAAATGCTATTTTTTTCTGACAAAGCAATAGGTTTATCATCAACAACCTCTTTTTCGACCTCTTCGTCTTGGATAAGTGCAAAATCAGTTTCTTGTATTATCGGTATATAACCAAACTGTCCAATACCCAAATATTGTTCTCTGTAGTTTTGAGCTGACCAATTTAAAGCAAGTTCTTTTGTCCATTGCAGAACTGGTTCTATACGTTTAGTCACCACTAGGCCTAAAGGTATATTAAATTGTGGATAAATGCTTTTAATGACATCTGCGATAAAACGGCAACATCCATCTGGATTTTGATGTATTTGTATTTCTGCAAAACGTATGACAATCCATCCTCTATTTTTAAATTCATTATTTCGATTTATATCAGCAAATCGAAAATGCGTTGGTTTCCTATTTTTTATATCATTGATTCCCTCATAAGGTTCATCTATCTCTATATCAAGAAAAATATTGATCCCGTCTTTTTCATTTAAAAGCGAAATATCAGGTTCATATCGATTCTTTTTAGTTAGTACATATCGGTCATCATAAATTTTAAAAGTTTCCTTAAAATATTTTCGTATGTATTGCAAGAAATCATCTTCTTTATATCCTTTTCTACCAGTCCTTCCTTTTTGAGGAAATTTGATTACGCAGCCAGATTTTGAAGGCATTATGACATACGGATAGTTTAAAGGTTCTGTTTGCGTAAATATATTTATAGGATTGTAACCTATATATTTAGGTTTTGAAAATTTAGAGTAATCTTCTTTTGCAATAAGCTCAAGAGCCATTGAAGACATTATCGATGGGGCATTTACATCCTTCTCTTTTACAATTGAAAATGATGTTTCTCTTGAATTATTTTTTAATTCATTAGCAGACGGAATAATTTCCGATTTAACAATTTCTTTCGACTTTTTAATTTGAGATGATAATTGTACTAAATCTTCACTTAATTTGTTACCGAGACAAGGTTTTGGAACAGATATCTGTATCGGTTTTTCTTTTGACACATTTGAGGATGATTGAATAATCCCATCACCTTCTACCTTATTTCTTCTCTCCTTGATTATTTTAAGCAGAAAAAGTATGATAATAAATATAAAAACTACAGCAATTATTATCCAAGTAACAAATTGTTCATTACCTGTTTGATTTATTCCTACTGATATAGTATCCATAATGAATGATTGATATGTTTGTTTGCAAAGATAATTATTTTCAATAAACAACATTGCTATATATTTAAGTAATTGAGTTTTTAGCTCACATATCATTCATGATGCACCAATCAGGAAATCCATCTACCCCATCGTTGTACTTCCAAAACCGAATGTTGAGTTTTACAGGCTTGATTTCCACACTTATGCAAAATCCGTTCATTGTCGGTTGCCAACTATCCATTTCTCGCCGTTCACCTCTATGATTTCATCCGTTGTCAGTTCCTTCATATCCACGAAACTGAGTGCAGTGAAGCAGGCAAACACGAATAAGTCTCGAACAAATGCAAGCGATGGATTTCAAACTCATGTGTCATGATGACCTTTATCTCATCTTCTGTCAGATACTCACGTTCTTTTACGTTCAGACTGATATGGAACTCTGCAAACGGATTTCTCGGTATCAGCCCGTTATAATGCGCACGCATCACCACACTTTTCAGCCACATATAGTTGAGCCATATCGTGGCGTTCTTCAAATTATGTTCGGTTGTAAGATAAGCAGCAAACTCCTTGATAAAGTCAGGCGTAAGTTCCAACATGACCATATCATTTCGCTTATAGAATGCCTTGATGAAAGCTGCGACATTATTTCTTGCCCTTAGCATTACCTTGTACATTCTAATGGTGCGGTCTTTACCCGCTCGTTTCATGAAGTTGGCGCAATCTTTATCGAAGGCTTTGAGCAGTGTTTCATAGTCGCTACCCATACCTTGATAGGCATTGCCCATTTCTGAGGTTATATACGCTTCACGGTCGGATATGCACTAGTAGTGCTTGATGATTTGTGCCTTGATATTATCCAAGACAAGATTAATCTCTCTGGCTTCCTTGCATTTCCCTTTAGCCTTGTTCCCTTTAGCATCCCAAAGTTCTTTCGGGATGTTACATTGCAACTGAACTGCGATACAGTTCCATTATTTGTTACCCTTCTTATGATAGGGACAATTCCTTTTTTCTCTTTGCTGCCGTTCGCATAGAACAGTACCTTGAATGTGCTTCTGCTCATACACGTTTTCTATTTCAAAACTAATAATCAACGAGTTAGACCTTAATAGACAAACCTAAGCGAGGCGGAGCAATCGTCACGGTAACTGTTAAAACTGACCTTCGGGCGGGTAATGATTTGAAAACCTAACTGCTTCTGTATTCCACTTTTCTTTGCGTTTTACCTTTTTCTCCGTGGCTTCGTCTGTCACCGCAAACGCTTTATTAATAAGCCATTCAGTGCCATTTCTCCCTTTTTATTCATTTATTCCTGAGATTTTTCGTATGTTTGTACATCATATTGGGAGATTATACCCAAACTACAATAAGGAAACTATGCAGATACATACCAATACATTGATAGCGGAATGCTCAGCTTACGATTTCAAAGAAATGTTGGAACGCAAGAAAGTAAAGTCGTGGCTCAAATCCGTGTCGGCTTTTGCCAATACGGATGGTGGCAGTTTGTTCTATGGAGTGAACGATGACGGAGTAATTGTTGGTTTGGAGAATCCACAAGCCGATGCTGATTTTATCAGTGAAATGATAAAGGCACGACTTGACCCTGTGCCGGAAGTTCAACTTATTCCGATAGAGCACGAAGGACATACCTTACTTGAAGTGAAAGTAAAAGCTGGAACACTTACACCTTATTATTACTATCAAGATGGAACACGTACCGCATATGTACGAGTTGGCAATGAAAGCGTGGAGTGCAATTCGCAACAACTTCTTTCATTGGTGTTGAAAGGCACACACATGACATGGGATTCATTGCCTACCCAAGTGAATGCCAGCAAACATTCTTTCATCATCCTTGCCAATACTTTCCATGAGCAAACTCATCAGGAATGGAATGACAAATATTTGGAATCATTCGGACTGGTTACTCCTGACGGTAAACTAACCAATGCCGGACTATTGTTTGTAGATAATTGCACCGTATTCCAATCTCGCATCTTCTGTACCCGTTGGACAGGACTCTACAAGGATGATGCTATCAGTTCCGTGGAACATCGGGCTAATCTTGTGTTGCTCTTAAAATATGGTATGGACTTCTTCAAGAACTATACTATGAGTGGCTGGGTGAAGATGCCCAACTATCGCCTTAATCTACCCGACTACTCTGACCGTGCCATCTTTGAAGGATTGGTAAATCACCTTATTCATAGAGATTATACCGTTATGGGTGGTGAAGTACACATTGACATCTATGATGACCGAGTAGAATTAGTATCACCCGGTGCGATGCTTGACGGTACGCAAATCCAAGACCGTGACATATACAAAGTGCCGTCCATGCGTCGTAACCCTGTTATTGCGGATATGTTTACGCAATTGGACTATATGGAGAAACGTGGCTCTGGTTTACGAAAAATGCGGGAACTCACAGAGAAACTGCCCAATTTCCTGCCTGGCAAAGAACCACAATATCAAACGGAAGCGACTTCTTTCTACACCACGTTCTATAATTTGAACTGGGATGAGAACGGAAAAATACCTGTTGAGGAAGTAGCCGACAGAGTAAATGGTTCGGTCGAAAAGTTCGGTGTAAACGAAGAAAGTTCGGTCGAAAAGTTCGGTGTAAATGCAGATAAGTTAGGAAACACATCGAAAACGCCGAAGAAGATCAATAAAACCGCACAAAAAATTATTGATCTTGTTATTTCCGACCCATCAATCACAGCCGATAATATGGCTAATAAGGTTGGTGTAACTAAACGCGCTATAGAGAAAAACATCAAGAGCCTTAGGGATATGGGAATTTTGGCTCATGAAGGTTCTGATAAGGCTGGCTATTGGCGTATTGTTATTAATCCTCAAACTGAGCAATAAACCTATGGGAACACCTTTCATACCACTCGGTGCAATAATTGCCGTTTTGATTATCGCCTTTTTGTTTGCCTCTTTACCGCAGGTAAACCATAAAACACGATACAGAGTACTTTATGCAATAGCCATTATTATGCTATTAGCTGTTATCCCTATTAGTGAGTATATGGCTGGTGACACACAAAACTCAAGTAACAATTATCTGCTTGTCCTAATATTCGATATTGCAGTAGGATATTTCTGTATGTACATTGCTGCTTTGCTGAAATTCAACGTTCTTAAACGAAAAAACCAGGCACTGGAAAATGCCTTAACAGAAAAAGAACAAGAAAAAGTATCTATTTTACTGGAACACCAAAATGAAAAACAACAAGCACTTCAAAGAGAAGAACTTGAATGGTTAGCTGAAAAAATCAAAATGTTCACTGAAGAAGAACAGAAATCCATTCTTGCAAGCGCTTACGCATTTGCAGAACATGACCTAATAGTAGCTCCTTCAATAGTCATACAACAAGACACTTGTAGCCAACAAGAGCTTATGTATTTTATCTGCTCTGCTTTTTTCAACATGGGCAAGAAGCGCAATGACATTGTCAGTTTCTTATTTCAAGTCTTTCCTCTCTATTTTCCTGCTGGAGAAAGTGCATTGGCTAAAAAGATGCCGGGATTGGAAAAAGTTAAGGAAAGAAGGGAAAAGGAAAATCAATCTAAGTAAATTTTCCAACATACATCATTGAAGTATATTCCAATATAAAGTTGCTTTTCAACACATATTTGTTAGAAAACTATTATGAATAGAAAAAAGTCTCGATTATAATGATTACCTTTGTATTTAAAACATGTCATAGAACGTATGAATAAAGACATAAATCGTTTAAAGGTGGTTCTTGCAGAAAAGAAACGCACCAATAAATGGCTAGCAGAGCAGTTGGGAAAAGATCCGGGGACTGTTTCGAAATGGTGTACTAACACCATGCAGCCGAACTTGGAAACATTGGTCAAGATTGCTGAATGTTTAGATGTAGATGTGAAAGATTTACTTTGGTCAATAAAAGAATAAAATAACTAATGAACATATTTTCATTTTTTGCAGGTGCTGGTTTTTTGGATTTAGGATTCGAATTACAAGGTGATTATAATATTGTTTTCGTAAATGAATTTCACGAAGCTTTTGATCGTATTTATCGTTATGCAAGACAAAATATGGGATTGCAGGAACCCAAATACGGTCATCATATAGAAGATATAACTGAATATATTGATGGAGAGCATGGAGACAGGCTTCAAAGACTTATAGATTGGGTAGAAGAATCGAAAGAAGAAGAACTTACCGGTTTTATTGGAGGCCCTCCATGTCCCGATTTTTCTGTAGCAGGAAAAAATAGAGGACGTGATGGAGAAAATGGTAAGCTATCTGGAACGTATGCGCAACTAATTTGTACAGCACTCCCGGATTTTTTCCTTTTTGAAAATGTTAAAGGACTATATAGAACTGCAAGACATAGACAGTTTTTTGAAGAATTGAAACAGCAATTTAGAGCACATGGATATTCTCTAACAGAACAACTTGTCAACTCCTTGGAATTTGGAGCGGCACAAGATAGAGATAGAATTATATTAATAGGATTTCACCAAGATGCTGTTAATAGGCTACATCTTCAAGCGGATAACGGGGTCTTAATGAATTTTCCTTGGGAAGCGCATAAAAGATATAACTTGAAAGAAATAAAGAATCTTCCCTGGCCCAATAAATCTCCCTATCAAGAAAATACTCCTATGCTTATGCCTAATGGTATTATAGAAGACTTGACCATACAACATTGGTGGACGGAAAATGATGTGACACATCATCCCAATGCCAATATGTATTTCCAACCACGTGCGGGAATCGTAAGATTTAGGACAAAAGAAGAAGGCGATGTGGAAAAGAAATGTTATAAACGCCTACACAGATGGCGATATTCACCAACAGCCGCTTATGGGAATAATGAGGTTCATATACATCCTTTCCTGCCTCGAAGAATATCTGTAGCGGAATCATTGGCTATTCAATCATTGCCCGCAAATTTTATTCTACCACAAGATGTATCACTAACAGATGCCTTTAAAACAGTTGGGAACGGAGTTCCTTTCGTTTTAGCTAACGGCATAGCAAACTCTATTAATGACTATATTAATCACATAAATAATTAGTTTATGGCTTTGACTTTAGAACACTTCTTAAACTTAATCGATGAATTACCCAAAGGGGTTAATTTGGATTATGTAAAAGCTGGAACAAACAAAATCCAGCTTGACAGTGTTGATCATGTTGAAAAATACATATCAGCAACAAAAGTTGATACGGAAAAAGGTTCTACAAAAAGTGCCAATATAACAACGGAAAATCTCCGCATGTTTGTAAATAAGGTTGTTGAAAACAAGCCTTTACATATAGAATCTGTTTGGAATGGTTCAGGAAGTGCCCGTTCTGCATGGGAGGGCTTATTTGCTCACACATCGGAATTTTATACTCATTTTTCCAAAGGAAGAAAACATTTGGTATGGATTCCGACACATCCTCACACAGCAGGAGAAATAACACCTTTAACAAAAGAATTACTTGAATATCTATCTACCAATAAGAGTTCAACAGACGAGCGAGTATATAAATATATAGACATCATTACCGCCATCAAGACCAAGCCTTTCCTTTTGTTAGCTGGCATATCCGGTACAGGTAAAAGCCGTATTGTCCGTGAACTAGCCCGTGCATATTGGTACGAAAATTCCGCTGAATACAAGGCTCAGAAGCCAAAAAACTTTGAGATGATTCAGGTAAAACCTAATTGGCATGACTCTACGGAATTAATGGGATATGTGAGTCGTGTCAGCGGAAGTCCCATATATGTAATTGGCGATTTCTTAAGATTCATCACACGGGCTTGGGAAAACCTGGACACTCCTTATTTCCTTTGCTTGGATGAGATGAACCTTGCTCCTGTGGAACAATACTTTGCGGAATTTCTCAGCATAATAGAATCTCGTAAAAGCAGTGAAGACGGTACGATTGTAACAGACCCTATACTGAAGAAAAGCACAGAAGATTGGTATCGAGTATTGACTGCCGAACTGACAGGAGATAATGAAGCATTAAGGAATCGCTTTTTGGAAGAAGGCATCACCATTCCACAAAATCTAATTGTAGTGGGTACGGTAAATATGGATGAAACAACCTTCTCTTTCTCCCGAAAGGTACTCGACCGCGCTATGACAATAGAAATGAATGAAGTGGATTTGTATGCTGGTCTAGACAGCAGGTACGAACGAATTGGCAAACTGAGTAGCGACATGCTGATCGGTACAGCCGTAGAAGGTGTGGATGTGTACGCAGACAACGAAGAAGTCTGCAATAAGGTATTGACCTATTTACAAGCTGTGAATGACGTCCTCAATGGCACACCATTCAAAATCGCCTACCGTACGCGAAACGAATTCTTACTTTATGTGGTAAACAATTTGCCATACAACATGGATGAAAACGGAAATGAGTTCAGTGAGGATGAAGTCATAGCAACAGCATTGGATGAAATAACCAGTATGAAAATATTGTCGCGTATTGAAGGAGACGATACAAAAGTCAAGCATTCACTTCTTGAAAAATTGATTACCACTATCGAAACGCAGTTGCTGGTATTGACTGGAGAAGATAAGAAAATAGAATCTATTTCCATAGCCAAACTGAAAGAAATGCAAGGACGACTGTCATCCGGTTATACAAGTTTCTGGAGCTAAAAACTATCAGACATCTGCAAGAAACGATGGAACTGCTTACCATAAGACATCAGGATTTTGAAATGATTGTCGAATGTACAAAGTTCGATGATATTTGGCGCAAGGCTAAGAATAATGTGGGAGAAGAAGGCTTACACTCTACTTACTCTTGGTCAGAGGGAGTAGCATCTGTTACTTTAAGCAACCATATCGGAGAAAGAGTTGCGATTGAGGACAACCAACAAGCCCCTGCCGTGTTTTTTGATAATGTCGATTATCCTATTTGGATTGAATTCAAGGACTATGTGAAAAAAGCACAGTTCGGTTCCATTCTTCAAAATGAAAATGAGAAATTTACTTTTCGCAGACAGATATTAGCCGGTTTCTTGAACTATAGCAATGAGGTTGGGCGCAGTGAAATACAGTTCATATATCAAGTAGGGGCAGAGACCCGTGAGTTTGTTTTCTCTTTTGAAGTGTTAAGCACAAAACTCAATTATCACGAGCATTGGAGAACTATTATCGAGGATATTGAACAGGAATACAGGATGCTTTCACTTGATTATATGCGAAGAACCTTTCATGGTTTTTCGCCCGATACAAACGGAGAAACCCCTGAAATAATCTGGTGGAGCGTATTTGCCAATGAACAACAGAAATTCATAAAGGCTTGTAAAAATATCATTGACCGCCCACGGCATCGGCTACATGGAAAGGATGCTTACAAACGTGCTGACAAGCTGACATTTATTCCCTCTTACATAGAAAACGAATTGGCAGAACACAGAAATGACTGCGCTCATTTATACCGTGTAGAGGAACATGTATGGACAAACGATACACAGGAAAACAGGTTTCTGAAATTTGCTCTTGGACAAATTGCTGACAAATATGAAGTCTTGAAGAAGCATATAGAAGCTGTGAAGAATGCTTCCGATGTGATGAAGGATGATATGCAAGCCACATTAACGGCACTTAAACATCTGCAACGAAATTCCTTTTTCCGCACTGTAGGAAATTACAAAGGAATGAATCAAGAGAGTTTGGTTCTGCAAAAAGCTACCGGATATAGTCAAGTATATCGCACATGGAATCTACTTCAACGCTCCTATTCACTGAATGATGGCATATATCGCTTGCAGACCAAAGATATAGCAACGCTTTATGAAATTTGGTGCTTTATAGAAGTAAGCCATATAGTAAAAGAAAAACTGCATTTGTCCAATGAAGACATAGACCACAGAAACCGTATGGAAATGAATGGTCTGTTTACATGGGATTTGGGCAAGGGAGAACATTCGCGCATCCTTTTCAAAAAAGATGATGTAGAACTGGCGGAGCTAATCTATAATCCAAAAAGTTCGGAACGCGAAAATAATTCTGTCGGTATAACTGACCTAGTAGTACCAACTGTTCCCCAAAAACCGGATATTGTATTGCAGCTTACAAAAAACGATTTGCAAGAAGGAATGAAAATGACTTACCTGTTTGATGCGAAATATCGTATTGATGGAAAGGATAAAAATGGAGTAGATGTTCCACCCGAAGATGCAATCAACCAAATGCATAGATACCGTGATGCCATCTATTATAAAGATTGTCAATCAAACGCTTTGAAAAAAGAAGTGATAGGTGGTTATATCCTGTTCCCAGGTGATGGTGAGCCTACTGATGTTGCCGTATCTAAGTTCCGTAAGACTATAGATGAGGTAAATATTGGAGCATTCCCACTTCGTCCCAAGGACACACATAACCGATTGCTTTTAGAGCAATTCATAGAAGAACTTATTCAAAATAAATCGCATGAAACCATATCGAAAGTGATACCACAGAAGGGCGCGTTATTGCAAGTGCCTAATCGCCTTCTTGTAGGTTTGGTTGGAAATAGTTCACGACCCGAATATACACAAAGTTTCCTTGACGGTAATGCCATTTTGTACTATACAGGACCAAAGTTCCCGACAACCATTTCATTGCATGACCTTCATTACTTTGTACCTTATATAAAAGGTGAAGGTGTTCGTGATTTATATGAAATCATCCGTATAAGAACCATAACGAGTAAAGAGGCAAAACAAGCCGAAGGTGAAGATATAACAGATGATATGCGTTTAGCATTCGAATTGCGTTTCAGCCGTAAGCTATTTGAGGATTATCGACAGATAGATACTCATAAGATGATTAATTATACTTTTATTGACACTACATTTGACGAGACAGAAAAGTGGTTGATAGTAAATGAGTCATAGCTATCTTTCACTAACAAATGTAATGGCATATTATACAGTTAACAAATAGATATTTACATAAATACAAAATCCTATTATTGCAATTTATGATACAAAAAATAAAAATTGATTGGAGAAATTGTTATGGTATTAAGGAGCTCAACCAAGAATTCAAGTTTACTCCTGGTAAACAAATACATTTAATCTATGCTCCAAATGGTTCAATGAAAACATCTTTTGCTAAAACTATGCGCTATTTATCAGGGCAGTCCAAAGAGAAACCATGTGACAAGCTACACGATAAAGACAAATCGAGTTTCATCCTAAAAGTGGACGGTTTAGATGTGTCTAAGGAAAATATATTCGTAGTTAATGGAGATGATGATATTGATTGTTCAAAGTCGTTTGTGAATTTCCTTGCAAGCTCAGAATTAAAAAACAGGTATGATTCTATATATCAACAATTGTCAGAGAAGAAGGAACTCCTCATAAGTAAATTAAAAAGTGCCTCTTTAAGTTCCGACTGTGAAAAAGAGATATTCGGTACTTTCAAACAAAATGATGCAGACACTATCTTTAGCATACTTGAGCGTTTAAACAGTGAAGTCAAATCAGGTTTACCAAAGTTTGAATTTAAGTATAATGATGTATTTGACACCAAAGAGAATGTTAAGAAATTTATAGAATCTAATAAAGATAACCTGAATATATATATCGACAATTACAATAGACTTTTAGGGAATTCCAAACTATTCCGAACTGTGACCGGTCATACATTTGGAACGTATCATGTTACGCAATTACAACAGTATGTTTCTGATGGTTCATTTTTCGGTGTTAATCATAAAATTGTACTTCAGGACGATACGGAATTATCGTCCGAGACAGAGTTGCAAGAACTTATTAATAGTGAACAACAACGTCTTTTAAAGGATGAAAATTTAAAGAAAGCTTTTGATAAAATCACAAAAGCAATTGACAAAAATGTCGAATTGAGAGGTTTTAAATCTGTTTTGAACAATCATCCTGAATGGATACCTGAAATCATCAACTACGAAGTATTCCGAAAAAAAGTTTGGTTAGGGTATTTATCAGACAATGAGATAAAACCTCTGTTTGATGCTTATATACAAGTTTATAATGAAAATAAAGAGGCACTACAGCAAGTCTTAGAAGAGGCCAGCTCGCAGCAAGAAAGATGGGAACAAATTATAGCCCTTTATAATGCACGTTTTCATGTACCAATAAAAGTTTCTATAGCCAATCAAAAGGATATTATACTAAAACAAGAAGCAGCGAAACTACAGTTTTCTTACGTTGAAACTTCAAGTGCAGAAACAACTGTGGAGAAAGACGTGCTGGAGAAAATCCTTAGTCGAGGCGAAAAACGCGCTTTCATTATCCTGCAATTTCTCTTTGAAATGGAAGCACGTAAGACTATGGATCATGATACAATTTTAGTTATGGATGATATAGCTGATTCATTTGATTATCAAAACAAATATGCGATAGTAGAATATATTAAAGACATTGCTGCAGACAATAGCAATAAGTTCTATATGCTCGTGTTGACTCATAACTATGATTTCTATAGAACATTGTCGTCCCGTCTTAGTCTATTCCAACCAAATCTATGGATGGCAGAACGCTTAGCTAATGGAAAGGTAATCATCAACCAAGGTCAGTATAAAGGTAATATATATACTAATGCTTTTATCGAGCATGATAATGATGATAAAATATTTATAAGCATGATTCCTTTTGTTAGAAATCTGATAGAATATACTAAAGGGGAAAATGATGATTACAAAACATTAACAGAATGCCTTCATAAAAAAGCAAATACACGAACTATTACAATTGAGCAGTTGATAAATATTATGACTGATTTTACACAAGGTAAAGGTATGAAACGCCCTAAATCAACAGATAAAATTTACGACTTGATTATGCAAACCGCAGATAGCATCATAACCGAAGCCAATCCTAATCAAGTGCTAATTGAAAATAAAGTGTGCTTATCTATTGCCATAAGACACCTGGCGGAAAATTATATGTACGACAAAATGATAGCAAAAGGTAAAAGTGAAGAAGATTTAGCTGTAACAGGTAGTCAAACGGGGAGGTGGACAAGTCTATTTAAAAAAGTCTGTCCGAGAGATGCTCATTATGGTATTATAGAGCGTGTTAATATGATGACTCCTGAACTAATTCATGTAAACAGTTTTATGTTTGAGCCTCTCATAGATATGTCTATATATCATTTAATTCAACTGTATAAAGACTGTAAAGAACAACTCAAATAAACGAAATGGCTGATGTACTGACCAAAGAACAACGACGCCGTAACATGGCTGCTATACATGGAAAGAATACGAAACCCGAAATATTGGTACGGAAATTTCTTTTTAGCCGTGGTTTTCGCTATCGGCTGAATCATCCACGTCTTCCCGGTCATCCTGATATAGTACTTCGCAAATACCGAACTGTTATTTTTGTGAATGGCTGTTTTTGGCATGGTCATGATAATTGCAGATACTTTCGCCTACCTAAAACAAACATTGACTTTTGGCAAAAGAAAATAGAACGAAACAAAGAGCGTGATAAAAAAGAGCAATGCCAGCTTGCTGCTATGGGCTGGCATTGCATTACAATTTGGGAATGTCAACTAAAACCTAAAGTCCGCATACAAACACTTGAATCATTAGCATATACATTGAATCATATTTTTCTTGAAGACCGAAAAATCAAAACATATCAAATAGTAGAAAATGACAATAATTTCATGGTCGCTGAACCGGAAGTGTCATATGGTAAAATAGACAAATAATAATCTATAAAAACTTCTTATTCCGCATCAGGCTTAGATTTTACATAAGTAATTTCCACTAAATGCTGATATTGTTCCTTCATTGCCCGATACATCGAATAATACGCAAAGCCCTCTTCTTTATACTTCATGCTACTAGCAGAAACAGCAACAGCCCATATAATAATGACGGCAATAATGGACACTATATGCCGGAGTTTTATATGATAGCCACATATAAACAACCCACTGATATTAGGCGGAATAATAGTTACAGGGCTTTTCAATGCATTGATTTTTGCCAATATCTCATCCTGCCGTTTCAATATACACCTAATATTAGTTTCGATAGCCATACGATTCTGATTGTAATCGCAAACGTGCCGATAAAGATATTCAAGAAGTTTGGACTTCTGCTTGAATAAATCAATGAGTTTTGGAAACCATAGCGAAAACGGCAATGTGTTGGGCTGCTGTTGCCAGATATGTTTCTTGACCACAGACAAGGCTTCGTTCCAGCAAGTACAGAAACTTTTGGCAATTCCATTATAAATAGCCTTTTCATTGAAATCCGCTTTTACAGATTGTTCCGGTTTAGGAACAGTGGTGTTCTGTTTTTCAATACATTCTTTCAGTTCGTTGATACTTTGGCGCAAATTCGCAAGATTTACAGCTACTACATCTTCTTTCATTATCTTCTACGTTTTGAGGTTTTATAAAAAGGTTCGTTTCTTTCGTTGTCTTTGTTTTTATCGTCTCGCCATCCTTGTTCATTGTTGGCTCCTCCACCTCCACTGGTAGTTATGGCTTGATGGGGTTGAATAATCAGTTCCGCTACCACATTACCCAATGTAGCACAAAGGCTGTTAAAACTCAAATCACGGTCAAGTTTAGAACCAGCCATACTATACTCATCCTGACTGAATGATATACCACGAATTTTATCAGAATTCTCAGCGTGATTAAAACGCATATCTATACCCAAACCTTTGAGAATGCAAAAAAAGTCATTCCACGAATGAGAATTTGCTCGTGCATCAAGAACTGAAGAACGGAGATTATATTTCCGTAATTGATGAGGACGCAAACGGCTCTTATTTCTGGCTTTGCTATTTTTAGGAGCAAAGTAAAGTCCATACTCTTTAGTTAAAGCACGACAGACTTTTGCATTGCGTATTCTTTCATTGCTGTCAGAAATGAGATTACCTTCATTGTCTATCCGATTAAATACCAAATGACAATGAGGATGTTTCGTATCGTGATGCCGGGCTATGATATATTGAGTATTGCGAATCCCCATTTGTTCCATCCATTTCTTGGCAATCTCCACCATAAGCGCATCCCCTTCTTCATTATCAGGAAAACGGCTAATATCTTGCGAAGAGAAAGCAAGTGATACGTGCTTCACAGGACTCTTTACTTTCGGGCGCATGGATGCTTGAAGGCAAAAAGAATCGGCAATAAACTTATTGCTAATGGCACATACTCCTTCGTGCGCCAAAAGTGTAGCGCATTTCTTCTTGTTCTTTTGATCGTTGGCATAGTTTACAATACCTCCGAAATCAACTCTTGTTTTAATCTTCGCTATCATGACAGGTATTCTTTACTTGGGTGATAATTCTACTAATTTCCGAGATAATCGAAAAACACTGTTGTTTGACTGTTTCCAATCCATAGATGTGCATCTGATGTGCAATCTGATTGACATTATTGGCGATACCGGAAAGGTCACGAATTGCCGATACCATTTCCGGACTAATACGCTGACAGACCTGACAATCCATTGCTGCCTGATGGCAAAATTCATTGACAGACAGTCTTGCCTGTTCCGCTTTAGATTGGATATAAATGTAGTCGTTCTCAGTAAACATTACCCGAAAACATTTGGTACGTTTCTGATAGCTCGCCAACTTTGGGCGGCCACCAAGTTTCTTTTCTTTTATACTCATATTGATTTTCGATATTGATAAATTGTTTTTTTGAGAGTGGCTGTTCTATCCGCTTGCCGCATAGGTTTTAGTGACACTAAAACACAAACTTGCCACTCAAAAAATCTTCCTATATTTCCCCTGCTCTATCCGGCATAGCTTGCCATCTTTAATAAAGGCTTCTATCCACTTGTTTGCCGTACTTCCATTCTCGCCCAAAGTTAAAACCGCCGCATCATAATCTTTCTTTGTGAAAGTGTCAGGCAACATATTATAAAGGATGTTCCTTCGTGCATAAACGCCTGTCTCTTGCGAATCGGCATTGAATCGTTTTGACTGATTTCCTGACAAATTCTGATAAATGAATACGGCATGATAAAGCAGGGTATCGCAGATACTCATGGCTATGGAATAGTCAAACTCATGGCAAACCAATTGTACAGTCTCGTCAGAAGAAGATTTGTGAATCACATTATCCAAATGTCGGACAGAGGTCAACACCATCATTATACGATAAGCAATCAGTCCCATCCGTCTGACTACTCCTTGCATCTTGTTATCCACTTCGTCACAACATTCCTCATTCACCCGACTGAGATATTCAATAAAGTGTTCCTGCAAATCAGAGGGAAGAGAAAAGGAATAATTACCCTGCCGTACAAAATTCTCATGCAAATGGCAGAATTTATCTCCCAACAGTTTGAACATGGCATTCTTGGATTGAGAAATGTCGCTTGTGGCAAACACATTTCTTATACCTCGTTTGAAGCGGATAATATAGAAACAAAAGCGACTCATCAATCCGTTCTCCGCATCAGGAATTAATCTTCTTACCTGTTCTGGAGTTCCAGCCAAAGCTACCGAAACTCTCGGATTAGCTACTTCGCAATACTCCCTGTCCTTACGGCGACTTAAACTTACCAGCTCATGATGAAATGCCTTTCGCAACACATCGGAATAATTGCCGTAATCCGACTTTAAAGTCTGGCTTAACGTGTCACCTTCCGATTCAAACAACAGCCCGATTCCGTCATTATCCCCCAATATCTTCAAGAAAGAACTTGCGCTACTATTGGCAGGAATGACGAGCATACGCATGGGCGGTTCTGTTGGCATAGTCATTTCATCAGTTTTCTTACCTTTGATATAAGCGCTCATCGCTTCTTTGTATTCCTGTTCCATCCGCTTTGAAAGTTCATGCAAATTACGGTTAATGGGAGCTACCAATTCTCGGCATAAGGTCAATGCTCCTTTTCCCATACCGGCATCTGCCACCACGAACAGATATAGATTCGGATAAACAATGCGTTCATCGTACACGCCACAAACATTATGAAAGCATACCGACAAACACACAATAGCCCCGATTAATATCGTATCACGGTCATCTACTGAAATGGAATTATTGACAACCTCATTTAGAAAAGGAGGAAGATGCTCAAACACACATTCAGGAAATACAGGAAGTTCTTCTTCTGATTTTATCCATTTACCCGTTTTTCCATTTTGGATATTTGGTAAAATGGATAAATGCTCTTTACTGAACGGAGCCAATGAGATTCCGGCTTGATTTGCCAAATGGAAGAAAGAGCGGATAGTAATGCCTTGTCCTTTGGAGTGCAGACAATACGTATATTGTTTGTCCGTTTTTTCCCTTTTATAGGCAGGGTAAAACCTGCTGATGCGGTGATAATACTCCCGTCCGTTTTCTCCCAATCCATCCACAAGCGCAAAGCCCAACTCCACCCAATCTTTATAACTGGATGCTATATCAATGGCACGCTGCTCTATCTCCCGAACAACACATTCCACATCTTCCTTTACCTTATTATATATAAGGGTAATACTTGGTGTATGTGCCTGTTGTATTTCAGAAGGGACATTCTCCCAATCTTGGGCGGAAAAGATTTTCTTCGACATCATTTTTGTATTTATGGTTAATATATGCTTGTGGGTCGTAGGGTAAGAAGCATGAACGAGCCACATCACTGCCGGACATATCCACTAATGGCAAACCTGTCGCTTTGATGCAGTTGGCAACAGCCTTGAAGTACCGGGAATGTTTCCAGCCTTTCAAGTCAACAGGTATTATCCACTTCAATCCATTACCGGATGGACTGACAAATAACAGTTCCGTATCAAAATACTCATGGTTGAGTAATTGTTGTTTTAACTCCCCAATGTTCTTCACATGATCGAAATCCAAACACATCAATCCTGAGTGCATAATCAGTTCCTTTTCATTCCGTTTTCGGAATAATCCCGAAAAAGTACAATAGTCAAAATGGGTGGCTTTGTACCTTTTGGCTTCGGGAGAGGACTGCATCTGCCGAAGGTTCTCGGTTTGTGGTTGGGCATAATGTCCGATGATATAACGATACGCATCCACAATACCTATAGCCCTCATCGGTTCGATGTTTTGAATGGGCTTGCGAAAGAATGAAAAACAATAGTCTGTCATTTCCATCATCTGATAATCTTTTTAGATTCGACAAATCGTTTGGCTTCTTCCATTAAGTCATCCTGTGTCTTATGCGATTTGTTCTTCAACCAATCGTCAATCTCAGATTGCAGAAAAGCCAACGCTTTATTTATTTTATGTACGGGAATCTGTTTGGTTGATACCCATCCATAAACCGTTTGCTTGGCTGGATGCGATGGTAGATAAGCGCAAAGCTCGTCTATATCCATCCACTTGGGTGAATTACTTGCCTGCTTATGCTGCAAGGCATTTACTTTGGTTTGTAGTACTTCTACGGACTCAATCAAGTAGGACAACGCATTCGGCATCTCCTCCAACGAATTTACTTTATAAGCCATTTTCTTCGTATTTAAGTTGATACCGCAAAAGTATAGGGATGCTTATAGGTGCTAAATAGGTGCTTGACCGCCACCAATCAACCGTTCATTTACCACTAACAGATTTAAGTTTCATTAATACGAGAATTTATTGGAAGACATAATAAAAGGGGAATAAACGACTGTTTAGACTAACACATTCCTTATCGAAAGCCTCCATGCAACAAAATACCCCTCAAAAAGCCGATGCTTCATGAGGGGTAAACGGTGGTAAGTATATGATTGGTATTACATAAGTCATTGGTGCTCAATGGTGGATACAACCACCACAACCTATAAATCCAAATTTTCTATATGCAGCGTATTGGCGGCTTTCTCTTTTTGTTCGTTTACGATATGCGTATAAATCTGCGTGGTTTTGACGTTAGTATGTCCCATCAAAGACTTGATGGTGTATATGTCAACTCCATTTTCCAGCAACAGCGAAGCGTAGCTATGGCGGCCACAATGGAAGGTGATGTGCTTCTTGATACCGGAAGCTTCTATCCAGACTTTCAACGGGCGAGAAATCCAAGAGGCATCAGTCAATCCTTCAAAAACAAGTGCTTCATCATCGTCTGGACGTATGCCGCATAGTTGAAGTGCTTGTTGAATGACAGGCTTGTAATCGGGCCTTTTTGTCTTTTGCTGAATTACGACTGCCTGCCATGTGCCCTTGCTTGTTTGCTGAATTTGTTTCCATTTCAAAGTTTGAATATCACTATGCCGCAATCCAGTGAGAATAGAGAACAAGAACGCACGTTTCAAAACATCATCCTTGCAAGGAGTATCAACCAACATCTGCACTTCATTCATGGTAAGCGCAACACGAGGTTTCTCTATGTTTGTTATTCCCTTTACTTTCGCACTTATATCAACGGTCAGATATTCATCAATGAATGCCTGTTTTAATCCGGCTTTGAGTATAGAGAAATAAGTCGATGCCGTGTTTTGTGAGATAGTACCTTTCTTATTCCCTCCCATTGGGGCACGGAGAAGGAACATCTTTATATCTTCAAGCAGTTTAACGGAAATCGCCTTGAATGGAATTGGCTGCCCTTGTGAATACATTTTCAATAATTCGCCTACACGCCTCCAGTTGACTATAATCGAATCGGAACTATTGGGATGACGTGTGCTTATAATACCATTGAAATACTTGATAAAATCCTGTTCGCTCCGCTCATTCTGTGCAGCGATTTCGTTTTCCTTATCAGTGTAAAGGATGGCACCATCGTATTCGTGTTGGCGTAACTTACGGACATTGTCAGCATAGATACAAGCCTCTTGGTCTATCGTTGAACGGCATTGGATAATCCCATTCAAATCACGCTTAGGCTTATAGTTGAATGTTCCATCTGGCAAAATACGTGCAATGGACGATTTGTCCCAAACAGGCGTGGATATAGTCCGGTTAATGGATTCCACCACACGGCTTGCCCGTTTAGAACCTCGCTTATAAACTGGGTATGATTCTATAATCAGATACCACTCTTCTTTATAATTCGACCTTCTGAGTTTGACGGTCACTTTGGTATTTGGTAATGCTTTCTTCATTCTACTTCTGACTTATATAGATTATCAATTTCTTGCTTGGGTACATACACATAGTTTCCTATTTGTCTTGAGGGAATAGAGTATTTTCTAACATGTGCCCATACTGAACTGTCATTAATATGGTACTTCTCACAAATCTCAGTAATGGTATAGCAATCCTCCGGCTCTAAGCTGTATATTTTAGGAGCAGGCTTTTCTTTCTCCGCAATACTTTCCGATCTGTTTAGAAAAAGCCGTTCCATTTCAGAGCGTTTGATACGTGTGAGCCTTGTACCCATATTGATAGTTGGAATACGTCCCAATTTAATCAGGCGATACAGAGTGCTACGTTCCACCCCGAACATAGCGACGGCTTCCTTTACAGAAATGTACTCTCTGATGTCTGATACTTGTTGGGCAATGGCTTCTAACTTCGCGTTTCTATCCTTTGCATCCTTTTTGCGTTTCCAAGCCACTTTACCACATTTAGGGGAACAATAGTGACTGTCAAGTGTTTTTGCGACAAACACTTTGCCGCAGACCTTGCACTTCCGTTTGATTTCAAATCCGATTGTTGGCATGTTATCTACTTTTAAGTATGTATTAGTATGTATAAGTGTGATTAAGTACCACATTATCTACTTTTTTGTCTTGTCGCAAACATGTCGCAAATAAGAGATAAAAAAGCCCATAGAAAACACATAGCAACCATGAACCCCATAAACGCAAAAAGCGTGCAACTCATTGAGCTGCACGCTTTTGCTTATTGTTTATTATCTGTTTACTTATCGGAATCACTTCACTTCCTCAAAATCTGCATCCTGAATATCTTCTTTGTTATTAGAAGAAGAACCTTGATTAGCCTGTTGTCCTGCACCTGCACCCGGACCAGCCTGAGCGCCACCTTGTGCACCACTCTGAGCATACATTTCAGCGCTGGCAGCCTGGAATGCTGTATTCAGTTCAGCCATGGCAGTATCAATAGCAGCCAAATCCTGTGCCTTATGAGCATCTTTCAGTTTCTGAAGAGCAGTTTCAATCGGGGCTTTCTTATCAGCCGACAACTTGTCACCTAATTCCTTCAACTGATTTTCAGTAGAGAAAATCATAGAATCAGCTTGATTCAATTTGTCAATCTTTTCACGTTCCTTCTTGTCTGCTTCTGCATTAGCTTCAGCTTCGGCTTTCATCTTTTCGATTTCTTCCTTACTCAAACCAGAGGAGGCTTCGATACGGATAGCTTGTTCCTTACCGGTAGCCTTATCCTTTGCAGATACTTTCAAAATACCGTTAGCGTCAATATCAAACGTTACTTCAATCTGAGGAACACCACGACGAGCTGGAGCAATACCAGTCAAATTGAACTGACCGATTGATTTATTCTGTGAAGCCATCGGACGTTCACCCTGAAGTACATGGATAGTCACTTCAGTCTGGTTATCGGCAGCTGTAGAGAAGGTTTCACTCTTACGAGCCGGGATAGTAGTGTTTGCATCAATCAACTTAGTCATTACACCACCCAATGTTTCGATACCCATTGACAACGGAGTAACATCCAGCAATACAACGCCCTTGATTTCATCTGTCAAAACAGCACCCTGAACAGCAGCACCTACAGCAACAACTTCATCAGGATTCACGCCCTTAGAAGGAGTCTTGCCGAAGAATTTCTCTACTAATTCCTGAACAGCCGGAATACGAGAAGAACCACCTACAAGGATTACTTCATCGATATCAGAGTTGCTCAGACCTGCATCGCTCATAGCTTTCTTACAAGGTTCAAGACAAGCCTGAATCAAATTGTGAGCTAAAGCTTCAAATTTAGCACGGGTCAAAGTCTTAACCAAGTGCTTAGGCATACCGTCTACGGGCATGATGTATGGCAGGTTGATTTCAGTTGAAGTAGAAGAAGACAATTCAATTTTTGCCTTTTCTGCAGCCTCTTTCAAACGCTGCATTGCCATCGGGTCTTTTGTCAAATCCGCACCTTCGTCATTCTTGAATTCCTGCACCAACCAATCAATGATCACTTGGTCGAAATCGTCACCACCCAAATGAGTATCACCATTAGTAGAAAGTACTTCGAACACACCACCACCAAATTCAAGGATAGAGATATCAAATGTACCACCACCAAGGTCGAACACAGCAATCTTCATATCTTTGTGAGCCTTATCAAGCCCATAAGCCAAGGCAGCGGCTGTCGGTTCGTTCACAATACGTTTAACCTCCAAACCTGCAATCTGACCAGCCTCTTTAGTAGCCTGACGTTGTGAGTCCGAGAAGTATGCCGGAACGGTGATAACGGCTTCTGTAACTTCTTGTCCCAGATAATCCTCAGCTGTTTTCTTCATCTTCTGCAGAATCATAGCTGAAATTTCTTGCGGAGTATAAAGACGTCCGTCGATATCTACACGTGGGGTATTATTGTCACCTTTCACTACTTTATAAGGGACACGGGCTATTTCCTTCTGTACCTGATCCCAGGTTTCACCCATGAAACGCTTGATAGAAAAAATAGTACGTTGCGGGTTAGTGATTGCCTGACGTTTTGCAGGATCACCTACTTTACGTTCGCCACCGTCGACAAATGCAACGATAGACGGAGTAGTACGTTTACCTTCACTGTTTGCGATTACTACCGGTTCATTACCTTCAAATACTGAAACACATGAGTTTGTGGTTCCTAAGTCAATACCAATAATCTTTCCCATAATTATATATCTTTATTTATTTGTTTTCAATTAAACTGATTTCTTGGCGAATGGTTCACGAAGGATTTCTTTTTTTCTTTGGTGCACCAACCGCACGTCCTTCATAAAACAAACGGTATGCCAAAAATAAGAATGTGACAAAGGCTGACAAAATGACTGATTTATTTGTTATATGATACTTTTAGATGGATTTATATAAGGCAAGAATGTCAGAATTCCACCAAACAGAATACTTGTCAGCATCCTACCATAATGCCATAAATGCAATCGGCCTATTTTCTCGTTTATGAGAAAATAGGCCGACCATATCTATTTGAATGTATATGGATTATCGTTTCTTCAACACCAGCAATTCATTTCCATTTTCACCTAATAAGTATACTTTATTATCTTTCATGCTGAAACTTTTTGTTTCATTCAAAGCATTCAGCACAATAGTTTCAGTTTCCATATCAGGACACATCATCATGGTAGTAGCAACATTGTCAAATCTCAAAGAATTGGGTTTTCCATCTTCCTGCGTTAATGCACCATTAATAGTATTACAGCCCATATTACCGTAAATGCGGCTTTCATCCAAATTAAAACCGATAAAAGGAGTTACCTCAGCCGTACCTACAATTTTCTTTCCATTCACCAATTCAATAACCCATTCTCCTGAAAGATCAGACAGTGACACTTCCGGAGCCGCCTTCTTTTCCAAAGTCATCAACGGCTGACCATCTTGATTACATAGAGTTATCACACTAGGCTTGTCAGAAACCGTCTGGAAAGAAGTCACTTTATCCAATGCACCCAATACCATCTGCTCAGTCTTCATATCAGGGCACATCATGCGGGTACTTCCTATCTGTCCAAACTTCAATGTACCTGGCTTCAGAGAGTCGGCTTCAAAACTTCCCATCATACGGTTACATCCGCTATTTCCATAAATACGTTTCTGAGCTACATCAAAACCAATGAAAGGCATTCTCTCTGTAGATATCTTTTGTCCATCCACCTCTGTAATATTCCATTCCCCATCCAGAGAAGAAACAGACAACATATTCTTTCCACTACCACAAGATACAATCAATGCTCCGGCACAAATAGCCATCATTTCTAATACTAGTTTTTTCATATTATTTTTTTGTTAAATCTGTTAGTTTAGTGTGCAAAACTAACCATTTTATTTTTCACTATAGCAATTATACACAAAAATTTTATACCTTTGTATCAATTTATATATACTAACACTTAAAGCGATGAAAAAGTTTTTAACCATTTTAATTGGGGCAACAAGCTGTAGCTTATGCACTTATGCACAAAACGGATATATAGTCACGACTACTTCACAACAAACAAGTATTTCCGTAGAGTCTTTGGAAAAACAGTTTATAAACGATCATTTCAAGCATTACAACCTGTGTGACTGGACACCAGGCATGAAATTCATGGTGATACCGGAACGTAAAGACATCATTATTCCTCCTTTTAAATCGACGGAGACTAATAAGGAGGTGGATACAGGAGATTTAAAACATAAAATTTTTGAATATCTAGGTTCGGAAATTACCGAACGGGGTTTTGTACATTTTAACTTTGAATGTGAAGGGCAACAATATTATCACGAACTTAAAAACACCACTTTGGAACAATATTGCCTAAAGCCCAAAGCTGGTATCCCTACCCTTGCCTACCTGGGTGATGTGGACATAGCCAAAGAACTGCTGGAAGGACAAACCCTATATATGCGTACCAATAAAGTACATATAGATGATCCCAACAGCATATCGGGCTATAAAGAGGTCCCGATTGGTATAAATGAAGAAGTAACAGTAACAGCTGTCGGAGTGGGCAGCCGCGCATACCCTGTAAAAATCGTATTCCAAGACAAGAGAGGAAACACCTACTATCAGCCGGTAGCTATATCAAAGACTAATTGTGGCATGGCAGACAGTGATTTTATTATGGAAAATAAAAATAAATATTTTCCAAATTCATTTAGCTTCAGTGATGCAAATACAAAAAAATCAAAGAATCTGATGAGTAAATATGGAAAAAAAACTGTCTATCTGAAAGCGGAAACGGAATGTCTGGATGAAACAGACACTCCGGTGAGACTTCCCCGATATACACAATTCACCATCAAAAATATAATCTCACAAAACAACTCTCCTTACGTCTTTTTAGAATTGGAAAACATAGATGGAAAGAATTATAAGATAAAAGCTGCATTCACCCATACGAGTGTAGTTGATGTGATTTTACAATCAGACAATTATTTTACGGATCTATTCGGCATAGGCAACTTACGAGCCAAGTATCCGAATATCACAGAAGAAGTTTGGAACATGATAAGCCGCGGTAAGGTACGGAAAGGAATGACAACCGACGAATGTCGTTTGGCTTTGGGTAATCCCATACGCATTCATATAGTCACGGGTGGCCATGAAACATGGTCCTACGAAAGAAAAACATTAGATTTCACCAATAAGAAACTAGATCATATCAACTAATACCCAAAATATTTTGTTATCTTTGCCCTGTGAACGGTAATGTTTGCCGGGCATTTTATTTTAACAAGAATAAAAAACAGCAAATGGGTAAAGTATTAATTATCGGTGCAGGCGGTGTAGGTACTGTCGTAGCACACAAAGTGGCTCAGAATCCGGATGTATTCACTGACATCATGATCGCCAGCCGTACAAAATCAAAATGTGATGCAATCGTAAAAGCTATCGGCAATCCAGCTATTAAGACTGCACAGGTAGATGCGGACAATGTAGACGAACTGGTAGCCCTGTTTAATAGTTTCAAACCCGAAATCGTCATCAATGTAGCTCTGCCTTATCAAGATCTGACCATCATGGAAGCTTGCCTGAAGGCTGGAGTGAATTATCTGGATACAGCAAACTATGAACCGAAAGATGAAGCTCATTTCGAATACAGTTGGCAGTGGGCTTATAAGAAACGTTTTGAAAACGCAGGACTGACAGCTATACTGGGTTGTGGGTTCGACCCGGGAGTAAGTGGTATTTATACAGCCTACGCTGCAAAACATCATTTTGACGAGATGCACTACTTGGATATTGTGGACTGTAATGCCGGTAACCATCACAAAGCGTTTGCTACCAATTTTAATCCTGAAATCAATATCCGCGAAATTACTCAGAACGGACGTTATTATGAAGAAGGCAAATGGGTGACCACCAAACCATTGGAATACCACAAGGATCTGACTTATCCCAATATCGGTCCTCGTGATTCCTACTTGCTGTATCATGAAGAGCTGGAATCATTAGTTAAGAATTTCCCGACTATCAAACGTGCTCGCTTTTGGATGACTTTTGGTCAGGAATATCTGACTCATCTGCGTGTCATCCAGAATATCGGTATGGCCCGTATTGACGAAATAGATTATAACGGAGTGAAAATTGTTCCGTTACAATTCCTAAAAGCCGTACTCCCCAATCCACAGGATCTAGGAGAAAATTATGAAGGCGAAACTTCTATCGGATGCCGCATCCGAGGCGTAAAGGATGGCAAAGAACGTACTTACTATGTTTACAACAACTGTAGCCATCAAGAAGCTTACAAAGAAACTGGAATGCAGGGAGTGAGCTATACAACAGGAGTTCCTGCCATGATTGGAGCCATGATGTTCCTGCAAGGATTGTGGAAACGTCCAGGAGTATGGAATGTAGAAGAGTTTGATCCCGATCCATTTATGGAACAACTGAACAAACAAGGGCTGCCTTGGCATGAAGTATTTGATGGTGATTTAGAACTTTAAAAAGTGATTAACGGCCCATGGTAAGTAATTCATACCTGCGGCCACAATAACCATAAATCATTAACCACTAAAAAAATGAACATAGGAGATAAAGTCCCAGAAATATTAGGCTTGAACGAAAAAGGAGAAGAAATTCGTTTAAGTGATTACAAAGGAAAAAAGATAGTACTCTATTTTTATCCTAAAGATATGACATCGGGTTGTACTGCCCAGGCATGTAACTTGCGTGATAATTATGCGGAACTGCGCGCCCATGGTTATGAAGTAATCGGTGTCAGTGTGAATGATGCCAAATCGCATCAGAAATTCATTGAAAAGAACGAGCTGCCCTTTACTCTTATTGCCGATACCGACAAGAAGTTGGTAGAACAATTCGGAGTATGGGGAGAAAAAAGTATGTACGGACGTAAATATATGGGTATATTCCGTACGACTTTCATCATCAACGAAGAAGGCGTGATTGAACGTATCATCTCTCCCAAAGAGGTGAAAACAAAAGAACACGCACAACAAATTTTATAAACCAACAGATTTATGGCAAAAAAAGATAACGAAGAAATTCCATTCTCAGCAGCTCCAGGTGCCGGAAATAGTGAAAAACTGAAAGCACTGCAAGCTGCAATGGATAAGATAGAGAAAACTTTTGGTAAAGGCTCTATCATGAAAATGGGTGATGACAACGTACAGGAAGTGGAAGTGATTCCTACCGGGTCTATCGCCTTGAACGCCGCATTAGGGGTAGGCGGCTATCCCAAAGGTAGAATCATAGAAATTTATGGTCCCGAATCATCCGGTAAGACTACATTGGCTATCCATGCCATTGCTGAAGCTCAGAAGGCAGGCGGCATTGCAGCTTTCATTGATGCCGAACATGCTTTCGACCGTTTCTATGCGGCCAAACTGGGAGTGGATGTAGATAACTTATGGATATCACAACCCGATAACGGTGAGCAGGCACTTGAAATTGCTGAGCAGCTAATACGATCATCCGCTATTGATATCATTGTTATCGACTCTGTCGCGGCATTGACTCCAAAAGCTGAGATTGAAGGAGATATGGGTGATAACAAAGTAGGTTTACAAGCGCGTTTGATGTCTCAGGCTTTGCGTAAGCTTACGTCAGCCATCAGCAAAACCAATACAACTTGTATTTTTATCAACCAGTTGCGTGAAAAAATCGGTGTCATGTTTGGTAATCCAGAAACAACTACCGGTGGTAATGCTCTGAAATTCTATGCTTCCGTACGTTTGGATATCCGTCGCTCCACTCAACTGAAAGATGGTGAAGAAGTAATCGGCAACCAGACTAAAGTAAAAGTAGTGAAAAACAAAGTGGCACCTCCTTTCCGTAAAGCCGAATTCGATATCATGTTTGGTGAAGGTATCTCAAGAGCTGGTGAAATCATTGATTTGGGTGCTGATTTAGGCATCATCAAGAAAAGCGGTTCATGGTACAGCTACAACGAAACCAAACTGGGACAAGGACGTGACGCTTCCAAACAAGTGATTCAGGATAACCCCGAACTGGCGGAAGAACTGGAAGGTTTGATTTTCGCAGCACTGAAAGAGCAAGAATAAACCGTTCTCACATATATGCAATATATTACATTCATGACCAGTATATACAAAAACAATACATGTTAATAAAAAAACCGTTTTAACCATAATAATAAGGTTAAAACGGTTTTATCCTTAAACATTATTTCCAATCACAATTTTTCAACTTTTATAAAAGACTTGTATCCCATATTTTACAAAAAGCATCTACTTTTTCAATTCAAATCCTAACATCAGCCCGTCATAAGCTTCAGCTACACTGTTAAGAGTGGCAGCTGTAGAATTTACTTTGGAAGCCGCTCCAGTAATCACCTTTAGAATAGACATCAACTTATCGGCATTAAACACAAGACTCATACTATTACCTGTCACTGTCACATAAGCTACCGTCTGTATGCCCAACTTACTTTTCATAATAATCGTCTTAGCTTCCTCATCAAAAACATAAGTGCCGCTTACCGTACGTCTTTTCAATATATATGAATAAGTACCATCCTCCTTGAAAATATACTTAATACTAGTCAAACCAATCTTATCATATATAGTCTGTAATTTTTCTTCCACTTCTTTGGCCGCTACCTCTCCACCAGCCTTTGCCAGTAACTGATCACTCTCGAACTGACATTCAGGAGCCTGATAAGACCAAGTCCCCACAATAGAATGAGCCGTAGTAGCCTTGTTACCAATTGCCGCCTTTGCCACTCCTGTCAATATAGATTTCAAATCCTGCGCCTCAGCATGAACAGAACACATACATAATAACAAAACAACTCCCCACCATTTAAAAACATTCTTTTTCTTCATATACTTAATTACTTATAATATTCAACGACAAAGATAAAACAAAGAGACGAAAAGATAAATAACATCACATTGTAATTTAACAAAATATGCTACGTTATGAAATAGAACATATATAATAGGAAACAAACGATAAAGGACAAGTTGCAGCCTTATCACCACATACTTGTCCTTTATTTCAAGAAAATACCTTTTAACAATCTCTTACCTCATCACAGTTATATTACAATAGATAATTCAATCATTCTTATTTCCATTCACTATGTTGCTCCAACATCGGATTCGTATCAATCTCACCTTGCGGAATAGGCCAAACCAAATCTTGCGCACCACGAAGATTACCCCGCGAAACTACTCCAAAGCCATAGAATGACTGGTCTTTCTGCATACGCTTTTGAGCATTTTCAAATTCTCCCCAACGGTAAAGATCTGCAAAACGCAAATCTTCAAAAGCCAATTCCACACGGCGTTCGTGACGTACAATGGCGCGCAATTCTTCTTTATTCAAATTAGTTCCTTCCACTACTTCTACCGCTGGCATACCAACACGAGCACGAACTTCATTAATATATCCTGTTATTTCGGCTTGTGGATAACCACCTTTCTCAATCATAGCTTCAGCAAGTGACAAAAGTACCTCTGCATAACGGATAACATAGAAGTCAAGACTACCGTCATATTCATTAACTGTATCTTCTGGAGTGTACCATTTACGAATACAACAGGTAGAACTTGCCGGCAAATTATTAGTAAACAGTTTTCCGTTCCATTCCATACCAGGTAACATCAATGTACCTTTCATACGAGGATCACGATTCTCATAACGTCCCATATCCGGATTAGCCTTCGTATGGGCTCCTTGAACAAGACTTCCTTTAAATAAAGGTGACTTATCGATGGGCAACCCATCTATACAATAAAAATCATCACACAAGTTCATAGAACCTTCAATAGCATTCATTGGAGCAGACCAACAAACCCCAAAGCAACTTCCTTCACCTAATCCCGGACCTTTAAAATGGACACTCAACAATACTTCTGCTGCCGTTTCATTTTGCTCTTTAAACAAATCAGCATAATTGGCAGCATAATCAGTTCCGTCACCCGACTTAAAAAGCTGCACTTTTCCTACTACATTTTTATAAGCCGTTATTGCCTCGTCCCAACGTTGATTAAAAAGAGCAATTCGTCCCATAATGGCATAACCTGCTTCTTGGGACATACGTCCTTTTTGCGCTTTCCCTATAACTGGTATTTTAGGAATCCAAGTCTTCAAATCTTCCAGCAAGGACGAAATAATCTGGCTACGTTCCGCCTTGGGAGCCTGTGCTTCAGCCAAAGTTAAAGGTTTCGTCAGATAAGGGACATCACGGAATACGGAGGTCAGATTGCAATACATCAAAGCTCGTAATGCTATTGCTTCCGCCTTGTATGCATCTATCTTTTCAGCCTCCATCGGAATACGTTCCACATTCTCTACCAACATATTACAACGCTTAATCACTTCATAATTAGCATTCCAGTACATAGAAAAGCATTCATCGGTAGTGGAAGAAGCACATTTCGAGATAGAACTTCCCAGCATCCAATCACCCCATGTGTGGTCTCCATTATCCGTACTGGTTTCACGTCCTAGAAATCCAAACTTCCAGCCATCAATATTGTCATCATATAAATTCTGGCTCTGCATGGCATCATAGCAAGCTGTCAAAGCCATCAATGCATCCGATTCGGTCTGCCAATAAGTGGTTTGAGAAGGCTGATTCGGAGAATCCGTCTGCAAAAAACTATCTGAACATGCACTGGTAACCAATAACACTCCAGAAAAAAATAAAACTCTGCATATATTTTTTGTACTTTTTACCATAATGTATATCCTCCTTATAAGTTAGAATTGAATATTTAGCCCAAATGAATAAGTGCGCATATTGGGATGTACGTCATTTCTAGCATCACCCGATGTTTTTTCCGGATCCCAGTTTTTCAAAGACGTAAATGTCAAAAGGTTGCTTCCGGCAAAATAAACACGGACACTGGAAACACCCATCTTAGCAAGTCCAGGCTGACGGAATGTATAGCCGAATTCCAAGTTCTTCAAACGTAAGTAACTGGAATTTTCTAACCAGAATGAAGAATAAGAATCATTCATAGTATTACCCAATGCTGGCATAGAAGCATTTACGTTGCCGGCAGAATAACGATCCAACCAACGTTCGGTTAAGTTACCGCGAATATCGGTAGAAGTTTCCCAACTGTAACGGTAAATACCTCCCACTCCTTGCCAAAAAGTAGACAAGTCAAAATTCTTCCAAGAAGCTCCTAAATTGAAGCTATAAGAATATTTAGGAAAAGGATTGCCAATAATATCACGATCATCAGCAGTAATATTACCATCATCATTCAAATCAGCATACATAATATCGCCCAATTTAGGAGCCACACCATTTTGTTTAATGATTTCCCCTTTTGAATTAGTACGCTGTAAATCAGCTTCTGTACGGTACATACCAATCGCTTTATATCCAAAATAAGCGCCAATAGGATTGCCAATACGATTGATTGTTTGCCCACTTATTGTTTCTTCCAAACCGCCCATTTCCAGAATTTCGTTCTTCACGTGTGACAAGTTGAAACCTACATTCCAAACCCAATCGCCTTTACTATCCGAGTAATTCACATTCCATTCCCAACCACGATTGCGGACAGCACCCACATTCTGATAAGGAGCATTAAGAGAACCTAAGAATATGCCTGGCATAGCTAATTGCATCAAGATATCAGAAGTTTTCTTATCAAACCATTCAAAAGTAGTCTGTATCCTATTATTAAAGAATCCAAGATCAAGGGCCACATTGATGGAGCGGGTCGTTTCCCATTTGATGTCTTCATTTGGAACAGAAGTCTGTACCATACCAGCCTGTTTGTCCCCACCTTGGTCAAAGAAATAATTTCCGCTTGCGCCCAAAGTAGCCGCATAAGCATAATTACCGATTTCCTGGTTACCCAACTTACCCCATGATAAACGCAACTTTCCAAGGGAGAAGTTTTTATAGTCTTTCATTAATTCTTCATTCGAAAACACCCATCCTCCTGATACGGAAGGAAATGTAGCGTAACGATTGGCTTTAGGCATACGTGATGAACCATCGTGGCGAATATTGAACTCAAACAAATAACGGTCATCATAACCGTAATTCACACGACCAAAAAATGACTGGAGTTTATATTCTTCCGAATTGCCTTTTGCACCCGGATTAATTGTTCCTCCATCAAGTTCATAAATATTTTCTGTAGGAAAGCCCTGTATGGAAGCAGTCGTTTTATAAAAGCGCGAGCCAATAACAGAGTGCCCTAACAACACATTAACATTATGTTTATCAAATTGTTTGTTATAAGTCAACAGGTTCTCACTCGTCCATGTTGCATTGCGATACCAATAATCCTCCTCCTTATTCGTTTCCCCTGCCGCTTTTCTAATATTTCCTTCTGCATCATAACGGGCAGGAGATTTGGGAGAATAAGATTTCGTTGCATTTAAATCAAAAGCATAAGCAAAACTGGTCTGGAACTTCAATCCGTCCCATAAATCAATACCTGCAAAAACCTTACCGTTAAAACGCCAATACTCATTGCTGCGGTGCCCTAAAGACATTGACTCTACAGGATTCTTCATCAGTTCGGCACTCAATGACGAACCATCTACATAGCCGTAGTGTCCGTTAGAATACATCACCGGCACAGTAGGACGAGTAAACCAGGATACATAACGCATGATTCCACCTTCGCCGGAAGGTGCGACAGCAGGAGTAGTCACATTATTCTTATTACCGGATAAGTTCAATCCAAAAGTAAAACGTTTGTAACGAGTATCAATATTCGAACGAAAAGAAAAGCGTTCTACTCCTGTCTTCATCATGATACCATCTTGATTGGAATAGGCCACCGAAGTCATAAAACGGGTATTTTCATTACCTCCTGATACAGACAGATGATGCTGGTGCATACTAGCATTACGCAATACAGCATCCAGCCAATTGGTATTTGCATAATGATCCGGATCTGATCCGTCTTGCAACTTTTGCAAAGCTTCCGGTGAAAAAGTTCCAGTGCTCACTTCGTTTTTCATCAAAGCCCAATTATAACCATCCACATAATCGGGAACAATACCTGGGGTCTGCAAAGTATAACTACCTGAATACGAAACCTTCACTTTGCTTGATGCCTGTCCCCGCTTAGTAGTGATCAAAATAACGCCATTAGCAGCACGCACACCATAAATAGCTGCCGATGCCGCATCCTTCAATACAGAAATGCTCTCAATATCGGCAGAAGGGATTTCTGCAATTTGTGAAATACTACCTTCCACCCCGTCAATCAACACCATCGGATTATTATTCCCAAAGGTACCAATACCACGAATCCTGATTTCTGGATTATCATTACCAGCTTGTGCACCGTTCTGAGTTAGTACTAAACCTGGCAAACGTCCCTGTAGCAAAGTAGTTGTATTAGCCACCGGAATATCTTGAATATCTTTTGCTGATACGGAAGCAACAGATCCTGTCAAATTCACTTTCTTCTGAGTAGCGTATCCTACTACCACCACTTCGTCCAGCTTTTTGGAGTCTTCTTCCAAAATAATTTTAAAATTATTTTTACTCCCTACCGGCAGGATCACATCCTGATATCCCAAAAAGCTAATCACTAAAGACTGGGAAGGTTGCACCTTCAACTGAAAAGCACCGTCTATATCAGTCACCACTCCCTGCATAGTACCCTGTACCATTACACTAGCTCCTATAATAGACTCACCGGATGAATCATACACCTTACCTGTCACTATACGTTCCTGTGCGTATACCATAAATGAAAATATCATCAGGACGCCTGCCAAAACCACGCGAAATAATTTTTGCCTTTGTCTTTTCATAATTTCAATTTAATTAAGTTAATAGGTTACTTATAATTTGTATTACAACAAATATCAGAATAGCTTTATTTCCATTGATAATGACGTACCCAGTCCACTTCCATCTCCACTGGTAAATCCGTAGAGTCCACTGGTCCTACCCAAGTACCTCCTAATTGCATATCAATCAACAAATATTGGGGAATATCAAAAGGAAATTGACCTTCTTGTTCCGTTTCGATACGAGGATAAACAAAATGTCGTTTTCCATTCACATGAAACACCAAACTGTCCGGCCAAAAATCTACCCCATATACATTAAAGTCCTCAGGATTAATGGATGTAGTGCCTCCATGTTTCGGATTATTCTCTATCCCCAATGTATAAGTATAGTGCGAATGCACGGTTTGATAAACAATAGAATCATAATTCAAACGTTCCATAATATCTACCTCTCCTCCCATAGGCCAAACATATTTATCAATTTCATAAGGCAAAGTCCATATAGCCGGCCATGCTCCTCTCGCCCCATGCAATCTAGCTCTTACTTCGATGCGTCCCCGATGAAAAGCATGCTTGTCTTTTGTCCACAATCCCCCAGTCAGATACTTCGCCGTATCTACATCCATATTATCATTCACAATTCCCTTTAATATTAAACAACCATCACGCATTTCATAACAACGATTATCAAATGACTGAGTATTTTGCCAATCAGGTCTTCCGCGAGGTATGCGGCTCCATATTGTGGTATCAGGTTCCGCACCATCAAAATTATCTTCCCACACTAATTCCCATTTCGGTGTATGAGTACAAGCAAGCATACCACATACCGACAATAATAAAAGTATAACATTTTTCATACTACATTAATTTTGGTTCACAAAACTTATTTTAAAAATTTAATTGGCAAACTTAGTCTATTTATCAACTAAAGAGATCAGAAATTGTATAAATCAAGTCCATTTCTGTCTAATAAGGGGATATTTCTCAATTTTTATTTCTAAAATATCTTAGTATTCTTATTACTTCATACTGAAAAATAGTCCTTAAATTCTTATCAAAAGAAAAAAAATGTATTTTTGCAAAAAATAAAAAATACAATGTATCGGACCTTAATTATCATTTTATTCTTATGGGCAGACACAAAATTGTTCTCTTCCGAACACAGTGTCAATTATTCGTTCACCCAGCTCTCTATAGAGCAAGGACTTTCCCAAGCTACTGTCCAATCCATCCTGCTAGACCATAAAGGTACTTTATGGATAGGTACCCAAAATGGATTGAACAGTTATACTCAAGAGGGAATCAAAACCTATCTGCACCATTCAGACGATCCCCACTCTCTACCTAGTAATTATATCAATCATCTGACAGAAGACTCATTAGGAAACCTTTGGATAGCAACTCCCAAAGGGTTAGCCCTTTATGATGCCGAACAGGACCGATTTAATACTACCATTTCCCAAGCGATCTATTCTTCTATCAAAGTAAAAGGTGGAATATGGTTTGGCAGCGAGAATACCATATATTGCTACGACTATCATAGTAAAAAAACAAAGATCATTCACATTAAAAAACAAGAAAAGAAAAAAAATATCAACATGGTAGATTATAGAATCCAAAAAATGGTTTATCTCGATAAAAACAAAATTTTAGTAGGTACCCGAAGAAAAGGAATCTACTCGTACAACTGTCAAACTCAACAATTTAGTCTTTTTATTCCAAGCAGTCCTAACCTGCTGACATCGTTATACATAACTCTTGACCAGCATATTTACACATCCTTTTATGGATCTGGACTATATTGCTATGACCAAACAGGAAAAATCCAAGAACACTATACTCAAACAAATTCCGGATTAAACAACAATTATATTTTAGACATAACAGAACACAATGGCAAACTATGGTTGTCTACAGACGGAAGTGGCATCAACCAATTTGCTCCCCATACTCAACAATTCTCACAACTTCAACATATAGTAGGAGACTATTCTTCCCTACCAGTAAACTCCATCACCTTGCTCTATAAAGACCAAGAAAAAAACTTATGGGCAGGAAGCGTACGCGGAGGCATATTCTGTATTAAAGAAACGTACATTAAGACATATAAAGATGCCGTTTTAAACAATCCCAACGGACTCAGTGAAAAATCAATCATCAGCCTTTACGAAGAAAAGAATGGAAAAGTTTGGATTGGAACTGATGGAGGAGGTATCAACCTATACGACCCTTCTACTGACAAATTTACCCATTTCCCCTCAACCTACGGAGATAAAGTTATTTCCATTGCTGAAATATCTGAATCTGAATTAATGGTTTCTTTGTATACCAAAGGCATTTTCCTGTTCAATAAAAAGACGCAGCAATATCGTCCTTTCACCATTATAGATAAAGAGACCAACTATAAAGAATGTTTTTATGGTTACCTTCCTTTGGCCAATCAAGTGGCAAACAACAAAATATATATAATCAGTCGTAATGCATATGCATATAATACACATAACCACACATTCTCAAAGATGCAAACAGATCGTCACTACGACTTCTCTAATAATGCACTTTGTCTATCATACTCCAACGATAAATTCTCTCTTTTAAAATACGCTCACCAAGCTTTTTGGGTAGATCAACAAAATGACAGTATCCGATTACTATTCGAGTTGGAAAAAAATGAAACCATCACTTCCATGTCTTATGACAACAACGATATAATATGGACCGGAACCGACAAAGGACTTGGATTCTTCGACTTGAAAAGTCGAAAATACCATCGCATACACACCAAACTATTTAATAACATATCCTTCCTCATTGCCGATAGAAAAGGACGTCTATGGATCTGTGCTCAAAATCAACTATATTCTTATATTATCAAAGAAAATAAATTTACTATCTGGAATAGTTCTGATGGTTTCCCATCTAACGAAATTTTATTCGCATACCAAAAACAATCTAATAAGAATTACATCTATCTAGGTGGATCCGAAGGATTGGTAAAAATCAACACAAACATTCCCGAAACTGAAACTCAGATACCAGAAATATACCTGTCCGACATTCTCCTTAACGGTAGTCCTTATTTAAAAAAAATCAAAGAGAATACAATAAACATACCTTGGAACTACAATTCTCTTTCCATCCACCTTCGAATAAAGAACAGAGACATATTCCAAAAATACCTGCTCCGATACATAATTGAAAGTAGAAGCAAACAATTGATTGAAACTTACGATCCAACTTTAAATTTATCCTCTCTATCCGCAGGCAACTACACAATACGGGTTTCTTGCAATACTAAAGACGGGAATCATACCACACCCCAAAAATTGATAAACATAATCGTTACTCCTCCTTGGTATAAGACCAGCTGGTTCATCGGCATAGCCGCCATCTTGTTTATTATTACCACAGCCGGTATAGGCTACATTTATTTCCGACGGAAAGAGAAATATATGAAAGGCAATATGAACCACTTCCTACAAGCTATATTGAACGACATCTTAAAAAACAAAGAAGAAAAAATACCAGTCGAAGAAAACATTCCTGCAACGGAATTATCATCTAATAGGCTAGTAAAAGAAAAAAACGAAAAAAGGATAGAAACAGAACAGTCTCAAAAGAAAAACAGTAAAGAAGATGAGGAATTCATCGCCAAACTCAATATACTTATTAATGAAAATATGGCTGGAGAGGAACTTTCCATTAAGTTTCTCACAGATAAAATGGCTATGAGCAGAGCATCCTTATATAATAAGGTAAAACTTCTAACCGGGTTGGGCGTTAATGACTATATCAATAAACTACGCATAGAAAAATCTGTTTACTTGCTTACAAATACCAACATGAATATCAACGAAATATCTTACGAGGTAGGCTTTTCCTATCCGAGGTATTTCAGTACCTCCTTTAAACAAGTAAAAGGAATGACACCTACCCGATTTAAAGAAGAAAATAAAAGAAACTAATATCAATGACGCAAATGTACGAATTTATTTTAATTTTATTCGTACCAATTACGTCATTCATATTTCAAAAAAAGATCCAAAATTTGAAGTTCTCTCTTATCATAAAACATTTCCTTAACAAGCCTTGAAGCTCATATCCAATCCTTTTACAGAATGGGTCAACGCACCAAAAGAAATGAAATCCACTCCTGCCTGCGCATAGGGTAACATAGTATCGTAAGTAATACCACCAGAAGACTCGGTTTCGCAACGTCCTCCTACTATCTCTACAGCTTTACGAGTATCTTCAGGTGTAAAGTTATCAAACATAATACGATCCACACCTTCTGCCAACGCCTGATTCAATTCGTCAAAATTACGCACTTCCAATTCAATCTTCAAGCTCTTACCCTTTGCCTTACAATATTCTTTAGCACGGGACACCGCATTGTGTATGCCGCCTGCAAAATCCACATGGTTGTCTTTCAGCAGAATCATATCAAACAAACCGATACGGTGATTGCATCCTCCTCCTATCTTTACAGCCATCTTCTCCATGATACGCATACCCGGAGTTGTCTTACGGGTATCCAGTACACGAGTTTTCGTACCTTCCAGTTTCTTCACATATTTATTGGTCATAGTAGCAATGCCACTCATGCGTTGCATGATATTCAGCATCAAGCGTTCTGTCTGAAGAAGTGACTGAACTTTACCTTCCACCATCATAGCCACATCACCCGGTTTCACGTGAGTTCCATCTTGAATGAACACCTCCACCTTCATTGTGGGATCAAAACGGCGAAATACTTCTTTAGCCACTTCAATGCCAGCTAAGATACCTTCTTCCTTAATCAACAACTTTGATTTTCCCATTGCATCTGCGGGAATACATGACAAGGTAGTATGGTCCCCATCACCTATATCTTCAGCAAAAGACAGGTCTATCAGTCTGTCTATTAAGTCTTTTACTACTAATTCGTCCATAATGTTATCGTTTTTTTATGAATTGATAGGCAAAGGTAGAGATTTTCCGTATTTTTGCAAAGTAAACCAGAAAAGAACGTATGAAATTTACATTATTAGTAGTAGGACGCACTGTCGAAAAACATTATATCACCGCTATCAATGATTATGTGGAACGTACCAAGCACTTCATTTCTTTCGATATGGAAGTCATCCCCGAGCTCAAGAATACCAAAAACCTGAGTATGGAGCAACAAAAAGAGAAGGAAGGAGAATTAATTCTGAAAGCTTTGTTGCCGGGCGATGTAGTGGTTTTATTGGATGAACATGGAAAAGAATTCCGTTCCGTAGAATTTGCCAACTGGATAGAACGCAAAATGCACACTGTAAACAAACGGTTAGTATTCATCATTGGGGGGCCATACGGATTTGCACCCAAAATATATGATGTAACCCAAGAAAAGATCTCATTATCCAAGATGACCTTCTCACATCAAATGATACGCCTTATTTTCGTAGAACAGCTATACCGGGCGATGACTATATTGAACAACGGTCCTTATCATCATGAATAGAAATATATAGCGGTTAGTGATTAACACCTGCGGCATAATAGCGCAGTCCATTCATCACTAACCACCAATCTCTCCCTATTTTCCAATTTCAAAGTCCACACACACTGGCAAATGGTCGCTATAACCACCATGATATTTCTTTCCCCAATAGGTACGTGATGGAATATTACCACCATATTTTTCATCCTCTTCCAGCAGGAACGGATATTTTAAAATCTGTGCCTTATCATATGAAGTGCGCATACTATCATGCCCTTGTAACAAAAAACCGGAAACAATCAGCTGATCAAGTACTCCCCACTCACCTCGATAACGATAGGTTCCCTCCTTACGCCCGTCCATCAGATTATATAATTTCTTGGCCTGCACTCCACTTTTCGGAGCCACAGCCCCCAATACTTTTGCAATAGAATTATTAGTGGGATAATCATTAAAATCACCCATAATCATTACATTAGGATGCTGACGGATATTCATAACAGAATCTGCCGCTATCTTCAATATCTGCGCCGTAAAAAGGCGGTAGGGTTCACTCTTCTCCTCACCGCCTGCACGAGAAGGCATGTGACACACAAACACATCCAATGTATCTCCGGAAGCTACCTGCCCTGTCACATGAAGTATATCACGTGTAGGCCGACGCTCTATTTCCTTATAAGGAACAGAAATACAGTTTTTCCCTACTAATTTAAAGGTACCACGTTGATAAAGCAACGCCACGTCAATACCACGCTCATCAGGAGAATCAGTCATGACATAGCGATAACCCGCCTCGCGTAATGGCGAGTTTTCTGTCAGATCTTTCAAGCAATGATCATTTTCCACTTCACAAAGTCCCACCAAATCGGGGACATTTTCCTCACCCGTGGCAATAATAACTTTAGCTATCCTAGCCAATTTATCATGATAGCGCGCTTGCGTCCATCCTTTCGGAGCATCCGGCAAAAATTCATAATCATTTTTCAACGTGTCGTGCTGACAATCGAACAAATTCTCTACATTATAGAACATTACCCGGAACGGTTCCTGTGCATACGTCACCCCTACCAGGTAGCACAAACAAAGGAATAGAATTGTTTTCTTCATATAAATTATTTTGTCGGTATATTAACCAATACATCCAGCAAATGACGCCAGAATTTATCTACAGTAGGTATCAGCATACGTTCATCAGGTGAATGAACACCACGCAAAGTAGGTCCAAAGGAAACCATATCCAGTGACGGATATTTCTCAAGGAACAACCCACACTCCAATCCGGCATGAATTGCCTTTACTTTAGGTTCCACACCAAAAAGTTTTTTATAGCTATCTATCGCAATTTTCAAAACAGGAGAATCCGTATTCGGTTTCCATCCTGGATATCCGTCACCAGTTATTACTTCAGCACCTCCCAAAAGAAAAGCAGAACGGATCATCTCGGACATATTCTTGCGTGATGAAAGAATGGAGCTGCGCTGGCTAGTCACTATTTTAATCTTGTTTCCCTCTACCTGTTTGATGGAAGCAAGATTAGACGAAGTTTCTACTAATCCTGGAATATCCTGACTCATGGCATACACCCCATTGTGCACAGCGTAAACAGCTCTCAGAAGATGTCCGGCAGTAGTCATATCTATCGCTTCCTTACAAGGGGATTCAGAAGAGAGTTCGGTTCTCAAGTTCGGTTCCGTCGCAGCATATTCATTCTCCAGTTCTGCAGTATAGATATTCAAATCTACACGAACCGATTCCTTATCCTTCATAGGTACCGCACATAATGCCTGTGCCTCACGAGGTATGGCATTATGCAGGTTTCCACCATCAATCTCACATAAATATAAAATATATTTAGAAGCCAACTGAGTCAGAAAACGATTCAGCAGCTTATTAGCATTCGCTCTACCTTTATTAATATCATCACCGGAGTGTCCACCTGTCAATCCCTTGACCGTTACACGGAAATAAAAATAATCCTGTGGAGCAGAAACAGGCTGATAAGTAAATTCCGCTGTAGTATTTGCACCACCGGCACAGCCGATGAATAATTCTCCTTCATCTTCCGAGTCCAAATTAATCAAAATATCACCAGTCATAAACCCTGGTTTCAATGCAAAAGCACCCGTCAATCCAGTTTCTTCATCCACTGTGAAAAGACACTCTAACGGACCATGCTCTATATCAGTAGCAGCCAATATAGCTAATTCTGTCGCCACACCGATACCATTATCTGCCCCCAATGTAGTACCTTTGGCTTTCAACCATTCACCGTCCACTACTGTGTCAATGGGATCAATTAGAAAATCATGCTCCACATCACTGTTTTTTTCACAAACCATATCTATATGAGACTGCAAAATCACAGTTTTCAAATTCTCCTTACCCGGAGTGGCAGGTTTTTTAATTAATACATTGCCAACTTCGTCTGTCTTAGTTTCTAAACCATGTTTTCTACCGAAGGCTTTCAAATAAGCAATTATTTTCTCCTCTCTTTTCGAGGGACGGGGTACCTGACATATCTCTTCAAAATAATAAAAGACAGATGCCGGCTTTAAATCCTTTTTATTCATAATCATGTTGTTTAGGCAAATTCAGTTTCCAAATTTGCAAAAAATAGTTAAATAATTCTCTTAAATAGGACACTTCCTCTTTTTTAATGAGAAAAGAGAAAGCTAAATCATTGCAAAATTCTATATTTGTTCCGCAAATTTAGTCCGCAGATACGAAATGCTTCAATAAATTTGGCATTTCCCTTGCCTTACACTAACTTTGCACCACAAAAATAATAGAAATGCTTGATACTATCCTTATAACTGTGTTAATAGTTGCTATCTGTATAGCATTATTGTCTATCGGAATCTTTCTAAAAGGAAAGTTTCCAAACACACATGTAAGCGGTAATAAGGCACTCCGTAAAAAAGGAGTAGGATGTGTACAATCACAAGATCGTGAAGCACGCAAGCCTAATAAAAATGCCATAGCCGAAATTGAAAAGCAAAACAAAACGGATAATAATTAATAAACAATACGTGAAAAAGATTATGAAAAGAACAAATTTCATCCTGAATGGATTTCTAGCACTAGCCATCGTGTTAGTGTTTGCACAATGTAGCGACAACAACAACGCTGCAACTTCTTCCACTGCTCCGGCTGTCGGCGTTGCTGGTTCTTCAAACATGAAAATAGCTTATGTGGAAATCGATTCACTGTTGACTAAGTACAATTTCTGGAATGACTTAAATGAAGTGATGATACAGAAAGAAGAAAATATCCGCACTACTTTAAATGAAAAAGCAAAGAAGCTGGATGCTGATGCTAAAGAATTCCAACGCAAACTGGAAAATAATGGCTTCGCTACACGTGAACGTGCTGAACAAGAACAGATGAGACTGATGAAGCAACAACAAGAACTGCAGGCACTGCAACAGAAACTAAGCGACGAACTAGCTTCTGAAAATCAAAAGAACAGCTTGCAGTTACGTGATTCTATCAATTCATTCTTGAAAATTTATAATCAAAACAAAGGATATGATCTAATTATCAGCAATACAGGATTTGACAATTTGCTATACGCTAATCCGGCATACAACATCACACAAGAAATCATTGATGGACTGAATGCACGTTATACTCCCTCTTCTGTAAAAAAATAATAGTTCATCAACCTTATAATACAAGGAAGCGGTGTCAAAACAAAAATGACTGTTCCTAAAAGTTACAGATAGTAATTATAACACTTAAAAGGGTCGTATCAAGCTCTGTATGGAGTAATGATACGACCCTTTCTTTAGTCTTTTAGGATGCTCAAATTTCAGATTATAAGTTCATATTTCCAAAAACTAATTTGGACACACCCACTTACTTTTAAACAAAAAACACACTATAAACGTTTTTATTATAATAAAAATAACGAAAGGAGAACATTATGGAAAGATTTGAAGATTTAATCACCTCAAACATCCCTGTATTAGTTGATTTTTTTGCTGAATGGTGCGGACCTTGCAAAGCCATGAAACCTATTTTAGAAGAATTAAAAGGAATAAAAGGGGAAAAAGTAAGAATTGTCAAAGTAGATGTAGACAAACATAAAGAAATTGCTACATACTATCAGATTCAGTCAGTTCCCACACTAATGATTTTTAAAGACGGTAAGCAATTGTGGCGACAAAGCGGTGTAATGCGTGCCAATGATTTAAGCATAATTCTAGCCCAATATGAATAAAATATGAAAAAAACAATCACGTGTCTTTTATTAACTACCGGATTAACAGGATACCTCAGTGCCCAGACTCCTTTCCGAGATAAGTCAGATAAAAATGAAGGAAAAGTCATACATATGGACAAACAAATGTTCTTGGATAATATATTTGACTACACCTCCGGTTCCACTGACTGGAAATACAAAGGAGAGAAACCGGCAGTTATTGATTTCTACGCCACATGGTGCGGTCCCTGCCGTATGGTTGCCCCTCTGCTAAAAAGTCTGGCCAAAGAATACAAAGATCAAATCGTAGTTTACAAAGTAGATACAGACAAACAAAAAGAATTATCTGCTGCCATGGGGATACAGTCACTGCCCACCATCATCTTTATCCCCAAAACGGGACAGCCGCAAATCATTATAGGAGCGGCCAATAAAACTACTTTCAGGAAAGCTATTGAAGAAGTATTACTGAAAGAATGAGAAACAAGGCCTATACATCTCTAATCTAAATATAGCCAATAAAAAGAGAGGGGACAATAATAATTACTCCCCCTCTCTCCATTTATACTATAAAAAATCGTATATTATTTCTTGAAATATCTGTTGTACAAACCTTCAAAACCTTTACCGTGACGAGCTTCGTCCTTAGCCATTTCGTGAACTGTATCGTGAATAGCATCCAAGTTCAAAGCTTTTGCACGAGTAGCAATACGTTTCTTGTCAGCACAAGCACCTGACTCAGCATTCATTCTCTTTTCCAAGTTAGTCTTTGTATCCCATACACAGTCACCCAGCAACTCAGCAAACTTAGCAGCATGTTCTGCTTCTTCCCAAGCATAACGTTTGAAAGCTTCAGCAACTTCAGGATAACCTTCGCGGTCTGCCTGACGGCTCATTGCCAAATACATACCAACTTCCGTACATTCACCCATGAAGTGGTTGTTCAAATCCTTAATCATTTCTTCATCACAACCTTTTGCTACGCCGATAACGTGTTGGTCTGCAAATTCCAAGCCACCTTCTGTTTCTACCATTTCGTTAAACTTAGAAGCAGGCGCTTTACACAACGGACATTTTTCAGGAGCTGCATCACCTTCATGAATATAACCACAAACTGTACAAATAAACTTTTTCATAATTTCTTTTTTTATTAGTTAGTCAATATTTTATTTATTAGTTAGTCATCTACTCTCTATCTTTCTAACTTCTTTCTTTGTCTTCTTTAGAACAAACGGGGCATATACCTTTATAATATTGGTGAATTTCATCCACCTTGAATCCATTCATATCAATTTGCTCTACTTGCTTCACTTCATTACTGTAGGGCAAATCAAATATTTTACCACATTTCTTACAAAGGAAATGAGCATGCAGGGAAGTATCACCGTCAAAACACGCATTCTTTTCATCAATTGTAAGCATTAAAGCTGCTCCATGCTCGACAAAGAGTTTCAGTGTATTATACACTGTAGTCTTGGACAAGGTTGGAATGTCCTTGCATAGCGCCAAATAAATCTCATCGATAGAAGGATGAGTTTTATGGGCCAACAAATAATCCATAATAGCTATGCGCTGTACGGACGGCTTAATGTTATAACTGATAAGATAATCGTAACTCTTCATATATTCCCTTTTTGTAACTATTACAATTTTATTTCATGTGCAAAGATAGATAGTTATTCGCAACAAACAAATAAATCACGTACTTTTTTTTATTTTTTTTTATTTAGGGGTATAAATCGGGAAAGAATGATTAATTTTGCAAGTATATATAATAATTAGGTATAATATGAAATACGGTTTTGTAAGAGTGGCGGCTGCCATTCCGATAGTGAAAGTGGCTGACTGCAAATTTAATGCACAACAGATTGAAACTCAAATTGCCATAGCAGACGGGAAAGGAGTACAAATTATCATTTTTCCCGAACTAAGTATTACAGGGTATACTTGCGCCGACTTGTTCGGTCAGTCTTTACTGTTGGAAGAAGCAGAAATGGCTTTAATGCAGATTATGAATAATACCCGACAAATGGATATCGTCTCCATTGTAGGGATGCCTGTGGTTATGAATTCCACGCTGCTGAATAGTGCTGTTGTTTTCCAAAAAGGAAAAATACTGGGTATTGTTCCCAAAACATATTTACCTAATTATAAAGAGTTCTATGAACAACGCTGGTTTACCTCTGCTCTAAACCACCCAGATGGTAATGTACGTCTCTGCGGACAAAATGTACCGGTCAGCGCCAACCTGCTTTTCGACACTCCGGAAACTTGCTTTGGCATTGAAATCTGCGAAGATATGTGGGCCCCCATTCCCCCCAGTTCCGCATTAGCATTGAAAGGAGCGGAAATCATTTTCAATATGTCTGCCGATAATGAAGGGATAGGCAAGCATAATTATGTCCGTTCATTAGTCAGTCAACAATCAGCACGCTGCCTGGCAGGATATGTATTCAGTTCATCCGGTTTCGGCGAATCGACTACAGACGTTGTTTTTGCAGGCAACGGACTGATATATGAAAACGGCACATTACTTACCGAATCTGAACGTTTCTCATTCAAAGAACAGTTAGTCATCAGTGAAATAGACGTAGAGCGTCTTCGTGGCGAACGGTTGACCAATACCACTTTTGCCGCCAATATCGGCAACTGCCCGGGACGTCCCGCCATCCACATCAGTACAGAATTTGTTAACACACGCGATCTTAGTCTTACACGCAGTATAGAAGCCCATCCTTTTGTTCCTCAGGGCAAAGAATTGGATGAGCGTTGTGAAGAAATTTTTGCCATCCAAATAGCAGGGCTTGCCAAACGTTTGGTACACACTCACTGCAAGACTGTAGTAGTCGGTATTTCCGGTGGTTTGGATTCCACCTTGGCACTTTTGGTCTGTGCCAAAACTTTCGACAAATTGAATTTGCCACGAAAAGGCATCATCGGCATCACCATGCCTGGTTTTGGCACTACCGACCGCACTTATAATAATGCTCTCCATCTGATGGCTTCATTAGGCGTTACTATTAAAGAAATCAGCATTAAGGAATCCTGCATCCAGCATTTTAATGACATAGACCACGATATGACCATACACGATGTGACTTACGAAAACAGTCAGGCACGCGAACGGACTCAAATTCTGATGGATGTTGCCAACCAACTGAGCGGTCTTGTCATTGGTACAGGAGACCTTTCAGAACTTGCCCTAGGCTGGGCCACCTACAATGGCGACCACATGTCTATGTATGGAGTCAATGGAAGTATTCCCAAAACATTGGTCAAATACCTGGTAAATTGGGTGGCTTTGAATGACATGGATAATGAATCACGTATTACTCTGCTCGATATTGTAGACACTCCTATCAGCCCCGAACTGATTCCTGCTGATGAAAACGGCAATATCAAACAAAAGACAGAAGATTTGGTAGGGCCATACGAACTGCATGACTTCTTCCTTTATCAATTCCTACGTTTCGGTTTTCGTCCCGCCAAGATATTCTTCCTGGCAAGTATCGCTTTTCGTGATACATACGATGAGGCAACAATCAAAAAATGGCTTACTATATTCTGCCGCCGTTTCTTTCAACAACAATTCAAACGTTCCTGCCTGCCCGATGGTCCCAAAGTGGGATCCGTATCACTCAGTCCCCGAGGTGACTGGCGTATGCCAAGCGATGCAAGTGCAGCTTCATGGCTGAAAGAATGCGAAGAGCTATAAACCATATAAAAAAGTAAGTTAGCTTCAAAGACAAAGTAACTTAACTTAGTTGGGCAAATAAGTTAAGTTACTTTGTCTTTGAAGCTAACTTAAATACATCCCTTGCTTGAGGGTACTTCAAAATAGTAAATATCTCTTCGCACAGCCATCTTTATGGCACGAGCCAAAGCTTTGAAAATACCTTCTATTTTATGATGCTCATTCTGCCCCTCGGCTTTGATATTTAAATTCATACGAGCTGCATCACTCAATGATTTAAAAAAATGAGGAAACATCTCGGTAGGCATCTCCCCTATTTTCTCTCGATGAAACTCAGCATCCCATACTAACCATGCTCTACCGCCAAAATCCAAAGCTACCCGACAAAGACAATCATCCATGGGCAAGCAATATCCGTAACGCTCAATGCCACGCTTGCTGCCCAATGCCCGATAAATACATTCACCCAAAACAATGGCAGTATCTTCAATAGTATGATGTTCGTCCACTTCCAAATCACCTTTTACTTTAATGGTAAGATCAATACCACCATGTTTTCCAATCTGTTCCAACATGTGATCAAAAAAACCAATACCTGTAGAAATATCACACTTTCCGCTGCCATCTAAATTTAAGCTGATATAAATATCCGTTTCCTTCGTAGTACGACGGACCTCCGCTATACGTTCTCCGGCAAAAAGAAATTCAGCGACCTTATCCCAATCTGTAGTAACCAGTACACAATAGGATTCCAGTTCTTTTTCTTTCAGAATATCCATATTATCTTGCAGCAAGATAGCCTTACATCCCATATTTTTAGCCAGTTCCACATCTGTAACACGGTCACCAATAACAAAACTGTTAGCCAAATCATAATCACCGGTAAGATATTTTCCCATCATTCCTGTTCCAGGCTTGCGGGTAGGCACATGGTCTTCCGGAAAACTGCGGTCTATCAAGATATCATCAAAAGTGATACCTTCCCCCTCCAATGTCTTCAACACTAGGTTGTGCACCGGCCAAAAGGTATCCTCAGGAAAAGAAGAAGTACCGAGGCCATCTTGATTGGTAACCATCACAAATTCAAAGTCGAGCTTACTGCGGATAAATCCCAAATTACGAAATACCTTAGGATAAAACTCCAATTTATGGAAAGAATCCAATTGGTAATCAACCGGTGGCTCGATAACCAACGTACCGTCACGATCTATAAACAACGCTTTCTTCATATTTCAACATTCATAATTCTTCAATGCTTCCAACAACATATCATTCTCCGGACGTGTACCAATAGTCACACGCAAACAATCACGACATAAAGAAATATTGGTACGGTTACGCACTATGATACCTTTACCTACCAAATAATTATATATTTTCTTGGCATCTGTCACTTTAGCTAGAAAAAAATTAGCATCCGTAGGATAGATTTTCTCACAACAAGGCAGTTCTACAAATTCATTGACCAAACGCGTCCGTTCTTCCAATAACGACTTTACCCAACGTTCTACCTCATAATGCCGATGCAACATCATAACAGCCTCTTTCTGTGTCAGCAGATTCACATTATACGGATATTTAATCTTACTGAAAATAGAGATGATTTCTTTAGACGCAAAGGCCATGCCCAAACGAATGGCAGCACATCCCCATGCCTTAGAAAAAGTCTGGAAGACAATCAAATTAGGATATTTATCTAAATCGGCAAGGAAAGACGGCGCATCAGAAAAATCGGAATAGGCCTCGTCTATAATCACCAATCCCTGAAAAGTATCCAGCAATTTTTCCATTTCCCTACGATCCAGGTTATTACCGGTTGGATTATTGGGCGAGCAAAGAAAAACCAGTTTGGTGTGATCGTCTGTTGCCGCCAATAGTTTGTCGGCACTGAACTGATAGTTTTCATCCAACAACACCTTGCGATATTCTACATCGTTGACATCGGCACACACCTGATACATACCATAAGTAGGGTCAATAGCCGCTACATTATCCACCCCCGGAATACAGAACGCGCGATATACCAAGTCAATAGCCTCATCACTGCCGTTTCCCAGAAAGATCGTATCGGGGTCTACCTTTTTAATAGGAGCTATCATATTCTTCAGTTCCCGCTGCATAGGATCAGGATAACGGTTATTAGGTGTATTGTACGGATTCTCATTGGCATCCAGAAAAACAGATGCCTCCGCTCCATTATATTCGTCACGTGCCGATGAATAGGGTTTCAAAGCCCAAATATTCGGGCGCGTCAATTCTTTCAAATCTTTCATCTTTATACTGTTTTTAATCTTACGGTTACTGCATTCTTATGCGCACCCAGTTGTTCATTAGCCGCCATCACCTCAATAGCAGGACCGATATTCTGAATACCCTCACCATTAATCTCCTGAAAAGTGATTTTACGGATAAAACTATCCAGGCTCACCCCACTATACGCTTTGGCGTAACCATTGGTAGGTAAAGTATGATTGGTTCCGGATGCATAATCACCGGCACTCTCCGGAGTAAGTGAACCTAGAAATACAGATCCGGCATTGACAATACGCTCTGCCAGTTCCATATAATCCTTGGTCTCGATAATCAAATGCTCGGGAGCATATTCATTCGTCAGAGCAATTGCCTCATCCATATCCCTCACCAAAATCAATTTGCTGTTTGCCAACGACTTTTCGGCTATTTTCCATCTGGTAAGCAAAGCCAACTGGCGTTGTACCTCATACTCCACCTCCTTCATTAATTTCTCAGAAGTAGTTATCAGCATGGCCTGACTATCAACTCCATGTTCCGCCTGTGAAAGCAAATCGGCTGCCACAAATACAGGATTAGCCGTCTCGTCGGCCAGCACTTCGACTTCAGAAGGGCCGGCAGGCATATCTATCGCAACATCCCGCAAAGAAACCTGCTGCTTGGCAGCCGTTACATATTGGTTACCCGGACCGAAAATTTTATAAACCTTAGGCACACTTTCCGTTCCGTATGCCATAGCAGCGATGGCCTGCACCCCTCCTGCTTTGAATATTTTATTTACTCCGGCCAATTTTGCCGCATACAAGATAGCAGGATGAACCTTTCCTTCTTTATCAGGAGGAGTACAAAGTACGATTTCCTTGCAACCTGCAATCTGTGCCGGAGTAGCCAACATCAATACGGTAGAAAATAAAGGCGCCGTGCCTCCGGGAATATACAAGCCCACCTTTTCAATAGCAACAGCCTTCTGCCAACAAGTTACACCAGATACAGTCTGCACCTTTTTCCCTTCAAATCGCTGAGAATTATGAAAAGTATGAATATTTTTCTGTGCCAGCATAATAGCTGCCTTCAATTCAATAGGTACCTCCTTTTCCGCTTCAGCAATTTCCGTTTCAGTAACCCCCAGTAAGTCCAGTTTCACCTTATCAAAACGTTCTTCATATTCCCTCACCGCTTTATCTCCTTCCGTCTTCACTTTATCCAGCACTTCTTTAACCGTATCGCGCAGCGTGTCTGTATTTAATGCCGGACGACGGAGAATTTCCACCCAGTCTTTCTTTTCAGGATATATTATTTTCTTCATACATGTATTCTTTTATAAGTTTACAAATCTCGCCTGACGTATGGACCGGCTATAATATCATTTTCTCAATGGGCAATACCAAAATACCTTCCGCGCCCAATGCCTTCAGTTTTCCGATGATCTCCCAAAAACGTTTCTCGTCAAGCACTGTATGTACCGAACTCCATCCTTCTTGTGCCAATGGCATCACAGTAGGACTCTTCATACCCGGCAGCACTTCGATAATTTCTTCCAAACGCTCTGTCGGAGCATTCATCAAGACATATTTCTTGTCTTCGGCAGCTTTCACCGCTTCAATACGGAACAAGAGTTCATTCAAAATCTCTTTCTTCTCCTCAGACATATTCTTATTGCCTATCAGCAATGCCTCACTTTTCATAACCACTTCCACTTCCTTCAAGCTATTGCTTACCAAAGTCGATCCCGAACTTACAATATCAAAAATAGCATCTGCCAAACTGATTCCCGGAGCAATCTCTACCGAACCGGTAATGACATGAATATCAGAATGAATACCATTCCGTTCCATGAAATCTTTCAAAATGCCGGGATAAGAAGTCGCAATCTTGCGTCCTTCAAACCAAGACAAACCCGGATAGTCCACATCTTTAGGTATAGCCAATGACAAACGGCACTTGCTGAATCCCAAACGTTTAATCACCTCAGCGTCTTCTTTTCTCTCTACAAACTCATTCTCGCCTACAATCCCTAAATCAGCCACTCCACCAGCCACCGACTGAGGAATATCATCATCGCGAAGAAAAAGAACTTCGATAGGAAAATTAGATGACTGTACTAAAAGAATTCTTTTAGAAGCGGAGATTTTAATATCCGCCTCTTGTAATAATGCCATTGTCTCTTCAAACAAACGGCCTTTTGACTGTACTGCAATTCTAAGCATGATTCTATCTGTTTTTTAATTATTAACCGGCAATAAAAAGGGCTTACCGTTTTCGGCAAGCCCTATATCATCATACTACAATATCATCTTAGCCCACCGAGTTATTCGTTAGGAAAATGATGATGATGTGTAGCTGTTCTAACCATAGTCTTTTCTTTTTATTTGCGACAAAAATAAAGTTTATATTTGATATCAGCAAATAATTATCGCAAAAACTTTATTTTTTCTTTCAAATTAAAGGTATTATCTCATCTTGCTCCACCTCGCAGCTCAAAAAATGCATTTCTTCCTTCGCCTTCTCTTGCGGAAAAGTGAAATAAGTGCATAGAGCCTTGGTGCAAAGTTCCTCTTTATTATTATAAATAGCCGCTTCTACAAATACGATATTGCGCTTCCTCTCCTTTATGGAGGCTTTCAATACAATATACGAATCGTTAGTATTAACAGGCTTCATATAACGAGTTTCCATTTTGGACGTAACACCGGTAGTCTGTAGTTTACGCAAAACTACCCATGCACAAATCTCATCCAACAGCACCGCCTGAATACCTCCATGCAACGTATCAATCCACCCCTGAAACTGTGGCTGAGGTTTCCAGATACTGATTACCTCATTCCCGTCTTCATAAAATTCCATCTTCACTCCGGCGTCATTATTAGGAGCACAGCCAAAGCAATTATATCCTTTCATCCCCTTCCAGGGATTGATTATCTTTTTCATAAGCTATCTTTTATAATTCGTAATCCACACAAGCACGATCAGCCTTAACCTCTTTTAAGAGGCCGGCAGCAGCTACATGATCCGGATGAACGGCATAGGCATTGACATCTGCCAGCGTATCGAATTCACTATCCAAACAAATATCCCATTTTTCAGCAGAATTGGTATTCAGCCCCACAAATATATGACGGATAAAACCTATCTTGACCGGCAAAGCTTCAATAGCCGCTTTAAAATCATTCATCACTTTCAATTTTTCTTCTTGTGAAAGAGTTTCTTTCAATTTAAATAAAACAATGTGCTTAACCATACTTGATATTTTAATTAATTATCCTACTTTTGTAATTGACACAGGGCTTAAAGTATTTAGCCTGATGCAAAAGTAACAGTTTTGTTTTAAAATACATTCTATTATTATGATAATTATTGGCATAGCCGGCGGAACCGGTTCAGGAAAGACCACTGTAGTTAGAAAAATCATAGAGAGCCTGCCCCTAGGTTCCGTTGCAGTCATTCCACAAGATTCATATTATAATGATCAGTCATCCATTCCCTTGGAAATACGTAAACAAACCAATTTCGACCATCCCGACGCTTTTGACTGGCCGCTCTTTGAACAACAGATAGCCGAATTACGTAAAGGACATCCCATTGAACAACCTACCTATTCTTATATAATATGTACACGCCTGCCCGAAACCGTCCATGTAGAGCCTAAGGAAGTCATCATCGTAGAAGGTATCATGAGCCTCTATGATAAAGAGTTACGCGATCTGATGGATTTAAAAATTTTCGTGGATGCCGAACCCGATGAACGTTTGCTGCGTGTGATTACCCGCGACATGGTGGAACGCGGCCATCCCTTGGAAATGCTGATAGACAAATACCGGAACATTCTGAAACCGATGCATGACGAATTCATAGAGCCTACCAAACAATATGCCGACATTATTATCCCCAATGGAGGCAACAACCAAAAGGCCATTGAAATCCTTAAACTATATATTGAAAAGATTTTAGGAAGATGAAAAATGTCTGGCTATTAGTCCTTGCCTGTATATGCATGACAGCGTGCCGCAACCGGCAACAATCTGCCGAAGTGACAAATTATGATTTGCCGCAAATAAAAGACAGCGGAGAATTAGTAGCCCTGACCTTGAACAGTTCTACCTCTTATTTCGACTATCGGGGCGAGCCTATGGGATTCCAGTATGAGCTGGCCGATCAGTTTACCCGCTCATTGGGCGTAAAGCTGAAAATAAAAGTAGCACAGAATGCCCGTGATCTGGTCCATAAACTATTACAAGGAGAAGGAGACCTGATAGCCTATAATCTACCTGTCACCAAAGAGTTTAAAGATAGTGTAGAATTTTGCGGGGAAGATATTATCACCCATCAGGTATTGGTACAACGCAATACTCAAAAAAAGAAGAAAGCACTGAATAATGTGACAGAATTAATAGGGAAAGAGGTCTATGTAAAACCAGGAAAGTATCTGGAACGTCTCATCAATCTGGATAAAGAACTGGGTGGCGGTATATTGATACACGAAGTCAATAATGACAGCATCACCACCGAGGATTTAATCATGCAGGTTTCCAATGGTGAGATAGATTATGCCATCTGTGATAACGACCTTGCCAAATTAAACAAGACTTATTACCCCAATCTGAATATTGACCTGGCTGTCAGTTTTGACCAACGTGCCTCATGGGCCGTACGTAAGACCTCACCGCTACTAGGTGAAGCTGCTACTAAATGGCATCAGGAAAATATAACTTCTCCTGCCTATCAGGCCAGTAGCAAGCGTTATTTTGAAATAAGCAAACGGACACCTCACGGTTCCATCTTGTCCGTCAAAGACGGAAAGATTTCACACTTCGACACTCTATTCAAGAAATATGCCAAAGAAATAGATTGGGACTGGCGTATTTTAGCTTCCCTAGCCTATACAGAATCTAATTTTGATACGACAGCCGTATCATGGGCAGGCGCGAAAGGATTAATGCAGCTCATGCCCCGGACGGCGCGTGCTATGGGAGTTCCTCCCGGTAAAGAACAGAATCCGGAAGAGAGTATAAAGGCCGCTGTGAAATATATCGCTGCCACTTCCCGTTCTTTCAACGCAATAAAAAATGAAAACGAACGGATGAAATTTGTCTTGGCGGCTTATAACGCCGGAATAGGACACGTACTGGATGCCATGGCACTGGCTGAAAAATATGGCAAGAATAAATATGTATGGGATAATAGCGTAGATGACTATATCCTGCTTAAAAGTAATGAAGAATATTTCAATGATCCGGTTTGTAAGAATGGATACTTCCGAGGGGTAGAGACTTACAATTTCGTTAAGGAAGTAATGAGCAGAGGGGAAGTGTATAAAAAGAAAATCAAAGACTGACAGCCACTCCTTTTATTATTTCAGGTGGACTTTAAAAACCACTCCGCCGGAAAAGTAACGGCAGCGGTTGAACTCTATCACCGCATTGATATAATCTTTCCAAAAGCTGTATTCAGCACCTATATTAATTGTACGGGCGTCATATTCAGCCATAAGGTTCAGTTCCAACCGGTTCCGTAGGGTTGAAACTTCAGTTCCATCAGGCTGGAACTAAGGTTTCACCAGATTGTAACTATGGCTTTGTCGGGATGCAACCATAGTTCTGGCGATCCGCAATCAGATTCCCATCAGGATGTAGTCAGTATCTTGTTCGTTGGTGGACGATATTCTGCCGGTCCGGTTTCCGGGTGCTGTGTGCCTGTATTCCCGCCTTTTCCCAGCGTTTGATCATCCTCCGCCTCCTGTTTCTTCCCCCTCCTACGGACTTTTTGGGGTAGAAAAGAGGTAAAAGTGGTGGCAGCAGCCCTTTTTACCATATAAAAAAAGTGCTGCCACCACCCTATGAAACGTCCTGCTCATGGTGCTTTCAGTGGAAAGAGTGATAGCAGTGGCAGCAGTTTTGCAAAACTCTGTGGTGGAGGTTTTCGCGTAAGATCCGGAATTTCATCTCAAAAGATAAGGACGTTTTTTAAAAAGATCAAGAACTTTCAAAAAAAGATAACGGCCTTTTTAAAAAAGAACAAGAGCTTTTTTAAAAACGTCTTGATCTTTTTACCGCTGCCGGAAATACCGGGAACTTTGCGATCACACTCCATAGAAGTACAAACCCTTTACACACACTTTTTACGATAAAAAGCCAGAAAACGCCCTACTTTATATCAAGCCGGAATATCCTACAAAAAAATAATATATAGCTGACAACAAGCATGTTATACAGAAATATGCTTCAAAACGTAGTGAGGGCATGAGAGATTAGTGAGGGCATAAGGGAGAGCAACTATTTTTACCACAACTACACAAATTATTCATGATCAACATGTTACATATACAGTGAGAGCATGAGGGCATAAACGCTCCCAACTTTTTTGTGGATTTGGACTGATAACGATGAATAAAATAATGTATCAAGCTATTTTATAACGTTACTTACTTATTCCAAACTACAGGATATTTTCAGGCTTGTCCGGATATTACCTCACCTCTTTCCGCCCTTCATAATACTTTTGCCGAAACGGCGCGGACGGCTGAAAAAATAAATACTTCCTCTACTCACCGACTGGTAGATAAGGTCGGTCTTATCCACATAAACATATCCGTTTTCACGGATTTGACTAAAAGTCTGTATGCCGATAGGGTATTTCATAATTTAATTATTTAGCACATAATATTGTGAAGATAAACCAAACAAACCGATTTCATTCAATCCTGATTAAACATTTTTCATCGCGGACGACTTAGCATAATAAAAAGAGTTTCCATTTTGAACTGAGATTTCGAAAGAACCAACAGCACAAAAAGAAACACCCGAAAGACATTTACTATAAACCCTCCCTCCCTTTTCACTTCCTTGCGGAAGCATCAGCGTGGTAAAGTGGTAGAAAATCATCAGAAACGGATACGGAAACGGGTCAGTTTATCCGGATAGGTACGAAGAGAGAAAGTACACCCATGTTTTATCAAAACTTCACGAATAAAAATAAGACCGATACCCTGTCCGTTAGGCTTGGTGGAGAAGAAAGGACTGAACAGTTTGGTTTCCACCTCTTTACTGATACCGGCACCGGTATCAGCAATTTCCAACATCGTAGGTGATACGGAAGTACGGATAAAGATATCTCCTGTTTCCCCGATACTTTCAGCCGCATTCTTGATAATGTTGACTAGTACTTGCTCAAACAGAGAAGTATCCATCATCACTTCAGGATTCTCTTTACATAAATCAAGATGCAGCGTAATCTTACGGTTACGGCAAACCGTTTCCATAAATGTCTTGCAAGTGGCTACGCGGTCATTCAAGTCCACTGATTGTAATTGAGGCTCGGGAATCTTCACCACATTGGCAAAATTTGTGATAAAACGGCTCATGCTGTAGCAACGCTCTATGCAGACTTTCATCACTTCGCGCAAGTCTTCCGTATCCTCCATACATTCCAAAGCGCCATCCACCGTATCAAGAGTAGAGGTAATGCCCGCAGTCGTATTATTCACCTCATGTGCTATCATACGGATCACTTTTTCGTATGCCTTTTTCTCTGCTTTCACCACCTCGGAAGTCAGACTTTCCACCAGAATAAACGGATGAGAGAAGCCTCTGTCAACAAAAGAAAGCCGGGAACAGCGGTAAATCATGGAGTCGCTCAGACGAATTGTTTCAGTAGTATCTTTGGGAATACGTTCTATTTCTTCGGCCAAAGGGGAAGCCAACTCGCACAGCAATCGGCCTCTGACTTCCTCTGCCGAAGAATAATCCAAAAAACGAAGAGCTGCAGCATTTAGCATGGAAATATGTCCGTCCAAAGTCAGTATGACAACTCCCATGGGAGAAGCGCTGACCAGCAGGTCAAGAAAATGATTCTGCTCACGCAACCGAAGGCGCTCGTCTTTCAACTGCTCCATCATGCGGTTGAAAACCAACACAATGCGGTCGGCTTCCTTTTGTCCGACAGGAGTCAGCCTACTGCTGAAATCCTGCTCACGAAGAAGCTCCATACCGTTGCCGATGATATCAAGCGGTTTCACGACTTTGCGATAGAAATAAACCAGAAACACAAGACTGAATGTAATAACTCCCTCTCCTATATAAAACAACGCACCGCGTTCCTTCAATGTAAGAACGAGCAGGATAGTCCATACTGCTGTCAACAGTAATGCTAAAAAGAAGAACAAGAATTTCAGTTTCATATTTTATCCGGTTCCGTTTTTGCTAATCATTCACTTGTATATTGTATTTCTCCAAACGGCGATAAAGAGCAGCCCGGCTGATTCCTAAGGCTACGGCAACCTGTGACATATTATTGTTATACTTCTCAAGCGTTTGTAGAATAGTCTGCTTTTCTATCTCCTCCAAGGTCATGCCTTGCAGATTCGTTGTCACCTTCTGTTCTATAGGATGCTGGTATTGTGATTTAAAATCATCCGCAGTCAATATTTCCTTTCCACTGACCAGCAAGGTACGTTCCACCAAATTCTTTAATTCACGGATATTACCCGGATAAGGCAAACGGCTTAAATAATCCATCGCTTCAGAAGTAAATTCCACTTTGGGAAGACCGTTCGATTCACATTGTTTGTCGGCAAAATGACGGACCAATAACGGAATATCCTCACGGCGTTCGCGTAATGCCGGAAGATGCACCGTAATTAAATTAATACGATAGAACAAATCCTCGCGGAAGGTGTGTTCCTGCACCATCTGTCGTAAATCGGCATTCGTCGCACTGACCACACGGATATCGACTTTACGGGGACGGCTGTCGCCCAAGACTTCAAAAGTCTGTTCTTGTAACACGCGAAGCAGTTTCACCTGACAGCTTAAATCCAAATCGCCAATCTCATCCAAAAAAATCGTACCTTTATCAGCCAGTTCAAAACGTCCTACCCTGTCGGCTGTGGCATCCGTAAACGCACCTTTCTTATGACCGAACATTTCACTCTCGAACAAAGTATGAGAAATTCCTCCCAAGTTCACTTTCACAAAAGGTTTCTTGCTACGGGGACTGTTCAAATGTACCGCTTCGGCTATCAACTCCTTGCCTGTACCACTTTCACCGGTAATCAAGACCGATGCGTTGGTACGCGCTATCCGCTTGATCGTGGCCAGCACATCCATCAGTGCTTTACTCTTTCCAATGATATGGCTACGGTCAAAGCCGTCATTATCTTCCACCGGAACCTCTGCTTTCTTATCTTGTGAAGTCAGTTCCAAAGCCGTTTCTATCCGTTGCATCAACGCCACGTTGTTCCAAGGCTTGGTAATAAAGTCAAATGCACCTGCCTGCATCCCTTGCACGGCAAGCTGGATACTTCCCCATGCTGTCATCAATATAACGGGAACATCGGGCCGGAACACTTTGACCTGTTTCAAAAGAGTCAATCCTTCTTCACCACTGGTGGACAGGGTGAAGTTCATATCCATCAAGATTAACTGGGGCGCAACCGAACGGACTATTTCAATAGCCTCTTTGGGACCCGGTACGGCCTGCACATCATATTTCGCCCTTTTCAGCATAAAGCTCAGAGAAGAACGAATGGCACTGTCATCGTCTATAATTAATATCATAATGCTGCAAATGTAGAAATTATTATTTTAATAAGTACAAAGACAACCCCATTTTATATTCAAACAGAATTGAATAGTGAAAATCCTATTGTTTGATAATCTTCTCGAAATCGGCATCAATATTAGTATTGGTATTGAAATCCCACAATGTCAAGCTGCGCAACTGGTAATAATAGTACCAATAATAGAACAACTCATTGATATGCTTCTGACGAGCCTCATCTTTCTTTGACTGGGAATCATTCAAATCCAATGTCGAGATTTTACCGACCATGAAGGTTTCCACATTGGTGCTGTAACGTTTCTGGGCAATCTTGTCCGCATCGTCTGCTATCTGCAACTGGGCCTGCTGGTTATTGAACTGTTCTACAAGGATAAACAGATTCTGATTGAAATTCATGGTCTCCTGACGTAGCTTGCTTTCAGTCACATCGCGGTTACTTTGAGCAATCTTTACCTGACCACGACGTTTTCCCCAGTCAAGAATAGGAATTTTAAAACCAACTTCTACAATCTGGTTATCTTTCAAACGGCGGTATGCACTATTAAATTCATTGTCTGTTCCTGTAAAACCTACCTGTGCATAGAGCTTGATTTCACGTAAATTACCTTTCGCCTTAGCCACTTCAAAATCTGCTTCCAACTGGCGGCGACGAATATTGTGCGCAAATGAATTATTGGCAAGTGCTTTGTCCAAAACATCCGGATAGTTCAGCAATACAGTCGGAATCGTCTCGGGAACAACCGGTTCCAATTCCTCATCTTCTCCTAATGCTAGAAATGAACGGAGTTTGAACATATTACTTTTCAAGTTGCTTTCATTTTCAGTCAACGTAGAACGGGCATTCAATACATTCAGTTCCAATTGCAACAAATCATTTTCACTGATCTGCCCCATACTACGCTTTGCCTTAGCCACTTCATACAGTTTATCTGCATTCTTCAGATTCTGTCGGGCGATGCCTACATTTTCCTTAGCCAACAACAAATTGAAAAAATAGTTGATAGTAGTCATGGTTACCTCTTCGGTTGCAGTAAGAAATGCGGCTTTAGCTTCAGCGTATCTCACCGGTTCGATGCGGCGGTTCCATTTAATTGTATTCACTCCGAAAATAGGTTGTTCCAAAGTCAATGCCACAGGAACAGACATATATCGTTTTGATTTATCTCCATCCAGTTGTTTCAAGAAATCAAGAGAGGTATTCAATGAGAGTTTACCACCGGTCAACCAAATATTCTGATCGATAGAAACTTCACCATTCATTTCCATATAATTATTACGTACAAATGTATAAGCACCGTTATCCTGCTGATAAGAATTATACTTCTTATTATAGCTGGGAATAGTGGCTTCAAAATTCATTTCCGGAAGCAAATCCGCACGGAAAGTACGATATTCCCAATAAGCGGTTTTCAGCTCGTTTAAAGCTACGGCCGCATCTACACTTTGCACACGGGCAATAGTAATGGCTTCCTCCAAAGTGATGGCACGTCGCTTTTCTTGTGGCTGCGCTCCGGCAACCAACGATATGCCAAAGGCTAAAAATAGAGATATTACTTGTTTTTTCATTGCGTTATTATTCTTTTTATCAAAGGTAAGGCAAATGGTATGCCAAAAAACTATTTCACTGTTTTATAACACCTTACGACAAAAATGGAGTGTCCGAAATCGGACACTCCATTCATATACGAACACTGCTGATCATGTGACAATGAAATAACATTATTCATTATGCAACGCGTCTGCCGGCTCAATCCCCATCGCTTTCCGGGCGGGGAAATAAATGCCGAGCAAAATTATTATCCCCAACAACAGCATGGCCGACACAAAACAAAGCAAAAAACGTCCCCAAGCAGGTTCCATTAATGTATGCACAGTAAGATCCGCCATCTGCATATTCGCACAAACAAAAACAGCGGGAATGGCAGCCGAAACCAAGAGAAGGATGCCCTCAAGTACATAATAACCAAATACATTCATCCTACTGCAACCTAGTGCCATACGCAAAGCTATCTCACTTCGGTTTTTACGAGTCCGAAACCAGAAAGTACCCAGCATCCCTAAAAATATATTGAAAACAAAGAAAAGGATAACGGCATAGGTAGTATTCAGATAATTCACCGTTCCTTGCTCTATATCGAAAGCTTCCTTCATATCGCCATACGAATTTATATCGTATAAGTAATAAGGGCCGATAGATAATTTCCCTTGCATATCCTGCATAAAATGTTCGGTAAATCCCGGTATGGAATTGGAAGCCACACGCACCGCAATGTGATGCCAATGAGTCAGCGGCGGACTGGGAAGATAAATAAAAGGTTCGTAACGCTCGTACTCATCGGTCTTATGAGCAGGAAGTACCGCCATTACCTTATAATTAGTTTCCGGTTGCACACTATTCAGAAAATAAGGATTGAAACAAGTCTCCCCTACTCCATTGCGTCCGCTAAACAAGGAATCACTTAACGTTTCACTCATCAACACCGGCATGGGGTATTCATTCTTGTCCCAACGCTCCGCCTCAAATGAGCCTGATAATGGCTGCAAACGAAATACCTTGAAATAAGTAGGGCTGACATAACGGATGAAACAGCCTACCACATGGGTCGAATCCGAATGCGGAGCATATCCCTCATACATATTATTTCCCGTATAAGGTATTGTCCCATAATAAAAACAAGCTTCCTCCACCCCTTGATATTGTTGGATTAAATGATAGATTTGTTCCAAATATTCAGCAGAATGACTCATTAATACAGAATCATTTTGCAAAGCCGGCTTAATATTCAATTGAATATCAAAAACATTCTCCGTGTCATATCCTTTAGTCTGACGGGCAGCAGCCTCATAATTATAAACCAGATCGATGCTGTACCATAGCAAGATAAGAACAACAATCAATTCAACCCACACCCATACATTGGCGTGCCTCTGGTTCCACATTTGTCTGAATAAACTCTTTATCATTTTTCTTTCCTCCTATTCTCCTTTGATGGTAGTCGCAATATTACGATGTGTGACCATCCATACCGGAATCAATACCGACAATAAATTAAAAACAACACATACGCCGAAAACCAACACAAATAAAGCAGGATGCAACAACAAACCTCCATCCAGACTGATATCTGATAATTCTACCTCGCCGCTACCAAACAACCATACACGTCCCAGCCAAACCAACACACACGAAAACAGATATCCTAAAATTCCACCCAAAAAGACCGTAAACAGATTCTCTAAAAACAACCTCACCATAATGGAAATACGTGATGCACCATACGCCTTGCGAACTGCAATCTCTGTCACACGCTCCTGCATTCGGGCATTGGTCATACCTGAGATATTAATAGCAGGAACAATCAGCAAGACCATCAATAACATACTGTAAACCAACGGTGCACTAATATCTTTTCCACGAAAAAAGGTATATTCCGTATGAGTATAGAGTTCGTTCATCTCGAAAGCATATTCTGCCGTTGAACTATTCAAACGATCCTGCCGATGCTGTACTTCAGTCCGTACCTCTGCAGGACGAGTGTCCGGCAGCAGTTTGAGCAATCCCAGACGGATTCCTCCCAAGCCCCCTGTCCAAGTAGCATAATAGTCTTCATTTTCCAATGAGAAAGGAACAAAAGCATCAGCGTATGCTGTCTGGAAAATAGCATTGACATCTTTCACCACGCCTACCACTTTAGTCGGAAAAAAATTACTTTGATATTCTTTTCCTACCACATCCGTCGTGCCGAAAAGCTGCAAGGCCATACGCTCGGTTACCACACTGACACACCGACGGGCATCATACTCCTCTTGTGTGAAAGGACGTCCCGCTATAAATTCATAATCAAAGAACTTAAACCAGTTATCAGCCACAGGCCGCACAAAATAGTTGAATATCTCATTCGAAGCGGACAAGTTACAAGGGGTCTTGGAAACGCCACGATACCAAGTAACCTCTTTTACACCAGGGAGCTCTGAAAACAATGCTTCAAAAGCCTTGCGTCCCATACCGCTGTTCTGGTTGGTATGATCCTGCTTACGATAGGTCATTCCCGAACCTGTATACATCATATCGCTCCGATCACTTTCCGGAGCCATATCCATTGTACGGAAGTCATAAATCATCACTACCACCATAACAAAAGCGATAGTGACAGCTGTTCCTATAATACTGATTGTAGCATAAAAAGGATTCTGCCGTATCAGATTAAATGCTTGTAATAATAGCTGTTTCATTCGTTTTATCTCTTCATTTTATTTATTCTTCATGTAATGCCTCAGCCGGTTCGATACTCATGGCACGACGGGCAGGGTATCCTATTCCAATGACAATCATTCCAGCAATCAGAATGAAAGTGCCCAGAATTGTAATCGCAAAACGACCTTCCGTAAAAGGCATACGTGTAACTTCCACCAGTTCGGCATATCCCAAATTCCACGCTACGACCAATGCAGGAATAGCAGATACCAACAATAAAAAGACTCCTTCCCCCATCAGACGACCGCAGATTCCCCAACGGGTAGAACCTAAAGCTATACGCAACGCAATTTCGACACGCCGATGCTGTGTCCGGAACCAGAAAGTTCCGATAATGCCTAGAAAGATATTCAGCAATAAGAAAAATATGATACAAAATTGCGTATTCAACTCATTCACCGAATCCGTTTCATAAGCAGTGCGTACATCACTCAAAGGAGTTATATCCAAAAGATATAGATTGCCCACCTGATATTGACGGTCGGCATCCACTATCAAACGGTCTATGAATCCATCATTCTGTCCCTCACGAACACGTAGGCAAACTTCTATATAAACCGTTTCGCCCAAGGATTCCATTACCTCATCTGTCAGGTACACAGCAGCATAACGGGAGCCGTAATCATCCGGAGCTGTAAAATGATCATAACGGACCGGCTCGGTAAGAGCAGCTATAGAAAGGTGCTCCGCCTCCGGCTCATTCCGCCAAACAGGCACCCTACGCCCTAAAAGTTCCTTACCATGCCAAGGTGCATCCTGATAAACATCGGCAATATTCACAGATAAGACCATGCCGGACGGTGTCAGTGCCTCAGCAAGGCTTTCACTATCCGAACCGTCTATATTGCGATAACGGAATACATTAAAATACTCCGGAGTTATCCATCGTTTCAAACTACGTACCGGGACTGTATCCAGATAAAATGAAAAACTGTTTGCACCGTCATTATAAGGTATACAGTTTTGCGAGAGGCTGACTGCTTCCACATCCGGACGATGCGCAAGCCTGTTTACAATTTCATGCAAATCGGCAACATCTTCTTTCATAGTACGGCCAGGCTGATAAGCAGCCGCTTTCGAAGTCATCCGCTCAAAACGAAGAACATACGTATTTTCTATATCAAAGCCCATCGGCAAATTATAGATGCTCAATGTGACATATACCACATCCACAATATACCATAATATGACAAACACCACAAAAAGTTCCATCCACAGAAACGCATTGCTGCGGCGCTCGTTCCATATCTGTTTCAATAAATTCCTGTTCATGATCTAACGTTGGTTTAAAGCGTCCGTAATATTCATGCGCGATGCCCTCCAGGCAGGAATGCACGCTGACAGCAAATTCAAGAGCAGGCAGAAAATGAATGCGGCCAAGAATATCCAGGGACTGAACAACATATCTGCCGAAAGACTGGTTTCTCCTATTTGGGCACGGTTCTCGCTATTGGAAAATAAGAAATCATTCAATAAAAAAGTACATGCATAACTGAAAAGCATTCCTACTGCTCCGGCTATGAGCGTCAATAATAAGTTTTCATAAAACACTTGCCTCAACAAGACATTGGCAGTAGCACCAAATGCCTTCCTCACTCCTATTTCCGACATGCGCTTCCGCATACGGGACAAAGTCATGCTACTCAAATTTATAGCCGGTACCAGCAATAAAATAACAATCACCAACAGGTAGTGCAAATAAGCTTCCTTCGCCTGTAACTCTCTTCCCCAGTGACGAAAGATAAAAGAGAAACGATCATCGGGTTGTCCACGATAAAAGATTTCAGAATCCTGCAATCCGTCATTAAATTTCTGACGCAGACGTTCCACCTCTTCTCTGATAGCAGGAAAATCTTTCTCCGAATGTGCCAGAATGACCACACGAAAAGTTCCCATCGCATTGTCATACCAACACTTCCTGGCTATTTCAGTTGAATTGAAAGGTATCCAAATCTGCGCATACGAAGAAACAGCCAGTTTGGATACATCTTTCACAACACCCACTACCGTATAATCGGCCAAGTTAAGTTGGACTGTACGCCCCACTGCTTCTACCGTACCAAATAAATTCCGGGCCACAGAAGCGCTAATTACAACCTTAGGAAGTCCGCTTTCACTATCGGCAGCCGTAAACGGCTTTCCGGCAATAAAATCAAAAGAGAACACTTTCCAAAAAGTATCGTCAGTTTCAAGATTATCCACTGTCATCGTTTTTCCCGCAGGTACAGAAATACGCATCCTGCCTCCTGTAGACACTATAGTTACCGTTTCAGGAACAGTAAGCGCCTTAAAACACTCTTTAGCCACCGTAAGTGACATACAGCCGTTTGATGAATTATCACTAGTATCTCCTTTCTGATGAATAGACATCGCTTTCATATAAAGAGAACGTGAACGGTTCACCTCAGGCACACAATCCGTAATGCGCACTTCCAACACCAAAACGATGACCATGATCATACAAATAGCCAATGCCGTTCCTATAATAGAGACCAAGCTGATGAGCCTATTCTCACGGAGTTGGAAAAAAGCCTGTTTGAAATATAGTTTTATCATGTTTGTGCTATGCTCTAAAATCTTTTAACAAAAAAAGAAATTACTCATTATGCAATGCTTCCGCCGGCTGAACTTTCATAGCCTTACGTGCAGGAATCCAAATGCCTACTACAATCATCAATGCAATCAAAATAAAGGAGATAAGAACTGTTATTATGAAGCGTCCACCTTCAATAGTAGTACCATTCATCCAAGCATTCAATTCACTATTTGCCAGATTCCAATTGATAAAAACAGCCGGAATAGTGGCTATAACCAATAGCAGTAATCCTTCCACCAACTGGCGTACAAAGACACTGTGGTCTGTTCCTCCCAAAGATTTCATCAAAGCAATCTCACCACGTCGTTGCTGAGTACGAAACCAGAACGTGCCCAGCAATCCTAAAAAAATATTCAACAATAAAAAAACCATACCCAAAATATAGCTGCGCATGGAATTGGTTTGTGACTGTTGATAGTTACGACGGATATCATCAAACGAACGCACTTCGGCTATAAACACATTCCCCACCCGATATAGCTTCTCACTATCAGCTTTCAAACGGGTTATAAAATCTTTATCCTGATCTTCTTTTACCCGTACACACAATTCAAGTCCCACATCATACCAATTCTCCGGCAAAAGTTTCACCATACTGTAGCTGTTCCATGCCTGCTCATAATCTGAATACCGGACTACCTCCAACGATGCTCCCAGCGTATAGGTTTCCGTCGTATCTCCAAACAAATAAAACTGTTTTCCTACCAATGGAGTCAAATCTCTTCCGTAACGTTTCTTGTATAAATTATCGGAAGCCAAAAAATTCTTGGGATGGCTAAGCAACTCCGCCAATTGTTCAGGAGTTTCCCCACGAGTACCATGATACTGGAAAACCCGGACAAAATCAGGACTTACTAAACGTCGAATAGTCCATCCCGGCGACTGAAGTGTGTCATATCTAACCTCCGTACCGCTGTTACTCCCATTATAAGGATAAGAATTCTGACCAAAACCAACCGCCTCTATATCCGGACGATATTTAAGACGCTCGGCAAGTCCTTTCACATCTTCCCGCTGCTGCTCTTTTGTCTGATTAGGAATAAAATCAGGACTTTTATCAGTAAGGCGTCCCATTTGTATCAAATAACAATGGGAGATATCAAAACCACGTGGCTCATAGTAAACAGCTGCCTTAACATACATATAATCGACAATATACCACATAACAACGCTCACCAACAACAATTCGGTAACAAGCCAAAGATTGGAACGCCACTCATTCTTTATTTGTGTCAATAGTTTCTTATTCATTCTAACTCTTCTTTTAAATTCTTAATTTTTCATCTATTAATGTATCTTTCCTCCCAAAGCATTGACTATGTTAGTACGCGATGCCCGCCATGCGGGAATACCGCTACTAAGCAAATTCAATACAAAACAGAACAACAATGCATAGAGGAAAGTAGATGGTTGCAATAAAATTCTGGAATCAACAGTAGGCGCATTCAGAGTAACACTATAAGGTTGTGCAAACAATATATCAGTGCCCCAATAAGCGAATAATATACTAATGAGCAATCCGATAGCCCCTGCCAACAAAGTGATTACGAGATTTTCCATCACAATCTGCCCCACCATCTCTATGCGGGTACTTCCAAATGCACGACGCACACCTATCTCGGCTACACGCTGACGCAAACGGCTTTGCGTCATGCTGCTCAAATTTATGGCAGGAACCAATAATAGAATAATAAAGATAATGACACGCTCACGACGAGCCGCTTTTAAATCCGGTTCCAAATTGGCAGCAAAAGAAATCGATTGGGTTTCCTGGTCATAAGGACGGTTGCGATCTATCAATGTATACCCTTGATCAGCAAGTATTGAATTATACTCATTCATACGGCGCTTAGCCTCAGCACGAATCTCATCAAAATCCTCACGGTCATGCGCCAACAGAGTTACACTCATCATTCCCATGTGGTTATCACTCCATGTGTCATTAGACAGGTTGGTCGAAGTGAAAGGAATCCATACTTGCCCGTAAGCCATATCGGCAAGAGTTGAAACATCTTTCACTACTCCTACTACACGATAAGGAGCATGACTCAGCAGAAATTCTTTACCTACAGACTGAATAGAACCAAACAAGGCACGTGATATGCTCTCTGTTATAACAGCTACAGGGCGCCCAGCTGTAAAAGTAGCTTCATCATACGGCTTTCCATCTGTAAACTGAAAATCGAACACATGAAAAAATGTATCATCTGTCTCACGCACATCAGCTCCTATCGCAGGCGCACCAGGTAGGGAAACAGGAGTGGACACCGTCATGCAACAATAAACAGTAACAGCCTCAGGAGTCTTCAACGATTTGTATACTTCACGTGCAGTCTGTACACTCATCGGACCATTACTTGTCCCATTTCCCCAATCTTTATGACTGATACTCATATAATGTACATGTAAAAAACGGTTACGATTGGACTCGGGAGAAAAAGGAGCGACCTTTACTTGTTGCATCATCACTACCAACATAATAAGGAAAATACTCAGCGCAGTCCCCACAATACCGATAATACTGATAAGCGGATGTTGGCGTAGTTGTGCCAAAGCTTGCTTGTAATACTGTTTTATCATTTTCGAATTCTATTTTATTATTTTCTTATACACTTTATATCTATACTAGCCAAAGTCATGCCAAAGACACAAAAAACTGAATATAAACATATTATCTTTATTATACACTGTCCGAAAATGAACACCAACTTCATTTTCGCACACGATTTCATTTCCTGATATATAAATTAAAGCAGAGATACAATGTTCTATATTTCCAAATAGATCCCAAATGTATCTCCGTTTTTCATTAATTCCATCTTTTAATAAAATGAATATCTGATTTACTCACCATGCAATGCCTCAGCTGGCTGGATACTCATGGCCTGCCGTGCCGGAAACCAAATGCTGATAGCGGCAATAGCCCAAAGTAACAGAAAAGTAACGAGCCCTCCTATCAGGAAACGTGTGAAACTCCATTCTACAGGCCATGTCTCTACTAAATCAGAAATACCTAAATTATAAGCTACAACCAAAGCAGGAATATAAGCGATGGTTATCAGTAGAAAGCCTTCTCCCATTAAAAGAGTCTGAAGACTGTGCGGCGTAGCCCCAGCAACCAGACGGACGGCCAGTTCTTCACGACGCTGCTGCGTACGGAACCAGAAAGTACCCAATATGGCCAAAAATGCATTAGCTAAAAAGAATCCAGCAATGGCCAAATAAGTATAAAGATCGCTACGATAATCAGCCAGATGTTCATTCCGGTAATAACTCATAGGACGTATATCCGCCAGATACAGATTACCCACACGCAGCTGTTTCTTCATCTCTTTCCGGAATGATTCCACAAAGCCAGGACGGTCGGCATCTGCCTTCACACGAATAAATATATCATGATAAGGAATACTGCCATAGCTTATCTTAAAATCTCCCTGTCCCAACTGTACAATGCGATAAACGGCTTTACTCCAATTGGAATATTCATTATATTTCTGATTCTCGCATACGGCGGCCACACGCACCGAATCTGGTTCATCCTTGCGCATGGAAACCCCACTATGAATAAACCGACCGGCTAGCTCCACTCCTTTTACAGTCATATTATTTATGTCCGGATTCAACAGCCGACAAGCTGTATTTTCCGTCACCACAAAATCATTGGTATGTGATGCCCGCCGGGACAACTCTTCAGGCGAACATTCATCAGCCCCTCTGACACGAAACACGGTAAAATAAGAAGGAGTGACTTCCCGATACATCGCACTGGTCTTCAATGTATCATAAGACATGGTTCCACTACCGTTTTTCCATATATAATGGAAATGCATCAAAGTATAACATGCACTTTCTACTGCCGGATGATGTTGCAGCCGATTATAAAATTCCAAATATTCAGCTGTCACTTCATCATCAGACCGACTTGCTGTGTCACACTCCACGCTTTCATTGGGTAAGACGGCCGCTTGTACATAATATACATGCTCCCAATCAAACCCTAATGATTTCTGTTGGTTCACTACCACAGCATACACATAATCCACAGCATACCACAGTGAAGTAGCAATGACGAACATTCCAGCCATCAGCAACAGATTGGCACGAAGATTATTCTTTATAATAATTAATAAATGAATCAGCATAGCCTTAGAGTTTTTGATTTAACGAATCGACAATCGGAGTATGGGCAACACGCCAGGCAGGAATGTATGCCGAAAGCAAATTAAGCACCAGACAAAAACAAAGCGCCACAAAAAATACAACAGGACTGACCATAGAAACATTCATGGTAGCTGTTGCTCCCCAAGCAGTCTGAAGCAACCAATCACTCATCAGCCACAGACACAGATAAGAAAGTCCAAGTCCCAGCATCCCACCGATTAATGTCAATACAAAGTTCTCGTTCAAAACCTGCCACACCAACTCTCCCTGTGTAGCGCCAAAAGATTTACGAATACCTAATTCTTCCAGCCGACGACGCATACGGGTATGTGTCAATCCGCTTAGATTAATGGCGGGAACCAATAAAATAACAATAATCATAATGCCATATTTCCAATATGCCGCATCCAGATTTTCATACGAGTTGGCAAATTTACGATTCAACTGAGTACGGAAGTTATCCGGTTGCCCCATCAGTTGCAATTCTCTCTCACCCAGTGTCGTATTAATCTGTGCCACTCCACGGGCCACCTCATTACGGATTTTCTCAAAATCATCTGAACAATGCGCCAAGATAGTAATGATATGATTTCCCTGAGTTTCTCCTGCTTCCACCTTATTGGCTATCGCATTCGAAGAATAAGGTGCATAAACCTCACTCCATGCAAACTCACAAAAACGATTTACATTCTCTACTACACCACAAACAGTATAATCAGTAAAATTAATCTGTACAGGTTTCCCAATAGCAGCGTCCACATCTCCATAAAGACGCCTCGCCACACTTTCAACAATAACAGCTTTCTTTATTCCCGACTGAAAGTCAGCCTGGGTAAAAGGTTTTCCCGACAAGTAATGAAATTGGTATATCTTCCAAAAATCAGCATCTGTCAGTAACAACGGTGTATTGACCTCTTCATCAGCTCCTGGAGTACTGACTAATACTTCACCGGCTTCATAAGTAACGCATACAGCTTCGGGAGTTTTCAACGGATAAAAGACTTCTTTAGCCATCCACAATGAAGGTCGGGAATGACCTGCGCTGTTAGGTTCTTTTTTGTCATATACCGTACGCTCCCATTTGACGTAAAGCGAGCGTGAACGATTTACTTCAGGAGCATAGTCCGCCGTTTTCGCTTGATAGACAATTAGAATAACCATTATCAAAGCAATGGCGAGGGCAGTTCCCAATATAGTAATTGCACTTAGTAACGGTTGGTTACGCAATTGATAAATTACTTGTCCTATTGTTTTTTTTATCATTATAGTACCTTTTCATTAATGGTCCGTAGAAAAAATGAAGTAGCCTCCAGTTATTGCACCTGACGGCCATCAAAGAAACGGATAGTTCTTGAAGTCTGTTTGGCTTGTTCTTCATTATGGGTTACCATCACAATGGTACGTCCATCTTCTTTATTCAATTTATGCAACAACTCCATTACTTCAGCACCCATTTTTGAGTCCAAATTTCCGGTAGGCTCATCGGCAAGGATAATTTCGGGATTGCCCACAATAGCACGGGCTATCGCCACACGCTGACACTGACCACCGGAAAGCTGTGTGGGCATGTGGCGCATACGATGACTTAAACCGACACGCTCCAACACTTCTTTTGCCAAACGGGTACGCTCCTTGGCAGCCATCTTTCTATAGAGCAAAGGCAATTCTACATTGTCAATCACATTCAGCGAATTAATCAGGTGGAATGACTGGAACACAAATCCCAAAGTCTTATTACGAAAAGCAGCCAGTTCTTTATCTTTCATACTTTCTACAGAAGTACCGTTTATTTCAATCTTTCCACTGCTGGGAGCATCCAATAACCCCATAATATTCAACAAGGTAGACTTACCGCAACCGGAAGGCCCCATAATACTAACAAATTCGCCTTTAATCACATCCAAATTTACATTTTCCAGTGCTAATGTTTCAATCTCATTGGTACGGTAGATTTTATTGATACCGGTTAATTTAATCATTGCCATAATTTTTCTTATTTAAATTGTTAATCTTATACACTTTTTATTTTTATGAATCAAAAGATATACCAAAGCAATAAACATTTAATTTTCAACAGATTATTATTTAATATATTGTCCGATAACGGACAGTATGATCGTTTTTGTCAGTCGTATTCATCCCACAACACATCTACCGGACTAATACAACTGATGCTGTATACCGGAATAAGAATGCCAACAAGCATTATGAATAATATAAAAAAGTAAACAATCAAAAAAACGACATAGCCTAAGAACAAATTAAATTATGTTCGGGAAATGAGTGAAAAGGAAGAAAAGACACTTCATTTCCCGTAACAATCAATGTATTAATTAAGAGAGAGTTTTATCTTGTTGTTTATGTCATAGCTGCTTCTTATTTCAACTTCAACTTATTCTTGTTTTTGTAACTGCTCATATCGCTGACAACCACCTTGTCACCCGGTTTCAATCCCGATATGACTTCCACATATTCAAAATTACTGTCACCCAATTGAACTTTACGCTTCACTACTTCATCCTTACTATCCTGAACAAATAATTCATATTCACCGCGACCGACATAATAAGAAGCATTCGCCAATCTTAAAACCCCTTCTTTCACGGCATTCATTACATATACATCCGTCTTCAAGCCGGAACGCAATCGCTTGTTATTATCTTCATTCAGTTGTACAATGAACGAAATCACCCCATTCTTACTCAACGGTGTCACACTACTTACCGTTCCTTCCAGTTTCTCATTGCCAATCTTGACTATGGCACGTCCACCTGCTGCCACACGGTCACCGTATGTATCAGCTATTTCACCTTCCACTTTAAAGTGGCTCAAATCAGAAATGATAGCTACTTGACTACCTTCCGCCACCTGCGCACCTACCTGATTATTAATATAGGTAAGAATCGCTTTACGCGGTGAACGAATTTGAGCGTCATCCAATGTACGTTTCATTTCAGCAAGACTCTTTGAGAAAATATTGAATTCCAATTCCTTCACTTTCAAATCAGCCTCTTTTACTTTCGATTCATTTGCGTATTGCTGACGGAGCTGTTCCAATTCCAGTTTTCCTGTATTGAAGTTCAATTCAGCCTGACGAACCTTGTCCGTTGTTCCAGAACCCAAGCTATCCAAATAACGTTCGTTGCGAAGTTCTACCTCCATACGGTTCAATTTCATGGCAGAAATTTTCACTTGCATTGATAAATCGCTCAGATACGTATTATTATTCACCTTCAACTGCTCTAACTGATAACGTTTCATCTGTTCTTCATCCAGCAATTTCTTGTATTCGGTTTCCGTACTCTGCAAATCAAGTTTCAAAATCGGCGTACCTACATCCACGCTGTCTCCTCCCTTACGGTAAACTTCCACGATACGAGTATTAATAGGTGAATTGATAATCTCTTCAAAAGCCGGGACAACCTTACCGGAAGCACTGACACTTACTTCAATAGTTCCATTGTCTACTTCTGAAAACACCAAATCTTTCTTATTGACGCTACTTCGCATAAACGAAATCAATACAGCTATACATACCACTGCCGCCACACCTATTGCACCATATTTAATGAACTTCTTTTTGCGTTCCTTATCACGCACTTCTTTAGGGATTTCTCTGTCCATAACTTATTGTAATTTTATTATTGTCATTTTTGTACTAAAGAATAAACAACATCCGTGCCAAGAAAGCAACTTATTGATAATCAATAACAAACAAAACGTACAGGGTGTCCGAAATCGGACACCCTGTACGTTTTTAAACATCAGTTACCGTACTATAATGACTAACGCAAACGCAATATATCACCTACTTTAGGAGAAGAATCTTCCGGTTTCATCTTATTCATCTTATATAAATTCTTCAGACGAATACCATACTTTTGGGAAATAGAATACATAGATTCTCCCTCACGGACAACATGAACTATGTGTTCCTTATCCGCACGACGATGCTTTTTATCCAAATAAATAATATCACCTGGTTTCAATACATATCCTTTATAAAGATCATTGTATTTCCTCAACTTACGTTGACTGATATCAAATTCTTTAGAAAGTTTTTTAAATGTATCCCCCGGGCGTACCACAATATAAAGTAAATCATTAGCTAAATAAGGCTGATGCGGGTTTGGGAATTCCTTCATCCACTTTATACCATCCTTGGTATCATACTTATGTAATTCATATAATTCAATGATATCAATTAAACGATACGCATAGCGAGGGTCAGTAGCATATCCCGCCTTCTTCAGCCCATGTGCCCATCCTTTATAATCGGTGATTTTTAATTTAAAAAGAGATGCATAACGTGAACGTCCTTTTAAAAATTTAGAATGATCTTCATATGACTCACGAGGGTGCTTATAGGCACGAAAACATTCATTACGGGCATCATCATCATGCCGTACAGTACGACCAGTCCAGTCACCACCACATTTTATACCAAAATGATTATTGGATTTACGAGCCAGCGTACTTTTTCCCGCCCCTGATTCCAATAATCCTTGAGCCAAAGTGATGCTGGCAGGAATACGATACCGTTTCATCTCATCGACAGCAAGATCTTTATACTTATGAATATATTCCTCATACTGCCGGTTACGGGTTTGCGCTTGCACTGTAAAATTACATAGACAACAAAGCAACCCGATTAATATAAATTTCAACGTATGTTTCATCATATAAAACTGTTTCAAAATCGCTACTATACTTTATCCGTTATATATAGTTGCAAACTTACCATTTTTATCCAGCTGTATGCAATCTTTTTAAATTAATTACGAATTTCATTCGAATTCCAAAAGTCCAAAGAAATCCGGACGATGAAAATCCGGCTTCTCTATTTTTATAGGACTCCATGATAAGAAATGAGGCTTTTGCAATTCATCTCCACATTTATAAAAATTAGCTCGTACAACCATTCCATCCAACTTGGTAATGGTATGCTTAAAAAATACCTTATACGGAATCTGCAAAGCAACCTCCCAAGTACATTCTCCTATCTTTTCTTCAAAAGTTTCTCTGCCCAAACTAGCCCAACGCTTCACCTGATCTGTTATTTCAAGAGGAGCCATTTCTCGATTACTACGCTCCGAACCTGCTGCTAAAAGAATCGTAGCGATACAGTTACATTCCAAATTGTAATAAACGCCATCTCTCGCAGGAATAGAGAAAAATTCCACACAGGAATCTGTCCAGACACTACCGTTATCTTCACCGTATTTGGCACGAACACTATCTTCTACTACTTTATAATGAACTAATATAGCATCATTTGTATAGGCTATACGAAAAGAGACTTGAGGTTGATAAGGATATTCTTTCCAGTTCACTATATTAATAGGATAATACATTATGTTCTCATGATCAAATAAGGTCGGTATTTGTTGTGCATCCTGAACTTTGCCACTTAATTTCTTTACTTTCATCATATTATTTTTATTAATTAAATAGCTACTGTTAGCTTCACAAAAATATATACTTCCAATGAGAAAACAAAATAGTGGCTACCATAAACAGCAGCCACTAAAAGAATAAAGCCATAAAGACAATGAAAGTACTATTTTTTCCCCATTTCACCCATATTTACTTCTTCACATCGCCCTGTGACATATGTCTTCTTCCATCATGCTGCTTTTTCATTCCTTGTCTTTTTTTCATCTCTTTACGAAATTTATCACCATTGTGTTTCTCCATATTATACATTTTCTGAATTTGTTTAGGAGAAAGAAATTTCCGAAACTCATTATAATATTCCTCACGAATATCCAGTATCTTTCTACTCTGCGCGAAACGTGCCTTAATAGCCTGCTCCACTTCAGCATCTGTAGGGACCGGTTTGGGGATCTGTTTATCGGCGGCCGTTCTATTTGCAACATTTCGACAAACTCCCATATGACGAGTAGCCTGCATTTCTTCCATGTATTGTTTATACACCGGAATAAATTTAGTAGCCGTTGCGTCATCCAATGCCAATCCTTTTATAATTTGATTGCACTGTATTTCCAGCATCTGTTCTTTATTAAACTGCCTTCTTTCAGATTTAGTTTCTTTCTTTTCTTGGGCAAAAAGTGTTACCTGACTTCCCATAACAATGGCTGCCAACACCATTAAAAAAAATTTTGTTCTCATCATTTTTTTGTTTTTAGTGATTAATCAATTTATAAATATATCATTTTCAGACAATTCCACCCATTCTGCTAATTCCTCATCAGACATAGATTCTATATAACGATCCAAAGTATCTGAATAAGAAGAGTCTAAATCCGTAGAAACAATAAGTGAATGAGAAGGCAACTCCTCTGCCACAGGTTGAGATATCGGAAAGAAAAGAACTCCCAACATGACAGCCGCAATAGCTAAAGTAGCCCCAATAATCAATTTTATTCTATTCTGCCTATTAAACCTCTCAGCCTGGGTACGCTCCAATACTTGTTTTTGCATTTTTCCGAAAAAGCCATCAGGGGTACGATAAGGCATCCGCTTCCCAATATTCTTAAAATCAAACTCCTTTTCCATCCTATCTTTAATTATTTATCATGTACTCTTTTATCTTCTCTTTTGCATAATGATAATTCACTTTCAACGTATCCACCTTCGTGTCCGTAATCCTGCTAATTTCTTCATATTCCAGTTCATCATAATAACGAAGATTGAAAACTACCCGCTGTTTTTCAGGAAGCATCAAAATAGCCTGCTGAAATTTCACCGCCATTTCGTTCTCATAATCCACATAATCTGACGCCATCAACTTATTCATTAACTCTTCCTGAACTTCTTCCGCCGAAACAGCTTGTTCTTTACGCATATTCAGAAAACGGAGACACTCATTGGTCGCTATCCGATAAATCCATGTTCCCAATGAACTTTCCTCCCTAAACTGAGGAAGATGGCGAAAGACGCGAATAAAGACTTCCTGCAAAATATCCTCTGCATCCTCATGTGATACAACCAATCTCCGGATATGCCAATATATGGGCTGTTGAAAAAAATCTATCAACAATTTAAATCCCCGTTCCGGGTCGGAAGCCCATACTTCCCTAATTTTATCTTCGTTTATCATCTATTCGTCAAAAGTTTATAGGTTAGAACCACCCGAAAACAAGAAGTTAAAAGTGAAAATAAAGTTTTTACATTAATTATAGATGAAGTTAAAATAATCAATCACATTTCCAACAAGAGAAAAATACAACCAATCTTCCAGAATATGAATTTAAAGATTTCAAACTCAATCTTCCTAACAATAAATTTCAGTTCTTAGAAGAATTACCATATAAACAGTAGGGAAATCCCTAAAAATAAATAGGGAAAAAGATAGAAGAATATACCTTTTCCCAACTTATCTTTGTTACAAACAAAAAAACAAAAAAATGAGAAGATTGAAACAAACATTATTAGCGTTAACCATTTGTACTTTAGTCATCAGTTGCGGTTTGACTACTAGTAGCACTATTATGAAAGTACAGAGAGGGATGTCCCAAGAAGAAGTCAGCCATTTACTTGGAAAACCCGATTTCCGTAGATTCGACAACGGCTCGGAACAATGGGAATACACCAAGACCAATATGTCCACAGCTGCAAACACGGTAATTATTATCGATTTTGTAGACGGAATGGTAACAAACATGGATTCTTTTGAGCCCAACATTACTCCGCCTCCAGTTGCAGTGTGTCCGCCAAATGAAATAATTACGGTAGTTCCACCCAGCCACCCTGATCATTTTGGCCCGCACAGACCAAAACACAAAGCTATGAATCCACATGATTTTGAAAACCTCTATAAAAAAGTAAAAAACAAAGCATTTAAGGACGACCAAATGGAATTATTATCTGTAGGAGTTGTAAACAACTACTTCACCTGTAAACAAACTGCCCGACTCATGTCCATATTTACATGGGACGATGAAAAAATGAAAGTATTAAGAATGGTTTCCAACCGCATTGTAGACCGTGAAAATGGAAAAGAAATCATCAAGACACTGGATTCTTTATTTAAACAAGATGATGCACGTAAAATATTGGGAATCACTGACCGATGGTAATTCAACCTAAACAACACACAAAAACATAAATATATGAGAAAATTTAAACAATTATTATTGCTTGTTATCAGTATAACACTTGTCGGCTGTCATACCACAGGAAGTATCAAGCAGAAAGCATGGAAGGTACAGCAGGGAATGACAACAGAAGAAATAGGCCAACTTCTTGGAAAACCCGATTTCCGACGTTTCGATGGTTCTTTGGAACAATGGGAATATCAGAGCGGAGGAATTGCAACGTCTTGCAAATTTCTAATTATCGAATTTAGAAACGGAAAGGTAACAGGCATGGATTCCTACAATGAAATAGCTAAAGAAACTTCAGTAGGAGACCTATATTCCAGCAAAATATCCCTCCATACCGTTGGTTCAATAGACGATAACGAATTTGAAAAGATATACAATGAAACAAAAAATTCCGTGTTCAAAGATTCAACTCTGGAAAAGGCCATTATAAATAAAAAATTAAGTTGCGCACAATGCCTTAAACTTATGTCACTTTATACTTTTGATAATGACAAGTTAAAAATGTTACAAGTATTGAAAGACCATATAGCTGACACAACAAATTACGATAATATTGTCAACTCACTAGATTTCATTTCAAGTAAAAACAAGGCCAAAGAGATATTAGGAATACCCTAATACAGTAAAAGCAAACGTACCTGTTGCAATAAACCTAAAAAATATTGCAACAGGCACATCTGCTTTACCTCAATCTTCTATTCTGACAGCTGTGCCGCTTGCGGTTACCATCAGCATACTACCACTGTCCCCCACAGTTTCATAATCCAAATCCACCCCAACTACAGCATTAGCTCCCAATAAAGCAGCCTGATCCTGCATTTCTCGTAACGCGGTATCTTTAGCCTGTCGAAGTACTTCTTCATAAGAACCGGAACGACCGCCTACAATGTCACGAATACTAGCAAAAAAATCACGAAACAGATTAGCGCCGATAATAGTTTCACCTGTTACAATGCCATAATATTTGGTTATACGTTTTCCTTCGATAGTAGGTGTTGTTGTTGCTAACATAATCTTTCTCTTTTTTAATTATATATTCATTAGACGCACAAATAAAAGAAAAAGTTGCAACTTTCTCCTTTTTTATCGGTAACCATATTATTCTTTTCACATTCAACTCTGACAAGCAATAAGAAAGTAAATAAATTAAAAACCAGATTTTAGAAAAGAAACATTGGGAGATTAAAAACAAAACATTACATTTGCAGGAAAACAAAGAGGAACGTATCATGAAACAAATCAAACTGGAAATAAACATAGAGGCTTGCCATTATAACGAACTAACAGAGAAGGACCGCAAACTGATAGACGCTGCGTGTGAAGCAACGAAAAGAAGCTATGCTCCTTACTCACATTTTGCTGTTGGAGCCGCCGCACTGTTGGAAAATGATATCGTTATTACCGGAACCAATCAAGAAAATGCAGCCTACCCATCTGGTCTTTGTGCAGAACGTACCACTTTGTTTTACGCCAATTCTCAATATCCGGATCAAGCAGTAAAAACACTTGCCATTGCTGCCCGCACAGAAAATGATTTTCTTGACACACCTATTCCTCCTTGCGGTGCCTGTCGGCAAGTATTATTAGAAACTGAAAAACGATATGGAAAACCCATGCGGATACTGCTTTATAGTAAGACTGATATTTATATATTAGAAAACGTAAGTGGACTTTTACCTTTATCGTTTGATGGAAATTATCTGAAATGATACCTACCATCCGTCTGCACAGCCAACAGTTAATAAATCCAGTTTTAAATAATCCGAAAGACCTCGTATCATGGATGGGAAGCATTCAAGCGCAAGATTACACTATGTCCAAATGAGCTATTGGTATCCGGCTAGAGGCAGGAAATCTGCAAACAGTCAATGAGGCACTGGCAAAAGGATATATATTGCGCATTCACGTCATGCGTCCTACTCGGCATTATGTAGCTGCTGAAGATATACGCTGGACACTGAAACTTTCATCCCGACGCATCATTACTGCCAATCACTCTTTTGCCAAGTCCAGAGAGCAAGACATTTCAGTTGACATTTACAACAAAGCAAACCGACTATTAGAAAATCAAAAGAGAATTACTTTCCCTAGCGGAGAAAGAATACCTCACTTTTTCCTCCGAACAGTAAGTAATTTGTAAATGGATTATTTCTGCGTCATCACATTTCAAAAATAATTCATTACATTTACATTATTCAGTATTGCAATATAAAACTCTCAGCTACTTTCAAGAAACGTTCATGACCTTTTTCATTCAAATGTGCAGTATCTGTATTATTTTTGCTGTTCTGAAAATATATTTTTCTAAAATGATCATTATTTGCATAAATTCCTCCTTTTCGGGCGCTGTCAAAAATAGGAATACTATAATTTCCACAAACCTCAATCATAGCATCCACCACTTTCTCAGCATCACTTCCCGCAAAGTTTTTACAGTTCCATCGGGTAAAGAAAAAAATCTTAGCTGTGGGATACTTTTCAATAAGCCCTTCACACAGCATTGCCAGCCTCTCTTTAAATACATCAATACCGCCAATTGAATCCAATTTAAAACCATCATTGTGCCCACCCACAACAATAACATAATCCAAATCATCCGGCATTTCCTTATATCTTACATACATCGCTTCCCCCCAACGCGGGCTACTATAAGCAATGCTGCTGCCGTTCTTGCCATAATTTAAATATTCCATACCATGCTTCTCGGCAAATTTATAATGCCAGGTATTCTTAACAGGTTCCTTATGATTCTTCACATAACTATCTCCAATAATTCCCAAACGTTTTCCTTTCAATTCATCAGTCCTGACGATAACTCCTTTAATAATTTGTTCCAACTGCTTATATACCTGTTGTCCCAAATACTCTGCCGAATGAGCCGTAAAATGAAGTCTGTCATTTAGCAATTCTGCGCCTGACATATCTATCAGGTGCATGTTCGGATCTTCAGCAGCCAATTGCTTCATCGCATTCTCCACTTCTCTGCTGAAATATTTATTACTTCGGGCAACAGTACCAAAAATAAAAGGCAAACGAGAATAATCCTTTCCGGTTTTTTCTGTCAGATGCATACGCACATAAGCCACCATTGTCTTCAAGTTACGGTAATAATCTTTACTTTTAGCATAATCACTTTCCCCCTGATGCCAAAGAAATGCATCTATCTGATAGCCATCCTTCAGCCGGGAAAGAGTTTTGTCTATACACATGTCTATCTCTTGAATGAAAGAAAGCAACAAAGAATTTCCTCCATCAGAAGTTGGCTTAGCCTGTGCCAGCCATTCAGGAGCCGCAGACCAAAAACGTCCCTTGGAAGCATTATAATCAGGTGCAATGGAAGTTCCGCCAACAGCCCATTTCACCACATAAAATTTCTCCTGCAACAACTGCTCCAACCAATAATATGTCACTGCATCAAAAGCCCACATATTATTTTTTCCGCTACGTTTGGCACGAGGCCAGAAAGGAATAAATTCTCCTTTCCCGTCATTCTGAGCTATCTGACAATAACGGTAGGCACCTTCGGTATACGTCAGTGTGTCCGTAGCCAATGCTTTAATATATGCCGGCAAATCTTCATTAGGAGTTCGTCCATCGGTATTAGACTGTCCGGCAGTTATAATCACATGTACAGGATTGGAAGCCATCGTATTCAAGCTAACAGCTGCAAAAATCAAAATCAAAATCAAAATTAAGTTTTTCATAAGTATCATTTCATGTTTTTAATGGACACAAAAATAATCCTAATTCTAATATAACGACATGGATTATCGTCCATTATCATAGATTTTTGAACTCATTATGATTCATACAGAATGAGAATTGCGGCTAAACCATAAAAAAAGAGCCACAGGAACAATGGCTCCCAATGACTCTTTCTTTTTCAGCTCATATTTATAATTTAATTATCTCCATACATACGCGCACGCATTTCTTTAATATGATCAGAAGTGATGTATTCATCATATTCCATCATCTTGTCAATGATACCATTCGGGGTCAATTCAATAATACGGTTCGCCACCGTTTCAATAAATTCGTGGTCGTGGGAAGAGAACAGCACATTTCCCTTATAAGTCTTCAGATTATTATTGAAAGCCTGAATTGATTCCAAGTCCAAATGGTTAGTTGGAGTATCCAAAATCAGACAGTTCGCATTACGCAACTGCATACGGGCAATCATACAACGCATCTTCTCACCTCCGGAAAGCACATTCACTTTCTTCAATACTTCCTCTCCGGAAAACAACATACGCCCCAAGAAACCTTTCATATAGACTTCGTTACCTTCGCCAAACTGGCTCAGCCAATCTACCAAATTCAAATCACTTTCAAAGAAATCCGTATTATCCAAAGGCAAATAAGCCGTAGTAATAGTAACGCCCCACGCGAATTTACCAGCCTGCGGAGTACGATTTCCATTGATTATTTCAAAAAAAGCAGTCATGGCACGCGGATCACGGCTCAAAAAGACAATCTTATCTCCTTTTTCTACATTAAAATTCACATCATTGAACAATACCATACCGTCTTCAGTTTCCGCACGCAAGCCGGATACTTCCAAAATCTGATTACCCGGTTCACGATCCGGAGTAAAGATGATACCGGGATATTTACGGGACGACGGCTTAATTTCATCTACATTCAGTTTCTCCAACATCTTCTTTCGGCTGGTTGTCTGCTTGCTCTTAGCCACATTGGCACTAAAACGACGGATAAATTCTTCCAACTCTTTCTTCTTCTCTTCAGCTTTAGCCTTCTGGTTCTGCTGCTGGCGAAGTGCCAACTGACTTGATTCATACCAGAAGCTATAGTTACCGGCAAACATATTCACTTTACCGAAATCAATATCTACAGTATGAGTACAAACAGAATCCAAAAAGTGACGGTCATGACTTACCACCAACACCGTGTGTTCGAAATTAGAAAGATATTCCTCCAGCCAAGTCACCGTATCCATATCCAAATCATTGGTAGGTTCATCCAACAACAAGTTATCAGGATTACCGTAAAGTGCCTGTGCCAACATGACACGCACCTTTTCCTTACCGCTCAGTTCCCCCATCAACATATAATGCTTGTCTTCCTTTATGCCCAACCCACTCAACAAAGAAGCTGCATCACTCTCGGCATTCCAACCATCCAGTTCGGCAAACTTCTCTTCCAGTTCAGAAACTTTCAAGCCATCTTCATCTGTAAAATCAGTTTTCGCATACAGTTCTTCACGCTGTTTCATAATGTTCCACAACACAGTATGTCCCATCATAACCGTATCCATGACTGTATATTCATCCCACTTAAAGTGATCCTGGCTCAATACAGACAGACGTTCGCCCGGTCCTAATACCACTGAACCCTTAGTCGGTTCCAGCTCACCTGAAATTGCTTTCAAGAAAGTAGATTTTCCGGCGCCGTTCGCACCGATAACCCCGTAAATATTACCATTGGTGAACTTCATATTTACGTCATTATACAACACTCTTTTACCAAATTGAATGGCCAAGTTCGAAACTGTAATCATCCTAATATACCTTATTTATATAATTATTCTATTTTGAAATTGCAAAGGTAGGTATTTTAATTCAGAAAAGTATGCCAGTGTGGCAGAAATTCCGTACTTTTGCAAAATTATCACTCTAAGGAAACAACTAGGCACGAAATTTGTTAGCAGTAAATTAACCTAAAAGACCTGACTGTTATGAGTAAAAATAAGAAAAACAAAAAGTTTAATAAGAATATGAACCCAACAGAGAAGAACCAACCTCAAGACGAGGAAGTTTTGAAAAATCAGGAAGCGGCAGAAGCTGCCATTGATGAAGAAACTCAGAAAGAAGCAACAGAAGAACTGAACGCTGAAGAGAAGGTGAATAAGGAATTGGCGGAAGCTCAGAAAACAATAGAAGAGCTGCATGACAAATACCTGCGTCTTTCAGCCGAATTTGACAATTACCGTAAACGCACCATGAAAGAGAAGGCCGAATTGATTAAGAATGGTGGAGAAAAGGCCATTACTGCCATTCTCCCTATTTTGGACGACTTGGAGCGTGCTGTAAAAACTTCAGAAACTTCGGATGATGTAAAAGCAATGCGTGAAGGAATTGAGTTGATCTACAACAAATTCCTGAAAGTATTGAACCAGGAAGGACTTCAGAAAATAGAGACTGACGGTGAGAACTTTGATACCGATTATCACGAAGCAATTGCATTAGTTCCAGCTCCTTCTGAAGAGAAGAAAGGGAAAATATTGGACTGTGTACAAACCGGTTATAAGCTGAATGACAAAGTAATACGCCACGCCAAAGTAGTTGTGGCTCAATAAAACAGTATCATAAAACGACATGGCAAAAAGAGACTATTACGAAGTTCTGGAGGTGGACAAAACAGCCACCCTTGATGTTATAAAAAAAGCATACCGCAAAAAAGCAATACAATATCATCCGGACAAGAATCCGGGGGATAAAGAAGCGGAAGAAAAATTCAAGGAAGCAGCCGAAGCTTATGATGTGTTGAGCAACCCGGATAAACGCGCCCGTTACGATCAATTTGGACATGCAGGAATGAGTGGAGCCGCCGGTGGCGGTTTTGAAGGATTCGGACAAGGTATGTCCATGGATGACATTTTCTCTATGTTCGGTGACATCTTCGGTGGACATGGAGGAGGTTTCGGAGGCTTTGGAGGTTTCGGCGGTGGCGGACGTTCCGCACAACGCAAGTTCCGTGGTTCAGACCTCCGTGTAAAAGTAAAACTGAACTTAAAAGAAATTTCTACGGGAGTAGAAAAGAAATTCAAACTGAAAAAGTACGTAACATGTGACCATTGCCATGGTTCAGGAGCCGAAGGAGAAGGAGGAACGGAAACGTGTCCCACTTGTCATGGAACAGGAAGTATCACCCGCACCCAACAAAGCATTTTTGGAATGGTACAATCACAAAGCGTATGTCCACAATGTAACGGAGAAGGGAAAATCATTAAGAACAAATGTAAAGCTTGTGCAGGAGAAGGTATTGTATACGGAGAAGAAGTCGTGGAAGTGAAAATTCCTGCCGGTGTGGCTGAAGGAATGCAACTTTCTGTCAATGGAAAAGGAAATGCGGGCAAACATAACGGTGTTCCCGGTGATTTACTTGTTGTCATAGAAGAAGAATCCCATCCAGACCTAATACGCGATGAAAATGATTTGATTTACAATCTGTTACTAAGCGTTCCGACTGCTGCTTTAGGAGGTACTGTAGAAATACCAACTATTGATAGCAAAGTAAAAGTAAAAATTGAACCAGGCACCCAACCAGGTAAGGTCTTACGCCTAAGAGGTAAAGGATTGCCCAACGTCAATAGTTATGGTTACAGTAACGGTACAGGTGATTTATTAGTCAATATAAGCGTATATATTCCAGAAACATTGAATAAAGATGAAAAACAAGCACTAGAGAAAATGCAAGAATCGGATAACTTCAAACCGAATACAAGCATTAAAGAAAAAATATTCAAGAAGTTCAAAAACTTCTTCGATTAATTTTTATACTACAAAGTGTCACAGAAAGAATACTAGGTTTTATATCTGCCTGGCATTCTTTTGTGACACTTTGCGGTAAATAAAAACATTTGCCATGAATTACGAAGAAACATTGGATTATTTATATAATAGTGCCCCATTATTCCAACATATAGGAAAAGATGCATACAAAGCAGGATTAGAGAATACTTATCTTTTAGACGAGTATTTCAACCATCCTCATCGCCAATTCCGAACCATTCATATAGCCGGGACCAATGGAAAAGGCTCTTGTTCACATACTTTAGCCGCCATTTTACAATCAGCCGGATACAAGACAGGACTTTACACTTCTCCACATCTGATAGATTTTCGTGAACGAATACGTGTCAACGGAATTCCTGTATCCAAAGAATATGTCATAGACTTTGTAGAAAAACACCGTGTCTTTTTTGAACCTCTGCATCCTTCTTTCTTTGAACTGACTACCGCAATGGCTTTCCACTATTTTGCCCAGAGCCAAATAGATGTAGCCATTATAGAAGTCGGCCTGGGAGGACGAATAGATTGTACAAATATCATCCGTCCGGATCTATGTGTCATAACTAATATCAGTTTCGACCATATACAATTTTTAGGTAATACATTAGCCAAAATAGCCACAGAGAAGGCCGGAATCATCAAAGAAAAGACTCCGGTAGTTATTGGTGAAACCACACCTGAAACCAAACCTATATTTACAACTCGTGCTAAAGAAGTAAACGCTCCTATCTACTTTGCAGAAGAAGAACAGTTATTACACTCCTCCAGTATAAATGAAAAAGGTAAACGAATATATCAAACAACCGACTACCTCAATCTGGAAGGCGAGCTGGAAGGACTTTGCCAACTTAAAAACACCAATACGCTTTTATCTGCCATCCGCCTATTAAAACAAGCAGGTTATCAGCTTACCGAAAGTAATATACGTAAAGGGTTCTCACAAGTATGTGAACTCACCGGTCTGATGGGAAGATGGCAAAAATTAGAAAGTGAACCGACTTTAATATGTGATACAGGACATAATGTAGGAGGAATTTCGTATATCATAGAACAATTAAAACATCAGAAATATGAACGATTACACATTGTAATAGGTATGGTAAACGACAAGGATATCAGTGGAGTATTGTCCATGCTTCCTAAAAATGCCACATATTATTTTACCAAAGCCAGTGTAAAACGCGCTTTATCCGAAAAAGAATTACAAAGCTTAGCGATGCAATCCAGGCTGCACGGAGATGCTTATCCTGATGTAGAAACCGCTGTAGCAGCCGCTAAAGAAAAAGCTAACAAAAATGACTTTATTTTTGTTGGAGGAAGCAGCTTTATCGTTGCGGATTTATTAAAATTTCACGTTTAGTCCGTTCACTTTTATAGAAAAAGTTTGGGAATACCGAAGAAAATCTTTTTATTTGCATTAGTTTTATACATACAATAAAAAGATTTTCAATAACATGATAAACACATCTACTTCCGATGAGAATTTATGTGGCCTGAAACGGGCCGATTTTCAGACAACAGTGAACGGGAAACAAACAGACCTCTTCATTCTGAAAAATGAAAACGGAGCTGAAATAGCTGTTACCAACTATGGTGGAGCAGTATTAGCTATTATGGTTCCGGACAAAAACGGTAAATATGCCAATGTCATTCAAGGACATGATAGTATAACCCATGTAATCAATAGCCACGAACCTTTCCTCAGTACTCTTATCGGTCGTTACGGAAACCGTATAGCAGGAGGCAAATTCATTTTAGAAGGGAAAGAATATTCACTGACTATCAACAATGGTCCCAACTCGCTGCATGGCGGTCCTACCGGATTTCATACCCGCATTTGGGATGCAGAACAGGAAACTCCACAAAGTTTGAAATTGCATTATTTATCTGCTGATGGCGAAGAAGGATTTCCGGGAAATTTGGATATTCACGTAACGTACACTTTAAGTAATCAAAATGAATTCATCATTACTTACCACGCTACAACAGACAAAACAACATTGGTAAACCTCACTCACCATGGTTTTTTCAGCCTATCAGGCATTGCCAATCCTACGGCAACCGTTGATAACAACATCGTAACCATTAATGCTGATTTTTATACTCCGATAGATAATGTATCAATCCCTACAGGCGAAATTGCCAAAGTAGAAGGTACTCCTATGGATTTTCGTACTCCTCAAAGAGTAGACAGTAGAATCAATGCCCCATTCGAACAGCTAAAATTCGGTGCCGGCTATGACCACTGCTATGTATTAAACAAACGTGAAGCAGGCACACTGAGTTTTGCAGCAAAATGTGTGGAGCCCGAAAGCGGTCGTAGCATGGAAGTATACACTACAGAGCCCGGCGTACAAGTTTATACTTCAAACTGGCATAATGGTTTCGAAGGTGCTCATGGAGCAACTTTCCCAGCAAGAAGTGCCATCTGTTTTGAAGCACAACATTTTCCTGATACACCCAATAAAGGCCATTTCCCTTCTTGTGTTCTACATCCGGGGGAAACTTACAGTCAAGTAACCATCTACAAATTCGGTGTAGAAAAATAATTTTATGAAATAACCTAATTTATAAACTTATAATTTTTTCAAGACCATGAATCAACAAAAACAGAACGGTAATATCATCGCTATCATTACAATGTTCTTCCTTTTCGCGATGATTTCCTTCGTTACTAATCTTGCTGCGCCTTTCGGCACAATATGGAAAAACCAATATGCAGGTGCCAATACCTTGGGTATGATGGGAAATATGATGAATTTCCTTGCATATCTGTTTATGGGGATTCCTTCAGGTAATATGCTTGTAAAAATCGGATATAAAAAAACAGCCCTCATTGCCATGGCAGTAGGTTTCATCGGTTTGTTTATCCAATATATTTCCAGTTTGTTCGGTGCAGATATAGACGTATTCAATTTAGGAGAATATGCCATTAAAATGAATTTTATTATCTACCTGCTTGGTGCCTTCGTCTGTGGTTTTTGTGTATGTATGCTGAACACAGTAGTTAACCCGATGCTAAATCTTTTAGGTGGTGGTGGTAACAAAGGTAACCAATTAATCCAAGCCGGTGGTGCTCTAAACTCATTGTCGGGTACTTTGACTCCGCTTTTCGTAGGTGCCTTGATTGGTTCTGTCACCCCTCAAACAGCTATGTCAGATGTAGCTCCTCTGCTTTTCATCGCAATGGGTGTATTCGTATCAGCGTTTATCGCTCTTTCATTCATCGCTATTCCAGAGCCCCATCTAAGAAAAGCAGGTCATGAAAAAGAGAAATTCTCTCATAGTCCTTGGAATTTTCGCCATACTGTATTAGGTGTAATCGGTATCTTTGTATATGTAGGCATTGAAATCGGTATTCCAGGCACATTAAATTTCTACCTTGCCGACCCAACGGAAAAAGGTGCGGGCCTGCTTGCCAACGGTGCCGCTATCGGTGGTGCTATTGCTGCCATCTATTGGTTGCTCATGTTAGTGGGACGTTCTGCAAGTAGTGTCATCAGCGGTAAAGTAGCTACACGCACACAATTGATTGTTGTTTCCGCAACAGCTATCTGTTTTATATTAATCGCAATCTTCACTCCAAAAGAAATCACTGTCTCTATGCCGGGATATAGTGTAGAAAATGGATTCGAAATGGCCTCTGTACCTGTCAGTGCCCTATTTTTGGTACTTTGTGGTTTATGTACGTCCATTATGTGGGGAGGTATCTTCAACCTCGCTGTAGAGGGTTTAGGCAAATATACCGCACAAGCTTCAGGTATTTTTATGATGATGGTTGTCGGTGGCGGTATCTTCCCATTATTGCAGCAATTCATTTCTGACGCTGTGGGATATATGGCCAGCTATTGGTTAATTATCGCTTTGCTTGCTTATCTGTTGTTCTATGGTTTGATAGGATGCAAGAACGTAAACAAAGACATTCCTGTAGAATAATTATAAAAACATATAGTATTAACTTTAAACTATTAATATCATGGATATAGAATACGTAAGAAGTCGCTTCATCAAACATTTTGATGGTACAACAGGTTCAGTATATGCATCACCCGGACGTATTAACCTTATTGGAGAACATACCGACTATAACGGTGGTTTTGTATTTCCCGGAGCAGTAGATAAAGGTATGATTGCTGAAATCAAACCTAATGGTACCAATAAGGTACGTGCTTATTCTATTGATTTAAAAGACTATGTAGAGTTCGGTTTGAACGAAGAAGATGCTCCTAAAGCCAGTTGGGCAAGATATATTTTCGGCGTTTGCCGTGAAATGATCAAACGTGGTGTAGATGTGAAAGGTTTTGACACTGCTTTTGCGGGTGACGTACCTTTGGGTGCAGGTATGTCTTCATCTGCTGCATTGGAAAGTACATACGCTTTCGCTATCAACGAACTTTTCGGCGACAACAAAATAGATAAATTTGAATTAGCCAAGGTAGGTCAGGCAACAGAACATAATTATTGTGGTGTAAATTGCGGTATTATGGATCAATTTGCATCTGTATTTGGAAAAGAAGGTAGTTTGATCCGTTTGGATTGTCGTTCATTAGAATATCAATATTTCCCTTTCAAACCGGAAGGTTACCGTTTAGTATTAGTTGACTCAGTAGTCAAACACGAATTGGCTTCTTCTGCATACAATAAGCGTCGTCAAAGTTGTGAAGCTGCCGTATCTGCCATTCAGAAAAAACATCCTCATGTAGAATTTTTACGTGATTGTACAATGGAAATGTTGCAGGAAGCAAAAGCCGAGATCAGTGAAGAAGACTATATGCGTGCAGAATACGTCATTGAAGAAATCCAACGTGTACTCGATGTTTGCGACGCTTTGGAAAGAGGTGATTACGAAACCGTAGGACAGAAGATGTATGAAACTCACTATGGCATGAGTAAATTGTATGAAGTAAGCTGTGAGGAACTTGATTTCTTGAATGATGTTGCTTTCGACTGCGGTGTTACCGGTTCACGTGTAATGGGTGGAGGTTTCGGTGGATGTACAATCAACCTAGTTAAAAATGAACTATACGAAACATTCATCACCACTGCCAAAGAAAGATTCAAAGAAAAATTCGGAAGAAGTCCAAAAGTTTACGATGTAGTCATCAGTGACGGTTCTCGCAAGCTGGTATAAAAAATATCTCAAATTCGCTAACATATGAAAAAACCGCTTTGAATCCAAAGCGGTTTTTTTCTTCTTTATGCTATAAAAGTGTAGGAAATACACTTTTATGTTGCACAACATACTCTTTTCATATCCAATGTATTAGTAATAGTGTTACTTTTACACCCAAAATCATATACTCTATTACTAATTAGTACTTTTATATCATGAAAAGCATGAAAAAAACCTTTCTGGGAACCGGTATCGCACTGACATTGTTAAGTGCTTGCGCTCCCAAACAATCTCAAGAAGCACTTACAAAGTCCGGATTAGCCCCCACTAATTATGAAACAATAGTGGATGGCGTAAAACCTGTTAAACTGTATACGCTAAAAAATGCAGCCGGAATGGAAGTATGCGTAACCAATTTTGGCGGACGTATTGTATCTATCATGGTCCCTGACAAAAACGGAAATCTAAAAGACGTAGTGCTGGGTTTTGACAGCATTGCTGACTACCAAAATATTCCCAGCGACTTCGGTGCTTCTATCGGACGCTATGCCAACCGTATTAATAAAGGAGTCATCGTAATAGATGGAGAAACCATTCAACTGCCCCAAAATAATTTTGGCCACTGCCTGCATGGAGGTCCTAAAGGATGGCAATACCAAGTTTATGAAGCAAACCAATTAAACGACAGTACTATGACACTAACTATGAAGTCACCAGATGGAGATGCCAATTTTCCGGGAAATGTAACCGCTACTGTTACTTATGCACTGACAAGAGACAATGCCATCGACATAAACTACAAAGCGACAACTGACAAAAAGACTGTTATCAATATGACTAACCACTCTTATTTCAACTTGAGTGGAAACCCTGCCAATCCAGCCACCGACCATATTCTTTATGTAAATGCAGACAGCATCACTCCCGTTGACAGCACATTCATGACCACTGGAGAAATGATAGCAGTAACAGAAACTCCATTTGATTTCAATACTCCTAAAACTATTGCCCCCGATGTGACTAATTTTGAAAACGAACAAATAAAATTCGGCAACGGGTTCGACCACAATTGGGTACTTAACACGAAAGGTGATATCAACCAACTGGCTGCCAAACTGACCAGCCCCACTAGTGGTATCACTTTGGAAATATATACTAATGAACCGGGAATACAAGTCTATACAGGCAACTTTTTGGATGGAACTGTAAAAGGGAAAAAGGGAATTACTTATCCGCAACGCGCGTCTGTTTGTCTGGAAACACAGCACTATCCCGACAGCCCCAACAAATCACAATGGCCTTCTGTAATCCTGGAACCGGGACAGACCTATCACAGCCAATGTATCTTTAAATTCGGTGTTGAAAAATAATTGTTAAACTTTAAATATTTAATATCATGAATTGGAATTCACATGAATTCATCTGGCTGGACTGGACAATACTGGCAGTCGGCATTGTAGCTGTGATATGGGCGGTATGGCGCTCTGTACAAAAAGACAAACGCTCGCAACAAGGAGCAAGCAGTGAAGATTATCTATTTGGTAAAGGTGAGCCATGGTACATCATTGGTGCTGCTATCTTTGCAGCCAATATCGGTTCGGAACATCTGGTAGGTTTGGCAGGAACCGGTGCCAAATCCGGAGTAGGTATGGCACACTGGGAAATGCAAGGTTGGATGATTCTTCTTCTAGGATGGCTTTTTGTTCCATTCTACCAACTATTAAACAATAAAATGGGCAAAATCATTACCATGCCCGATTTCCTTAAATACCGTTATACCCCACGTACCGGTTCATGGCTTTCTATCATCACATTGATAGCCTACATTCTTACTAAAGTTAGTGTAACCGCCTATACCGGAGGTATCTTTTTGGAATTTTTACTTGGACTTCCTTTTTGGTATGGGGCAATCGGACTTATTGTCTTGACCGGCATCTTCACCGTACTGAGTGGAATGAAAGGAGTAATGACCCTCTCAGCTATTCAAACCCCTATTTTAATCATTGGTTCTTTCTTGGTTCTTTTCCTGGGACTGTCAGCCTTGGGAGACGGTAATATTGCTACAGGATGGACAGAAATGATGGATCATGCGCGTAGCGCCATGAATATAGGAGCAGACGGACACGCTTATGGTGCCAACCATATGTTTCACTGGACTGAAGCAGACCCGATGTATCAAGATTATCCTGGATTCTGGGTATTTATCGGAGCTTCTATCATCGGTTTCTGGTATTGGTGTACCGACCAGCATATCGTACAGCGTGTACTTGGACAACGTAAAGGCGAAGATAATGATGTAGTAATGAAGCGTGCCCGTAGAGGTACTATTGCAGCCGGTTATTTTAAAATCCTGCCTGTCTTCATGTTTCTTATTCCGGGGATGGTAGCTGCCGCCTTAGCTGCAAAAGGTGAATTTGATATGTCAAATACAGATGCAGCTTTTGCTGTAATGGTAAAGGATGTTCTGCCTGCCGGTGTAAAAGGTATTGTAACTATTGGATTCATCTGTGCATTGGTTGCTTCACTGGCTGCTTTCTTTAATTCATGTGCCACACTTTTTACAGAAGACTTTTACAAACCCATGTTTAAGAACAAAAGTGAAGCTACTTATGTTATGGTAGGACGTATCGCTACCGTAGTTGTAGTTATCCTCGGCATGGCATGGATTCCTGTAATGATGAGTCTCGGCAGCCTTTACGACTATCTGCAAGGTATACAGTCTCTCCTTGCACCTGCAATGGTAGCCGTATTTGCACTTGGTATATTCTCCAAGAAAATCACTCCGAAAGCCGGTGAAACTGCCATGATTGTCGGTTTCCTAATTGGTATGATCCGTTTGCTGACTAATATCCTCACCAACACCGGAAAAGATGTGATGACTGGCTGGTTTTGGGAAAATACAACTTGGTTTTGGCAGACAAACTGGCTTATTTTTGAAATATGGTTACTTGTATTCCTTTTGTTGTTAATGGTTGTTGTATCATGCTTCACTCCGGCTCCAACCGCCAAACAAGTGGAAGCCATCACCTTTACCGGCAGTTACAAGGAACTTATCAGAAAGAGCTGGAACAAATGGGATGTTATAACCTCTTTAGGTGTAGTTCTGCTTTGCGCACTATTCTATGCTTATTTCTGGTAAACCATAAATTAAAGGCTGTATGCTTTGAATTATCTTGAAGAATACAGCCTGTTAATTTTAAACCGACACTAAACCATGACCACCTATTATAACATAAATCCTAAATTCTATGTATCTGTAGACTGTATCATTTTCGGTTTTGACGAAGGAGAATTAAAACTGCTTCTACTAAAACGAAATTTTGAACCAGCTATGGGAAAATGGTCTTTGATGGGAGGATTCGTACAAGAAGACGAAAGTGTAGACGCTGCCGCCAAACGGGTATTGGCAGAACTGACCGGATTGGAAAATGTATATATGGAACAAGTAGGCACATTTGGCGACTTAGAGCGCGATCCAGGAGAACGAGTTATATCAGTAGCCTATTATGCTTTAGTCAATGTAAATGAATATGACAGGGAACTAGTGCAGCAGCACAATGCCCATTGGACAAAAATAGACGAACTGCCACAGCTCATTTTCGATCATCCGATCATGATTTCCAAAGCACGTGAACTAATGAAGCACAAAGCATCATACAATCCAATTGGTTTTAACCTGCTGCCCGAATTGTTTACCCTGACACAGTTGCAAAATCTATATGAAGCAATCTATGGCGAACCGATGGACAAGCGGAATTTCCGCAAGCGGGTAGCCGAAATGGATTTCATTGAAAAAACAGATTTGATAGACAAATCAGGTTCCCGACGAGGTGCTTATCTTTATAAATTTAATGATAAGGCCTACAGAAAGGATCCGAAATTTAAACTTTAAAATAATGTGCCGATGCAATAATTTGCTAATTGACAAATTAGCATATTGCCACATTACCCAATTATTCATTATGTTAGAAAAATTAAAAGAAAAAGTATTCCGTGCCAATCTGGATTTGGTGAAACACGGACTAGTTATTTTTACATGGGGAAATGTTTCTGCCATTGATCGTGAAACAGGCTTGGTAGTAATCAAACCCAGTGGTGTATCATACGATGATATGAAAGCTGAAGACATGGTTGTAGTAAATCTGGACGGCAACGTGGTAGAAGGTTCTCTTCGTCCGTCTTCAGATACTCCCACCCATGTAGTTCTATATAAAGCATTCCCCGAAATAGGTGGAGTGGTACATACCCACTCCACCTATGCCACCGCCTGGGCACAAGCCGGAATGGATATTCCCAATATCGGAACGACTCATGCCGATTATTTCCATGACGCCATTCCTTGTACCGCAGATATGACAGAAGAGGAAGTAAAAGGTGCCTACGAACAGGAAACAGGCAATGTGATTGTGAAACGTTTCAAGAAACTGAACCCTGTACATACTCCGGGAGTACTAGTAAAAAATCATGGTCCTTTTGCATGGGGAAAAGATGCCAATGATGCTGTGCATAATGCAGTAGTCATGGAACAGGTAGCCAAAATGGCAAGTATCGCTTTTGCCGCCAACCCTCATTTAACGATGAATTCTTTATTAATAGAAAAGCATTTCAGCCGCAAACACGGTCCCAATGCCTATTATGGACAGAAATAAGAAACAAAGAAATTAATAACCCTTTTAAAATATAACATTATGGAAAAAGCATTTGATCAGTATGAAGTATGGTTTGTAACAGGAGCACAGCTTCTGTACGGAGGTGACGCAGTTGTAGCAGTAGACGCTCACTCCAATGAAATGGTAAACGGATTGAACGAATCAGGGAAACTTCCTGTAAAAGTAGTATATAAAGGAACAGCCAATTCTTCTAAAGAAGTGGAAGCAGTGTTCAAAGCAGCCAACAACGATGAAAAATGTATCGGTGTCATCACTTGGATGCACACTTTCTCCCCTGCTAAAATGTGGATTCACGGTCTGCAGCAGTTAAAGAAACCACTGTTACATCTACACACTCAATTCAATAAGGAAATTCCTTGGGATACCATGGATATGGACTTCATGAATCTGAATCAATCCGCCCATGGTGACCGCGAATTCGGACATATCTGTACCCGTATGCGCATCCGCCGCAAAGTAGTGGTAGGTTACTGGAAAGACGAAGACACCCAGCACAAGATTGCCGTTTGGATGCGCGTTTGTGCAGGTTGGGCAGACTCTCAGGATATGCTGATCATCCGTTTCGGCGATCAGATGAATAATGTAGCTGTAACTGACGGTGATAAAGTGGAAGCAGAACAACGTATGGGGTACCACGTAGATTACTGTCCGGCAAGCGAACTGATGGAATACCATAAAAATATCAAGGATACAGATGTAGAAGCACTTGTAGCAACTTACTTTAACGAATACGACCACGATGCTTCATTAGAAGATAAATCAACCGAAGCTTATCAGAAAGTATGGAATGCTGCAAAAGCCGAATTAGCTCTTCGTGCCATCCTCAAAGCCAAAGGCGCTAAAGGATTCACTACTAATTTTGATGATTTGGGCCAAACAGACGGCAGCTACTTCGATCAGATTCCGGGACTGGCTTCCCAGCGTCTGATGGCTGAAGGCTACGGATTCGGTGCGGAAGGTGACTGGAAATCAGCAGCTCTCTACCGCACTGTATGGGTGATGAACCAAGGACTTTCCCAAGGTTGTTCTTTCTTGGAAGATTACACATTGAACTTCGATGGTGCAAACAGTGCTATCCTGCAATCACATATGCTGGAAGTTTGTCCTCTTATCGCCGCTTCCAAACCACGTCTGGAAGTACACTTCCTAGGTATAGGTATTCGCAAGAGCCAGACAGCCCGTCTTGTATTCACTTCAAAAGTAGGTTCAGGTTGTACCGCCACTGTAGTAGACTTGGGTAACCGTTTCCGTCTGATCGTGAACGACGTAGAATGCATCGAACCGAAACCGTTGCCCAAATTACCGGTTGCTTCCGCCCTGTGGATTCCGATGCCTAACTTCGAAGTAGGTGCAGGCGCATGGATCCTGGCAGGTGGAACACATCATTCTTGCTTCTCTTATGATCTGACAGCAGAATATTGGGAAGACTATGCTGAAATTGCAGGTATCGAAATGATCCGTATTGACAAAGATACTACCATCAGCAACTTCAAGAAAGAGCTTCGCATGAACGAAGTCTACTATATGCTGAACAAAGCACTTTGCTAATTCATCCATGAAGAGGGGATGTGTCAAGGCTAATAAGATTCTTGGCACATCCCACCTTATTTTATCATCATTATTGTTGTACCTTAAATTATAGGTTTTAATATGAAATCAGATGCAAAATCAACCATCGAAGCAGGAAAAGCTATTCTAGGCATAGAATTCGGATCAACGCGAATCAAAGCTGTTTTGATTGACCAGGAAAACAAGCCCATTGCCCAAGGAAGCCATAGCTGGGAAAATCAATTGGTAGACGGACTGTGGACTTACAGTGTGGAAGCTATCTGGCATGGCCTGCAAGACTGCTATGCAGATCTCCGTTCCAACGTAAAAAAGCTATATGACACAGAAATAGAAACCTTGGCAGCAATCGGTGTCAGTGCCATGATGCATGGTTATATGGCATTCAATAAAGAAGAAGAAATCCTTGTACCTTTCCGTACATGGAGAAACACCAATACCGGTCCGGCAGCAGCCGCTTTATCTGAATTATTCGTATATAATATTCCTCTGAGATGGAGCATTTCTCATTTATACCAAGCTATTTTAGACAATGAAGAGCACGTAAGTGACATTGACTATCTGACCACCCTTGCAGGTTTCATTCATTGGCAAATTACAGGTCAAAAAGTTCTGGGCATAGGTGATGCATCAGGAATGCTTCCCATAGACCCGGCTACCAAGAATTATTCTGCCGGAATGATAGCCAAGTTCGACAAGTTGGTAGCTCCTAAAGGATACCCCTGGAAACTGACAGATATCCTGCCCAAAGTCTTACCCGCCGGCGAGAATGCAGGGTTCCTTACACCAGAAGGTGCCAAGAGGCTGGACGTGTCGGGCCATTTAAAAGCAGGTATACCTGTCTGTCCTCCGGAAGGAGATGCCGGAACTGGCATGGTAGCAACCAACGCTGTCAAGCAACGTACCGGGAATGTATCAGCAGGCACTTCCTCATTTTCCATGATTGTGTTGGAAAAAGAGTTGTCCAAGCCATACGAAATGATTGACATGGTCACCACTCCCGACGGAAGCCTTGTAGCTATGGTACATTGCAACAACTGCACCTCCGACCTCAATGCCTGGATCAATCTGTTTAAGGAATACCAAGAACTGCTGGGTATACCTGTAGATATGAATGAATTATATGGAAAACTTTACAATCATGCGCTCGCAGGTGATGCAGATTGCGGTGGTCTTATTTCATATAATTATATTTCAGGTGAACCCGTGACAGGACTTGCCGACGGAAGGCCATTGTTTGTACGTTCTGCAAATGACAAATTCAGCCTCGCCAACTTCATGCGTACCCATTTATACGCTTCAGTCGGAGTTCTTAAGATAGGTAATGACATTCTTTTCAATGAAGAGAAAATCAAAGTAGACAGAATCACAGGACACGGCGGATTATTCAAGACGAAAGGTGTAGGCCAGAGAATACTTGCAGCAGCTATAAACTCCCCTATTTCCGTAATGGAAACTGCCGGTGAAGGTGGCGCATGGGGAATCGCCCTGCTAGGTTCTTACCTTGTCAACAATGAAAAGAAACAATCCCTGGCAGATTTTCTGGAAGACAAAGTATTCACCGGTGATGCCGGTATTGAAATATCGCCAACAGCCGAAGATGTAGCCGGATTCAACACATATATCGAAAACTATAAGGCAGGACTGCCTGTTGAAGAAGCAGCGACCCAATTTAAGAAGTGAGTCAAACAGGTTTAAAAAAGAGCCTCTTTACATGTTGTGGTTTACACATAAAGAGTTATCTTTGCAGATATTAAATAAAATAGCAAGGATAAACCGACTCACTAATAGCATTCAAATTATAATATTATTTTAATATGAACGAAAAGAAACTTATGAACCGTGCAGCGGACAACATCCGTATTCTGGCTGCTTCGATGGTAGAGAAAGCTAATTCAGGACATCCGGGTGGAGCTATGGGTGGCGCTGATTTTGTGAATGTACTTTTCTCTGAGTTTTTAGTTTACGATCCTGAAAATCCGCGTTGGGAAGGACGTGACCGTTTCTTCCTTGATCCAGGCCACATGTCACCGATGTTATATTCCACTTTGGCACTGACCGGCAAGTTCACCATGGAAGAACTGGCACAGTTCCGTCAATGGGGAAGTCCGACTCCGGGACACCCTGAAGTGGACATCATGCGCGGTATTGAAAATACTTCCGGTCCGTTAGGACAAGGACACACTTTTGCAGTAGGTGCTGCTATCGCTGCCAAATTTCTGAAAGCCCGTCTGGGTAATGTCATGGACCAGACTATCTATGCCTATATATCCGATGGTGGCATTCAAGAAGAAATTTCTCAGGGTGCAGGACGTTTGGCAGGTCATTTGGGACTGGACAATCTGATCATGTTTTATGATTCAAACGACATCCAGCTGTCTACCGCTACCGATGCTGTTACCAGCGAAGATGTTGCCAAGAAATACGAAGCATGGCACTGGAAAGTAATTATTATCAATGGTAATGATCCCGATGCAATCCGCACAGCTCTGACAGAAGCGAAAGCCGTAACCGGTCAGCCCACATTAATTATCGGTAAGACCATTATGGGTAAAGGTGCACGCAAAGCGGATGATTCCAGTTATGAACGTAACTGTGCCACCCACGGTGCCCCTTTGGGAGGTGATGCTTACATCAATACAATCAAAAACTTAGGTGGCGATCCAACCAATCCTTTCCAAATCTTCCCTGAAGTAAAAGAGTTGTATGCCAAACGTGCAGAAGAACTGAAAAAAATTGTTGCAGAAAAATATGCAGCTAAAGCTGAATGGACTAAAGCTAATCCCGAACTGGCAGCTAAATTGGAACTGTGGTTCTCAGGCAAAGCTCCGAAAGTAAATTGGAATGCTATTGAACAAAAAGCCGGAGATGCTACACGCAGTGCTTCTGCCAAAGTTCTCGGTGTACTAGCTACAGAAGTAGAAAACATGATTGTTTCTTCGGCCGACCTGTCAAACTCAGACAAGACCGACGGTTTCTTGAAGAAAACACATGCATTCACTAAAGATGACTTCACCGGCGCGTTTCTGCAAGCAGGTGTTTCCGAATTAACCATGGCTTGCTGCTGCCTAGGTATGGCACTTCACGGAGGCGTGATTGCTGCATGTGCTACTTTCTTCGTATTCTCAGACTATATGAAACCCGCCGTACGTATGGCTGCCTTGATGGAACTTCCCGTCAAGTTCATCTGGACACACGACGCATTCCGTGTAGGTGAAGACGGTCCTACTCACGAACCGGTAGAACAAGAAGCACAAATCCGCCTGATGGAAAAACTGAAAAACCACAAAGGGCACAATTCTATGTTGGTACTCCGTCCGGCAGATGCGGAAGAGACCACTGTAACGTGGAAATTGGCCATGGAAAATACCAGCACCCCCACCGCACTAATCTTCTCCCGCCAGAATATCGCGAATCTGCCTGCAGGAAACGACTACTCACAGGCTGCAAAAGGCGCTTATATTGTTGCAGGTTCCGACGAAAATCCGGATATAATCCTAGTCGCTTCAGGTTCCGAAGTTTCCACTTTGGAAGCAGGTGCAGAACTTCTCCGCAAGGATGGCATAAAAATACGTATCGTATCCGCTCCTTCTGAGGGATTGTTCCGCAGCCAAAGCAAGGAATACCAAAACAGTGTCATTCCCACAGAGGCTAAAGTATTCGGTCTGACTGCCGGTCTTCCTGTAAACCTTGAAGGTTTGGTAGGTGCCAACGGTAAAGTATTCGGTCTGGAATCATTCGGATTCTCCGCTCCTTACAAAGTATTGGATGAAAAGCTGGGCTTTACCGCACAGAACGTGTATAACCAAGTAAAAGAAATGCTGGCATGAAAAAAGTAGGACTGGCATCCGATCATGCAGGATTTGAACTGAAAGAGTTTGTAAAAACATGGTTGACTGAAAAAGGTTATCCATGCAAAGATTTCGGTACATACAGTACAGAAAGCTGTGACTATGCAGATTACGCCCATCCGCTTGCACTGGCTATAGAAGCCGGAGAATGCGGACCTGGAGTAGCTATTTGCGGAAGCGGTGAAGGGATCAGCATGACATTGAACAAACATCAGGGTATCCGTGCGGCACTATGCTGGATTCCCGAGATAGCCCATTTGTCACGTCAACACAATGATGCCAATGTTCTGGTAATGCCAGGACGATTCATAGACCATGAAATGGCTGAAAAAATATTAGATGAATTCTTTAACAGCGGCTTTGAAGGCGGACGTCACCAAAAACGCATTGAAAAGATACCTGTAAAGTAAAATTCACGCAATAATAATAAAAGTAAAAAAAGAGAGGCTTTATAGCTTCTCTTTTTTTTTATTCCTATCTTTGCTTAGATTAAAATATAAAATAAGATATATTACTATGAAGAAAATTCTTTTTTTAATGCTCTTATGCCTGCCATTCATCGCTATGGCACAGACAGATCCCAAATATCTGGCGGGAGCAATAACTTTGGATGACGGTAAAGTTTCTTTCAAAACAGAAATACAGGCACCGTCTTTAACGAAAGACCAGCTATATGAGACAATGCTGAAATGGGCTACAGAACGTTTCAAGCCCGAAGGCAAGTTCAATGCACGTGTTCTTTACACCAATGAAGATGAAGGAACCATTGCAGCAGGTGGCGAAGAATATCTGGTATTCTCATCCTCTGCATTGTCATTGGACAGAACCAGAATTTATTATCAGATGTTTATCACCTGCGGAAACGGAAAATGTGATATCGAAATGACCCGTATCCGCTATTGGTATGATGAAGCTCGTGACGGAGGAGAAAAATACAGCGCAGAGGAATGGATTGTAGACGATATGGCTTTAAACAAATCGAAAACCAAACTGGCTCCCATCTGCGGCAAATTCAGAAGAGAAACAATTGACTTGAAAGACACACTGTTCAAATCCATCCAAGATACATTGGGCAACAAAGTCTTGAACAACTCACAAATTGCAGTTGCTCCTACTTCGGGTGTAACAGCCACTCCGATATCAAATACAACCACAATCATTACCGCCACTCCGGTAACTCCCCCTGCCCAACCGGCTATCATCGGTGGTTCTGAGGGTAATACCGAAATAAAAGTAGCCAATAATGTAACTCCTAGCAAAGAACAAAGCATAGATGACCAAATCAAGGCATCTTCACGTATGACAATTACTGCCGGAAACGATGAACAATTCGAAATTGGTAAAGAATGTTGGGGAGGTTTCGGTCAGTTATTCGGCAAAGAAGTAGCATTCTGCATAATTGACCAATCCAAATCAATGGGCAATATGCTAATGGATCAAAGCGACAATTATAAAATTTCGTTCTACAAGCAAGGTAGTAGTGAGCCGTGGTTGATAGTAAACTGTAAGAAACTGATGAAACAGACAGTTACCGGTGAGGAAGCAAAAAAAATGAACCCCAGTAACAACGGCCAGAAGGCATATAATATGTATGTAGGTGAAGTAATAAAATAATCTTTTCTTCTATATATTTATGCCGTGACAGTTAATTCTATACGATAATACATAAAATATTTAGGGGGGGAGATAACCTGACAACTCCCCCTAAAAAACATACAAACGATTTACCATATACTTCCCCCCAAAAATATCATGACAAATACAATTCAAACATATCCCCCCTTTAAGAATAAATAACACCGTTCCTCTATCAACCGTTTCACTTGAAACCATTTCTATAATAATCAAACCATTAGAAGAAATCATTCTTCCATTTTTTCCCTATCTTTCTCTCCTTTTTTTAAATGTTTTTAGCAAGAAAGTCGTTTTTTCTGCTCCAATCTTCCCTTTCATAACAAATAAAGAGTATCTTTGTAAACAACAATGAGACAATCATGCCTTATGACGGAAGAATTACAGGACATAAAGACACTTATCGAACAGGGTGATACGGAGAGAGCTATTCATGCGCTAACTAATTTCATCCGAAACGATGCGCACGTCAACGATGAACCCTATTACTTACTGGGTAACGCCTACCGCAAAATGGGAAACTGGCAACAAGCTTTGAACAATTATTTGGAAGCCATCGAGCGTAATCCGGAAAGTCCCGCCGTTTCCGCCCGTGACATGATTATGAATATTCTGAATTTCTATAACAAAGACATGTATAATCAATAATAACTAACCCATGGCAAAGATTAAAGGTGCTATTGTAGTAGACACAGAGCGTTGCAAAGGTTGCAATCTATGTGTAGTGGCATGTCCGCTACATGTAATCGCGCTCAATGCCAAACAAGTGAATAAAAAAGGATACACATTCGCCCACCAGGTATTAGAGGATACCTGCAATGGTTGCGCATCATGTGCCACAGTCTGTCCGGACGGATGCATTACTGTGTATAAAGTAAAACAACAATAAATGTAACAAATATGGCAGAAGAAGTCGTTTTAATGAAGGGAAATGAAGCCATAGCCCACGCCGCCATCCGTATCGGAGTAGACGGTTACTTTGGCTATCCCATCACTCCCCAATCGGAAATATTGGAAACGCTGGCCGAAGAGAAACCTTGGGAAACTACCGGTATGGTGGTGTTACAGGCAGAAAGTGAAGTCGCAGCAATCAACATGGTATATGGCGGTGCAGCAAGCGGTAAAATGGTAATGACCTCATCCTCCAGTCCCGGCGTTAGTTTAAAGCAGGAAGGCATCTCGTACATTGCCGGTGCCGAACTCCCCTGCCTGATTGTCAATGTCATGCGCGGAGGTCCCGGATTAGGAACCATCCAACCTAGTCAGGCCGACTATTTCCAAACAGTGAAAGGTGGCGGTCACGGAGACTATCGTCTCATAGCCCTGGCACCTGCATCAGTACAGGAAATGGCAGATTTCGTAGGTATAGCTTTTGATTTGGCTTTCAAATACCGCAATCCCGCCATTATTCTGGCAGATGGCGTTATCGGGCAGATGATGGAAAAAGTAGTATTACCCGAACAGCGCACACGCCTGACAGATGAAGAAGTCATTGCCCGTTGTCCGTGGGCCACTACCGGCAGAACCCACCACCGTACCCCCAACATCATTACCTCATTAGAACTCGATCCCGCCGAAATGGAAAAGCGCAATATTCATCTTCAGAAAAAATATGCAGAAATAGAAGAGAATGAAGTACGCTTCGAAGAACTTCACTGCGAAGATTCAGAATATTTGATCGTAGCTTTCGGCTCTTGCGCCCGCATTGCCCAAAAGGCAATGGAAATGGCTCGGGAAGAAGGCATCAAAGTTGGTTTGCTCCGTCCTATTACCCTATGGCCGTTCCCGTCGAAAGCTATTGCAGCACGCGCCGCACAGGTAAAAGGTATCCTCACTGTAGAATTGAACGCCGGACAAATGGTAGAAGATGTCCGTCTGGCTGTAAAATGTAAAGTGCCTGTAGAACACTTCGGACGTCTGGGTGGTATTGTCCCCGATCCGGATGAAGTAATCACTGCACTGAAAGAGAAACTAATAAAATAAGACCGTATGAATATCGATCTGATCAGAAATATATTGAACATACTTTTCATGGCACTGGCATTAGCAGCTGTCATCACTTACTTCGTGGCAAGTGACTTCAAAGTATTCATCTATGTCTGTGCAGCAGCTATTTTTCTCAAGCTGGTGGAATTCTTTATGCGGTTCATGTTATAAACAATAGGAGGAGAAACTATGACAAAAGAAGAAATCATAAAACCCGAAAACCTGGTTTATAAGAAACCGACACTGATGAATGACAATCCGATGCATTATTGCCCCGGATGCAGCCACGGTGTGGTTCACAAGTTAATAGCCGAAGTTATTGAAGAAATGGGCATGGAAGATAAGACAATCGGTGTGTCACCAGTAGGATGTGCCGTATTTGCATACAATTATCTAGACATCGATTGGCAAGAAGCCGCCCACGGACGCGCACCAGCCGTAGCTACCGCCATTAAGCGTTTATGGCCCGGACGTCTGGTATTTACCTACCAAGGAGATGGTGACTTGGCATGTATCGGTACTGCCGAAACTATCCATGCTTTAAATCGTGGTGAAAACATTACTATCATCTTTATCAACAATGCCATTTATGGAATGACCGGTGGGCAAATGGCTCCTACCACTCTGGTTGGCATGAAAACAGCCACCTGCCCCTATGGTCGTGATGTAGCCATTCACGGCTATCCGCTGAAAATGACAGAAATTGCCGCCACTTTGGAAGGCACCGCCTACGTTACCCGCCAGTCCGTACATACAGTTCCCGCCATCCGCAAAGCCAAAAAGGCTATCCGCAAGGCATTTGAAAATTCAATGAATGGCAAAGGTTCTAATTTGGTGGAAATTGTATCGACTTGTAATTCCGGTTGGAAAATGACTCCGCAAGCATCCAATGACTGGATGGTGGAACACATGTTCCCTTTCTATCCGCTGGGTGATTTGAAAAATAAAGAATAAAAAGACAGAAACCATGAAACAGGAAATCATTATAGCAGGATTCGGCGGTCAGGGTGTGCTATCCATGGGTAAGATACTTGCCTATTCCGGACTGATGGAAGACAAGGAAGTAACCTGGATGCCGGCATACGGTCCCGAACAACGGGGAGGAACCGCTAACGTAACGGTGATTGTCAGTGATGAACGCATCTCTTCACCCATTCTCAGCCAATATGACACAGCCATCATACTGAACCAACCCTCATTGGAAAAGTTTGAAGGCAAAATTAAACCAGGTGGTATTCTCATTTATGACGGATACGGAATCATCGAGCCTCCGACACGTAGGGACATACGAATCTATCGTATTGACGCAATGGATGCCGCCAACGAAAAAGGAATGGCAAAGACCTTCAACATGATTGTCTTAGGAGGCTTGCTAAAACTACGTCCCGTAGTATCCATTGAAAGTGTAATAAAAGCTTTACGCAAAACATTACCCGAACGTCACCATCATCTGATACCGATGAATGAAGAAGCCATCCGAATCGGAATGGAGATTATTAAACCTCAGTAAGTTAAAATAACTCTAAACGAATAATAAAAGGAAGAACTTTCCATAGCGGAAAAGCTCTTCCTTTTATTTTTATATTGTATCTTTGCCGCCGTTATGAAAAGAATATTCTCTATTATTTTTTTATTATTCCTGTGCTTCCATACTTCCTTGATGGCACAGCGGACAATGAATACCCTGAACAACCAGTTCGGTTCCTCAGCAAGCGGACTGAACAGAGATCAATATGACCGTAACGGAAACCCCATAGACACGACAGCCGTAGTAGATGCCAGCACAATCCCCATCGGACTGTACTCATGGAAAGTGGACAGTCGTTTTGGCAATGTCACTTATATCCCCGTAGATACCTTGCAGCACGCTTTCCAAAACTCAAATGACATGGGCGGCTATACCGGACAATACAATTACCTGGGAAATTTGGGCTCCCCCCGCCTCTCACGCATCTTTTTTGACCGTCGGGACCCCAGCCAATACTTTTTCACCGACCCATACGATTTTTGCGTACAACGTCCGGAAGATGTCATATTCACCAATACACTTTCTCCATTCACAAACCTGACCTATTACAAAGGAGGAGGCAGCCGTGACGGAGAAGAACGTTTCAAATCCTATTTTGCCATCAATGCAAACAAAAGGCTAGGGTTCGGATTCTACATAGATTACCTGTATGGCCGGGGGCTTTATCAAGATCAGTCCACAGCCTTCTTCAACGGTGGCCTGTTCTCCAGCTACCGGGGAGATAAATATGACATGCATTTCATATTCAACAACGATAACTTGAAGATGGCAGAAAACGGAGGTATCACGGACGACCGGTATATCACCAACCCGCTGGATATGGCAGAAGGCAAAAAAGAATATTCCGCCAACGAAATCCCAACCCGACTGAGTCAGATATGGAATCACAACACCAGCTACCATGCCTTCCTGACACATCGTTACAACCTAGGGTTCTATAAAGAAAAACAGGACAGTGTGGATACGGACTCTGTAAAAATAACGCAGGTATTTGTTCCTGTCACAAGCTTCATACATACACTACAAGTAGACTTGAACAATCGCAAATACATCTCATACGATGACGCACAGAATCAGAAGTATTTTGAACATAACTATCTGGGGACCGACTCTATAGACAAGACGAAGCGTACATCCATCAAAAACACCATTGGCATTGCTTTACAAGAAGGATTCAACAAATGGGCAAAAGCCGGACTTACCGCCTTTTTAAGTTATGAATACCGAAACTTCGCCTTGACCGACACAACAAACATACCGGGACAACGCATTATCAACAACTATAAGGAAAGTTCACTCTCCATTGGCGGCGAACTATCCAAAAAACAAGGAAAACTATTACATTACAATATCCTAGGAGAATTAGCCATAGCCGGTGAAGACGCAGGACAATTCAGCGTAGAAGGCAGAGGGGATCTGAATCTCCGTTTATTCGGAGATACGGTGAGACTGGATGTAAATGCATTCATCAAGAACCAGAACCCCGTATTCTATTTCAGGCATTTCCAGTCCAAACATTACTGGTGGGACAACAACGATTTATCCAAAATAATGAGAACCCGCCTGGAAGGAAAACTAAGTCTGGACAGATGGGGAACCCAGCTGCGTGCCGGAGTGGAAAATATAAAGAATTACACTTATCTGGCCAATACCAGCATACCGGTAAAAGACAGTGAAGGAAATGTCACCGGTTTCAAGAACAATGCAGCCGTAAGACAACACTCCGGCAACATACAAATATTCACTGCAATGTTGCAACAAAAATTAAAAGTAGGAATTTTTCATCTCGACGGTGAAGTAGCCTATCAAAAATCAAGTGAGCAAGACATTCTACCCTTACCGGAATTGTCGGCTTACGGCAACTTGTACATGAAATTCGGTCTCGCCAAAAAAGTACTCCAGATAGAAATGGGAGCAGATGTGCGTTATTTCAGTAAATATTACGCGCCAGACTACTCCCCCGTCATCGGACAATTCTATAACCAGAATCCTGATGACAAAATCGAGATAGGAGCTTTTCCGATAGTCAACGTCTATGCCAACCTGCATTTAAAACGTACCCGCTTCTTTATTATGATGTATCATGTCAATGCCGGTTCGGGAAAATCCAATTACTTCCTGGCGCCACACTACCCAATCAATCCGCGAATGATAAAGTTCGGCCTTTCATGGAATTTCTTTGATTGACGGTCTATATGAAAAAATATCTGAAATACGTTCTGATGGGTATCCTTGCAGCAACCCTATCCTCCATCTTCTTCAAAAAGAAAACGGAGGCTGAAACCAGTCTGCCCCGCGATTATGCAGAAATAGCGGCATCGGGAATCCTGCGTGCTGTTACCGAGTACAACTCAATCAGTTTTTATGCCGACGGCGACACCGTTTCCGGTTTCCACTACGAACTGCTCCATGCTTTTGCACACAGCAAAGGACTGAAACCGGAAATCACTCCCGAAATGAGCTTTTCCAAAAGACTGGAAGGCGTACAAAAAGGAACATACGATATATTGGCCAACAGCACGGTAGTTACCACAGAATACAAAGACTCCCTGTTGTTTACCCGCCCCATTATACTGAACAAACAAGTACTGGTACAGCGTAAACCCGAAAAAGAAAACGATAGTCTGTACATTCACAGCCAGTTGGAACTAGCCCGCAAGACCCTTCATCTAGTCAAAAACTCACCTGCCATTCTGCGCATACATAATTTAAGTAACGAAATAGGTGATACCATCTATATCAAAGAAGTGGAGAAATACGGACAAGAACAATTACTGGCCATGGTAGCACATGGTGACATAGACTATGCCGTATGCGACGAGAGCATTGCCAAAGCTTCCATCAATGATTTTCCACAATTGGATATAGAAACAGCCATCAGCTTCTCACAATTCTATTCATGGGGAGTAAGCAAACATTCTCCAATATTGCTTGACAGCCTGAATTCCTGGTTAAATGATTACGTCAAGACTCCTGCATTCAAACTGTTGCGCAAGAAATATTACAATAACTGATTTTTATCCAGCTGAAATTGCAAAATAGTCCTATCTTTGCAATATAAATTGTTATTATTTTAAGCGGAATGACAAAAAAGTTATTACCATGGTTAAATTAGACAAAGTAAAATGGGGCTTCATCGGTTGCGGAGAAGTGACCGAGAAGAAAAGCGGACCAGCCTTTGCCCTGATCGAAGGTTCAGAGGTAGTGGCTGTAATGAGCCGTGACAAAGAAAAAGCTCAATCATACGCCAAAAGACACAACATTCCCCGCTGGTACTCCGATCCGCAGCAGTTAATAGGAGATGAAGATGTCAATGCTATTTATATAGCCACTCCCCCTTCCTCTCATGCCACTTTCGCCATTATGGCTATGAAGGCAGGAAAGCCCGTGTATATTGAAAAACCAATGGCAGCCAGCTATGAGGACTGCGCACGCATCAACCGCATATCACAAGAAACTGGTATCCCTTGTTTCGTCGCTTACTACAGACGTTATCTTCCCTATTTCCAAAAAGTACGCCAAATGGTAGAGGATGGTGAAATAGGTAATGTCATCAATATACAGATACGTTTCGCCCAGCCTCCCCGTGATTTGGATTACAACAGCACCAACCTGCCCTGGCGTGTACAACCTGATATTGCCGGCGGCGGTTATTTCTATGATCTGGCTCCTCACCAGCTGGATTTATTACAAGATATGTTCGGCTGTATTCTCGAAGCCCAAGGATACAAGAGCAACCGTGGCGGGTTATATCCGGCAGAAGATACGATAAGTGCCTGCTTCAAATTTGATTCCGGTCTGCCGGGATCAGGATCATGGTGTTTTGTCGCCCATGAATCGGCCAAGGAAGACCGTATAGAAATCATCGGAGACAAGGGGATGATCTGTTTTTCCGTTTTCACTTACGATCCCATCGCCCTGCATACTGAAAGAGGACGCGAGGAATTTCTTCCCGAAAATCCCCCTCATGTACAACTTCCGCTCATAAAAGCCGTAGTAGAACACCTGCAGGGAAAAGCTGTCTGTACCTGCGACGGCATCAGTGCGACACCCACCAACTGGGTAATGGACCGTATACTTAATAAACTCTGATTTCCGCCTATGGACATCCGTAAATTATGCCTGCTCTGTCTGTCTTTTCTTTCTGCCTTTAATGTATATGCACAAGCGGAAAAGAAAGACTCGACAGTACAGGACAACAAGGGTGTTCTCATTACATTGACTGACGGAATAGCAACGACTGTCCGCCATACCGGAAGAAAAATAAGGAAAGTAGGAAAAGAATTCAATGCGATTGACACTACCTATATCTCGCCCAACCTTTACAATCTGGCTTTCATGCTGGAATCCAGCAGTTGGTACGAATACTATCGGTTAGGTAGTAAAGGAAACAACGGCGAACAAAGTTTGGGATTCTCCCCCAATGCCAGTTTCAAGCTGGGAGTCTATTTCGGATGGCGCTGGATATTTCTAGGATATTCTTTCGATGTAAAAGATATTTTCGGCGGACATAAAAACAAGGCAAAGAAAACCGAAATGGCACTGAATCTTTATAGTTCCAAATTTGGTGTGGATTTATATTACAGAAAGACAGGAAGCGATTTCAAGATACGTTCTTCCAGCGGTTTTGATCTGAATACTCCCATTAAAAATTTGAATTTCAACGGATTGCAAAGTAAAATCAAAGGACTGAACGCCTATTGGATTTTCAATTATAAAAAATTCTCTTATCCGGCAGCCTATAGCCAGTCCACCAACCAGCGTAAAAGCGCGGGTTCCCTGATGGCGGGCTTTTCTTATTCCCAGCACAACATATCTTTTGATTACGAAAAGCTTCCCGGTGAAGTGAGAGTCCAACTACATGATGCTTTACTTTTCAAGAAAGTGAAATATTCTGATTACAGCATCAACGTGGGTTATGGCTATAACTGGGTATTTGCAAAAAACTGGGTTTCCAATCTTTCACTCTTACCGGCCATTGCCTATAAAAAATCAAAAATAGACGATACACCTAATACTGACAATCATTGGATAAAGGATATCAATTTTGACCTGATAACACGTGCTGCCGTGGTCTATAACACCAACAAATATTTTATAGGAGCTTCGTTGGTGATGCATACATACGACTATCGAAAAAAGGACTTCTCCCTCACTAATACTTTCGGAACTGTCCGTATATATGCAGGATTCAACTTTTGGAAAAAGAAAGAGTTCCGTGATAAATAGGAGGAGGATGACAAAAACGGAAAGTGAAAAAAGAGAAATGAAGAATCCAATCACATCCATTTGTTCTCACAAGATCCCTCACCATGACTCAAAATGACAGAATCCGTGATTACACAACAGAATCCTGACATACCTTCATTCATTAAAGTCTATCTATTTCATCTATAGACAAGCCTGTAGCTTGAACAATAACAGCAATAGGAATATTCAAAGATTTCAAGTTACGGGCTGTAGCTATTTTTTCTTCTTGGCGACCTACCATGATACCTTCCTCACGTCCTTCTACACGACCTTCCTCCAATCCTTCTAATTTAGCGGTACTCAATACATCATTTTGTATCATCAATGCATCCAGATGCCGATCATAAGCCAGTTTATCAGCCTTATTCATATTATAATAAATAAGTTTCTGTCTCGCCTCCTCCAATCCGGGAGTCGTTGTATCCGGACGGATAGTTCCAGTCTTAAGATATTCTATCCATTCTTCCAAAGGAGTAACCGCCACTTTATTAAACTCATTCACACGAATAAGAAAATATTCAGGAAATATTTCGGCAGGCAATTTGCGGATAATAGCCCCTTGTTCTTTAGTGGTTACTTTCAAACAGTCACCAGTATGGACACCGAGGAATGTATTCTGACCATGGTAGAGGTAATCATTTCCTTGGCCAATATCAAAATAAAGAATACTGATAGAATACACTTTCTTGACATTTGCATAAATTCCACCTAAATCTATATGTTCGGTTATTGCTTTTGCCACTCCATAAAGTATTCGTTCAAGATAATATAACTCCCGCGTATTCTGCACTTCCACTAGTATTATTTCATCCTTGCTATTACGGGCTTTAATATCTACCCGGTTGAACTTATCATCCTCCCGTTGCTGGTTACCTTCGCTCTCAAGGATTTCCATGATTTGAATCTTCTCACCCAAAAGTACGGTAAGAAAACCTTCTAGGACACCAAAATTGGCTTTGTTGCGTAAAAGACGCTTGATTGCCCAATCAAACCGTATGTATTTATCTTTCTGTTCCATAAAAACCTCTTTTTACAAAGATAACCCTTTTGTTTGAAAACCAGGATGAAACATTAGCAAAAAATATACCGGAAAGCAATAAAGCATTCCCGGTATATCACAAGTTAATTATATTAGACTCACAATTAATTCTTAGAAACGAGCACCGACAGTCAAAAGCAACTGATGCCGTTCATTGTCCACTTTAGTTGCCGGAAGATCTATATCATCAAAAGCATAAAAGTTTGATTTATACATATCATATTTATATGCCAAATCCGCATAAATTACACTGCCACGGTATCCAAGACCAAACGTAAATGTATTCTTAGACTCCGTATTATTAAAATCAGTACGCGTGCTATATAAAGACAAGGCACTATAAGCATCTTTAGAAAAAGCAGCCGAAGAGTAATTATATCCTGCACGAATGCTAAACTCAGGTATAATCCTCGTTTCCATTCCGATACGGAAAGTATGGACACCTTTCAAATAATTCTCAACGCTGGGCTGATCTCCCAATTCATAACCATCCACATCCTTGAGCTTACTGGAAGAATAATCCTGATATTCATATTCCGCACCTACTGCCACTGCACCCGCAAAAGTAGTACCTGCGCTGATATTAAATTTCCACGGAGTGGTAAGATTATAATCATAGGTCAAATAATCATATTCCGGAGTTACCAAAAAATCACTCAATGTCTGGTTATAGGGTGCCTCACAAGCTAAAATATTAGAAGATAAAGCGGCATTATAGCTTTCTCTTAAATCATACCATGTAGGCGTGTGCACAGCAAATCCCAAACGGAAAGGGGAACTTTCTATAGGCCGTATAATAACACCCAATTTTAAATCCATACCAGTCCCTTCCAGCCTATAATAATTATCCAATGTATACCCCCCATTATCCGCACCGTTATCATCATTCAAATTTTCCGTATAAGAAGTATAACGATCATAATTCACATCATAGACCCCCAGGGTAGCTCCTAAATAGACCCTATCTTCAATATTGAATGAAACATTAAAATCATATTGACTGATACCTCCTGTTTCCTTACTAAAGAAGTTATTGTTAAAACCATTCCACCCCCATGGAGCATGAATATTCTTTTCAGAATCATTAACCCAGTCAACCACACCGGTTCTCACCCCCATTACTCCTAAAACAGGTAACTGATTCCAATATTTGGTATAAGGATTCTTCACATCCAGTATGTCATTAAACTCGCTTTCCGTCAATCCATATCGTTCCATCTCCTGAGCCAGCTGGAAGCTTTGTGACAAATTATCCAACGCCCCTCCCATAGAGAAAAGGCGATTGAAGTTTTTACTTTTATGGTAATTGAATCCGAAATTCACAAAACGCAAAGAAGTATTATTGCCTATCTTATTGCTATAAACAAATCCAATCTGGTCAAATGAAGCGCGCGTTTTGTTTTCATTCATTGACACACCACTAAAGTTACTCTTTGTCGAAGTATTATTAAAACCAAAAGAAATAGACACGTCATTACTACGAAAAATGCCGATACCCGCAGGGTTGGAGCTTATGACAGATATATCACCGCCCAAAGCTCCCATGGCACCACCCATACCAACAAATCGTGCTGTTCCATTCAAGTCATTCCCCAGCAACTTTTCCGCATCATAAGCATTTTGTGCGCTTGCCGTTGTCATTGCCAACAACGCACAAGCGGTTACTATTACTTTATTTTTCATACATCAATTCTATTAAATTCAACTGTCTAGTTTAATCTACCACTTATCTGGTACGCGATCTGCCGCCACCACTTGAACGGGAAACACCGCCACCGGAACTGCGAGAAGCACCACCGCCACTAGAAAAACTACTACGGGAAGAAGAAGTTCCACTACTACGGTAAGAGTTAGACGAACTATTACGAGAAGGACTACTGCTACGAGAGTATGAACTGCTACGAGAATTCGAAACGCCACTATTGTTACGATAAGCGCCACGACTTGCAGCCCCTGTTCTCTGATAAGCAGATCCTGCTGCATTTCCCACACTGCTCCGAGTACTGCTTGGTCTGGTATAGGAAGAACCCCTTCCTTCTGTCGGACGTGAATACGAATTACCCGGACGAACTCCTGCTGCCTGACTTGGTGAAAGAGTTTCTCCGGTACGGGTTCTGATAGCACTTCTATTAGGACGAACCGAATTTACACTGTTAGATCCCGAAACCACTCTTCCTGATGAAGAACCGTTACGTGTTGCGGTACGATAACTATTAGCACTATTACGGACATTTTGTCTGGAATTTCCTACGTATGAATTACGACTATTCCTATCATAACTATTCACGTAATTATTCCGGCTTGGGCGTGAAGAACTATAGCTATTGGTATATCTTCCGGCATGTATCCCCGGGTTACGTCTGCTTGAGCCATACCATCCATGACTACCTCCCCAGTAGCCACCACCCCAACCGTGACCGAAGTAATGCGGATAATAATGGTGATGGTGATAATGGTAGCCCCAATAGCCACCCCAGTAGCCGCCACCCCAATAACCGGGATAGTACCAACTATTGTAGTACCATGGCGAACTCCATCCCCAACTGAATCCCCAACTGGCGCCATATGGATAATTCCAACGCCAATCCCACCATAAGCGGTTCGTGTAAGTGGGAAAGACGTATGCATACAATCCGTCATCATATACATTCCAATCCCATGAAGGCAAACCGTAAACTACATCCCAATAGAGCGGACTGCTTACCGGAATGGCGTAACGGGGATTACGGAAACGGACGATACGCATCGCGTATTCATAATCGTCTTGAGAACCCTCAAAACCATTAACCCATTCTCCTCTCTCATTCAAAGGTTTCTCCTCAATATACAAGGTATCATTCTCCATCGAGAAATTATTATCACGTGAAGTATAACGACGATTATACTCATCCACATCGCGAACCTTTCCTTTCACATCCTTCACCACCACTGTAGAACCGGGGGCTGCGTAAACAGTAGTCGTGTTCTGCTTCTGCGGAACCACCACTTTCACCTCTTGCTTAACCTCCTCTTTCTTTTCAGCTTTTTTCTTAGGGATGAAATAAAGGTCGTCATCAACGCTTTGTGACATTGCCCAATAAGGCAAGCACACCATCATAAGCGAAGTTAATACAATCTTTTTCATACTCGTACCTGTTTTATTTGTTATTCTATCTACTTTTTCTAGTGCAAAGATAGCCAGAGGTTTCAGTTCATAACAAAGAAAATCCCTATTAGTTGGTAGGGATTTCCCTATTTTAGTAACGGACTTCAACTATTTTATCTATTTCTGCACACACGGAAAACAGAAGAACGTCCGTTCACATACGTTGATGGTAAACAAATCTGGTGGTAAAACAACTTTTTATAATAAGTTGCACCCACTTATACCCTCATGCCCTCACTAAAAGCCATAACCTACTCATTATTAAACCACTACCCACAGTGAGGGCATGTTAAAAAGTGAGAGCATTGCCCTCATGCCCTCACTCCTAATTTCTTGCTTCTCTCACTTTAAATCATTCATTCACAACATAATACCCATTTATCGGCTTATAAACCGGTTGTTTGGGAAGTCCCACATTTTTCAGCTTTCCTTCCTCGCACAAGCGGCGTAAATGGCGGCTGGCCGTGCTTTGTGTCATACCGCAAAGAAGCTGGAAACTTTTCCGCTGCACAAAATCACAGGTTGTGAAGTACTCCGTCAGCAATGCGTCAATCTCCTCATCGGTCAGTTTACTGGAATGAAACGAGAACCGGGTACGCTGCACCTTTACCTTTCCCACCTCATCCATCAATAGTTGATCGGGACGGTAAACAATCCCCTTGAGCCTCACCTTCGTATTCTTACGTTTCGTCTTTTCCGTTACCGGCCCGGTACTCACCAGGTTGGGACGGAAGAAACCGATGCCGTCCAGATGCACCTGTTTGCCTTCCGCCAACTCCTCGCCCATGGCACGTGACAGCGCATCGAGCACGGCTACCACATCCGTTTCAGTCAACGTACAATGTTTCTGAATACGGGCACGGAGCTGGGCCGTGCTCACCTTTCCGTTCAGCCGGAGACGCGGGTGCAACGTATTCTCTTCCCCTTGTTGCTCAGGGGATTTGGGATTCTCGTACCAATCAAATAGTATTGCCATACTGTTCTTCTTTTATTAATGAACTTTCAATATCTGTTAATCACGGACGTGATTAAGTTTAACTACCTTTGTGGTTAACTTTAATCACCCTTGTGACTAGACTTAATCACAAGGGTGGCTAACTAATTATAAACATACAAAAATAAGAAAAGAAAAGGTAGAAAACAAATAAGGAACAGGGAAATACGCACTGAGACTAAGAATAAAAACACAGGAAAGAAAGGAAAAAGAAAAAGGCGGCATTTAATCCGGAAAGCACTTGCAGAATCCGGAAAGAAACCTTACCTTTACTAAAAATATGCACACATAGACACTCGCCAAACGCGGTCTTCTCCACACGACAGAACATCATCTTTTTCCATGGGAGGTACATAAAGCCAAAAAACATTTAAACGAAAGACAAATATGAAAATTACACTCATCAGGAAAGATGAAGAACAGGGGACAGAAGCCTTGTCACTATGCGATTCGAACACATTCTTCGAGAAAATAAAGACAGAGAACAAAGCAGGACACATATCGGAACTGCGTGAAATACTGCCCCGGCTGACAGGATCGTCCGCCCACTACGCCCATATCGACAAACTGCCGCGTGTCTATCCTGCTGTAGAATATACCCGTAAGCAAAATGGCGAGAAACGCATGAAACATTACAACGGACTAGTGCAGCTGGAAGTGAACCGGCTGGCCGACCTGTATGAGGTGGAATATGTGAAACGCCAAGTAGCACAACTGCCACAGACCTTTGCCGCTTTCTGCGGTTCAAGCGGACGGAGCGTAAAGATATGGGTACGCTTCGCACGCCCCGACGGCACTCTGCCCACCATACAGGAGGCTCTCCTGTTTCATGCTCACGCCTATCGGCTGGCGGTGACCTGCTACCAGCCCATGCTTCCTTTCGGCATCACACTGAAGGAACCGGACCTGATGCAAAGCTGCCGCATGACCGTGGATGAACAACCTTACTATAACCCTTCGTCCGTCCCCTTCTGCATAGAGCAACCGCTTGCCCTGCCCGATGAAGAGTCTTTCCGCCAACGCAAACAAAACAGCGAAACCGCACTGGAACGAATGACGCCCGGATGTGAAAGTTTACAGACTTTGACACTGATGTACCAATCGGCACGAAAAAGAGCATTGGCCGAAATGGAAAACTGGAAACGTGATGACGGACTGGAACCCTTGCTGCCCCATCTGGTAGAACAATGCTTCAAAGCAGGCATCCCCGAAGAAGAAGCCGTGCGGCGTACACTAATGCACTATTTCCACGAAACGAACACGGAAGCCATCCGCATGGCTTTCGGCAACGGATATCGGGAGATGAAAGGCTTTGGCGAGAAAGGTGGCCTCAACAAAGAGCAGGAAGCCACCTTCCGGCTGGAGGAGTTTTTGAAACGACGGTACGAATTCCGTTTCAACACCGTACTGGACGAGGTGGAATACCGCCAGCGGGACTCTGTTCATTTCTATTTCAAACCCTTGGAAAAACGTACCCGAAACAGCATCGCCCTTTACGCCTTGAAAGAGGGACTGCAAGTGTGGGACCGCGATATCGACCGCTTTCTCACTTCCGATTTCGTCCCTCTTTACAATCCCGTAGAAGAATACTTGTGTGACCTTCCCCGATGGGACGGTACTGACCGCATCCGCGCATTGGCCCGGCTCGTTCCCTGTGGCAATCCGCATTGGGAAGAACTCTTTTACCGTTGGTTTCTGGGCATGGTGGCGCATTGGAGGGGGATGGACCGTCAGCATGGCAACAGTACTTCGCCTTTGCTGGTGGGTTCACAAGGATTCCGGAAATCCACTTACTGCCGCATCCTGCTACCGCCCGAACTGCGTTTCGGCTATGCCGACAGCCTGGACTTCAGCAGCAAACAGGAAGCGGAGCGTGCCTTGGGACGATTTTTCCTTATCAACCTGGACGAATTCGACCAGATTACGATGAACCAGCAAGGTTTTCTGAAACATCTGTTACAAAAACCGGTGGCCAACCTGCGAAAGCCCTATGGAACCAGCGTACGCGAATTACGCCGCTATGCCTCATTCATCGGCACCAGCAATCAGAAGGATTTGCTCACCGACCCCACGGGAAGCCGTCGCTTTATCTGTATCGAGGTGACCGCTCCCATTGATACCCATGTCACCATAGACTACCGCCAGCTCTATGCACAAGCCATGACATTGCTTTATCAGCAGGAACGTTACTGGCTGAATGATGAAGATGAGGCTGTTTTGCGGCAAAGCAACAGCGAATTTGAGCAAATTTCGCCTTTGGAGCATTTATTCCATTGTAACTTTTCTTCTGCAACCACTGATGAAGAGGGAGAATGGCTGACTGCCATGGAGATTTTCAATTATCTCCAAGAAAACACACGTGATAAGCTATCCGTCAATAAAATAAATTGGTTCGGACGTATTCTACATAAACTGAATGTACCCAAAAGAGCCAGTATCAGAGGTACTTTATACCACGTGGTCAAGTTGGAATAATTTATTTTTCAAGAAATGAGTATGAGGTCAATGCCCTCATACTCATTTATGTTACCATCATCAATAGCACACTCATTATAAGCGAATTATACCACTAATGAGAGTATGAGAGCATTATTGAGAGTAACTTCCTGTTGATATCCTACCGGAATGAAGAAAATAAATAGATGCTGAACGGGTATAAAGAGAGAAGCAATTAATACCGATTCTGCTCTTATTCTCATTTTTTCTCCCTATCTTTGCCACTACCCTTTTTAAGAGTATATAAACCTAAAATAAACAGCCACATGAAACCAGTGAAATTATTTTATCAGGAAAGATGCCCGTTCTGCAAAAAAGCACTGCGCTATATTGAAGAACTAAAAGAAGAACACCCTGAATTCCAACCTATAGAAATAGAAATGATAGAAGAAAACCAACATCCTGATATAGCCGACCAATACGACTATTATTACGTTCCCACGTTTTATGTGGACGGTGTGAAAGTACATGAAGCGGGTATTTTCAAAAATGAGATGGAGGCACTGCTCCGTAAAGTGATAGAATAAACGAAAGCGTATGAAATATTTAGAAGTAACCTTTACAACACATCCCTGTAATGAAACAGTGAATGATGTAGTATCTGCACTGGCCGGAGAAATAGGATTTGAAAGTTTTGTAGAATGTGAAGCAGGAGTACAGGCTTATATCCAGCAGACTTTGTTCGATGAGGAAGCATTAAAAGAAATGATTGCGAGCTTCCCCCTGCCCGACACTACTGTGACATATACCATTAAAGAAGCCGAAGACAAGAACTGGAACGAGGAATGGGAGAAGAACTTCTTTCAACCCATCGTCATCGGTGACCGTTGCTGCATTCACAGCACGTTCCATAAAGACACCCCGAAGACTGAGTATGAAATTCTGATTAACCCGCAAATGGCTTTCGGCACAGGGCACCATGAAACGACCAGCTCTATAATCAGCGAGATGTTAGAAGCTGATCTGAAAGGAAAATCAGTCTTGGATATGGGATGCGGCACTTCTATTCTTGCCATCCTTGCCTCCATGCGCGGAGCCAATCCTGTGACAGCCATCGACATTGACGACTGGTGCGTCAATAATTCAAAAGACAACATTGCACTGAACCATATCCATAACATTACAGTGGAACTGGGGGATGCCAACTTGTTGAAAGGTCGCAAGCCGTTTGATGTAATTATTGCCAATATCAACCGGAATATTCTTCTGGCAGACCTGCCTCATTATGCCGCCTGTATGCATCCGGGTTCAGAAATATTTATGAGTGGATTTTATATGCAGGATATTCCTTTTATCCGCGAAAAAGCGGAAAGTCTGGGAATGGAGTTCGTACACCATCGGGAAAAGAACAACTGGGCAGCTGTGAAGTTCATCATGAAATAATACCATTTTTAAGTATGAAAAGGACTTGATAAAGACAGGATTACCACCAATCACACAGGATTTACATTGATTTATTCGAGGACAAAAGAACGGATTTTCTCTCTTTTGTCCTTTTGTTCTTCTTACCTGAAAATTAGAACCGGAATCAAGTGGTGACAAACGCACGTAGGACGCTGCATTTTATCCAAAGTGACAACACGATCATATCGGTATACAATATTTATACAATCTCCTTTCCGAAAGGAGTAAGTGCCAAGCCCGCCAGCTTGAAATGTTGCAGTCCGAATGGAATACCGATAACAGTGATGCAAAGCAACACCCCGAATGCCAAATGAGAGAGGCTGATCCAGATTCCACCTACAAGTATCCAGATGATATTCATCAACACACTGAGACATCCGCCATCACCGGGACAACTGCGTATTTCCCGCCCAAAAGGGCAAAGAGCCAGCATAGACAACTTCAAAGTTTGGAAACCGAAAGGAATGCCGACGATAGTGATCATCAGCAACAGGCTGGAAACAATATATTCCACGCAGATCAGAAATCCGCCGCAAATCAGCCAAATAATATTGAGCAGTAAGTTCATAAAGCAAATATAAAGAAAGTTTTCGAAACCGCAGGCACAGTATCCTTTATTTCTTTATAGTCATTAGTTGCAATTCCTCCAACGAACCGTTGAAAATATTCAAGTCCACCTTCTCACGAATGCCCGGCAACGTACCCACATCCGTATGCTGCCAGAATTTCCATTCTCCCCTGTATTCCACCGAGTCTACATAATAATGGGCTATCCAGTAAGGATAAGAATTGAAGACCGAATCATTCAGATAACGAGTTTTAAACTTATAAGAAGTATAAAGAATAGGCTTCACTTTGTAGTGCTGTTCTATTTTGTCAAGCCACAGTTTAAGGTCACGACGGAGCTGATTTTCGTCCTTGCCTCTCTTCTCGATATCGAGTACGGGAGGAAGGTCACCTGAATCCAGCTTTACGGAATTAATAAAGAAATCGGCCTGACGGATGGGATCTGTTTTCGGATTGTAAAAATGATAAGCCCCACGGATAAACCCATGTGTTTTCGCCGAATCAAAATTGGTGATGAAAGCCTTGTCCCCATAATCTCCTCCTTCCGAAGCTTTCATAAAGACAAAATGAATAGGAAATTTCCCCTGTCGGGTCTGAGTCAGCATTTTCCAGTCTATGTTTCCTTGATAATGGGAAACATCAATGCCATGCACCTGAAAACCCGAGGGCATACATACACCGTATGCTTTAAAGCCATAGCAAGGCTTCCAGCGATAAGAGTAAGGACGGATAAAGAAATAAAAGAAAGCGGCAAGAAATAAAAAAGCAATAAGCCCCGCAATGACATACCGAAGCCATGACGGCATCTGTCTTTGTGGTTTCTTTTTCGCCTTCCGCTGTGTAGCCCGACGGACAGGTTTCGCGGCTGCCTTCTTTTTAACGGGAGCAGGACGTGTGCTTTTCGCTCTTACCATTTTATCCTATTTAGCTGTTTTTACCTTTACCTATTCCCACATACTATGTAATAAAACCCATCGGGAGAATGGTTTTACAATCAGCCCCGATGGGTTTCCTTTATGCTTTATAGAAATAAGAAAGAATTATTTTCCTTGTTCCAACTGCAATGTCTTGGTTGCCTGGTCACAAACTTCTGTAGGACCGAAGTACTGGATAGGACCCGGATATACATAGTCTGTTTCAATAGCCCAACGTTCACGCTGTGCGGCAAACGCCTTGAAAGGAGCACCATCCAATTTTACCAACGCTTTCTGGATAACCGGTTTCATTTCACCGTGACGACGTTCCATGTTCATCATCATTGTGATAGGCACACCACCTGCAATCCATTCTTCGGCAGGAGCAGTAGTGTTACGTACAGAAGACATATAGCCGGTCTTACCGTTGACAATCAACATAGAAGCGGTGTAACCCAACGAGTAGCAATAGTCAGCATCGAAGTTTGACGGAGCAGCGCAACGTCCTTCGTAACCGAAGAAGTGATGCTGAGCGGCAAATTTACCTACATACTTGCCTTCTTCCTTCCACTGAGCCAATTTAACGGCTACCATATCAGACAACAGCTTTTCTGTTTCAATCAATGATACCTGTACGTTTCCGTGCGGATCACGGTCCAAAGTAAGCTGACGTGCAACGCCTTCGGGCAGAGAAGCATAGATTTCCGAGTTTTCCTTAGAAAGCTTGGAGATGATATATTCACGTTGGTGAGATTTCTTGATCAATGCGAACTCTGATGCGTTAGCAGCCAGGAAGTCATTCAATTCAGCGATCAATCTCTTCATTGCGGGAATGAATTCGATCAAACCTTCAGGTATCAACACTGTACCGAAGTTATTACCTTGTGCAGCGCGGTTAGCCACTACCTGAGCAATGTAAGTAACCACATCATCCAATGACATGTTCTTCTCTTCTACTTCTTCTGAAACGATACATACGTTAGGTTGAACCTGCAAAGCACATTCCAAAGCGATATGAGAAGCCGAACGTCCCATCAGCTTGATAAAGTGCCAGTATTTGCGGGCAGAGTTACAGTCACGCTGAATGTTTCCGATTACTTCAGAGTAAGTTTTACAAGCCGTATCAAAACCGAAAGAAGTTTCAATCATCTCGTTCTTCAAGTCACCGTCGATAGTCTTCGGACAACCGATTACCTGAACACCGCAGTTCTTCGCAGCATAGTATTCTGCCAATACACAAGCGTTCGTGTTTGAGTCGTCACCACCGATGATTACCAATGCCTTGATGCCTAATTCCTTGATGATTTCCAGACCTTTATCAAATTGTTCTTCCTTTTCCAGTTTGGTACGTCCCGAACCGATGATATCGAAACCACCGGTATTACGGTATTCGTCGATAATATCGGAAGTCAGTTCCATATAATTATGGTCTACCAAACCACCGGGGCCCAGAATGAAACCATACAGTTTGCTGTCTTTGTTCAATGACTTGACACCGTCGAACAAACCGGAAATAACATTGTGTCCGCCGGGAGCCTGTCCACCAGACAAAATGACACCTACATTGATAGCAGGCATATTGACAGCTTCGCCTTCAACGAACTGAATCAACGGCATACCGTAAGTGTTAGGGAACAAAGCCTTGATGGCTTCCTGGTCAGCAACAGACTGTGTAGGTTCGCCTTCCTTTACTTTTACAGCGCCTTTCAACGCTTTAGGAAGTTTGGGCTGATAAGCAGCTCTGGCAATTTGTAATGCACTTTTAGTCATATTCTATTATTCTATTTAAAGGTGTATAATTTCATTTAGTATTCTCGTGCAAATTTCGCTCTTTTTTCGCAAATATGAAAACGTATACAAATAAAAATGCTACCTTTACCGCGAATTTAGAATTATGTATTAACTTAAAACATTACATTTATGGCAAGTAGAAGAAATTTAAAGAAGAAAATAACCAATATAGCAAGTGATTTGTTTTTAGTCAGTTTGATGGAAGGTGTTAACCGTGAAGTGGTTTGCAACTCTGTACACAATGTGATCAAACTGATTACACGCATCAGCCACACCGAGCCGGGTAACGTAAAAGGATTCTACAAGAAATTGAACGAAGATCTGAACAAAGAAATCAAAGTGGTTGCAGACGAACTGGCTAAAGCTACAAAAGCATAAGATTTAAGGAATGAAAAAAGCTATTTGTAGTTTTATCTACTACAAACTGTTGGGATGGAAGACCAAGGTGTCTGCTCCCGATTATGATAAATATATTATCTGTGCCGCCCCACATACCACCAATTGGGACTTATTCATAGGCAAACTGTTTATGGGAGCTATAGGCCGCGAAACTGGTTTTATGATGAAAAAGGACTGGTTCTTCTGGCCTCTAGGCCCTATTTTCCGCTGGATGGGAGGGATTCCCGTAGACCGTAGCCGCAAGACTTCATTGGTGGACCAGATGATCAAGATTGCCAAATCGAGTCAAAAATTCCATCTGGCTATCACTCCGGAAGGGACACGCAAAGCCAATCCCAACTGGAAAAAAGGATTCTATTATATTGCACAAGGGGCCGGTCTGCCTATTATTCTGGTAGCCATCGATTACGCAAAAAAGTGCATTACAGCCGAAAAGGTGATACATCCCAGCGGTGATTTGGACAAGGATATGCGTGAGATCAAGTTGTATTACAAGAATTTCAAAGGCAAATATCCTGAAAATTTCAGCATCGGGAAAGTAGAATAATCCCCGTCTGTTATAATTCTTTTTAAATAAGGGAACACTGATTATACGGATTAAAACAAAATCCGCATAATCAGTGTCATTGTATCTATTCTCTTACCACGCTCTCATCCCCATCCTCAAAATTATTCTTCTCTATCTTCACATTCCGGGTGTGAAGCAAGCGGAAACGAGTCTTATTATGATGGAAAGCCGGATAATCTGTATTCTGGCGGATCACATTGTTTTTAAAGACCAATCCGTCAATGGATTTTGCAAAAAGAACGGGGCGGTCAAAGGTTTCAAAATAGTTGTCTTCAATCACCACTCCTTTTTCTCCTTTTCCACCATGGAAATATTTCTTCTGATGCTCCAAATCGGGAATCTCCGGATAAATAGAGATAACAGCTTCCGTAAATTGGAACATATTAGTCAATGCATTGATAAAACGATTGTTACGAATCAGCACGTTCCGGCAAGCTCCCGTTTCAAACCAACCATTGCAATCACCACAAAGCAGAATAGCCGTCCCCGAAGTATGGTCAAACAGGTTACGCTCTACTACCGTTTTCAAAGGAGTGCTGAATAAAGTACCCCGTGCGCGATTATTACGAATGACATTATCCGCAAAATACACTTCCGGACACCAAGACAGGTTTTCAATACCAAAGCCTTCTTTATCCGTAATCTCCGCATCCAAAGGTTCCGTAAAAATAATGCGGTATTCTTTCGCACCTTTCACCGTATCTTTATCGTTAGGCAGGATTTCTTTCACCCGGTTTTTTCCACCGGCCAGTTCCATGGTGACGGAACGTACAAATTGCACCTCATCTCCGTTCACTCCCCACTCGAACCCGTATGCTTGCGGATGCATGTATTGAGCAATCACTGTATGGTCATCAAGGCGTTGCTTGATTTTCAAATAAGTGCCGTGTACATTAATCGCATCATCCATCATTCCTTCATACAGCCCGTTGCGGGAATCAATCTTGCCTCTGCAACTGGAGAAATGAGTAGCATCCGCCTGCGTGGTAAAATAACGAGGATCCTTATCGCCACGAAGACAAACGCTGAATTCATCCAACGTGATATTTTCACATAACTGAGCCAATAATCCCATGCCTTCTGCATAATGCACTTTCACATTCTGCAAACAAGTATTTTTGTCACCGGACAAAAATATACCCGGAGCAGGACGATAATAAGTACGAAGTGCAACCACTGTCCCCGGTATCAACCGGGCGTCTTTCCACTGAGGAGCATGGTAGACACGTGGAGAAACTTCTTTCACCCCTTCCATAGGACACCATAAGTCACTAGTGCGGTATACCAGACGCTTTGTCTTTTCTTCAAAAGCAATCCCTCCCTGGGGAGCACTGGACCAGCCTTCGCCGTATGATTCAAAGAAGCCTTTCTCATTGATGCGACATTTCACCCATGCGGCAGGTTCAAAAGTAATTCCTTCCTCTCCACTTTTCAACACCTTGACCTGAGTAATGTGGGGAGTTTCAAAATCTATGCTGAAATTACGTAAAGTACAATCCTCTGAACGAAGCAGAGAAAGTGGAAGCATACGGCCATGAAAGATAAAATCGGCACCTTGTCCGTCCACGGTCAGCCCCTTCCAATCCTCCAGAGGAAAACCTACCGTTTTCGGATTATCCTGGTCATGGTTGGAAATATAATACTCACGGACAGCCGCCCCTTCAGGGTGGAAATCGTAACGTCCGGATTCAAAAAGCAGGGTGACCTTATCGCCGGAAGCGACTTGAGTCTTGATGTCTTGTAACGCCTTCTGCAATTTAGCTGAAAGATTCTCGTGTGTGTCCGGTACCAGACCATAATTTCGCATTTCGACTACTTTACTTCCGGCAAAAGCGGAAACAGCGAGCCATACGAAGCAGAAATTAAAGATAATTCGTTTCATTTAGGTTCATTATAGGTTAGTTAGAATGACAAAACTAACAAAAATTCCTAACTTCGCAACCATAAATAAAGAAGAAAACAACATGAAAAAGATATTTTTGTCCTTCCTGCTGGTGATGGTAGGAATATCGCACACTTTGGCACAAGGGTTAGACGCTAATGTGGAACAACGTCTAAAAGATTTCTTCACCCAATATGAAACATCTTACGCCAACATAGGCAAGTGCAAGTTAGACCGTTATGAAGTCAATCATAACCAAAAGAAACTGGACGTATATGCCAGTTCCAGCTTCGGCTACCAACCGTTCACACCCGAAAACACGGAAGCCATCTACCGGTTACTCAAACAAAGCTTACCCGGCCCTGTAAATTATTACGATATAACCATTTATGCCGATGGAAAATCCATCGAAGACCTGGTTCCCAACTATCTGAGAAAGAAACAGGACAAAAGCCGCTTATGGCAACGGACAGATTATAAAGGTAATCCATGGGTAAAAAATAATTCCCGCCCCTTTACTGCCAGCAAAGGATTAGAAGGCAGACACATCGCCCTTTGGCAAAGCCACGGAAAATATTATAAGAATGACAAAGGATGTTGGGAATGGCAACGTCCACGCTTGTTCTGTACCACAGAGGATTTGTTCACCCAATCATTCGTCATACCTTATATTATACCCATGCTGGAAAATGCAGGAGCCATAGTGTATACTCCCCGTGAACGTGACTGGCAGCGCAATGAAGTGATTGTGGATAATGACATTCATCCCCAAGGTTGCATCTATCAGGAGATAAAAAGCCGGAAAGGTAAATGGAAAACCGCCCCCACCCCGGCATTCGCTCAAAAACGGTTGATTTACAGGGACGGACAAAATCCTTTTGAAGAAGGTACAGCCCGCTTTGCCTCCACCGAGAAAAAACCGGAAAAAGCCTTTGCACAATGGATTCCCCGTATTCCCGAAACAGGAAAATATGCCGTCTATGTGACTTATCAGACTTTACCCGGAAGTGTGAGTGACGCCAAATATCTGGTTTTCCATAAAGGGGGTGTCACTGAATTTCTAGTCAATCAACAAATAGGGGGAGGCACCTGGGTTTACCTGGGCACTTTCGAGTTTGATAAAGGGACCAACGATTACGGCATGGTGGTATTAAGTAATGAGAGTAGACAAAAAGGAGTGGTATGCGCCGATGCTGTCCGTTTTGGCGGAGGAATGGGAAACATATTGCGCGGTGGAAAAACCAGCGGCCTGCCCCGCTACCTGGAAGGGGCACGCTACGCCGCACAATGGTCGGGCTTTCCCTATCCGGTTTACAGTCCCAGTGAAAGTAAGAATGACTATACCGACGATATAAACGCCCGCAGCCGGATAATCAATTATCTCAGCGGAAATTCTGTGTACAATCCAAAGGAGAAGGGATTGGGCGTTCCTTTTGAAATGACCTTGGGAGTGCACAGCGATGCAGGTTTTTCCAAAGAAGATGATTTAGTAGGCACGCTGGGTATTTATACCACCGATTATAATAACGGTGAACTGAATGCCGGCATCTCCCGTTATGCTTCCCGTGATTTGGCAGATATGGTCTTGACCGGCCTGCAACGGGATATCTCCGCCCAATTCGGTATCCGGTGGCAACGTCGCAGCCTGTGGAACCGCAATTACAGCGAAACTCGTCTGCCTGCCGTTCCCTCGATGATTCTGGAACTCCTCTCCCATCAGAACTTTGCCGATTTGAAACTAGGACACGATCCGCGTTTCAAGTTTACCGTAGGGCGTTCTGTTTACAAATCTGTACTAAAATATCTGAGTACCATGCATGGAACGGATTATGTAGTCCAACCTTTACCGGTAAGTAATTTTGCCATTCATCCCGGAAGCAGAAAAAACACCTTCCGACTAACTTGGCAAGCGGTAGACGATCCGTTGGAACCGACTGCCCAAGCACAACAATACATCGTCTACACCCGCCTGGGACATGGTGGATTTGATAATGGAACGTTAGTACGCGGTACTGAATATATCTTCGAAGCCGAACCGGGACTGGTATATAGTTTTAAAGTTACCGCAGTCAACAAGGGGGGAGAAAGTTTTCCTTCCGAAATCCTGTCAGCCTATCAGGCAAAGAAAAGCAAAGGAACAATCTTGATAGTCAATGGATTCGACCGTCTGAGCGGACCTGCTACCGTAGAATCTCCTTTCTTGCAAGGCTTTGACTTGAATACGGATCCGGGGATACCTTATATAAATACGCCCGCCTTCTGCGGAACGCAACAAAGCTTCGACCGTAGCCGCATAGGGTGGGAAACCAAAGACGGGCTGGGGTATAGCGACAGCGAGCTGGAAGGAAGGTTGATAGCCGGAAATACTTTCGACTATCCGTTCATTCATGGTAAAGCTATCCAGGCAACCGGAGGGTACTCTTTTGTGTCGTGTAGTGATGAAGCCGTTGAAAATGGTTTTGTCCGGCTGGCAGATTACCCCATTGCAGACCTGATATTCGGAGCCGACAGACGTCCCTTCTCCAACACCCTACAGCAGCTGATCACCTCCTACTGCCAAAAAGGCGGCAACCTGATACTCAGCGGTTCATATATAGGAAGTAACATGAACAGTCCCACAGCACTGAACTTCACCGAAAACATATTGAAATATAGTTTCGGAGGCAGTATGCTCAACTCCACTTCGGGAGAAATATACGGAGCCGGCACCCGTTTCAATATCCCCCGTACCATCAATGAACAAACCTATGCCGTACCCGCTCCCGACTGTCTGACTCCGGTGGCTCCGGCTTATTCTGCTTTCGTTTACAATCCGGGAAATTACAGTGCCGGCATTGCCTACAAAGGTACTTATCGTACCTTCGTTCTAGGCTTCCCTTTTGAAAGCATTCAAGGAGTGAAGGAAAGAGCACGGGTAATGAGTGCTATTCTGGGCTTCTTCGGCAGCAAGTGATATTTTTAAACGAAAATAAAAGAACAAATAAGAGGTTATTTCATAAAAACGCCTAACTTTGTCCGTATAAACCATTAAAATTAAACGACTATGTACACTATACAGACTAACGCCTCTGGCACACGTAGCATGGAAATCTCAGAAGAGAACCTGCAAACTATTGAGAAATATGCTTTATTTCAGCATCTAATAGATAGCAACGGTATCGTGGACGAGTCGGTACTGGACAAACTGAAGCTGAATATCCGCTCACTGATAACCAGTGAGGAAGGAAATAATAAAGAATTGCTCGACCTTTGCATTGATGTAATTTATCATAATAACATGAAAGCTTTCGGACTTCATCAACTTATTCTGCTTTATATCCAATGGGAGAAGGAGAAAAATAAGGATGAAGAAGAGATATAACTAACTTATCTCTGTAGCAAAATAAAAAACAATACGTATCATTGAAAGAATACAAACTTACAGACTGGTTGCCGACAACCAAGAAAGAAGTGGAAATGCGTGGGTGGAAAGAACTGGACGTTATCTTGTTCAGCGGTGACGCCTATGTAGATCATCCTTCATTCGGTCCGGCAGTAATTGGAAGATTATTAGAGGCACAAGGCTTAAAAGTAGCTATTGTGCCTCAACCTAACTGGCGTGACGACCTGCGCGACTTTAAGAAGCTGGGACGTCCACGCCTCTTTTTCGGTGTGTCCGCCGGATGCATGGACAGCATGGTAAACAAATACACTGCCAACAAGCGTTTGCGCAGCGAGGATGCTTATACTCCCGACGGCCGCCACGACATGCGTCCCGAATACCCCAGCATCGTTTATACACAGATTTTAAAAAAAATCTATCCCGATGTACCTGTCATTTTGGGAGGTATAGAGGCATCTTTGCGTCGTGTCAGTCATTACGACTATTGGCAAGACTGTCTGCGTAAATCAATCCTGATAGATTCAGGAGCCGATTTATTGATCTATGGAATGGGCGAGAAGCCGATTACGGAACTTTGCAAGAGAATGAAGACATTGGCGGACGCCATCGGACAGCCCCATGAATCTGCTCCTGCAGAAAGTCTTCCGGTTCCACATGATATTTTGCAAACAGCCTACATAACCCGTAAGGGCGAACCCATGCGTCCGTCTGATGACACTCAGGAAAAGCCCGATATCGTGCTTCATTCTCATGAAACATGCCTGAAAGATAAAAAGAAACAAGCCGAAAACTTCCGCTTCATTGAAGAGGAAAGCAATAAATACGAAGCCTCCCGCATCTTGCAAGATGTAGGTAACAAAACGGTAGTAGTCAATCCGCCTTATCCTCCAATGACACAAGGAGAGCTGGATCGTTCTTTTGATTTGCCGTATACGCGTATGCCTCATCCCAAGTATAAGGGAAAACGTATCCCGGCGTTTGATATGATTAAATTCTCAGTTAATCTGCACCGTGGTTGTTTTGGAGGATGTGCCTTCTGTACCATTTCCGCCCATCAGGGAAAATTCATTGTAAGCCGAAGCAAGGAAAGTATCTTGAAAGAGGTGAAAGCCATAACAGAAATGCCAGACTTCAAAGGCTATCTGAGCGACTTGGGAGGGCCTAGCGCCAACATGTACGCTATGCGCGGTAAAGAAGAGAAAATATGCCGCCGCTGCAAACGCCCGTCATGTATCCATCCCAAAGTATGTCCCAATTTGAACACGGATCACCGTCCTTTATTGGATATTTACCATTCGGTAGACGCACTTCCCGGTATCAAGAAAAGCTTTATCGGAAGCGGTGTACGCTATGACCTGTTACAATATCAGAGTAAGGATCCGGCAGTAAACCGCAGTACGGCTGAATATACCCGCGAACTGATAGCCAATCATGTCAGCGGGCGTTTGAAAGTGGCTCCGGAACACACCAGCGACTCAGTGCTGCAAATCATGAGGAAACCTTCGTTTTCGCAATTTTATGACTTCAAAAAGACTTTCGACAAAATAAATAAGGAATTGAATATGCGACAGCAGATTATACCTTATTTTATAAGCAGCCATCCAGGATGTACGGAAGAAGATATGGCAGAACTGGCAGTGATCACCAAGAAATTGGATTTCCATCTGGAACAGGTGCAGGATTTCACCCCTACCCCAATGACTGTAGCTACTGAAGCCTGGTACACAGGTTATCATCCATATACGTTACAACCGGTTTTCTCTGCCAAATCACAAAAAGAGAAACTGGCTCAACGGATGTTCTTTTTTTGGTATAAACCCGAAGAACGGCGTGCCATCATCAACGAATTGCGTAAAATAGGACGCGCTGATTTGATAGACAAGCTGTATGGCAAATAAAAGGGTAATGTATCAAATTCACCACAGATCATGTGCAATCTGTGGTGAAATCGTTTTTTAAAGTCTTATTTATCTTTCATCGTGTTTTGATGAAACACAGAAACAGGTCTATGTGTTCCAAGGTACAGATATTGATATTTATTTTCCCCTAAACTTAATTAGAAAAGTACCGCAAATATTAATTGATAAAAATATTGCCTATCCTATTGAATATCATTTATTTTTTCTATCTTTGGGCAAAACCAACTTTTAAATCAATACTGCGTATGGAAACGTATCTCTTCTGGATTGTGCCCATTGCCTCCCTCTTGGCATTGGCACTCGCATGGTATTTCTACAAACAAATGATGCTTGAAAGCGAAGGAACTCCGACAATGGAAAAAATCGCTTCTTATGTGCGCCAGGGCGCCATGTCCTATCTGAAACAACAATACAAGGTGGTAGGGCTGGTATTTCTGGGATTAGTTATTCTCTTTTCTATCATGGCATACGGCTTCAACTTACAAAATCCGTGGGTGCCCATTGCTTTTCTTACCGGCGGTTTCTTCTCGGGACTTTCCGGTTTTTTGGGAATGAAAACGGCCACCTATGCTTCAGCACGTACCGCCAATGCAGCCCAGCACTCTCTGAACAAAGGACTGCGCGTGGCTTTCCGTAGCGGAGCTGTTATGGGATTGGTTGTTGTTGGGTTGGGACTGCTCGATATTTCCTTCTGGTATATATTATTGGATTATTGTATTCCGTCAGATACCTTGAATCCTTCCGCCAAATTATGTGTCATCACCACTACCATGCTTACTTTTGGGATGGGAGCCAGCACGCAAGCGCTTTTCGCCCGTGTAGGAGGTGGAATCTATACCAAGGCAGCCGATGTAGGTGCCGACCTGGTAGGTAAAGTGGAAGCCGGAATTCCGGAAGATGATCCCCGTAATCCTGCCACCATTGCCGATAATGTGGGTGACAATGTAGGTGACGTAGCCGGAATGGGCGCCGACCTCTACGAGTCTTATTGCGGTTCTATCCTGGCTACCGCCGCTTTGGGCGCAGCCGCCTTCATTGGTTCGGATGATACTGTAATGCAGTTTAAAGCGGTCATTGCGCCTATGCTGATTGCAGCTGTAGGTATTTTACTCTCCATCATCGGTATTTTCGCTGTCCGTACCAAAGAAGATGCAGGAATGAAAGAGCTACTCGGTTCATTAGCTACAGGAACCAACTTAAGTTCTGTGCTGATTGTTGTTGCCACTTTCCTTATCCTTTGGGCCTTGGGACTGGAAAACTGGGTAAACATCTCTTTTGCTGTGGTAGTGGGATTAATAGTAGGGATCGTTATCGGTCGCTCTACCGAATACTATACTTCTCAATCTTATAAACCTACACAACGATTGGCCGAAAGTGGAAAGACAGGTCCGGCCACCGTTATCATTTCCGGTATCGGACTAGGTATGGTTTCCACCACTATCCCGGTACTGGCAGTAGTAGTAGGCATCATCTTATCCTATTGGCTTGCTTCCGGGTTTGATTTCGCCAATATTTCCATGGGGCTTTACGGTATTGGTATTGCTGCCGTAGGTATGCTCTCAACATTGGGAATTACCCTGGCTACCGATGCTTACGGACCAATTGCAGACAATGCCGGCGGTAATGCCGAAATGAGCGGATTAGGTAAAGAAGTACGCAGGCGCACTGACGCACTCGACTCGTTGGGTAACACAACTGCTGCCACCGGCAAAGGTTTTGCTATCGGCTCTGCCGCTCTGACCGGATTGGCTCTGTTAGCATCCTATGTAGAAGAAATCCGTATCGGATTAACCCGGTTGGGGCAGACCATTCTGGAATTACCAAACGGCATTACCGTAGATGTTCATAACGCCAGTTTCACTGACTACATGCTTTATTACGATGTAACCCTGATGAACCCTAAAGTGCTAAGCGGCATGTTTTTGGGCAGTATGATGGCATTCCTGTTCTGCGGTCTGACCATGAATGCAGTGGGTCGTGCAGCAGCCCACATGGTAGAGGAAGTACGCCGCCAGTTCCGTGAAATAAAAGGAATTCTGACTGGAGAAGCCGAACCCGACTATGCCCGTTGTGTACAAATCTCCACCAAAGGAGCACAACGTGAAATGGTATTCCCGTCTCTATTGGCTATCATCGCTCCGGTTGCTACAGGATTAGTGTTTGGAGTTCCCGGAGTCATCGGTCTGCTGATTGGTGGTTTGTCCTCCGGTTTCGTGCTTGCCATTTTCATGGCCAATGCAGGAGGCGCATGGGATAACGCCAAGAAATATGTAGAAGAAGGCAATTTCGGCGGTAAAGGAAGTGAAGTTCACAAAGCAACGGTTACCGGTGACACGGTAGGTGACCCGTTTAAAGATACATCCGGTCCCAGTTTGAACATTTTGATTAAACTGATGAGTATGGTTGCCATTGTAATGGCCGGACTGACAGTTGCTTGGAGTTTGTTCTAATAGAAAAGCAGAAAGCCGCTTCAGAGGAGGCGGCTTTCTAACTTTAAAAAAGATTCTGATAAACTATTTTTTAATACTTATCCGGATTTCCATTACTACAAAATGAATGAATATGTCAAAGAAATCACAAACTATTTTTAGTCAAAACATTACAATTGAGTTTGTTCAAGATTTCCATGCATCGATCCACATTAGACGGACGGATAACCACATGTGCCGTATCTCCCTGAGCAAAAGCATACATATATTCAATAAAGATATTCTCTGCTGCCAGATAGTCCAAAACTTTAGCCAAAGAACCAGCCACATTCGGGCAACTGATACATACCACATCGGTCAGCATCACGGCAAAATTCTCGGCACGAAGTACTTCCACCGCTTTTTCCACATCCGATACAATCAAACGAAGAATACCAAAATCAGTAGATTCCGCCATGCTGAACGCATGCATATTGATATCATACTTTGCCAATGTCTTGGTTACGTCATTTATCCTTCCGGTCTTGTTTTCCAGAAAAACAGATAATTGCTTAATTGTCATATTGCGTACTTTTTCATTTTAAAATTCGGTTGTCTATCACACGTTTACTCTTGCCTTCACTACGGGCAATACTGTTAGGCTCCATCAGCTTCACTTCAGCACTGATAGAAAGAACGCTCTTCAATTTGTCACTCAGCGCTTTCTTCATAGCCAGCATACGTCCCATATCGTCCGAGAAGAAGTCTTTGCGGACTTCCACTTGTACCTGCAAAGAGTCAAGATTATTCTTCCTATCCACCACCAGCATATACTGAGGTTCAAACTGCGGCATATCCAGAATAACACTTTCCACCTGAGACGGGAATACATTGATGCCACGGATAATAAGCATATCGTCACTACGGCCTACAATACCCGACATACGAATATTGGTTCTTCCACACGGACATTCACCCTCCATCAGGGAAGTCAAGTCCTTCGTACGATAGCGCAATAACGGCATACCTTCCTTGGTCAGAGTAGTAAACACCAATTCTCCCACTTCTCCATTCGGAAGACGTTCCAGCGTTTCAGGGTTAATGATTTCAGGATAAAAATGATCCTCATTGATATGCGAACCATGTTGTTCCTGGCATTCATAGGAAACACCAGGGCCCATAATTTCACTCAATCCATAAATATTGTAGCCTTTCAAGCCCAGCCGCTCTTCTATTTCCTTACGCATACTCTCCGTCCATGGCTCGGCTCCAAAGGCTCCTATACGGAGGCCGATATCTTTCTTGGTAAGCCCCATACGTTCCACCACTTCTGCTAAATAAAGAGCATAAGAAGGAGTACAGGCAATACCGGTTATACCCAAGTCACGAATCAGACGAACATGCTTTTCCGTATTTCCGGTAGAAGCCGGGATAACAGTCGCCCCCAGATTCTCCACACCATAATGTGCACCCAGCCCACCAGTGAATAACCCATAACCATAACTGACAGAAAAAGTATCATTACGAGTAACCCCATAGGCCGAAAGACAACGCGACATTACTTCGGACCATACGGACAAGTCACGACGTGTATATCCCACAATGGTAGGATTCCCGGTTGTGCCCGAAGAAGCGTGTACACGTACAATTTCCGAAGCAGGAGCAGCCTGAAGTCCATAAGGATAATTATCACGTAAATCCTGTTTGGTAGTAAAAGGAAGTTTTACAATGTCTTCAATAGTCTGAATATCATCCGGAGATAAATCCATCTCCTGCATCTTGTTACGATAAAAAGGGACATTATGATAAACCAGGTTCACCAACTTGTTCAGGCGTTTTCCCTGCAGAGCGCTCATTTCGTCCCGGCTCATGCACTCTTTATTTTTGTTCCAAATCATAATAAATAATTTTTCAATGTGCTAATTAGCCAATGTACTGGTGCACAAACACACCATATGACAATCGGCACATTATCCTATTAGCACATTATTTTCAATGATCTTCATGAAAAGCTCTCATGCGTTCTTCCATCACCGGATAAAGTTCCTCACGCATTCTGGAAGTACAGGCGCGGACACCTTCCTGCTCGCTACCGGTAGTAGAAAGCGAGATGCTGCTTACCCCATAATACAATAACTCCCGGAGCAATTCACCCCCTGTCATATTTCCGTAACCTATGGTAAAGAAGAAACCATCTCCCACCACCTGGGTAGCATCATAGTCATATACGATGTGGAAACCATTGTCGGTAAATATTTTCTTCATGCGTTCCGCACGACGGGCATATTCGCGGGTATCTTCCACAAAATTGATTTTACCTTCGGTAGACAGACGGAGCATCTCAGCGTATGCATACTGAGTGGAAGCCGTACATCCCGAAGTAATCATATAAAGGATGGAAGCAATCAGTGTAGGACCGAATACCCCTGCATCTTTATACCGTTCTGCTAATGCAGGGAACTGGCGGTCGAACAGTTTGTCGCTGATACATGTCAATGCCATACGCTGTCCGGCATAACTGAATATCTTGGAAGAAGAAAGCATCAGGATATAATTATCCGTATATCTTGCCACAGTAGGCGGATAGGGCGGTTCGAAAGGATGTCCCATATCCCGACGGAAATCCATGCAGAAATAAGCGAGGTCTTCCATGACAATCACATCGTATTGGGTTGCCAGTTCGCCGATTATCTGCAACTCCTCCTCTTCCAGACAAATCCATGCCGGATTATTCGGATTAGAATAGATAATCGTTGCTATATCGCCTTTACTCAGGAAACTTTCCAATTTCTCACGCAAGGCCTGTCCACGATAATGATAGATATCAAATTCTTCCCACTCCACGCCGATAATGCGAAGCTGGGATTTCTGAATAGGAAATCCGGGATCAATGAACAATACCTTGTCTTTCCCCGGAATACGCTGCGTACAGGCTATGAACGAGCCGAATGAACCCGCCACCGACCCGGTGGTAGGCACACAAGCGCGCGGAGAGATTTCCAGATTCAAGAAAGCTTTTACAAAACGGGAAGCCTCCTTTTTCAACTCGGGCACTCCTGCGGCAGCCGGATATTGCGATCCGACTCCCCTGTCTAAAGCGGCTTTCTCCGCTTCAATCCCTATCTGATTGGCTGCAAGGCCGGGAGATCCCTGATCCATACGGATAAAAGGAATCCCCGTTTCCTTTTCCAGATACTGGGCTACCAGCAGCACATCACCGATAGTAGCCTGTGCAAGATTGGCGATGTGCAGTTCCTTCACCGCTTTCTCCACTAATTCTTCACTAAATATCTTCATGGCATTACCAGTTCTTTACCGCATTCAAGCCTATATCAAAAGCCTTCTGATTCATTTCAACAATCTTCTCACCTTTTGTGGCAAACACACGCCCTATGCTTTCACGCAACTGTTCCGGTGATACGATCTCAATATACTTCGCAGCCATGCCCAGCAGAATCACATTCGCGCATTTAGGCATACTGTTTTCTTTTGCCATATCCTCTATTTCCAACTTCACCACATGCGGAAGACTTTCCAAAGTTCTCATCAGATCCACTTCTTCAGGATAGTCGGGAATGTTCTTGAAAGGATTAGCAGACGTAATCACCCAACCTTCTTCCTGCAAATAAGGCAGATAACGCAACGCCTCCATCGGTTCCATGGAAATAATCAGATCCGCCTCACCCTGAGCGATCAGATCCGAATAAATCGTTTCGTCGGATAGACGCAGATTGGACTGTACATCTCCTCCGCGCTGGCTCATACCGTGTACCTCAGCCTGCTTCAAATTGATGCCTTCTGCCGTAGCAGCTTCTCCTATAATAGTAGCGATAGTCAGGATACCCTGTCCTCCTACGCCCGAAAGTATGATATCTTTTCTCATGCCTTATCTGCTTTTTTCTGTCTTAGTTTACGATTCAATGTCTGGATACATTCTCTGCGCGGAATAATGACAGACACCCCTTTATATTCTATTTCCTCACGAATGGTACGGGTGATTTCTTCCATATTCTTTGGTAATGGAACCACCACACGCACATGTTCGGGTTCTACCCCTAATCCCAGGCAGATCGCCTCGAATTTGTTCGTACCGGCAGAGTCCTGTCCACCGGTCATGGCAGTAGTCAGGTTATCCGAAATCACCACAGTGATATTGGCATGGTCATTGACCGCATCCAGCAGACCGGTCATACCGGAATGAGTGAATGTAGAGTCACCGATAACCGCAATGGCCGGAAATACTCCCGCATCGGAAGCACCTTTGGCCATGGTTATGGAAGCACCCATATCCACACAACTGTCAATAGCACGGAACGGGGGCAACGCACCTAATGTATAGCAACCGATATCACCGAAAATGCGTGCATCCGGATATTCCGCAGCCACCTTGTTCAATGCATCATACACATCCCGATGACCACATCCCTGACACAATGCAGGCGGACGCGGCATCACCACCTGAGGTTTACCAAACGGACGTTTGATTCCCCATCCGATTGCCTCGCCCACATTATCCGGAGTCAGTTCACCGGTACGTGGCAAAGTTTCGGTCAGGCGTCCCTTGATCTCATAGTCTGAGGAAAGAATCGCTTTTACCTGCTCTTCCACAAACGGCTGGCCATCTTCCACTACCAAAACATATCCGCAACGGTCTGCCATCGTCCTGATTTCTTCAGCCGGCAACGGATACTGCGAAACTTTCAATACCGGAATATGGCAACTGTCCGTATCCGCCTCCTTCACATAATTATAACCGATACCACAGGCTATCACTCCGAATTCATAATCATATTCGGGATTCACCCCTTCCAGATAATTATAAGGAGATTTGGAGGAAACTTCTTCCAGCTTCTCCTGCTTTTTCACTAAATCCAGATATTGTTTACGCGCATTACCCGGCAGCAATACCCAGTGGGCACGTTCATGATCAGGATTCAACTGATTTTCCTCACGGATATCGGCTATTTCCACACCGGCACGCGAATGTGCCAGACGGGTAACCACACGCATCAGCACCGGCAACTTCAGTTTTTCCGATAGTGTATATGCGTAATCCATCATATCGTATGCTTCTTGTTGGGAAGACGGTTCCAGCATGGGAATCATAGCAAATTTTCCATAAAAGCGTGAATCCTGTTCGTTCTGTGACGAATGCATGGAAGGATCATCGGCAGCCAGCACCACCAGCCCACCGTTCACGCCGGTTATGGCAGAATTGACAAACGCATCGGCAGCCACATTCATACCTACATGTTTCATACATACCAAAGCACGCTTTCCCGCGTATGACATACCCAGCGCAGCCTCCATGGCCGTTTTTTCATTGGTACACCAAGTGCTGTGCAGTTTTCTTTCCTTTGCTAAAGGATTATTCTGGATAAACTCCGTGATTTCAGTGGACGGTGTACCCGGATAGGCATATACACCTGATATGCCGGCATGTATCGCTCCGAGGGCAATTGCCTCATCGCCCAACAATAATTTCTTTTCAGCCATCATCTATTATTTTATTAATTGTTTTATATCAATGTAAAGGGGTCGGCATCATCCAGTACCGGAAATTTCTTCCGGAAAGCCTGCAATGCCTCCATATCTATATCAGCCGACACCGCGCTTTCCCTGCTCCACGGACATTCGGCTATCGTCTTTCCGTAGGGATCGATGATGGCGCTGCCACCCGAATATTCACAGGCAGGATCAACTCCCATGCGGTTCACTCCGGCTACATAACACTGATTTTCAATAGCCCGCGCACGGAGCAGCGCGCTCCAGGCATCCACACGGGGAGTAGGCCAGCTTGCCACATAAAGTATCATGTCATAATCACCCAGGTTACGTGCCCAAACAGGGAAGCGAAGGTCATAACATACTTCCAACAGGATACGTACCCCACGGAAGTTCACCACCACACGCTCCGTACCGGCGGTGAAACGCTTGTGTTCGCCCCCAAAGGTAAACAAATGCTTCTTATCATAATGCTGCACGGCTCCATCCGGATGGACAAAGTAAAAACGATTATAATAATTTCCATTCTCACATACCGCCACACTGCCTGCAATAGCACAATTCCGCTCGGCTGCCTTACGCTTCATCCAGTGAAGTGTTTCGCTGTCGGCGCTCTCCGCAATTCCTTCGGGTTGCGTACAAAAACCAGTGGAAAACATTTCGGGTAAAACAAACAAATCAGAATCCGGCAGACAGCTTATTGCCTCGTCGGCCCTTGCTACATTAGCCTGTGGATTGGCCCATTCTATATTTCTCTGTAGAATTGTTATTTTCATTGTTTTTCATATTATAAGACCCACAAAGGTAACAAATATAATAAGATAGCAAGCATTTTATTACTAACTATTTCCTTTCACGCCCCTTTTTCTTACATGTTTTCATAAATATTCCCTATTTATTCCTCATAAAAAAAGAGTATTCTCGCTATAAGAATACTCTTTTTATAATCAACCATGTCTAAACAAACAACTTGGCAAGATTGGCAAGAAAACAAAAGGAAAGGAATCTATTGACAGAAAGAAAATAGTTCGGGATTCTTCATAGTTTTATCGTCTTCACCTTACCGGGGATAATAGTCAGTCTCACCGTTCCGTCACCCTCTATCTCCACCTTCTGGTATCTGGCTTCCACTACTACCTTGCCGTCCAGGGCCATCAGTCCCCATTGGTATGCATTTTCCTCAAAGGCGCAATAACCACCGACGGGTGGACAAATGTTCCGGTAATGGGGAGGCACTACGATACGTTCACCCAATTTCAGCCCCCACTTCACCCCCATCCGGAAAGGCTGGACATCCCTTATCTCCTCCAGTCTCCGTTGTCTTTTTTCCTCCGCATTCCGCTGCTGCCGCCGAATGATTTCCTCCGCGCGCCGTCCGGCTTCCTCCTTCAGCCTCTGCACCACAGAATCAAAATCCTCCTCTCCGGTTTTAGGTACATTACAGGTTATATATCGCTTCTTTTTTCCTTTTTCCGCATGATAATAGTTCCCACTCTCGTCCATCACCACGATACTACGGTCCGCCAGGTGACCACAACACCAGTACACCTCCTCGTCATCTCCTTCCAGCAGACAGGCAAAAACATCAAAGACCGTAGACCATACCGAATCCACCAACTTGCAGTTTTTCGGAACACGATAGTCGGGAATCTTCAAGTAGAAACCGTAAAAACAAAGACTATCCTTATGCAACCCCTGCGTAGAGGCATAAGCCTTCCGCGTGCGACTATGGAAGGTTTCCCCCACCTTCAGCAATTCCACGTTGCCATAGTCCTCTCCACCATAAGAAAACACTACCGGCTTCTCCCGGTAAGTCCGGCTTGTTTTCAGGTCGATGTAAGAATCAGTACCGTCATCACCCGTGACGCCAAGGAGCTCCCCTTTCATAAACCTCAACCTCCGGCCGCGGTCTATTATTATCTCCGGCTTTCCGGAGTCATCCACAACGCTCACCCGGCCATCTTCCAAACGAACTGCCGCCCGGTTTCCACAGATATCGAACACTTCCCGATACTGAGGCATCATCGTCATTCTGTTTCCACGTTTCAGCCCCCACAGTCCGCTACGCCGGTCATGGAAAGCTTTTAGAACGGAATGTGCCCTCTGTTCTGCCTGTTCCTCTTCTAAATAAAACGAGTTCCGGTTCCTGATAACCTCCAGCAACTGTCCATGTGTCATCACGATTTCCAACTCTTCATCCCGCTTGTCATTCTCCGAGGACGGACAGGACACGGACAGCCTGTTTTCTGTCCTTACCCGGGACAGGGCGTTGCCCATCATCCGTCCCTCGAACATCGCCTCCCAATCCCGGTCACGGACGGGCAGACCGAATATCCGGTGCAGGCCCACATTGTCTATCAGCATACAGGACTCCTTGTCACCAGATTTCCTCAGTCCCCGTCCCACCTGTTGCAGATATTTTACCAAGGAAAGTGTGGGACGCGCCAGCTGCACGAACTCCACATCGGGACAGTCAAAACCCTCGGAAAAGATATCCACATTGACCAGCACCCTGGTTCGTCCCTGCTTGAATCCCTCCACCAGTTCCCTCCGCTCCGAAGCAGGAGTCTTGCTGTCGATAGCTACGGCCTCCACCCCGTGCGCACTGTAGCAGGCGGCTATCTGCCGGGCATGAGCTATACTGACAGCATACACAATTCCTTTTTTTCCGTTGGCATACTTCTCGACACTCTCATACAACCGCCGGATGCTGACCTGGCGGTTCAGCACCTCATTCATTTCCTTCACCTGATAATCTCCGTCCGCCCCACGTTTCTTCAATGAATTTATCATCCGCTGCTCCCTGCTGTTCGCACGGATGGACACGTAATCGAAAGCCGACAGCCAACCTTTTCCAATGAATTCCGCAATGCTCCACGAGGTAATCAGCGTATCAAACAAATCGGTGAAGCCTTTACCATTCAATCGACAGGGTGTGGCGGTCATGCCCAGTTTCCTCGCTTCCGGATATCTCTTCCAAAGTTCTTTGTAAGTCTCCGCCAGTGCATGATGCGCCTCGTCAATGACGATCAGTCCGGGGGATTCCTCCATATTCTTCCAGTTACGTGACAGCCACTGGATGGACAGCACCTTCACCGTTCCGGATTCTTTTCCCATTCCATACCTGGCCACGGTTTCCTCTATCTGTTGCACCAGCTCCCTGCGGTGCGCCACTATCCAGACACAGGTACCGGAACGGTGGAGGAATTCCCTCACCACCGCCGCCAGCAGATGAGTCTTTCCTGTGCCTGTAGGCATTTGCACCATGACACTCTGATGAAACTCCCACTCCTTAAAGAGCCGGGACTTCATTTCCTGCTGGTAGTCACGAAGACTGTTGTTTTTGCAATACATAGGCGGATGCCGGTCGCCACCGACAACAAAAAAAGGAAGAGGGCATGTCAAAACTAAAATAGTCTATCATTTTGTCATCCTAAGGGAACGCTAGTGAAGGATCTGTTTGCAATCACTTGATGTATACAGATTCTTCGCTTTGGCTCAAAATGACAAGCTAATTAATAGCACTATCGGAGTTTTGACACACTCTCATAAGTTTTTTTCAACTAAAATATCAATAGAGATGCGTTATTATGACCTTAAACGCAAAGAAAGAGATTACAGTATTATCGTAAATACTGTTCTTCTAACCAATTATATCTAATCTATTTAACTGATATACAGTTGTCGCATTTCTCACTATACTTCTTCCATCCGCATCAAATCCCAACCCGAGAATTGCATCACAATCTTGTGCATCTGCGTGCCTTGGCGCAACGCCTCCACTCTTGGCGCACGAGCATAGCTGTCTATCTGCTCCACAGCTTGTTGCCATTGCTCCGCAGCCTTTGCCTCGAAATCTTTCTTCGGCAGATATTTCAGTTCCACTATGTAGCTGTGCTTGGACTGATAGTGTGTCAGGTTGGGCAACAGGAAGAAATCACAGTAGCCGTGGCTCAATTCCAATTCAGGGGCGGTGATGTAATAATCGTTCAGGCTCAGATAAGCCATAAAGAAGCCCTGGATGCTGCGCTCGCCCTCGATGGAGTCACGCACAGAGGACAGGTTTTTATAAGCATCAGCGATGTATTGCAACGCTTCCCGCCACTGACCGTCGAAGGACATCCGGGTGAACAGAGTCAATAAGGAAGATATTCGTATTCCACTGTACTCGTTATAGCCTTCCAGCAGATATTCATAATATTGTTTGCGCACATTGTTGTTCGGAATGCACAGAATCAGCTGCGAACCATACGTACCCTTTATAGTCAGCATACCATAATAGAACAGCAGACTGGGGAAAATATTAGGATTGGTCAGGTCTTTGGCAGGGAAGGACTCTTCCACTTCGGTTATGATCTGCCCCTCTTCAACAATACGACGGATAACACCTCGGCGGTCACCGTCCAGGCGGTCCAGTTGAAGCAGTTTTTTCAGCTTGTTGTAATCGGTTTTCGTATTGGGGTCAACCATACGCTCGGGCGAATGGCCGCTATCCATGTATTGGCGAATGTAATAGAGTACCATATCGCAATTGAACACACGGGCTTCCTGCTTCAGGCACTCCTTGGCAAAACAATAATTGTCATACCACGGTTTCATTTCCGTCAGCATCGCCTCCACGTAACTTTCAGCAGGCAGCATACCCACTTCTTTATAGTAAAGGAGCATGGCACGCACATCCTCGGTGCTGAAGCCCAGCATCTTGTCGAACTTGGGGTTCATGGACAAGTGCCAGCCGATATTGAAGCCGCTGGTCAGGTCGTCCAGTGTCACGGGACTTACGCCTGTCATGAAGATACGCTCGAACATGCCCTTGAACTTCTTGAACACATCGCGGTAGAAGCCGCTGGCATGGGTGATGGCATGGTAAACCTCCTCGCCTTTCTCGTTAAGCACGATGTTGGTAAAGTTGTCGTATTCGTCAATGATGAGATAAAGAGGAATGCGCAGCCTTACTGCACTGTTGCGTATCAGGTCCAGTTTGTCGGCCATCTGCCGGGTCTCGAAGAACGCTTTCACTGTTTCCTCAGGATAGTCATCCCGATAAGTGTGCATGAAGTCGTCCAGCATCAAACTGCAATAATCATTAAAACGAGCCGAAAGCTGTTCAATGTCTCCTCCCACCCGTGAAAAGTCCAGATAAAGCATCTGATACCGTCCCCGGAGCGATGTGGGATGTTCATGAACCCAAAGCCCACCGAACAGGGAGTCGAAACGGTCTGTCATTGCCTTGTCATAGTAAGCTTGCAGCATACTGATGAACAAGCTCTTGCCGAACCGACGAGGACGGATATAAAACAGGTTGTCCGGCTGCTGCTCCAGCAAAGACAAATACATCGTCTTGTCTACATAATACAGATTCCTTTCTCTCACCGTCACAAAGTCGGACACACCGTAGGGCACTTGCTTTATCTCTTCCATTGCTTCATTTCACGTTTATACAGCAACATTGCTTGTTACAAAGTTATATAAACAATTCCAATCAGGCAAAGGTTGCGGACGAATTATCTTCAGATTGCCTGTTGTAGCAAGTTGAAAGTTCTTTTTATTAAAACCGATAATCGCATAGCGACAGAGGAATCCGGTATTTCTTCAGTTTATCTATTTTTACTATTGTCCCTATTTTCTTTGTCGGCAGGTAATAGCAGAACAGAGGATTTCCGGCTGTTTGCCCATAACCTATCAGTACTTTATCCACCTTTTGTCTTAAAGAAACAGCAGCGTCATCCAATCGGCATTCTTCTTCGCGCGTTTGTGGAAGCCATAGACACAACAGTTTCAGTTCCTTACCATCCGAAGTCTGAATGACAAGAGTTTGTTTTTGTTGCAACTCACAATGAAGCACAGCACGGTTGTGGCTAATAAACTTGCAAGCCATACCGGCAAATGTTTCATTATCTTGCGCTGATAAAAAAGAAATAAAAAGAAAAGAGAACAAAAAGAAAAGTTGAATTTTATGTAACATATTATTACGTGTTTATTTCAGGTGTACTTTGAACACGATACCGCCAGAGAAGTATTTGCAGCGATTCAGTTCTACTATGGCATTAATGTAGTCTTTCCAAAAGCTGTATTCCATACCTACATTCACTTGATATTTCGGACCATTGGGATTGAATGTCAAGTTCTCTTTCACGTCTGTATAACCGGGAACGACCTCAGCCATTAAATTGACTCCATTAACAGCTTTTCGTGCCCATGAGCCATTTTCTTTCAAATGAAATCGGAAGTTCGCACCCATAGCAGGATTATTCAATTTATCATCGAAACGGTTACTATATATCCACGAAATGTGCGCACCTAACGTACCTATATTATCAAAATAGACATGTTTGGTTATTGCCAGATAATAACGATTCCAAAAGCCATTACCATAGTCTTGTTCCTGCTGATTGGATAAGGAACCGCCATTCGCCGAATCACCTATCGCGTCATTGGCCCCTATCACCACTTGAGGTGTCCATGATTTCCACCAACCTTCCTTCCACACCCGCAGGCGAAAATGAAAAGAACGGTCCTGGTTGGTGAACTTGCCATACGTAGACGGAACCCAATAGCCGGAGTTATTGCCATAATCCGTAGGAACTGCCTTATGACCAGTACACAGATATCCGGCTTCCAGCCAGGGAAAAATAGTTATATTGATATAATAGTTCCATGTATCATACCACCAACGGGGTACTGTGGCATGATGATTCAGCCAGTTGCCACCTGCCATAAAAGTCTTGTCACGCTGCATGTCGGCAGTAGGAAGATTCATCAATCCTGTCGTGCCATAATTTATTTGGGCCGTTACTGTTTGTACTATAAACAGAAACAGACTGATAAAACAATGTTTTATTACCCTCATGCACCTCATTCTTCGAATTTGTTTTTTAACCGATACCGCTTCCATTTCTTCTTCTCCTCATGTCGCATTATCATCAGCATCAATTTTACGTCCATCAATAGAAAATAAGTGCCACCCACCATCATCAGCAGCCACCAACCGTATTCCTGCCAGACAGGCGTCTCGTTTACCACATAGTATACTCCTGCCACTCCCAGCCAGAACAGCAGGGTAAACACCAGCATACGTTTCCATATCAGTTTTACTGCAAAATGATAAAGGCGGAAAGAAGGAACAATCATATTTGGGAAATATTGCGTTGTGAAATTAACTTGCTGATATAAAGATTCATCAGTGCCCATACGGCCACATCACAGAGGAACAGCACCGTATTGTTCAGGTAGCTGACCAAAAACACATTGGAAGCACAAAACAAAAACGAAATGCATAGAATGGAAATCATCGCTTTACGCGGTGTGAATCCCATGGCAAGAAACTTGTGATGAATATGTGTCTTATCCGGCATAAAGGGGTCTTTACCACGACGTACACGGCCTAGGACCACCCTTACCACATCCAGGCAGGGAACTAACAATACACTGAAAGATATCAATATGGCACCTTCATAATTAATACCCGCTTCATACGTATTCATAGTGTATTGCACTGCCAGGAAACTTAATATATAGCCCAAGGTAAGACTTCCTGTATCTCCCATAAAGATTTTCCGTCCTCTATCCGCATTTCCAAATACATTATAAAAAAAGAACGGCAGCAACACTCCCACGGTAGTAAAAGCCAGCAATGCACTCATCCATCTGTCATCAATGACAGCCAGTGTGCCAAAGACGGACAATGCCACCATACTCAGTCCCGATGCCAGACCGTCAATGCCGTCTATCAGGTTGATGGCATTGGTAATAAAAATCACCAGCACCAAGGTAAGAGGAATACCGATGAAAGCGGAAACGGCATGGATACCGAACAGCCCGTAAAAATCATTGATATAAAGCCCCGCCAACGGAAACATGAAGGCTGCAATCAATTGCACTATAAATTTCTGACGATAGCGAACCCCTATCAAATCATCCGCAATTCCCACAATATACAGCAATGTCAACCCTGTACACATAAACAGTATCTGTACCCAATGTTGGCCTGTATCCACTAAGGAGACCCATCCTGTCATATAACAGATTCCTATCAAGAAAGTTACAGTAAACAAGATGGCCGGGAAAAAGGACACTCCACCCAGCCGGGATACCGGTTTTTTGTGCACCTTCCGTGCGTCCGGAGTATCAAACAGACGTTTACGAAGGGAAATGATTAAAATACGGGGAATGATGATACGGGCAAGGGCTACGGCTATGAAAAAGCCACAGAAGACCACAATAAAGTTTAGCATAATGTGTTAGTTTAAAATGCCTATAATGAAATGAGTGCTCAAATAAGAGCATAGCTATTTTGTAAAGCACTCTCAAGAGTGCCTTACAAAAAAGGAGCAATAAAATTCGTTTGGGATAATTGATTTTCGGGATTATTCAGTCATCTCCCGTTATATATATTTACAAAGAAGTGGAAATCGTTGCAGTTCTTTTTAATATGCCGCATTCATTATCATAATACAGCAGCAATTTTTCTTACTTTGGCAAGTCGCTCTGCAAAAGACTTGTCTCGTTTAGTTACCAGCATGTCATAATCAGCCTGCAGCCTCAAGAGTAAATAAGCAGGAATGTTCAAAGCCTTTTCACACAAGAGGGCAAACTTGGTATTTACGGAACGTTTCCCTCTCACGCAAAGAGAGCCAATTTCTTCGGAATCCGCAAATAAGTTGATTGTTTTTATACTTACATTATATTTCAGCTGCCTATCACCTCCTCATAATGCTTCAGCACAATATCCATGCTGAATTCTTTCTGCATTTTTTCTCTTCCTTTCTTTCCCATTTCCATACGCTGTTCGGGAGTCATCCGGATGATTAATTCCATGCAATGCGCCAAATCTTCTGCATCTTTCAGTTTACAAAGGAAACCATTGACACCATCGTCTATCACTTCCTTACAACCCACTCCATTGGTCGCAACCAATGGCCGTCCGCTGGCAGCACCCTCCATCAGCGTAAAAGGAATACCCTCGCGATAGAAAGAAGGAAGCACTACGCATGTGGAATCTTGAATAAAAGGACGTACATCTGTTGTTACACCCAAATAATCCACAACACCTTCCTTTACCCATTCATCCATTTGTTCTTTCGCTATAGCTTGGGGATTATCCACTCCGAGAAAGCCCAATAGCTTAAACCGCACATCAGAGTATTTTTGTTTCAGCAGTCTTGCCGCATCCACATACCCCCCCACTCCTTTGTCCCACAACATACGGGCAACAAGAAGAAAAGAAATTTCTTCAGGTTCTTCCACTACCGCGAAATGGCTGAGGTCTATCCCCTCACCCGGAAGGATATGCACCTGGGCTGGTTGAATTATCCGACCAGACACGAACGACTCCGCATCATCCTTATTCAGAAACCAGACGCTAGGCGAATTTCTAAAGGCAAATTTATAGAGTCTTTTGGCAATCTTGCTTATCAGATTATCCACTAGAAAAGTATAACCCAATCCGGTAGTAACAGGAGTATAGGAAATGCCTAATGAAGCGGCTGCCATACTGCCATATATATTAGGCTTAATGGTATAAAAAAAACAATAGTCAGGCTTTTCTTTAATCATAATCTGACGATAATGATAACACGTACACAAGTCTTTCAGTGGGTTATTGCCTTTAGCTTCAATATCAATTGGCAAAACCTTACATCCCAACGCTTTCAATTGCTGCTGGTAAGTTTCATCAAAAGGAGATACTACTACTACTTCATGGCCTTGCTTTAGAAAGTGCTCAAAAACAAGGCGACGAAAATTGTACATACTCCATGCTGTATTGCCAGAGAAAAGTATTTTCATAAAAACGATTATATTAATTTATTCCTGTTTCATATCGGGATGAAGCATCTGCCACATCTTTCCATCACCTTCACCTGCGGCTACTATCACTTCATGATTTTCAGAGAGTTTGTTTGACAGATTTATGACTACGGTCTGAGCACCGCCTAACTCGGAGAGAGTGATTATTTGGAGGATTCGCATGATTGAATTATTTCTTAAAGTTCAGATTATCCAATAATATAGCCGCTGATTTATCCCAACTTAAAACATTCTGAGCGTAAATCCGGGCATCAGCACCCATATCCAATATTTTAGATGGATTATTATAGAGTTCACATATTGCATCTGACAAAGCTTTTGGATTATTTGGAGGAATTATCAAGCCACAACCATCCGGAACTTGCTCTTTTAAGCCACCCACATTGGTTACAACCACAGGTTTCCCTAATGCAAAAGCAAGAGGAATCACTCCTGACTGTGAAGCTTCAATATAGGGAAGAATTATCAAATCAACAGATGACAACAACTTTGCAACTTCTTCATCACTAATCCACCTGTTGCAGATTTCCATAGAGTCCTTATATCTGTTAAACGAACCGACATATTCCTGACAATCCCCATTCCCGGCTACCAACAGTTTCAATTTTGGGTTTGTATCCTTTATCATACCCCATGACTCAAGCAGGACATCCAATCCCTTATATTTATTAATCCTTCCAAAAAAGCCTACTTTATTGTATATCTTTCTCTCGGTTGCTAAATCATTATACTTACTGTAATAGCTGAAGTTTGCATGGGGGATGATGCAAATATTCTTTTTAATGCCAGCTTTTTCCAGCTCTTTTCTAGAATGTTGAGACAAGACCACCAGCCTGTCAGAAAAGAATATATCTGCTTTATTCATCAACATGCTGAACAGATTGCTTTCACCCAAATGAGGGGCTACATCATGAATCACCTTTATTATTTTAATTTTCCGAGGCAGCAATGAAATCACAAGGTTATGCCAAGGATGAATCATGGGTGTAAATACATAATCAGGAGAATATTTTCTGATAATTCGTACTAATTTAGCGAACAGGCATATATTCAATGACCTGATAACAAAATCTTTTTTGTTTGTATAAGTATCAATCGTCACCAAGCTCAGATTCCTAAACTTCCTGCTCAACAGCATCCATTCATTTATATTCCCGCTATAGTTTGAAACAATAGCCAGAATCGGAACCTGTTTTTCCAGTAACGCTTGAGCAAATTCAATACTATAAACGGGTCCTGCGCCCCGGCGTCCCAAGTATAAAAGCACCAATCTCATTTTATTTTTGATATATAAAAGGCGAAGTGAATGTCATGACTATAGCCGATATAATTTCAGCCGATAATTCATAAGTCCGACTGCTCGAATATGGTTTGATATGGATAATACAATGATTTTTTATATTTTGCCCACTGCCCTTCTTTTGAAGAACTCATGTGAGCAGTGTAAATATAGAACCCAAAAATAAACAGCAACATAAAAACAAAGATGGGCTTAGGCATCCTCATACATTTACGAAGATGTGGAATCAAGATCAATATTGCCGAGAAGAAAAATGTGCAAAAGCGTTCTGCCATATGGGGATTCACGCTGAAAGATGCATAAAGTGATGCTCCTATGCAGGTATAAACAGCAAAGATATGTAACTGTTTTCTACACAATTTCTCATAATTAACAAGTGTGACTATTGCGAGTGCATATATCAAAAAACGAAGAAAAGAACCGCCTCCCATATTTTCGTTGACATACTTTTTAAAAACAACGAACAAAGGATTGCCTATGTCCAACAATGCTAATCTTTTAACAGCAAACTCTCCCCCTAATAGTCCGACTATAAAAAGAGTCCATAGCATTTTCCTCCCCATTCTCTTTAATGGCAATAACAGGATAACGGCTATCACACTGGAATAATGACACAAAAAAGCCAAGACTATGAATAGTATTTTCTTTTTCATCTTGAAATCGGGATGGCACATCAGATAGAAAATGACTGAATAAGCCATTGCTTGGCGGACCAACCCAAAACTGGCGCATAACAATGGTGGAAAGCAAATATAAAAGAGCGTACTTTCCGGATAGCAGTTCATCTTTTTTAATCCGGCAAGGAAAAAGCCAGCCGTCCAAAGGGAAGTTATAAAAAAGAAAACGGAAAAGTGGGTGTTATGGGCAACATCAATAAGCATGCGTGGTATAGGCTCTGTTTCCAGATTATTGTCTTGAATAATCTGGTAATATGAAAAATAATCAAACCCTATGCCATAACGCAATCCTACAAAAAGAGTTATCAAGAAGAAAGATATATTCAGTTTGTTAGCATTGCTTACATTAGAATAATTGACAAGAAATATCAAAAGAAAGAAAGTAAAATAGCCAGCCATTTTTTCTATTATTGGTTCCGCTTCTATTTGTTGCTAAATTATTTTATATCTCGCCAGTCTTCGCAATAGTGGACATAGTAAAAAATTGGGAACTATTGTTTTCACACTCCTCACCAGCCAACGCAGAAAAAGCGTTTTTCTTTCTGCCCAAAATATATTCTCGCCCCTTCTCTTCAAAATCAAAAAATGCTCTTTGGTTGAAGAAACATAATTTTCATAAGTCGCCCCTGAATCGGTAGGCGTCAAAGCTACTGTTATATCCACATAGCAAAAAGAATGACCAGACAGATAAAGGATAGACAACTGGTTATAATCTGCCGCGAATCGATATCTCAAATCAAATAAATATTTTTTCAGAAGGGATGTCCTTATAAAAACAGATTGATGAGAAAATATCATTTTTCTTTCAATTAATTCTAACGGTCCAGGTTTCATTATATATAAACCGTATTCATTAGAAACTGCCACATTACCATAATAAGCATCATGTTGAGAATCATACTTTTCCATCAAATTACATACTTCTGCTATCGAAGAAGAGGCATAAAAAGTATCATTTACATTCATGAATAAAGTATATTTTCCCGCAGCAATCTTTATTCCTTTATTCATCGCATCATAAATCCCCTTATCAGGTTCACTCACCCAATAAGAGATCTTATCCGCATACTTTTTGATGATATCTACTGTATTGTCTGTACTCCCCCCATCAATGATAATATATTCAATATGGGGATAAGTTTGATTAATAACAGAAATAATAGTTTGCTCAATGGATGAAGCTGCATTATATGAAACAGTTATGACCGTAATTAAGGGACTTTCCATTTTTTAGTATTTGCGTATATAATCACATCGATATCACATTTTTCTAAAGAGCGCCGGATAATGTGTTACCAGCCATCGCTTTATTTTCCTTGGAAAAGAATAGTCCCTCCAACTCGAATCGCAAAAGTGCATTGAATAAGAATCAACTCTTCGTGTAGCCGAATTACCAGCAAAGACCCATGAAGGGTAAATATGAATTCCGTTACTTATAATTTGTTCTTTATCAATATATCTGAAACCATGTTTGACAGCAAGCATTGGCATGACAGACGGATTTATCAAATCCATGAAAAGTCCACCATCCTCACCAACAAAATGACGCGTACCAAAGAAGTCCATGCATTCTTTAATAAACGGATTGCCTTTTTCTGCGCCAAAAAGAGCTGCTAGCATACCTAAACCACAAACTTCATTACCTTCTTTCAAAGGAACACCATCTTTATTGATATCTTTTTTTCCATGAGCTTCAAAGAGAGCTGGATGAAACTCTACAGAGGTAAAGAAACCATTATTCAGAAACTCGTCAAAAGACTTGTAGACCATCACATCAGTATCCATATAAATCCCTCCTTCGGTATAAATGGCATAATGCCTAATGTAATCGGAAGCAAGAGACCACTTACAGTGTTCTATGGCTTCCTTCACCCAAGGCACTGAGTCAATGTCAAAATTATTTTCGCTCCAGCACTTAATTTCGTAGTCCGGCATAACCTTTCGCCAGCTATTAATGCATTTTGTTACAGAAGGAGTCTGTTTACCCCCTCCTAACCAGACATAATGGATTTTTTTAGGAATCATATTCAGATCTTAATTATTTTTCATTATTAATAAAACGGTAAATATCCACTACCATCAAACTCATATCTTAAATCTTCATTTCTCTTTCCTATCACCTTGGCGGGCACTCCACCAACCAAAGTATAAGGCGGGACATCCTTGGTCACTACCGCTCCGGCTGCCACCACCGCACCTTCACCAACGGTCACACCATGAAGAATAATAACATTCGGACCTATCCATGCACGATCTTTAACATTTATAGTTCCTCCCTTAATATTTGTACACCTAAAATAAGGATCATTATAATCATGCTGTTCGGTCCAGAAGCTGGCAGCGGTACTTACATTGACATTCTTACCTATGATGATACCTCCATGACGGGCATCGAGAATGGCTCTGTCTCCAATGATAGAACCTTTTCCTATGGTGAGCAAATGATGGTTGCGAATTTCCGCACCATAATAGATGATACCCCCCTTCGCAAGGTTGACACCCCAAAAATTTTTATAGAGCCAACGACGAATGTGTTAGGAGGGGATTCGTCCCGTCTGAAAGTCCATGTAGCGCAAATAACCTATGATGTAAGAAGCGGCTTTCGCTTTAATCTGCTGTATGAGCGATAGTTTGTATCCTGAAATTGGATCACCCAGCACGCTAAGATCGGTCTTTCTTCCGGCAACTTTCGCCGCATCTTTTTCCTTCTTCATCAACAAAACCACTTTAAGCGGTAATGCCAATAATGCGAAAACTATCCATTTGAAGAATAGCAATACTAATAATGTAACAATAAGAATTATCTCCATAATCGTTATCCTTTGATTTTAATTTCTACTATTTTTCTGTTTCCAAACACTTATTTCTGTTACTCCCCTCCACTTCATCCTTCTTCTCCCCCGTCAAATACTCCCATGAATTCTCCGTCACCACATTCCACCACTCTTCTTTCACCGCTTCTATCTCCTCGTCCAGTCCGCAATCGCCATAGTTCTCGACCAAAGGATGCATGATAGTGGCATAAAAATTCAGATTGTCAGTTTACCATTAAGAGCACTGTAATAACTATGTTCCGTCATGTGGATGGATTTACAAAACCCCTTTACATTGACACCACTGGCCTTTCTAAGGACTTTGATGCTCTCGGCCAACTTCTTCGTAGAAAATTCTCTGTCTTTCATTTTTTTCAGTTTAAATATTGTTAATAATACTATCTGTCTACTAATTGTCTGTCCACTGTGGACAGACGCGTCTATTTTTTCCTTTGTAACTTCGCTGCCATTATTACAAAAAAAACAAAGCACACATGGCTATAAAAGCATTGAAACAAAGCGTTTCCATCAGCGAGACGCAGAAAATGATCCATCAGTGGAAGGGACGGGGAATAAACGACCCCACCATAACCAAGTTACTGGACCTCTACCTGGGAATGCCCGCTTACATGAATTCCCAAGGTATCTATCCGCACTGCAATTTCTATGACATCCGGTTGTCACTCCGCTTTTCGTACACATCAACACTGGTCGCCGCAGTAACAAACTGCCTGTCATTCGGAATGATATGGGACGAACCACACACCAAAGTCATCGCATTTTACTCACCATTATGGTATCGCCAGGAGAATGGAAATCCAACGGAATCACCGCAGAATCCTGCGCAAGAAACACCGCAGGATTCTGCTTTTAATAGTAATATATTATATAATATAAATAATATATATCCTCCGGAGGATTCCCGTAAGGGATATTCCGCCGGAAACGGAGTACGAAACACAGAGGAAACAGATTCCCGGAAGACTCCTTCGGAAATTCCTGCGGAAACGCCTGACGGCGGAAAAACGTCACCGGCCCTGTCTCCCGCCACAGACTTCTTCCACCGGCTCAACGCCAGTCCCGAAGAAAAGCAGCGGGTACTGGTCCCACTCATCAACAGCATAGCCACCAGCCACCACTATACCCGTCCAAGGGCGTTACAAGGACTGGTTATCCTGGTGAACCAGTTTCTCATCCCTTACTTCGACTCCGATCCCCGCTTCTCCCGGGTCTCGCACACGGGAAAAATCATCTGGCTGCAAAACCTCATGAAGACACGCCACGGACAATCATTGATGGGGCAAGCCATTGCCCGGCTGGGCAGCGAACTGAACAAGGATCTGGAAGAAAAACATAGAAAACTCCGTGAATTCCGCCCCGTCTCACCCTTCGAGTGGAAGGAGTCCGACAAGAACATCCGTTATTACGATGATCCTATAGACGGAAAAGTGGAAATACCGGAGAATGCGCCGCCACGCCCTGCCGAAACCGCCATCTGGAACGTGCTGTCCAAAGAATGGGTAGACAATGATTAGTAGTTAGTGACGTTTTGTCATTCTGAGCTCGCGAAGAATCTGAATGCATCCACTTTATGTTTCCGGATTCTTCGTCCCTACCAATGACAAATACACCCGAATATTTATTTTTTAATTCTTAATTTTCAATTCAAATGAAACCCTATTATTCACTCTCAGACTTTCCGGACCGCAAGAATGCGGGAAAGAATTTCATCGCCCGATGCCCCAAATGCGGCACCATGCATCTGTATATCTCAAAAGCCAAAGGACTATATCATTGCTTCTACGCCGGATGCGACTTCAACGGCATTCTGACCGATTACTGCAAGGACAACCGTCCCATGTTCCCTTACAAAAAAGGAGATTCTCCCTCAAATACCGGAACATACCGCCCACAGGATAGCCGGAATGCGGAAAACTCCGTAAACGAAGTCCCCATGCTGCCGGGCGACTACAAAGCCCTCGCCCCCACCGTGATGCAAAAAATCAAGCCGCTGGACGAATCGCCCGACTGTACGGACTCCGACCAGTTGGCCGCACGCCGCTACCTGGCCGACCAGGGCATCTCCCTCACCACCGCCATTGCGGCACACATCGGCTGTCTGCGCCATTACTGCATCACCAAAAACAGTGAGGACAAGCGCGAACAGGCTTCCAGCATCTTTCCCTGCATCGCATACGTGAATTATGTGGACGGACGTCCCGTCAATGCCAAGTACCGCTCATGCAGCCCCATCCAGTCTCCAAAGCCCGAAGAGGGACAGCCCCTGACGTACAGCAAATTCTGGAGTCAGGATTCGCCCACCACACCGTGCGCCCCCTATAACATAGACTGCATCAACCCGCTGCTGGTGGAAGAGGAGATTATCCCCCGCCTCATCATCGTAGAAGGAGGAAAAGACGCGTTGACATTGATGGAAGCAGGATACCGCCATGTCATCAGCGTACCCTCGGGAGCGGCAAGCGACCTGGCAAAATGCTTCGAGGCCTTCATCCCCTGGCTGGACCAGGTACAGGACATCGTGATCTGCGGTGACTCCGACCTGCCCGGGCGCATACTGGTAAAACATCTTTCCGATTATTTCGGGGCACGCTGCCTTTTCACCATCCTGCCCGGAGGATGCAAGGACATAGGCGATGTGATGAAGCTCTACGGCACCGAAGTGGTGCGTAACGTCATAGACGATGCCTGTGCCTGCCAAACCACCGATATCATCACGGTGGAACAACGCAGGGAGGAAGTGATAAACGTGCAGCACGGCAAATACGACCATGGCTACAGCGTGGGCTACGGACCGCTGACCGACCGCGTTTTCCACCCCACCGACATAGGAGGCCTGATCATCATGACCGGAATACCCAACAGCGGAAAGACTGATTTCCTGAATGACCTGACCAGCCGCATCATGCGCGACACGGAACGCTTCGTGTGCTACCTCTCCTTCGAGGTGCCGGACAAGGACAAGCATATCGCCCACCTGGTCCATCTGCTGCTGGGCAAAGCCAACACCACCGCCTATACCGACGAACAGCTGACGCCCTATATTGATTTTCTGAACACTCACATGATTCATCTGGATATGCACGAGGTGCCGCCCACTCCCGGAAATATCCTGCATCGGGCCGATCTGATACGCCGCAGGCATCCGTTGAAATATCTGGTTATAGATCCTTATCTTTTTGTAGAGGCGCAAAGCGGAAAGAACGAGACTGAGACCCAGAGCATCAAGTCGATGCTGACCCGTTTCCAGTCGTGGGGGCGTGACAACCACATCTGGGTAATCATTGTGGCGCATCCGCGCAGCCTGAAGAAAATAGACGGCAAGAACGAGATGGAGGACATCAACATGTACACCATATCGGGCAGCGCCAACTGGGCGAACCTGGCCGATTTCATCCTTTCCATCACTCGCATAAACGAACCCGACCGCGCCTTCACCCGTCTGGATGTATTGAAAGTGCGCGATCAGGAACTATGCCGCACGGGAACCGTGTACTACACCCGCCAACCTTGCGGACGTTACGAAGAGCACGAGAGCGAGGAGGAATGCGGTGGTTAGTGATTAGTGTGGTTAGTGAAGCTGCTCGGTTGGTTTTACACGTTAGCAAGCATAGGCTTATGCATAGGCAAGTATAGGCTTACGCATACGTATGCATAAGGCAACGCCACCGTATGCATGTACACGCACAGCCCACTAACCACTAATTACGGTCTTCCCAGATAATGGAAAATCAATCCCACTTGCACTGAATTGAAAATGCGTTGTCTGTCCACATAGCCCGAATCGAGCAGAGCCTGATAAAGCGACTTGTGATGGTGTATCCAGGCGGAAAGACGGTTCAACGCCGCCACGGGAGTAATATCGGGGGCGTACCCCATGGCCAGATCCCGTTTATAATAAGGTTTCACCGGCCATTCGCCGGAATACGCTTCTTCTTTGTTCATAACATTCACTTTTTTTACTACCATATTTCGACTTAAAATCATCAATTACCTATCAGTAATATTGCCAATTTCATATCGTTAATCTTTATAGCAAATGTAATGAAAATAGCTCACATATAGAAATAGTTCAAGACCTTTAATTCACTTTATCTCACCCTCTGTCACAGTGTGTCATACACCGTCATGCCGGTTTACGCCTCTTCACAACCCCCTCTTTCCGGAGTGTTATCTTTGTCATGTTCAATTCATAGTAACCATTTAAAAACAAAATGATTATGGCATTAAATTACAGTGTTTCATTGCGTCCCAATCCGCTGGACAAGGATGCAGCCCCCAAGGCTTACGCCACAGCACAAATCAACGGTGAACTTACCTTGAAACAGCTCAGCAAGCGTGTTTCTTCACAAACCACCGTGAGCCGCGCCGATGTGGTGGCCGTCCTTACCGCCACCGTGGACAATCTGCTGGAAGCCCTCACCGAAGGCAAACAAGTGGACTTTGGCGAACTGGGCAAGTTCCGTCTCCAGATAGCCAGTGTAGGTACGGAAAAACTGACGGATTTCACCGCTGCCCACATCACCGGGGTGAATATCCAATATGTTCCCGGTGAGGATTTGAAAACCATCTTCGGCGCACTGGAATTCCAGCCCGTAGCCAGCCGGGCCGCACAGGCAGCCGCACTGCGTGCCGAAAAAGAGGGAAAAGCCGTGGCAGACCTGCTGAAGACCAAAGACGAACCGGGAGTCTAAAGTCATGGAGGGAGGAGTAACTCCCTCCCCCTGTCTTGTTTATTCTTTAATGTATCACTCTTAAAACTTTATCTTTATGGAAAATCAGAAAAGAAAATCAACCTGGAGCCTCATCCTCAAAGTAATCATCGCAGTGGCGACCGCCATAGGCAGCGTCATAGGTATACAAAGTTGCATTTAGTCGGCCGGGATGCGTAAAATAACACTGATCATCATCCATTGTTCCGCCACCCCTGAGGGGCGAAACCTGGACTTTGAAGCCTGCCGCCACGACCATATCCACCACCGTGGCTTCAGTGACATCGGTTACCATTTCTACATCACGCGCAACGGCGAGATTCACCGTGGCAGACCGATAGAGAAAATGGGGGCGCATTGCAAGAACCATAACCGCCATTCCGTAGGCATCTGCTATGAAGGAGGCTTGTCTTCCGGCGGCGTACCCACGGATACACGGACGCTGGAACAGAAAGCCGCCATGCTGGCGTTGCTCCGCGAACTGCGAGAGCTGTTTCCCACGTCATTGATTGTGGGGCATCATGATCTGAATCCCATGAAACCGTGTCCATGTTTCAATGTAGTGAAAGAAATGGCAGGCATATAAATATGAATCATTAACCGCTAACTGATATGAAACTACTGATAGACCAACTGATAGTCCTTGACCGGGCTTTTTACCGTTATTATCTGGAGATGCTACTTACCCTGGAACACACCCATGCGCTTACTCCCTGGCAGATGTCCATACTGCTGTGGCGTGCCAAAATCTTCCATGTGGAAATCCTTTATCCGGAACTGCTGCGTATCAGCATCGGCAATGAACAGGAAAAGGATGAAATCCGATTCATGAAGATGTGGAAGCTGAAGGAGCTGGAAAAGGTGATGACCGTGTGGCAACGAAGACAGTGCCAAGAAATTAAAAGGAAAAAGTGGAGATAAGACTCTTTTCCATTTGCTTTTGAGAATGAGGGCAGGAACTTAGAAGGTTTCTGTCCTCTTTTTGTTAATAGTAAAAAGTCATTCAATATATGTAAGCACTAAAATGAAGATATACTTCTTAATTTAGAGCTAACCAATGGAAGCATTATTATAAGTCAATTTGTTTTCGTTCATAACTATCAATCAAAGAGCATTCTGTACAATTGACTATACGTACACCTTGAGACACCGCATAGGCAGCCATAATATCATGATTCTTGAAGACAGCCATTTTCTCTTCCAAATAATCACTCATGCGCCAAACTGTAGAATCCCATCGAAGCATAGGTTTCAATTCCACTTTATTTTTATCATAGAAATGGGTATCACAAATGCATAATTGATTTTTTGAATTAACGGTCAAAGAATCAAAAAATGTATGATCCACGCCATATAAATCAATCTCACTATAACCAGAGTTTATACCTACATAAATCGCCATCAAAGCAACTGTAACTACACTAGGCATTGACAAACCATGCCTATAGAAATAATGACGAAATTCTTCATAACCTGTATATACTGTAAGATTTAAGGGCACGATATGAATATGACTATTATGCAGACCGCTAAATGCCAAAAATTGTCTTTTCAAAGAAGCAGGTATATAAAGATTCATCTCCCAATCCACCTTCTTATTCAAATCATCAAACAACTTCATAACCCTATCATGATTGTGATTTTCTTGAAAGAACATAGGATCAGCCATACAAAAATGCTTTGGTCTAATCTGAGTAAAAATATCCATTGAACCAAAGAAATTCAAGACTATGAAGTCAGTATTCTTAAACTCATCCGTCGTCAATCTAGGTAATACATTCTTCATAGAAGGACCATTAGCAAGCATGGCCACTTTCCCTGAATACACTTTTTTTAGGGGATTTTTCAAATTACCTTTTGTCTGAAATAGCAAATGTGCAAGAAAAAAAACAAACTTAACAGTTTGTTTAACGAACGAAAAAGCACTTTTTATTTCTTTTTTTACCATCTTATCCATAATTTTTTGTTATTCTAATCTTTTTACCCGGCCAGATGCATCGCCCATCATCAAAGCTAAAACTTCTTCTTTAGAAACCTGATTGTAATCGCCTTTGATGGTATGCTTGAGACATGAGGCAGCAACGGCAAAATCAATTGTCTTTTGGTCATCACCTTCAAAAGAAAGCAAACCATAGATAAATGCTAGGAACATCCTTCCAATCGCTGTCACATAATCCCCAACCATCCATATTTGAAAATTATCACTTTTTAGAATTGGTTTGAGAAGAACCTCCCCATTATCATAAAAATAAGTTTTTTTATTGCACAACCGATTATTTCCATCTACACACATCGAATCAAAAAAGGTATGATCTACACCGTATAATCCAATTTGCTGATAGCCAGAATTGGTCCCAACATAAATAACCATATTCGCCACTGTTTGAGCTAAAGGCATGGACAAACCATGCTTATAAAAAAAATGTCGCAAGCATTCGAAACCCTTATAAGTTATGGTATTAAGAGAAACAAGCCGAATATGAGGATTAGACAATGCACTAAACACTTTAAAGTCATCCACAGAGCCTATAGGTGTATAGATATTCATATCCCAATCCACATTCCTGTTCAATACAGAAAAAAGATTTCTCACCTCCTTTTGCTTATGGTTTGGATGAAAAAAACATAGGGTCTGCCAGACAATAATGCTTCGGCTTGATTCTGGTAAAGACAGCTTCCATTCCAAAGAAATTCAAGACAATGAAGTCAGTATCTGAGAATTTATCCATTTGCAATTTGGGCAATACTTCTTTTAAAGATGGACCATTAGCCAAGATAGCTACCTTGCCTGAATATCTTCGGCTAAACGAATTATGCAACTTGCTCTTAAAAATCATTTCCACTAAAAACGCTGCAAAATTAATGGAATCCCGACCTATAGATAAACATTGTTTTATTATCCTCTTTATCTTCTTTTTCATTTCGCAATATATCTTTTAATGATTTTCCTTTTTAATAAATGAAGCAAGTCACAATTCAATAAAAGCAATAATCCTATCGTAATAAAACCTGCAACAAGACTATTCGCGCTACCCGTCAAACATACTGAAACTATATATATACAAGTCAACAACAGCATCAGTAACAAACGGGGGATATGGGTCAATTTTACATACGTCCAACTATACGCAACCCTTGAGACCGACATAACCATAAACGACAGGACAACGGACAGGACTGCTCCCCAAATACCCCACAACGGTATTAGCAAAAAATTGAAAACGATAGAAGATAAACCTCCATAAACACTTGAATAGAAAAAATATCTGCTCTTCCGGACAGCGGAAAAAGTACTCCCCGCCAATCCTGACACACAAGAAAAGAAAATACCCAATGTGAGTACGGGAATATATATCCATGCATCTAAATAATCTGATGAAGTAAAAAAAGAGACTAACCATTTACTGATAAATGTGACAATGACAAGCAACACCAAGAGTATTAAAAGCACACCCCGGAATATCTTATTATAGAAACTAGCGTAACCATCTTTGCCATATTCTTCTAATACGGATATCTGCCAGGAAGAAACAAATATAGTAAATATCATGGCTATAATTCCAGGAAATTTGTTTGCTACGGCAAACAGACCGATGCCATGTAATCCCACATACGTCTCCATTATAGGCCTGTTCAGTGCATTTACAAGCCACCACATCACACCGTTTGGAATCAAAGGCACAGAATATTGAAGCATTTCACGACAGTATTCATTATTCACACTACCCGGTGAACAATATTTGTAACTTCCCGAAAAGAAGAAAGAATACACGCCCGTAAAAAGATTTGCCAGAATAAGAGAAAGTACATAACCGACAACTCCCTTCAAAGGGATCAGAATGAATGAACAAATAGCTGTAAGCAAGGTCAATACGATTCCAGCCATTCCATAAACAATCATCTTATCAATGCTGCGTGTAAACTGCTGAAAAAACTGCTGCAAAAGTGTTGCTGCCATCAAACCGTATATCAACCAAAGATAATCCGTAAAACTGTTTGAAAAACCATATATGGAAGAAACAAAATCTACAGTCCCAAACAATAAGAAGGAGACAAAAAACGCCTGCAATACAAAAACAATACCTGAAGAGAAATATTGCTTTTGCTTCTCCACTTTCTGCCCTTTTGGAAAGATAAATATAGATTCTGCTATGCAACAAGAGACAATGCTAACCAGAAAACTGACATAGACATTTATTATATCGGTTACTCCGTAATCCTCAACTGATAGCCAACTAGTATAGAATGGCAACATAACCAAGCCTATAAGCTTACTGCCGGCATTGCCGATGAAGACCAAAAGCGTGTTTTTACCTAAACGCTTGTATTTGTTCATTTCTAATTAATGAATTATACGAGAATTTCTATAGAGACATACTTATCGTCTTTTCGAAATCAGGATAAGGAATCTCTTGAAATAATCCAGTACTGACACACCCTGCATCTTGTAAGTGGAGATGATGGTATGATATACCGCTGAGACATGGACCATCTTATCACTTCCGAAGAATAACGAATTCTTTCGCTCACCGGCTAAGAGGCAAATAAATCGTCCGGCAATGAAACTGTTGATTGAATAAAAGCCACCATTTAAGTAAGCAAACAGCTGAGTCCAAAAAGTATTCATATAAACCCGATACAAAGTCTCATCACAGTTCACGATAGCATCCTTCTTCAAACAGGTTATAAGGTACTTTGTTAAATATGCAGAATTTTTCTATCGAACCAATTTATAACGGACAAAAAGACGTTCAAAATCAGTATTACTATACATATACTTTGCCAATAAATTAGCTCTATAATTATTAGAACAAACGGATACTTTTTATTAAAATTCTCCTATTTTTTCAACAATATCTAAAGGATTAGAGTAACGAGCAATTTCACTAGCCACATTATTTTCCATTCCTATTTTTTCAATTATTGCTTTCATTATCTTATTTTCGTATGCAACAGGTATGACAACTACCCCATCATTATCAGCAAATATTAAATCAGAAGGTGAGATTGTTACCCCCAAAACATTAATAGTCCGATTAAAATTGGCTAAAGTAGCACGTTTACGCACGTCTTTACAGTTATAGCCTTTTGAAAAAACAGGATAATTCATTTTCATAACATTATCTCTATCACGAGTCACTCCACCAACAATCGTTGCAGAGGCCCCAGAACGGATGGATAACATTGTATTTAGTTCACCAAAATAAGCATAATCGGGACATTCATTTTCAACTACTATAATATCATTATCCGAAATCTCCGCATAAGATTTCAAAGCATCATAAATACCATGAAAATCTTCTCCTTTTTCTAGTTTTCGTATTTTCAAAGTTCGTGCACGCCCCAAAACCTTTGTACCCCCAATATTACATTTCAAACCTGTTATCACACAATTATATAAACCAATATCATCTAAAACGTCAGATAGCATTGCACTATTTACAAGTTTCTTTAAGAATTCCAATTTTCTATTTTCTAAAGATTTCAATCCCTTAGAAATTATCTCTGCCAATTCAAAGTCTAATGGATAATTCACATCAATAGCTTCAATAGGCTCAGCTTCTAGTAAATAAGGCTTTATACCATAACGGCGTTTCATATTTAATGCTACATCACTATTTGTTATATACAACCCCATTGTTTCTACGATTGTATCAGGTAAATCCTTACTATTTGGGATATGCATTCTATCATAATTGGGACCTTCTTTACTCCATGTATATTGTTTCTCATTTTTCACCAAAATAACAGAATCATAAAGATCACCCTGCTCCTTCAGTATATTGATCCCTTTTTCAATTGTAGAAGGTTTAATAAAAGGACTGGTACCTAAAATCTGTATATAAATATCAGCATTTATCTTTTTTGCTTCATTATAAAATAGACTGTGTCCGTCAGTTTTATTGGTAGCTAATTCTGGATCACGTTTCAAATAAATACAATTCGTATGTTTTGCAATTTCATAAATTTCATCTTTTTCTGTATCTAGAAAAACTTCATCAATAAAAGAACAACGTACGAGTTTTTCCAATGTATGTAAAAATAAAGGTTTACCGTTCATTAATGTTGTATTCTTATTTTTAATACGTTCACTAGAACCCTTAACTGGCAAAAAAGCAACTATTTTCATATCTGATTACTATTAAATTAAATCATACAATCTCTATAATCTATAAAACCCACAAAATCATTATTATCATCTAAAACTATTAATGTGTGAATTCTTTTCTCATTAAATAAATGTTCTATATCTACAATCTTTTCTTTCTCATATACTATTATTGGATTTGTTACCATAATATCTTTTACAACCATATCAAATGATTCTTTCTGATATCTTTGAAATGTTCTACGAATATCCCCATCAGTAATTAATCCAACTAAATGACGAGAGTTTAAGACAACTGCCATACCTAACCTTCCATCACTTATAATTGTCAGAGCCTCTGCTATTCTCATATCAGAATTAACAATAGGTAAATTATCTTTTCGCATCAAATCCCGCACATTAGTTAAAAGTTTTTTTCCCAAGCTACCCCCAGGGTGATATTGTGCAAAATCTTTAGCTTGAAAGCTACGTATTTTCATCAATGCACATGCTAAGGCATCCCCCATCGCCAAAGTAGCGGTTGTAGATGAAGTCGGTGCAAGATTTAATGGACACGCTTCATATTTCACCGAAATATTCAAATGACAATTGGCATATTCCGCCAATAATGATGTCTGATTTCCTGACATAGCAATAAGTGGGATATTGCGTTTTTTCAAAAATGGAATGAAACGAAGCAGTTCGTCTGTCTGTCCCGAATTTGATATTGCCAAAACAATATCATTAGAAGAAATCATGCCCAAATCACCATGAAAAGCATCCAAAGGATTAATAAAAAAGGAAGGTGTTCCAGTACTGGCCAAAGTAGCTGCAATCTTTGCACCACAATGACCGGATTTTCCTACGCCCGTTACGACCAATTTACCCCTGCTATGATAAATCAAATCTATAGCTTTATCAAAATCATCTGTCAATAAAGGAATTAAATCTAGTATAGCCTGCGCTTCATCTTGAAAGCATTTAATGGCATAATCTTTTATTTCACTCATAATAAACTGCAAATTACTTTTTCCAAATCTTTCAAATAAAGCATGTTAGGCCCGTCACTCAAAGCCATATCCGGATTTGGATGTACTTCAAAGAAGTAACCAGTAGCTCCAAATGCTTTTGCAGCTAAAGCCATTGCCGGAACGTATTCTCGATTTCCACCAGTTTTCCCTCCATCAGCACCCGGACGTTGAACCGAATGTGTACAGTCCATTATAACATGAGGAGTAATAGAACACATATCGGGTATATTACGAAAATCAACAACCAGATTGTTATATCCAAATGTATTTCCACGTTCTGTCAACCATACGTTTGCATTACCAGTCTCTCTAACTTTCTCAACAGGGTATTTCATATCTTGGCCAGACAAAAATTGAGCTTTTTTTATATTAATAATTTTTCCTGTTCTAGCTGCTGCCACTAGCAAATCGGTTTGGCGACAAAGAAAAGCAGGTATTTGAATTACATCAACAATTCCACCGACAATTTCTGCCTGATAAGGCTCATGTATATCCGTCAATAAAGATAAACCATACTTCATCTTTATATCATTCAACATTGTTAATCCTTTTTCTAAATTCGGGCCGCGATAAGAATGAAGGGAAGTACGATTTGCTTTATCAAAAGAGGACTTAAATATAATATTAATACCATATTTATTATTCAAACGAACTAATTCCTTTGCCACTTCTTCCAATATATCGAAAGTTTCTATCACACAAGGACCAGCTATAAAAATCGGTTTATACATTTTTTTAATTTATATTTAACAAATAAAAAGTTTAAACTAATAATCCAACAAATTCTATTTTTCACTCTCTATAGTCCTTATTTCCATTCATAATCTCACGGAAGATATATACCAGATAATCCCTAACTTCCAGACCATACATTTTGGCTGTTTTCATTATGGTAAGATATGTAGCAACTACATCTACTCCGGCATCACGCTATAGAACAAAGTTTTTTTGTTTACAGTAAAAGGTCTGAACACGCTCAGCAATCATATTGTCAATTGCATAGTGACCATCCATAGGATAGTTCTGTAATTCAGCCCAGCCATTAAGCATATAATGAAAAACATTGTCCATCAAGTCGCCAAAATGAAGACGATTTGCATTCTTTATGTTTGTACTCAAATTAGGGCTCCCTTCAATTTTTAGGCACTTTTCAGTGCACAAGCTATTGAGAAATTAAAAATAAAGCGATTAATTAACAGTTAACCATGGATAGCTCGATGTTCTAGGGCATAAGATTAACATAATCCCGGCATCCGTCAAATATTTTTTATAAAATTTCCAGGTATTCCCAAGCTGAGCAGCCATTAAGCTTTACTATGCTGATAATGCTGTGGTAAGCAGATGCCATTTCTGCCCACTCGTCACTGCCGAAGTGGATTATAGACTTAGATTTCACGCAACCACTTCTTCCCCCATCGAACGGGCAGGATTTCAGAATTTCATTGTAAAATTACATAATTCAAGCCTAACTGACCCACTACACCATTATGGGTCTGCACCTTAAATCCTCCGCTAAGCAACAAGGCGGAAGTATATAAAAACAAGCGTAATACATACGTTGTACCGCTAAATTCCAGTGCTCCGTAGCTATCATGTCCTCTGCTTCCCACAATGTAGCATACGACTTAACTTTTCGGTAAGCTACCACAGCTTTTATGTCTTCCTTGCTTAAACTCATACCAACCGTATCCCCTCGTCTTTCACATTGTGGTAAAAAGGAGTGAAATGCTGCTTTACCCAATCCTTAAACGTATAAAGCACAGGACTGATGCATTCATTAAGCGACCATCCCAATTCTACCAACGGATAGGATACATTATCATAATCGGCCGATTCGATCTTAGGCTTATCCAACAAAATAAGCACGTCCCAATCGGAATCGTGACGCGCGTCTCCACGAGCACGAGATCCAAACAATATGGCATGAGCTCCTAAGGGAAGCACTTCCCTCAACCGTTCCGTTATGGATTGTAAAATATCTGTTTTCATTGCCTATTCTTTTTGCTATACACTTCATACAAACTATATGCAATAAATAATTTTCTGTATTTCCTAACGTTGCTTTTAAAATGTTCATCAAAGAAAACAGAATTTCGATGCTATTCTATCTTCTCAAACGGAAAAGCATGAAGATAACTAACCGCCACCGTCATATTACCAAAAGCGAATACCAGCCGGGTATTGCGATGCAGGCGCATGATACAACCCTCCTTACCTTGGAAGACACCACCGGTAATACGGATTTTCTGCTTTTTCTGAAGATAATCCTCCAAAGGGCGATTCATCAGTTCGATGTTATAGGGCATGGATTCGTACAAATAGATGAATTCCTCCATCTGGCGTTGAGGGATGACTGCCGCACGGTGCGTATTATAGTCCGTCACCAAATACTGACGAGGAAGCATGGCGGACAGAATGAGTTCCAACTGCTGCAAGGGAGCGCAGACAAACAACCAGCCGTTGCCCACGATTTCCTTCTCGTCCGTCAAAGCATTCAACTTTTGGGCGGAACCGGTGGCAAAGGCCTCTTTCACCACCCGGACGGAATCACGACGGGCGATATATTCTTCTTTAGTATAGCCGCACTGCTCGAAACGTTTTTTATGGTCGGTCGTAGTGTAAGAAAACACTTTAAAACAAAAATATTTCTCCTCTACGACACCTGATGGAGTACGAAACTTTACGGCTTTCCTGCCACTAAAGACTCCGATGTAGCGTTTCAATTCTTTGTTGGAAAGATACAGGTAATACCAATTGACTTCAGGGTGTTCTTTTCCTATTCCCGCCAATGGCATGATTCCTTCATTTGACCCCGGGTCTGAGACGGAAGCGATTGAACTGCAGAGCAGTAACTTAGGCGCCTCGCTCGTTATGTTTTGATCACTGAGAGGGAGCGCTTCGGATATAGGCTCCACAGGATTGTTTAGTTCCATCAAAACATCATAATTAAATTTATTTCTACAAAAAATGAGGCTTAAACAAGCCCTCAATTTCCTTCTTTATTTTGGGGTTCTCTTAGTAAGAGAACCCCAAGTTTTATTAAATGCCTGATAATATGGTTTATAGGAGTGCTTTCGACCTTGATTTTGCAAACAATCGCGAATTTGAAGCCAATTTTGAGGTCTTTTTTTAATGATGATATTTCGATATTAAGGAATTATAGTTATCTTTGCAGCGAAATGGGGTTCTCTTACTAAGAGAATCCCAAGTTTTATTAAACAGTAAAAATGAAAATCTTTTGATTGTCAGCCTATTATATCATAGGCTTGTTATTGCAACTAATTTTCCATATTTAGATTTTCATGATGCAATTTAGGTTGTACCTATTCACAGCTTATAAATAAGTATATTTTAATAAAGTAATACATTAGCAAACGTATATATCTCTTTATGCTTAGGATAATTTGAGATAAAAAAAGAGGAAGCGTCCTCTCCCGAGATTACGCTTCCTCCATCCATACTAATTAAATCTTAATTTTGCAGTCTGAAGACTACAGGAACAGTGTATTTCACCCTCACTGCTTTTCCTCTTTGCTTGCCGGGCTTCCATTTTGGCATGGAACTGATCACGCGGATTGCTTCCTTGTCCAGATACGGATCCACGCTCTTCACCACTACCGGATTCAGAATCTCGCCATGAACACCCACAATAAACTGTACCACAACCTTACCTTGAACTCCCTGCTCGGCACTGACAGTAGGATATTTGATGTTTTCACTCAAATACTTCATCAAATCAGCAGTACCATCACGAAACATCGGCATCTCTTCCACCACCACAAATTCCACATTTTCATCCACTACTTCCTCGGGTACTTCAACAGGAATGGGTATAATAACAGGAGCGTCCGTAGGGTCCGAAGCGGCAATATCGGTTTCTGTTTCCGTCGATTGATTATCCACTATATTGAGCTCTTCCGGATTGACGGCAGCCGGCGGAGGCGGTGGTAGCAGAGGTTTATCCTGATTGTAGGTTACAGGAACTAATTCTTCAAAGAAATCCGGGTCACTGACTAGATCACTGATCGTGTAAGTTACATTACGTTCAGTCCATTCGAACGAAACAAACATAAACGACAGCGTCACAATGAGCCCCATGAACAGCCAACGGGACTTACCCTTTTCAAGGTCGGCTCTTCGTGTTTTTTTCACTTCCATAACAAGTGTTTTTTAAATTAGACAATATGTGAGTAAAAATCTCAGTGTCCGCTTTTAAACTGGAAGTAAGATAGTAAAAATATAGATAAGTTAAAAGAAAAAGGAGCGTCTTATATTATTTTTTAATATAAAACACCCCGAATTCAAATCCGTTAAACAATTAATTAAAAATCAGCTATTTATTTAGTTAATATTCAATTTTACGTTAACATATCCTGCTTACTCTACAGCAATGCAGGTTTCTGCCGAACCATCGGTTGGTTCATCTCTTCTACGAAAGAAATCCGCCAATACAGACATCTTTTATCACAGACTCACCATCTCCTGCAGAATACCTACCGCAGTCTCTACCGTTTCCACATTCTTGACTACCATACTACGCTTGCCGTTCTGCTCACGCAAATTGCAGTAACGCGGATTCTTGCTCATGTAATCAATCACCTTGCCAAAAGCCGCACTTTGATAATAAGGACTTTCCTGATTACTGATAAAGAACAAAGTCATTCGTCCGGCTTTCAAGAATACTTTTTCCACCCCCAACCGTTTAGCCAATCTGCGCAAAGGTACGATACGCAGAAGTTCCAGCCCTTCGGGAGGAACCTTTCCGAAACGGTCCTCCAACCGTGCCTTGAAAGCGAGCAGGTCCTTATCCAATTCCAATCCGTCCAGTTCACGATAAAGCAACATACGTTCGCTGCTGCTGGGGATATACTCATTAGGGAAAAGCAATTCCAAATCACTTTCCACCTGACATTCATCCACAAAGTTCTCGCCACTGATTTTCTCTTCTCCCGCTGCCTGCAACTCCTCTGCGTAAAGATCGGCAAACTCATCCTCTTTCAATTCCTTCACCGCTTCAGCCAATATCTTCTGATAAGTTTCATAGCCCAAATCGGCAATGAAACCACTCTGCTCCGCCCCCAGCATATTTCCTGCTCCACGGATATCCAAATCCTGCATGGCTATATGAATACCGCTGCCCAGATCACTGAAATTTTCAATGGCTTGAAGACGACGCTTTGCCTCAGGAGTCAGTGAAGTCAACGGAGGCGCCAACAAATAACAGAATGCTTTTTTATTGCTTCTTCCCACACGTCCACGCATCTGGTGCAAATCACTCAAGCCAAAATTCTGCGCCTGGTTGATGATAATCGTATTGGCATTCGGTATGTCAATGCCACTCTCGATAATGGTGGTTGCCAGCAGCACATCATAATCATAGTTCACAAAGTCGAAAATAATCTTTTCCAGCTTTTCGGGCTCCATCTGTCCATGACCTATGCAGACACGGCAATCGGGTATATTCCGCTTGATCATGGCTTCCAATTCTACCAGATTCTGTATGCGGTTATTGACAAAGAATACCTGTCCGTTACGGCTCATTTCAAAATTGATCGCTTCCGTTATGATATCTTCATTAAAGGTATGCACCTCTGTCTGAATGGGATAACGGTTGGGAGGCGGAGTCTGAATAACAGAAAGATCACGGGCGCCCATTAACGAGAACTGCAAAGTACGGGGGATGGGGGTAGCGGTCATAGTAAGTGTATCCACATTCACTTTCATCTGACGCAACTTCTCTTTCACACTTACTCCGAACTTCTGTTCCTCATCAATGATCAGCAATCCTAAATCTTTGAACTTAACGCTTTTACCGATGATTTTATGTGTACCGATCAAAATATTTATTTTTCCATCCGCCAGTTCTTTCACTATTCTGGAAACATCTTTCGTACTGCGGGCGCGGCTCAAATAATCCACCTTACATGGAAAATCTTTCAACCGTTCGCTAAAAGTCTGAAAGTGCTGATAAGCTAAAACCGTAGTGGGAACCAGCACAGCCACCTGTTTGTTATCTGTCACAGCTTTGAAAGCGGCACGAATCGCTACTTCGGTCTTTCCGAATCCCACATCACCACACACTAAACGGTCCATAGGGCGATCGCTCTCCATATCGGCTTTGGCATCTTGGGTCGCCTTCAACTGATCGGGGGTATCCTCATAGATAAAGCTTGCCTCTAATTCATGTTGCATAAAACTGTCGGGACTATACGAAAATCCTTTTTCCTGTTTACGTTGCGAATACAGTTTGATCAGATCACGAGCTATATCTTTGATTTTACTCTTGGTACGCTCTTTCATTTTTTCCCACGCACCGGTTCCCAATTTGTTCAGGCGGGGAGTTTCTCCCTCCTTCCCTTTATACTTGGATATTTTATGCAGGGAATGAATGGAAACAAATACCACATCCTCATTCTGATAAGTAAGTTTAATCACTTCCTGAGTGGTATTTCCATTCGGAATGCGTACCAAACCGCCAAAACGACCTACACCATGATCTATATGTACCACAAAGTCACCCGGCTCAAACTGGCTCAACTCTTTTAAGGTCAACGCCACCTTACCGCTACGCGCCTTGTCGCTACGAAGATTGTATTTATGGAAACGGTCAAAAATCTGATGGTCTGTAAAAAAGCAGCTTTTCAATACATTATCTGTAAAGCCCTCATGTAAAGTCTTGTTGACCGGAATGAACGTGATATGATCACCACGCTCCTCAAAGATATCTTTCAGACGCTTTGCCTGCTTCTCACTATCGGTACATATATATAAGGTGTAACCTCGTTTCTGATAATCAGTGAATGAAGTGCTTACCAAATCAAAATTCTTATGAAAAATAGGCTGGACTGTCGTATCGAAAGCCAACGTAGCCTGTGGAGTTCCTGTAGGTTTGTTACCAAATTCAATCCGTTTGAATTCCAAAGCCCGTACTGTAAATTCCGCCCCGTCTATCAGCTTCAGTTCCAAATTCATCAGTTCCGTCTTCTCTCCCTCGTATGCGGCAAGCGCCTGAGGAGAGAGTGCCTCCTCCCGTACTACCTGTATTCTTTCACGTACCCAAAGAAAATCTTTCATTGCCAGAACTGTTTCCCGAGGAATGAATTCAAAGAAAGACACCCCGCTCTTGTCGGCGGCATTCGTCAGCTCGGGCACGATGGCAATGCTCTGTTTCTTCTCTTTCGAAAGCTGGTTTTCCACTTCAAAAGTACGGATGCTGTCTACCTCGTCACCAAAAAAGTCAATACGGTAAGGATACTCGGAAGCAAAAGAGAAGACGTCAATAATACTACCGCGTACAGCATATTGCCCCGGTTCATAAACATAATCTACATGCTCGAATCCGTAACCGGACAGCACTTCCGTGATAAACTCTGTGTCCACATGCTCACCCACACCAAGTTTTAACGTCTTGTCCATCAGTACCTTTTGTGATACCACTTTCTCCGCCAACGCTTCAGGATAAGTCACCACACATAGCGGATCGCCTTTCTGTAAACGGCTCAACACTTCCGTACGCAGGATCTCATTGGCTGCATCTTTCTGCCCATATTTAACAGCCCGACGATACGAGGATGGAAAGAACAAAATATGCTCATCACCGTTCACCTGTGTCAGGTCATGATAAAAGTAACCCGCTTCCTCCAAGTCACCCAGTACAAATACAAATGTCTGTTTATTCTCTCTAAGAAAGGAGGAAACAAATAAAGCTGCCGCAGAAGCATATAATCCTCCCAGGAAAATAGTCCTCACTGAGGAATCTTCCAATAACGCAGCCAGTCCCTTAGTGTTAGGATGACCAGCATAAATACGTTGCAATTCCGAAATATCCATATCTTTTTTTAAGATGGGGACAAAATTAAAGAAATATCTGATTACTTCCTCCTTTTTTTGCCAACTATTCAAGATTTTCCTATTTTTGTACGCTAATATATAACCCCATGGAAACAAAAGCAATAAACACAAAATTGAAAGGACACGCACGTGTAGATGTAGCTGATGTGCTACGCGGACTGGCAGTGATGGGAATCATCATCCTGCACTCTATCGAACATTTTAATTTCTACTCATTTCCCGATACAGCCGGACAAAGTGCGTGGCTGAACTTCTCGGACAAAGCCATTTGGAGCGGGTTATTCTTCATGTTCGGCGGAAAAGCATACGCCATATTCGCTTTACTTTTCGGTTTTAGCTTTTTTATTCAAGATGACAACCAACGCCTACGGGGCAATGATTTCCGTCTACGTTTTTGTTGGCGGTTAATTCTTCTTTTCCTGATAGGTAATATCAATGCCAGTTTTTTCACAGCGGAAGTGCTGGTCCTTTATTCTTTAGTAGGTTTCATCCTGCCACTGACTTGCCGGCTGAAAGACAAATGGATATTTGCATTGGCATGTCTGCTATTAATCCAGCCATTGCCGCTTTATTATGTAATACGTGCCTGCTTCGATCCGGAATTTGTTACTCCGGCCATCCCCACCCGCAGCTTCTGGAATGCAACTTTTGCAGTGCAAAGCAATGGTAATTTTCTGGAAACCATCCGTGTCAATTTATGGGAAGGACAGTTGGCAAGCCTTGCCTGGGCCTGGGATCACGGACGGGTATTCCAAACAGCCGCCCTCTTCCTGCTCGGTATGCTGATAGGGCGCAAGGGACTTTTTTTGAAAGAGCACTTGAAGGTATGGAACAAGGTACTTGCAGGCTCACTCGTCTCATTTTTCCCTTTATATGGGTTGGGCAATATGCTACCAGACTTTATCACAAATAAATCCATTCTGACCCCTCTTTCACTAATCATCACCTCGCTTTCCAATTTTGCATTTATGCTGATTCTGGTATCCGGTGTCGTCTTCGCTTTTTACAAGACAAACTTACACGACGGATTAATGAAAATAACGCCATACGGAAAGATGAGCCTTACCAATTATATCACTCAAAGTATAGTAGGTTCTATGTTATACTACAACTGGGGATTTGCATTGCACAATCAGTTTGGTATCACAGCCAGCTGCCTGGCAGGAATAGTTTTCTTCATCTTGCAATTCTCTTTCTGCCGCTGGTGGATGAATCATCACTCTCACGGTCCGATGGAATATATATGGAAACGGGCAACTTGGTTGAAATAAATCGAGAACCGAAGTCTGCCGGCATTTGTTTATAAAAGACATACAAATAGAACTTTAAAATATGCGCGAAGAAATCATAAAACTATTAGACCAATATCGGTTAAAAGAAGCATTATTCCAAATGACAGGATATGCCACACATACTTCCGACTGGCAATTAAAGAATGAGCTAGAAGCCCTGCAAACGTCATACGACCTGATGCTGCAATATACTTCAAAAGGGATGAAAGATCCCAATAAGGTAGAAATATACCATAAAATGTTGCGCACGGCATACGAACTGACCGACCGTATCCATATAGCCGTACAGGCAACACAAAATTATGGAGCCTATTATGACACAATGCGCACTTTTGTCCAAAGCCCTCCCCACAGCTATGCCGAATTACAAATGCAATTGGAGGCATATACAGAAGATATGGCTACAGCCCCATTGATATATACCACCGAGGCCAAAAGAAATGAAGAAATGGATGCCATGAGAAAACGTCACGAAACAGCCGTAGACGAATTATTTGAAAAAATATGGGTATCCACCCGGTGGAGTGAATCGGAATATGCTGAAGCGCAAATTTTGTTCAACTCACTATTGATCCAAGTCAACGACCTTTCCATAATGGTCAGCGCCGTCACCATGAGCCTGCTGCAAATATTCGACATCCGCAAGTTCATGTTTCTATTGAACGCCTATACCCATCAGGATACCATGCTGAATCAGCGGGCTATTGCAGGGATCGCACTAACATGCTACTATTATGAAAAGCGTATCCTTCAATACCCTGAAGCCGTGTCGCGCATAAATGAACTGAATGAAAATACCGAGTTCATCAAAAACCTGCATCATATCCAGATTCAATTATTGCAATCTTCCCGTGAAACCCGAAAGATAGACAAGAAAATGCGTGAAGAAATCATTCCCGAAATGATGAAAAATCCCAAACTTAATTTGGAAGGACTGGATGAAGATGCCGAAGATCATAATCCGGAATGGGAAGAATGGATTGACCGTTCAGGCATTACCGATAAATTGCGCGAATTAGGTGAACTGCAAATGTCCGGGGCGGATGTGTATATGAGTACCTTTTCACAGCTGAAACAATTCCCGTTTTTCCGCAAAATTTCTCACTGGTTCTATCCTTTTGACCCCCAATATCAGGATATCGCCAAATTATCTCTCGGAAATGACGAACAAAAAATCTCTCTGCTCAACATTTTGATGAACTCGGATGTATTCTGCAATTCCGACAAATACTCTTTTTGTTTTACCATGTTACAAATGCCGGAAAGCCAAAGAAATCTCATGCAGCAACAATTGAACGGACAACATGAGGCTTCTGAAGAACTGAAAGAACGTTTAAAAGAAATGTCACAATCAAAAGCTCGCGCTGAATTCGTGAGCCGGCAATATATTCATGACCTCTACCGTTTCTTCAAATTATGGTCAAGAAGACATGAAATACATGACATTTTTGAGGACACTCTAGACTTATGGAATAAAGAAACATTGTCTCAAGCCTTGTTGCACAAAGATTATATCAACAAGCTGGCAGATTACCTATTCACACACGACGACCTGACAGAAGCCGGGATTCTCTATGATAAATCAATTGAATTATACAATCGTAAAAATGCTGAATTATGGCAGAAAGCAGGTTTCATTTATCAGAAAATCGGTTCCTATAAAAAAGCGATAGATTATTACCTGCAATCAGATCTGCTGATCCCTGATAACGCATGGAATAACCGCCATTTGGCACAATGTTATAGAAAAGAAGGAAACTACCAACAAGCTTTGGAATATTATAATAAGGTGGAACAAGTACAGCCTGACAATCTGAATCTGACGCTACAAATAGGACAATGCCTGATGGCACTGGAACGATACGATGAAGCACTGGCTTATTTCTTCAAAGTGGAGTATCTGGATAAAAAGCCACAGAATGCCCGACGCGCCATCGGATGGTGTTCCTTCATTACCGGCAACCATCAACAAGCCAAGAAATATTACGACTTGCTGATATCCGAGCCCAAACCCATTATGGAAGACTGGATGAATGCAGGACATGTGTATTATATCCTGAATGAAACAGAAAAATCAATAGAATATTATCGCAAAGCCCAGGAACTATGCGACAGTCATGATGAGTTTATCCGTCTTTACCAAATAGATAAGAAAGACTTGATAAAGCAAGGCGCCAATGAAGTAGACTTGTTTATACTTCCCGATGAATTAATTTAAAGGATTATAAGATAAATCTATTCGGGATAGAAGTTTGGTATAATTATATAAAACTTCTATCCTGACCGGATTCTCATCATCCAGACGATAATTGGCATGCACATTATAAGTGCTTAAACCATGATTCATACAATATCCGATATCATTAGGTAAGGCTGTTCTATTCCTCAACTGCCCAAGATTCAATAAAAAATAGAAGAAACTATCCACCCCATCATAATCAATCACATAAGCCTGTAAATTCAAATTCGCCTGATAGTTAATGTTATTATCATAATTATAATAAGTATGACAACTAGACACACTATCATTTGCTTCAGTAAAAACAGTCATTACTTCCTTCAACCGTCCCAATTGATCAAAAACATATTTTCCTTGCACTTTTCTCAAGAAACGATAATCGGAAGTAGCACGATAATCAGAATTGATAAAAATAGTATCTCCTTTATAATCATAGACAGTCTGTTTATCAACTTCATAAACCTCCTCTTCTACCTTCAATATACAACGGGCCCTACTTTCCCTCGCCTTGCCTTTTCCTATTTGAAACGTAACATTGCAAAGCTTATTGCCGGTATTCAAACAATCCATCTGTCCGATTGTGATTTGGTCGCCCTCATACCTTACCGGGGTATCTCCATACTTTATAATTTTACCATCACGATCATATTCCAATTTCAAAACTTGTTCTTCCTCTCCTGTCAAATCGGTGACCTTAGTCACATACATGTCAGCCATTTTTTCTTTACATCCTCCAACAACAAACAAGAGAATTAATAAAGAAATATATTTTACAAACAACTTCATTTTCATAAGTCAAGCATCATCTCTATGCAAATAAAATAAAAAATATTAGAACTAAGCACAATTTGGAGCTTTTTAACTCAACTTCTTTACCCTCACGCTGTTTTAAACAGCAATTATAATAAGAAGTGAAATATGGAATGGATTATACATCTTTTGAGACAACATTCAGAACTGGCGATTTTTCTGACAATCGCCGCAGGCTTCTGGATTGGAAAAATGAGAATAAAACAATTCAGTTTGGGAATCGTCACCAGTGTATTGCTAGTAGGGGTATTAGTGGGACAGCTTAACATTACAATAGAAGAACCGGTGAAATCCGTGTTTTTTCTTTTATTCCTTTTTGCCATCGGATACAAAGTGGGACCACAATTCTTTCGCGGACTGAAAAAAGATGGTTTACCTCAAGTAGGATTCGCCGTACTCATGTGCGTAGGTTGTTTGGTTATCACTTGGTTATTAGCTACCTTAATGGGATATAATGCCGGTGAAACAGCCGGGTTACTGGCCGGAGCACAAACTATCTCTGCCGTCATAGGGGTAGCGGAAGATACCATAAACGGACTCAACATAGCCTCTTCCCAAAAAAGTGATATGATTAATATCATTCCCGTGGCATACGCTGTAACTTACATTTTCGGTACGGCAGGCTCTGCCTGGGTCCTCTCTTCTTTAGGTCCTAAAATGTTGGGAGGATTAGAAAAAGTGAAAGCCGCCTGCAAAGAGCTAGAAACCCGAATGGGTACCAGCGAAGCAGACGAGCCCGGATTTGAACAAGCACGCCGTCCGGTAGTTTTTCGCGCTTACCGCATAGAGAACGATTGGTTTGGCAACGGCAAGACCGTTGACCAGCTAGAATCCTATTTTATTTCACAAGGGAAAAGATTGTTTGTTGAAAGAATGCGACATGGATCTTCCATTGTCAATGATATTATTCCCGGACAATTATTACAAAAAGGAGACGAAGTGGTACTGAGCGGAAGAAGAGAATTCGCCATTGGTGAGGAAGACTGGATTGGAGAAGAAATCGTCGATCCCCAACTGCTTGATTTCCCTGTGGAAGTACTCCCTGTCATGATACACAAAAAGCCATATTTCAACCAAAAATTGGACTTCATACGCCGTCAAAGCTTTATGCATGGAGTCAGTATACGCCGTATCAAACGGGCAGGTATTGATATCCCTGTTTTCGCACAAACCACTATCGACTGTGGAGATACTCTGGAATTGGTCGGTCTGAAAAAAGAGGTGGAATCTGCTGCAAAAGAACTAGGATATATAGACCGCCCCACCAATGCCACAGATATGACATTTGTAGGACTCGGCATTTTACTAGGAGGTATCATCGGGGCACTTGCAATCCATATCGGCGGAGTACCTATTAGCCTGAGCACTAGTGGAGGGGCCCTGATAACCGGATTAGTATTTGGCTGGTGGCGCAGCAAACGCCCTACCTTCGGACAAATACCGGAATCCTCTTTATGGGTGCTGAATAATGTAGGCTTGAATATATTCATCGCCGTAGTCGGCATTTCTGCAGGACCCAGCTTTGTACAGGGACTAAAAGAAGTAGGTCCTATGTTATTTATCATAGGTGCGTTGGCTACTTCCTTGCCTTTATTATTAGGGCTGATTCTAGCCAGATATGTATTCAAGTTCCATCCCGCCCTCTCTTTGGGATGCACGGCAGGAGCCCGTACTACCACTGCTGCATTGGGTGCCATACAAGAAGCAGTAGGCAGCGAAACGCCTTCTTTAGGATACACCGTGACCTACGCCGTAGGAAATACACTACTCATCATCTGGGGAGTAATCATTGTATTATTAATCAACTAAAAAAACTAAACTCATACATTATGGAATATTTAAGTAATAAAAGCAGCGTTGCCCGAATGGACAAGAATTTGGAAAAGATCAGCCCTTTCGAATTAAAAAACCGTTTGATTGAAATGGCAGATGAAAGTGTGAAGAAAATGGCACACGTCATGCTGAATGCAGGCAGAGGTAATCCCAACTGGATTGCAACGGAGGCTCGTGAAGCATTCTTTGCCTTGGGCGGTTTTGGCATTGAAGAGTGTCGCCGGGTCATGGACATGCCCGAAGGCATTGCCGGTATTCCTCAAAAAACAGGCATAGCCCAACGTTTTGAGGAATACCTGAAAAAGCATGAAGGAAATGCGGGGACAGATCTATTGAAACGTACCTATAATTATATGCTGATGGAACATGCAGCCGATCCGGACGAGCTAGTACACGAATGGACCGAAAGTATTGTAGGCGACCAATACCCCATGCCTGACCGCATCTTGAAATATACAGAAATTTTAGTACAGGATTACCTGAATCAGGAAATGTGCAACGGGCAACCCCCGCAAGGCAAATTCGATTTATTCGCCACCGAAGGCGGAACAGCAGGGATGTGCTATGTATTTGACTCGCTGGAAGAAAATTTCCTGCTACACAAAGGAGATAGTGTAGCATTGATGGTTCCTATCTTTACACCCTATATTGAGATACCCGAATTGACACGTTACGATTATGATGTGCTCAATATTCCTGCAAATACTCTAAATGAAGAAGGGCTTCATACCTGGCAATACAAAGTGGAAGATATCAATAAACTGCGAGACACGAAATACAAAGCCTTGTTTATTGTCAATCCAAGTAATCCACCCAGTTATCAGTTAAGCAAAGAATGTGTAGATGCCCTGAAAGACGTAGTAACACGCTGGAATCCCAATCTGATGATTATAACAGATGATGTATATGGTACTTTTGTCCCTGGATTCCGCAGCCTGATGGCTGATTTGCCACAGAACACAATTTGTGTCTACTCTTTCTCCAAATATTTTGGAGCGACCGGTTGGCGCCTTGCTGTAATTGCCTTACATGAGAAAAATGTATTCGACAGAATGATTGCTAATCTGCCCCGCAAACGAAAAAGCGAACTAGCCAAACGCTATGGCAGCTTGAGCATGCAAGTAGAAAACATTAAATTCATTGACCGTATGGTAGCAGATAGCCGTCAAGTAGCCTTGAACCATACAGCAGGACTGTCCTTGCCACAACAAATGCAGATGTCACTCTTTGCTTCTTTTTCATTGCTGGACAAAGAAAACACGTATCGTCATGCCATGCTTAATTTAATCCATACCCGTCTGAAAGCATTATGGGACAACACAGGGTTCATTCTCCCCGACGATCCACTAAGGGCTGGTTATTATTCAGAGATAGACATGCTGGTATGGGCCAAAAAATTTTACGGAGATGAATTCGTACAACATCTGCAGACAACTTATAATCCATTGGACGTAGTATTCCGTCTTGCCAATGAAACAGGACTGGTCGTATTGAATGGTGGCGGATTCGACGGACCCGAATGGAGTGTACGTGTATCACTTGCCAACCTGAACGAGAAAGATTATATCAAAATCGGACTCAGTATCCGCAGAATTCTGAATGAATATGCTGACAAATGGAAATCTGAAAAGAAATAAAAAATTAAGAACGTCCGCCGTGAAGTCTGCTTGACCTAACCGGCGGATCTCTTTTTTATATAAAGGTTTTTTGGATTATTTATTCCAAACCTTATCCCTACTTTAAAATAAAATCCCTAGCTTTGCAGATCGAAAAAGGAATTAGATTATGAAGCATATACGGAGCACTTTTTTTCTTCTAACCACTTTATTTATAATGGCTTCATGTGGCGAAGACCGCAGTGGGGAATACTATGCATTAGTTGGAGAGAATTTATGGATAGAGCAAATAATGAAAGAGCATTATTTGTGGTATGACAGTATTCCGGCAATAAAGGAAACGGACTATTTTGCCGAACCGGAAAACTTCCTGCAAAAATTGGTTTATACCAAGGCACAAAACGGAAAAGGAGACCCGTATTCGTATATAGAAACAAAAGAAACTTCCGATGCGGCCCGTTCCTACCTGCAACGTACTTCTACTTACGGATTTGATTTTGAATTAATGACCGATCCCACCGGAATCTCATCACACGTATTTGCCCGTATTTTATTCGTACTGCCCAATTCACCAGCCTCAGAAGCCGGATTGGAACGAGGGAACTGGATATCAGCCATTGGCAAAGAAGAGCTAACCAACAATAATTACGGATATCTGATGGAAGGTGGCAATACAACTTTCGCCAGAGAAAGCTTGGTTTTTGATGAGGAAGGTAATTCCAGCTGGATTGCAACAGATACAGTCAAAGTAGCAGCATCACGACCCGTAGAATTGAATCCGTTCTATATAGATACCATATATGAAGTATCCGGAAGAAAAATAGCCTATATGGTCTACAATGAATTCAGTACAGGCCCCAATAACCAGGCAACAGATACAGAATACAGGGAACAAATGAAACAGATATTCGCCCGGTTCAAAGGGCAGTCACCCGATGCTTTTATTCTGGACTTACGATACAATCCCGGTGGTTATCTGAGTTGTGCCACAGATTTAGGAAGTTATCTGGCACCCGCAGTAGATCTAGGGAAAGTATTTTGCACAACTTTGTATAATAATATCAGTGACCCGCAAAAAGTTGATTTCCCCCTCAACACAGGACTTGCTTCTGAAAACTTGAATTTAAGCAAGCTTTATGTACTAACAAGCAAATTTACTGCATCGGCTTCAGAAGCTGTCATAAATTGTCTCCGTCCATATATAGGCACAGAAAATGTAGTGGTAATAGGTGAAACGACTGTTGGCAAAAATGTAGCCATGGAACCATACCAAGATGAGCGTTACAACTTTATTTTATGGCCGGTAGTGGCATACGTTCTCAACTCGGCAGGACAAGCCAACTATGTAAATGGCATCACCCCCGATTTCACATTGAGCGAACGTAACCTCATCTCCCCTCTCTACCCACTGGGAGACACCCAAGAGTATTTATTGAAGAACACCATAGCTTATATTACGACAGGAAGTATGCCCGACCTGCCACAAGCAGAAGAACAAGTATCAAAAGGAAAAATTATCTATAACTCACTGATTCGAAGAAGTATGAACGGCATACGGCTACGGTAGTCTGACTTATCCAGATACAACGCCCCATTTATTAAAGACCATGTTTAATGCATTTTAAACATGGTCTTGTTTTTTTCTGAAAAGAGAACTTATTAAAAACAAAACGGGCATAACAGATGTTATGTACCCAAATAACCATTAAAAACCTGACTTAACAATGAAAAAAGTATTTATTGCAGCAGCTTTGGCTGCCATGATTGTTTCCTGTGGCTCTAAAGGAAACAAAAGTGCTGAAATAATAGCCGAAAGTGAAAGTGACTCTATTTTCGCTGTGAACGACAGCACACTGGGTGAGTTACAAACATATAGCTATGAAGGTATTCTGCCAGCTGCCGATGCCGAAGGAATCAACTATCAACTGACGCTTCAGGAGGCAGGCCAAGACTCACTGGGAACGTACAATCTGACGACCACTTATTTAGGAACAAAAGATGGTAACCAGGCATTTACCGACAGTGGTACAGTTGTAACTATTATTGGAATTCCTAATGACAGCACCGCTATCGTTTATCAATTAGTTTCCGCTACTCCGGGACACGAAAAGACAAACTTTTTGGCAGAGGGTGACAGTGCACTGACAATGATTGGCAAGGACTTCAAGAAAGCTGTTTCTAAACTAAATTACACTTTAAAAAAGAAACTCTAATTAACCCGGCAGCAAAAAAATTCACTAAAGAACAGACTGTTAGTGAACAAAAACATAAGCTGGCCGTTGTATGAGAGAAACTAGACGAAAACAATTAGTATTAACTTAAACAAAAACTTGACATGAAAAAATTAATTCCTATCCTACTGGCGGTCTTTGCCTTGGTATCTTGCGAGAAAGACCCGGACATGGACAAATTGGACAATGAGTATCTGGTATTCACCAGTCATGACACTAGTACTAAATTCAATGATTTCAGTACTTATTATATCCCTGACAGCATCCTGATCATCGGTGACAAGAAAGACCCTGAATACTGGAAGGACGAGAATGCACAGACCATCATCAATGCATTCAAGACTAAGATGAACGCTGCCGGCTACACCGCAGTTGATAAAGACGACGCCGACCTCGGTCTACAGGTGAGTTATGTAGCAAGTACTTACTATTTCCATGGCTACTACAATGACGGTCCTTGGTGGGGCTATTACCCCGGTTATTGGTATCCCGGATACTGGGGCGGCAATTGGGGAGGTGGATGGTACTATCCCTATCCTATCACTTACAGCTATAGCACTGGTTCATTGCTGGCCGACATGATTAATTTAAAAAATGCTCCGGAAGGACAAAAAGAGAAATTAACTGTTGTCTGGAATGCATACATCAGCGGGTTGCTGGGCGGAAGTGGCAGTTTGAATGTAAACCGTACAACTACTGCCATCAACCAAGCATTCACTCAGAGTCCTTATCTGAAAAAATAAACGTAAGTGAAACAAGTATTCATTTAAAATAAAAAGGAAATATGAAAACTATAAAATATTTTACTCTCAGACTGATGGCGGTAGCCGCTATCGCCATAGCCTTTGCCCTGCCGGCAAAAGCACAGGTAACTCCGTTTACCTATTTCAATGTAGACTGGCAGTTCAACGCTCCTATCAGCAATAACTTTGCAAACAAAGCAAGCGGTTGGGGTATGAACTTCGAAGGTGGATATTATGTACTACCGGATTTGTCAATCGGTGCCTTCATCAATTATCATACCAACAATGAGTATATTTCACGTCAGACATTACCAATCAGCAATTCGGCAGCCCTGACAACCGACCAGCAACATTCCGTATTTCAGTTGCCTTTCGGTTTCGCGACACACTATCGCTTCAGTGACGGTGCATGCCAACCTTATATCGGATTGAAGCTGGGTGCCAACTATACCAAAATGTCCAGTGACTTTTACATTTACGAAGTGAAAGACAACACTTGGGGTTTCTATGTATCACCAGAAGTCGGTGTGAATATCTACCCTTGGACAAACAGTATCGGCTTCCATCTGGCAGCATTCTACAGCTACTCTACTAACAAGGGAACCGTATTTAACTATGATATGGATAAATTAAACAATTTCGGTTTCCGCCTTGGTGTGGCATTCTAAAGATTTCTAAACTATTCTGTTAAATAGGGGGATTATCCGTGCGCCAGGCAGGGGTAATCCTCTTTTTTTAATTAATAAAATTAAATTCTGACGGGAGTGTTAATATAATAGTTACTTTTGTATGATATTTATTCAGCTAATACAAAAAATGTATGGAGAAATCCGATAGTATTATTATTATACCCACCTATAACGAAAAGGAAAATATAGAGAACATTATCCGGGCTGTATTCGGACTGGAAAAATTCTTCCACATATTGATTATTGAAGATAACTCACCAGACGGCACGGCAACTATTGTCCGTAAACTGCAAACAGAATTCCCCGACCGTCTTTTCATGGTTGAGCGTAAAGGTAAATTAGGGCTGGGTACTGCTTACATTGCCGGATTCAAATGGGCGATAGAACATCAATATGATTTTGTATTTGAAATGGATGCCGACTTCAGTCATAATCCGAATGACCTGCCAAGGCTGTATAACAAATGTGCCGTTGAAGGCTATGATGTAGCTATCGGTTCACGCTATGTCAGTGGTGTGAATGTAGTGAACTGGCCGATGGGGCGTGTGCTGATGTCTTACTTCGCCTCCAAATATGTACGGATTATCACCGGATTACCCATACATGATACTACCGCCGGATTTAAATGCTATCGCCGTGAAGTCTTGGAAACAATCGGTCTGGACGGCATCCGTTTTAAGGGGTATGCATTCCAGATTGAGATGAAGTTCACTGCTTACAAGTGCGGATTCAAGATAGCCGAAGTTCCTGTGATTTTTGTCAATCGCGAATTAGGTACTTCAAAAATGAACGGAAGTATCTTCGGCGAAGCTGTACTAGGAGTCATTCAATTAAAACTGGGTAGCTGGTTCCGCAAATACCCACAAAAGAAAACAGTATGAAACGTACATGGATAAAGAATGCACGGATTGTGAATGAAGGCAAGATCTTTCACGGTTCGATAGTGATTGAAAATGAAGTCATAGCTGAAGTGCTGGCAGAAGAAACAGTTCCCGCCCAGCCTTGTGGAGAAATAATAGATGCGAAAGGCTATTATCTAATACCGGGAGTAATAGACGATCATGTACACTTCCGTGATCCGGGACTGACTCACAAAGCCGACATACATACTGAAAGCACAGCGGCGGCGGCAGGTGGAGTCACCAGTTTTATGGACATGCCCAACACCACTCCGCAAACTACAACCTTGGAAGCTTTGAATGCCAAGTTTGCGGATGCGGCAACCAAAAGCATCGTAAACTATTCATTCTATTTCGGAGCAACCAATACGAATGCGGATGTACTCCCCACACTAGATAAAAACCGGGTATGCGGTGTTAAATTATTTATGGGAGCCAGCACGGGAAATATGTTGGTAGACCGCATGGAAGTACTTAGAAAAGTATTTGCCAATGCAGGGATACTGATTGCAGCACATTGTGAGGAACAATCTATAATCAGCGCCAATACAACAGCCTTCAAAGAAAAATATGGAGAAGATCCTGATATAAAATACCACCCACAGATACGTAGTGCGGAAGCATGTGTATATTCTTCCTCATTAGCCATCCGGCTGGCAAAAGAAAACAATGCCCGCCTGCACATCCTGCACATCAGCACCGCACAAGAACTGGATTTGTTTGAAGACAAACCCCTGAGTGAAAAAAAGATTACTGCGGAAGCTTGCGTGTCACATCTATACTTCTATGACAAAGATTATGAGGCATTGAAAGGACATATCAAGTGCAATCCGTCCATCAAAACTTTAGAAGACCGGAATGCTTTGCGCAAAGCATTATCCACCAACCGCATAGATGTAATAGGTACAGACCATGCCCCTCATTTGCTGAAAGAAAAGGAAGGTGGGGCATTGAAAGCCGTATCGGGTATGCCGATGATACAGTTCTCATTGGTCGCCATCATGGAATTAGTACGCGAAGGCGTATTAAGCATGGAACAATTGGTTCAAAAAATGTGCCATGCACCGGCCGAATTATATAATATTGAAAGACGCGGTTACCTCCGCCCCGGTTATCAAGCTGACTTGGTACTAGTAAATCCGGATCATGAATGGACTGTAACAGCCGATTGCGTTTTAAGCAAATGCGGATGGAGTCCGATGGAAGGACAAAAATTTCATTCACGAGTAGAAAAAACATTCGTCAATGGTGACTTGGTTTACAGTGACAACAAAGTAGATGAAAGCCATCGCGGACAAGAATTAAGATTTAAAAGATGATTGTAGATTACAAGATTCACGAAGTCAGCGAATATATTAATTGGATTTATTTTTTCCACGCATGGGGGTTCCAGCCCAAATTTGCCGCCATCGCGGACATACATGGGTGTGATTCATGCCGTGCCATGTGGCTCACTAGTTTTACGGAAGAAGATCGTCCGAAAGCCAGTGAAGCCATGCAGCTTTTCAAAGAGGCAAACCGGATGTTGAACCAGCTGGACGCAGTGTATCAAACTCATGGAGTGGTCAACATCATGGATGCTAATGCGGATGGAGATGATTTACTGCTGAATGGCAAGCGTTTCCCGCTTTTGCGCCAACAAGCCGCAAAATTGAAAAAAGATGACCCATTTCTATGTCTGAGTGATTTTGTACGTCCTCTGTCCTCGGGGATTACAGATAAAATCGGAGCATTTGCCACCACGGTAGATGCAGAGATGGAACAACTTTATGCAGAAGATGACTATAAACGTATGTTAGTACAAACGCTATCCGACAGGCTGGCGGAAGCTACTGCAGAAAAGCTACACGAAGATGTACGCAAAAAACTTTGGGGGTATGCACCTGATGAAAATCTAAGCGTAAAAGACCTGCATAATGAAAAATATCAAGGGATACGTCCCGCTGTGGGTTATCCCTCCTTACCCGACCAGTCCATCAATTTCTTATTAGACGAGTTGCTGGATATGAAGCAAATAGGAATTTCATTGACCGAGAATGGTATGATGAAGCCCCATGCCTCTGTATGCGGACTCATGTTTGCTCATCCGGCCTCCCGCTATTTCTCCATCGGAAAAATAGGTGAAGACCAATTGGCAGATTACGCCGCCCGCCGGGGCATGAGTATAGAAGAAACTAAAAAGTTTCTCGCCGCCAATCTATAAAAAACGAATAAATTATGATGCTGATAAAATTATTTCTGTTTTTTCTTGTGCTACTGATATTGCCCGATATGTATATATACAAAGCATATATACGCCGTGTTTCCCAAAAATGGACACATTGGGCCTATTGGCTTCCCAGTCTGTTTCTTTTATTGGGAATGACATTAGTCTTTTCTATACACGAGCCACGTCCGGATTCCATGCAGCGACTTAGCAATTTCTTATTGATTTTTCTTTGCTTCTCCGTACCCAAGGCACTTTTCGTCATTGTTATCCTGTTTATGAAGCTCCTATATATCATCTCCGGCAAAAAACTGTATGGAGGATATGTAGCGGGAGGATTGGCTTTAGCCTCTTTAGTATATGTAGTATATGGAGCAACCGAAGGAAAACAACATTTTCAAATCAGGGAGGTAACCATCAGTTCCGATGAACTTCCTAGCGGTTTTGACGGCTACCGCATTGTACAAATATCTGATATCCATTCCGGTAGCTGGACCGGCAACAGTGCTGCCTTACAGAAAGCTGTAAACCTCATTAATGCACAACATGCCGACTTGGTACTTTTTACAGGTGACTTGGTCAATAACGTGGCAACGGAATTGGACGAATTTATCCCTATTCTAGAACAGATAAAAGGAAAAGACGGAGTGTATTCCGTTTTAGGCAACCATGACTATTCTCCTTATATAAAATGGGAAACAGAAGAAGCTCAAGAAGCCAATCTAAACAGCTTGAAATCCAAACAGGCTGCAATGGGATGGAAGATGCTCAATAACGATCATGTCATTCTACATCATCATGGAGACAGTATAGCCTTGGCAGGTGTAGAGAACAGCGGAAATCCCCCATTTCCCAATCATGGAGATCTGCAGAAAGCATTAAAAGGAACGGAAGGAATGTATAAAATATTAATGAGCCATGACCCCACTCATTGGCACAGAGAAGTCTTGCCGGAAAGTGATGTACAGCTAATGCTTTCAGGACACACCCATGAAATGCAATTCAGCCTGTTTGGCTTCTCTCCTGCTAAATTCGTATATCCCGAACACAACGGTTTATACCAGGAAGGAAAACAATCCTTGTTTGTCAATATCGGTTTAGGCTATCTGATGTTTCCTATGCGCCTTGGAGCATGGCCGGAAATTACTGTAATCACGTTACATAAAATATAAAATAGTTTTTCTATCTTTGTACAACTAAAATTCAGACAAATGAAAGTACTATATATTTTATACCAACTATTCATAGCACTTCCCATTTTGCTGGTATTAACCATACTTACAGCAATAGTTACCATTATTGGTTCATGGATAGGCGATCCGCATTTTTGGGGATATTATCCGGGAAAGATATGGTCACAGCTTTTCTGCTATGTATTACTTATTCCTGTCAAGGTAGTAGGACATCCGGAAGTACTTAAAAAAACATCCTACGTGTTTGTAGCCAATCATCAAGGATCTTTCGATATCTTCCTTATTTATGGTTTTCTGGGACGAAACTTTAAATGGATGATGAAAAAAAGTCTGCGCAAAATGCCTTTCGTCGGCAAAGCCTGTGAAGCTGCCGGACATATATTCGTTGATAAATCCGGTCCCAAGAAAGTAATAGAAACCATAGAACATGCCCGTCACGTACTACAGAATGGAACTTCTCTAGTGGTATTTCCCGAAGGTGCACGTACTTTTACCGGGCACATGGGATATTTTAAGAAAGGCGCTTTCCAACTGGCGGATGATTTGCAACTTCCCGTAGTACCACTCACTATTATCGGCTCCTTTAATATTCTTCCCCGTACCGGCGGTTTTATATCCTGGCATCCTATGACATTAGTCGTACACAAGCCCATTTATCCGCAAAGCCAGGGAATGGAAAACATCAAAGCGACCATGGAAGAGGCTTACAGGGAAATTGAGAAAGACTTACCTGAAAAATATCAAGGAAAGATAGACAATCCAGACCAAGACAGATAAAAAAGGCTCCTCATTAATGGGGAGCTTTTAATTTTTCCATATTCGAACGGGCTACCGTCACATACTCCTTTACCAAGGAGTTGTTTTTAAATCGGTCAGGAGCCTCCTCTATAATTTCCTCAATCAAGGGAGTCATGACAGGATAAGGAAAATTGCTGCACAACATAATGAAAACACCCGGTCCCAATACATTATCATAATTCTTCTGGATAAACTCCTTAGCCAATGCATTCATTTCAGCAGCCAGTTTCTCACGTTCTCTCGTTATCTCACGTTGAATTTCATCCGGCGCTTTTCCATCCATAATCATACGGCTCTCCTGACGCTCCAGCTCGTACGCTCTGTCGTCCAAAGAAGTCTTTTTTCCCACAAAATCATACAGACGATCATTCAACGGAGTTCCGGTAACCACAATACGGGCATTGTCGATACTGATGGATATTTTTCCTTTTTCAATGACAAAAGGCATGATACTCTCATCATCCATATACAAGGATGCCATTGAAGTAGAATCGGTTATACCTTCCATCTTGAACATTCCATGAATCACCTCTGCCGAATCAATACTCAGCATCCGGTCTCCACTAGGAACTTTTACAAATAGCATTTTCCCATCCAGACGAGAAACAGAAGAACTACCTTCTATCTTATACTCACTGGCACATGAAGTAAAAGCCAATAAAGATACCACAGAGAAAAAAAGTTTATTCATGCTTATCTACGCCCCATTACTATTTTTCGCATACAAAGGTACAATCTATAATTTAGTGACAAAAACATTTTATTAAAATTTAAAACTAAATAGAAGATTATTACCGAGAAGGCAATTTATAGTGCAAAGTTCCCTCTTTTTTTCTATTTTTGTAACCGATATAAGGATAAAGAAATAACAATTAGTACACAACATGAAAAAATTCAAACTTTTATTGCTCGCATTGATGTGTGTAGCATTCTTGCCGTCGAAGGCAGACGAAGGTATGTGGCTGTTGCAACTGATGCAAGAGCAGCATTTGGCAGACCGCATGAAAGCACAAGGCTTACTGCTGGAAGCAGACGACATTTATAACCCGAACCGCGTTTCATTAAAAGATGCAGTAGGCATTTTCGGAGGAGGATGTACCGGTGAAATCATCTCACCGGACGGACTGATCCTGACCAACCACCACTGTGGCTACGGAGCGATACAGCAACATAGCTCGGTAGAACATGACTATCTGACTGATGGTTTTTGGGCAAAAAGCCGCAAAGAAGAGCTGCCGACTCCGGGATTGAAGTTCAAATTTGTAGAACGCATTGTTGATGTCACAGATAAAGTAAACAATAAAGTAAAATCAGGCGAAGTAAAAGAAGAGGAAACCTTTGAATACGACTTCCTGAAAAAACTGGCCGACGAGGAACTGAAAGCCAGTGACCTGAACGGGAAAGCAGGTATCAGCGCACAAGCTCTGCCTTTCTATGCAGGCAATAAATTCTATCTGATTTATCTGAAAACCTACAGCGACGTACGCATGGTTGCCGCTCCACCTTCATCCATCGGTAAATTCGGTGGTGAAACAGACAACTGGATGTGGCCCCGTCATACTTGCGACTTCTCCGTCTTCCGCATTTATGCGGATGCCAATGGCGAACCGGCAGAATATAATGAAAACAATGTTCCTCTGAAAGCCAAAAAGCATCTGGCTATCTCCCTGAAAGGTATTAACGAGGGTGACTATGCCATGATTATGGGATTCCCCGGAAGCACCAACCGCTATCTAACTCAAAGTGAAGTGAAACAACGGATGCATTCCACCAACGAACCCCGTATCCGCATACGTGGTGTGCGTCAGGATGTACTGAAGAAAGAAATGGCTGCCAGTGACAAAGTACGTATCCAATACGCCAGCAAATATGCAGGTTCCAGCAACTATTGGAAAAACTCTATCGGCATGAATAAAGCCATTATCGACAATAAGGTATTGGAAACAAAAGCAGAACAAGAAGCCAAGTTCGCAGCATTTGCTAAAGCCAAAGGCAACACCGATTATGAAAAGGTCGTCAGCGAAATTGATGCCGCCATCGAAAAGAGTAATCCTATTCTTTATAACTACACCTGTTTCCGTGAAGTCTTTCAAGGAGGTATAGAATTCGGCACTCCTTATCTGATTCTGGACAAGCTGAAAGAAGCAATCAAAAATAAAGATAAAGAAGCGATTAATAAAAATATTGAAACGCTGAAAAAAGTATATGCCGATGTACATAACAAGGACTACGATCATGAAGTAGACCGCAAAGTGGCCAAAGCTCTGTTGCCCCTGTATGCCGAAATGGTTCCTGCCGATGCCTTACCTGCCTTCTACACCACCATCCAGAAGGATTTCAAAGGGAATTATGACGCATACGTAGACCATTGTTATGACAATTCCATCTTCTCCAACGAAGCGAATTTCAATAAATTCATCAAGAAACCTACCGTGAAAGCCATAGAAAAAGATCCGATGACAGCATATGTACGGGCTAAATATGACTTGATGAACAAGCTGGGAAACGAACTGGCCGAATCTATGAAAGGCATGGACTTATTACATAAAACTTATGTACGCGGTCTGTGTGAAATGTATTCACCGGAACCCAAAGCCCCGGATGCAAATTTCACTATCCGCCTGACATACGGTAATGTGAAGTCATATAACCCTAAAGACGGAGTACATTATAAATACTACACCACACTGAAAGGTGTCATGGAAAAAGAAGATCCGACCAATCCGGAATTTGTTGTTCCCGCCAAACTGAAGGAATTGTATGAAGCAAAAGATTTCGGACGTTATGCATTACCTAACGGTGATATGCCTGCTTGCTTCCTGACTACCAATGATATTACCGGCGGTAATTCAGGTTCTCCTGTCATCAATGGTAACGGTGAGCTCATCGGCGCCGCTTTTGACGGTAACTGGGAATCACTGAGTGGTGACATTAATTTCGACAACAACCTGCAGCGTTGTATCGCAGTGGACATACGTTATGTATTATTCATCATCGACAAATTGGGCGGATGCAAACACCTGATTGACGAAATGACTATTGTTGAATAATGAAAAAGACACTATTACTCTTGCTATTTACCCTCACAACCCTTGCCGGCCATGCCGACGAGGGGATGTGGATGCTGACTGATCTGAAAGAACAGAATGCGGCCACCATGTATGATATGGGACTGGATATCAGCATTGATAAAGTATATTGTCCGGACAGCATCAGTCTGAAAGATGCTGTAGTGCATTTCGGAGGCGGTTGTACCGGTGAAATCATTTCTGCTGAAGGTCTTGTGCTGACCAATCATCATTGCGGTTACAGCTATATCCAACAACACAGTTCAGTAGAACACGACTATCTGACTGACGGCTTCTGGGCTATGAGCCGCAAAGAAGAACTTCCCTGCAAGGGGCTGACTGTCACCTTCATAGACAAAATTCTGGACGTCACTCCTTACGTAAAGAAACAACTGGCCAAAGATGAGGATCCGGAAGGACTGAACTACCTGTCCCCCTCCTATCTGAGCAAAGTAGCCAAACGTTTTGCCGAACAAGAAAAGATAGAAATCACTCCGTTCACCGCTTTGGAACTAAAGCCTTTCTACGGAGCCAACCGCTATTACTTGTTTGTAAAGACCATCTATAAAGATGTCCGCATGGTAGGCGCTCCTCCTTCTTCCATCGGAAAGTTCGGAGCTGACACCGATAACTGGATGTGGCCCCGTCACTGTGGCGATTTCTCCATGTTCCGCATTTATGCAACACCCGACGGTAAACCGGCTGACTATAACGAAAGCAATGTACCTTTGAAGGTGAAAAAACATCTGACCATCAACCTGGGAGGAATCAAAGAGGGAGACTTCACTTTCGTAATGGGATTCCCCGGACGCAACTGGCGATACATGATTTCGGACGAAGTGGAAGAACGTATGCAGACTACCAACTTCATGCGTAAGACCATCCGCACCGTACGTTTGAATAATCTGCTGGAAGAAATGCTGAAAAGTGATAAAGTACGCATCCAGTACGCCAGTAAATACGCTTCATCAGCCAACTACTGGAAAAATGCCATCGGTATGAACGAAGGGCTGGTTCACCTGAAAGTACTTGATACTAAAAAGAAACAACAGGAAAAGCTTCTGGCTTATGGACGTGAAATGGGTACAGACGCCTATCAGAAAGCCTTCGACGCTATCCGGGAAATCGTGAGCAAACGCCATGATGCCGTATATCATCAGCAAGCCATTTATGAAGTTTGCAAACTGGGAACGGAATTCTATAAAATTCCTTCTACAGATAAAGTCCTGCAAGCATTGAAAGAAGGATATAAAGTACCTCACGCCACTAAAGAAATCAGCCCGCTGGATCATGCATTAAGCAAACTGAGCAAACAGGCTGATAAATTTTTCAATAAAGATTATAATCCCGAAGTAGACCGCAAAGTTTCCAAAGCTTTGCTGAAAACTTACGCAGAATTAATTCCGGCCGGACAGCGCATCAGTATCTTTAAAGTAATAGACAAAGAATTTAAAGGAAATATTGACGCCTTTGTCGATGCTTGTTTTGATACATCCATCTTCCGAAGCCGTGAGGCCTTCAACAGCTTTGTGGCAAAACCGGATGCCAAAACATTGGAAAATGACCTGATGGTGCAATATGCCAAATCAGTAGACCAAGGTTATGCAGATACCGATGCAGCCATGAAAGCTGAAACCGACGCTTATAATCTGGCCCATAAAACTTGGGTGGAGGGCATGATGAAGCTGAAACAGCATGAAGGCACTCCTATTTACCCGGATGCCAACTCCACGTTACGTCTCACTTACGGTAAAGTAGGTTCATACAGCCCCAAAGACGGTGTGGAATACAACTATTACACCACGCTGAAAGGAGTGATGGAAAAAGAGGATCCGAACAACTACGAATTCGTGGTTCCGGCCAAACTAAAGGACCTGTATAACAAGAAAGACTTCGGACGCTATGCCATGAAGAATGGTGAAATGCCCCTCTGTTTTGTTACAGGAACAGATAATACAGGAGGTAATTCCGGTTCCCCCGTTTTCAATAATAAAGGAGAATTGATCGGTACCGGCTTTGACCGCAACTACGAAGGACTGACCGGTGACATTGCTTATAATCCCCAGTTACAACGTGCAGCCTGTGTGGATATCCGCTATACCTTATTTATTATTGATAAGTTTGCAGGAGCGAAACACTTGGTAGATGAAATGACCATTGTGGAATAACAATACCGGACAACTATTTTTTAGAACGCGGACAACATGTAACAAGTGTTGTCCGCGTTCTCCTATTTTTCACAAGATAAGCCTCTGATAAACGCGGACAAAAAAATGACACAGATTCCTTAACGTTTCTCCTTCTCCAACTCCTGCGGAATACGGAAAGCCGTATAAAGTTCCAGGACAGCGGCAATGGAAAGACAAACAATCCATTCGTTACGTTTCATGGTAAACATCAATACTCCTGTAAAGACCAGTGCGACAGCCCCGAAAATCTGCTGTCTACGCAAACGCTTGATGATAAAATTCCTTCCATCATAACGATTCCCCATCACCTGCACATAGCCGAACATCACAGCACCCAGCGTATACAGATAAGGCGCAAGCTCCCACCGGGTGATTTGCAACACCGCACCTGCCAGCAGCAGGACTGCCCCTGCCATCGAAATTATATTATAAGATTTACTCATTCTTCAAACACAAAAATATCCTCGTCAGGCTTCTTCATCAAATACTTCTCGCGTGCTATTTTCTCCAAAGCCTCAGGATTCGTGGTCAGTTCCTTCAGTTTCTCCGTATCTTCCTCATATTGCTTTCTGTATTTCTCTATCTCACTATTCAGCGCGCTGATCTCACTGCGATGCTTTACCCGCTGAATCAAGCTGTTCTCATCCAGAAAACCAATAACTACAATAAAGATCAGCACCGTAATCATATACTTATGGCGCCGGATGTAGTTCCAAATAGTCAGCAATTTGCTCATACAAAGAATCCCTTTTTTGATTTTTGCAAAGATAGAAATATTTCAAGCAATCCTACCCATAAAAACGGATAATTTATGTACTTTTGCAGAACTCATATTAGAAAAAAGAACTCCGCTTATGGAAAATTATATCGTATCGGCACGAAAATATCGTCCCGCTACATTCGAATCGGTTGTGGGACAACGCGCGTTGACCATCACCTTAAAAAATGCTATTGCCACCGGCAAGCTGGCACATGCCTACCTGTTCTGCGGACCGCGTGGAGTGGGAAAAACAACGTGTGCACGTATCTTTGCCAAAACCATCAACTGCCAGACCCCCACTGCCGAAGGCGAAGCCTGCAATCAGTGTGAGTCTTGTCTGGCATTCAACGAACAGCGTTCTTACAACATACATGAGCTGGATGCCGCCAGCAACAACTCGGTAGAAGATATCCGTTCGCTGATTGAGCAGGTACGTATCCCGCCACAAATCGGCAAGTACAAGGTATATATCATTGATGAGGTCCACATGTTGTCGCAAGCCGCCTTCAATGCTTTTCTGAAAACATTGGAAGAACCGCCTCATCATGCCATCTTCATCCTTGCCACAACGGAAAAGCATAAGATACTGCCGACTATTCTGAGCCGTTGCCAGATTTATGACTTCAACCGCATCGGCATCAAAGACACTATCGACCATCTGCAATACGTTGCCAAACTGGAACATATCAACGCCGAACCCGAAGCCCTGACTGTCATCGCACAGAAAGCCGACGGTGGTATGCGCGACGCTCTTTCCATCTTCGACCAAGTAGTCAGCTTCACAGGTGGGAACATCACTTACAAAAGTGTGATTGAAAACCTGAATGTCTTGGATTACGAATATTATTTCAAGCTGACCGATTTGTTGCTTGAAAACAAAGTTCCCGAATCCATGCTGCTTTTTAACGACGTATTGAAAAAAGGATTTGACGGCAGCCATTTCATCACCGGACTATCCTCTCATTTCCGGGATTTGCTGGTGAGCAAGGATCCTTCCACCCTGCAATTGCTGGAAGTAGGCGCCGGTATCCGCGACCGCTATAAAGAACAAGCACAAAAATGTGACCAGAAATTCCTGTACCGTGCCATGAAGCTATGCAATGATTGTGACCTGAACTATCGTGCAAGCAAAAACAAACGTCTGCTGGTAGAACTGACACTGATTCAATGCGCCCAACTCACTCTGCCCGACGCCGATGATGCAAGTGGTGGGCGTGGCCCTAAGAAGATATTAAAACCCCTATTTACGCAGCAAGCGGCTTCCACAGCCGCCACGCAGCCACAGCCTCAGGCTAAAGCTGCCGCTGCACAGACCGCAGCAACCGCCGTTCCTCAACCACAGGGTACAAGTACAACCGGCAGTATGAACGCAAGCCGTCCAAGCCCGCTGCCTCAGACCAGAGAAGAGAAAAAAATCCCGGTGTTCAAGGCGGGCTCACTCGGTATATCCCTGCGCCGTCCTTTGCACGAACAGCAAGCTGCGGAAAAGCAAGAAGCAAAAGCGGCAAGCACCGCTGTCCAAAACGATGCCACATACGAAGATTATATTTTCAATGAAAAAGATCTGGACTATTACTGGCGTGAATTTGCAGCCGCCCTGCCCAAGGAAGAGAAGGCTAACTCCGCACGAATGATGAACATGCATCCGCATTTGTTGAATGACACGACTTTTGAAGTGACAGTAGACAATGATATGGTGGAAAAATATATGGTACAATTGATACCATCGGTTCAGAATCATTTACGCGAACGACTGCACAACCGGAAAATCACCATGACGGTACGTGTCAGTGCCCCTACCGAGAACATCCGTGCTTACAGCCATGTGGAACGTTTCCAGATGATGAGCAAGAAAAACCCGAATCTGCTGAAATTAAAAGAAGCACTGGGATTGGAGTTATCATAAAACCTATAAATATAAAAAGATACCGGGAAATCCTTCAAATCCTTCATAATTACACAATATATTGTTTTTCAATGTGTTGTCATGAAGGATCTTGAAAGGAACCCTTCATAAATGATTCATTGAGCGTAAGCTATACTTTTCCAGCCTTTGCGTCAATCAATTTAGATCCATAATAATATCCCAATTAGATTGTTTTACATCCATTATAAAATCAATCTGCCTGAACTACGGATACTGTCTATTATTCACCTTTTGTATTCACCACTTTCTGCATTATCATTATCATCCATACAGATAGTACAAAAGGTGCAGTCAGAGTAGTAATTCCCAACTTGATCCCTGCAAACTGCAATACAACGGACAGCAAGACTGAACATAAAGCCCATACAAAGCTTTTCCAAGTTTTGCCTCCTAAAGCCAAAGCACACAATACACCATTATAGCCCATCAATCCCATATTCAACATTTCCGGATCTATCCCCCAAAATACAGCAAAAAGAACAGGAAGAAGTGTCCCCAGCGCAGTATAAAAAGTTCCAGTCCATGAATTAACCCCAATACCAGCCAAAAAGAACAGTCCGGTCAATAAATTTTCTTGAAACATGACCTGACCAATACCTAAACAAAAAGCCTGAACGTAATCAACCTCCCGCACAGTATCAGATACCGTTTCGGAAACCAGCAATAAATCCGGCGTTATCCAAGTACAGATTCCCAATAATATCCACACAGAAAAAATGAAAGGAGCAGTAAATCCGGGAAGTGAATGCTGCCGGCTGAAAAGCCGTACTATCCAAGTAGAAAAACATGAAGCTACCGCCATGAGCAGCAAAGACCACAAAGACAGCTGCATGAAAACTCCGACTGCTATACCTATCAATGTGCCGTTAAAACCATACAGTCCATTCTTTATATCGTCACGTCCATAACCTGAGATACAAGCCGCCAACGTGCTTATTATATTACCGCCTACCGCTAATACTCCCAACTGCCACGAGTTCAGAAAAATTCCGACCAACATTAACAAACCGGACAACGCATTATTCTGAAACATGACTTGTCCTATTCCACGCCCTAAAACAAGCAACGAATCATATATCGAAATTGTCTTCATAAATCAAATTACCGGATTCCAATTTAACATAAGCTCCTTGAAAAGATGAAGGAAAATACTAGAAAAAGAAAAATTCTTGAATCGTTCAAATTCAAGAATCTACAACTTTAACTTTTCTACTTTCGCGGAGAGACAGGCTCTTGAACCTATACTTTCAAGAAATATCATAAAATTGCAAATCACTGATAATCATATACTATCCAAATTATAGGGTAAATCTAAATCTTTCTAAATGCCTTTTGCTATTCCAAATATTGGGTGTATATTTGGGTGTAGAATTTCAAACGCACCCAATTATGAATATCAAACGTAACATCATTTTTGCATTGGAGAGCCGGAAGAAGAACGGTGTGCCAATCGTGGAAAACGTACCCATCCGTATGCGTGTCATATATGCAAGCCAACGCATCGAGTTTACAACAGGCTACCGGATTGACGTAGCCAAATGGGATGCTGACAAACAACGGGTAAAGAACGGATGCACCAACAAACTAAAACAAAGCGCATCCGAAATCAATGCGGACTTGCTGAAATACTATGCCGAGATTCAAAACGTGTTCAAGGAATTTGAGGTACAGGAAGCCATGCCAACCACCCAACAACTAAAGGATGCGTTCAACCTGCGGATAAAAGATGCCAACGAAGAACAGCAGGAAGAAACACAGATAAATTTTGGGGAAGTATTCGATGAGTTTGTAAAGGAGTGTGGCAATCAGAATAATTGGACGGCATCCACCTACGAGAAATTCTCAGCAGTAAAAAACCACCTCAAAGAGTTCAAGGAAGATGTAACCTTTGAATACTTCAACGAGTTCGGCTTGAACGAGTATGTGAATTTCCTACGTGACAAAAAGGACATGAGGAACAGCACTATCAGCAAACAAATGGGATTCCTCAAATGGTTTCTGCGCTGGAGCTTCAAGAAAGGGCATCATCAGAACATGGCATACGATACTTTCAAACCCAAATTGAAAACCACCTCTAAAAAGGTGATATTCCTGACTTGGGACGAATTGAACAGGCTGAAAGATTATCAGATACCGAAAGACAAACAATATCTGGAGCGTGTCAGGGACGTTTTTCTGTTCTGTTGCTTCACAAGTCTTCGATATTCAGATGTTCGTAACCTGAAAAGAAGCGATGTGAAGCCCGACCATATCGAAGTTACCACAGTCAAAACGGCAGACAGTCTGATAATTGAACTGAACGACCATAGCAAAGCCATACTTGAAAAATACAAGGAAGTCCATTTTGAGAACCACATGGTACTGCCCGTCATCAGTAATCAGAAGATGAATGATTATTTGAAAGAACTGGGGGAACTGGCTGAAATCAACGAGCCTGTACGGGAAACATATTATAAAGGGAATGAACGTATAGATGAAGTCACGCCAAAATACGCATTACTAAGTACCCATGCAGGAAGAAGAACATTCATTTGTAATGCGCTGGCTCTCGGTATTCCGGCACAGGTCGTAATGAAATGGACGGGGCATAGTGACTATAAAGCCATGAAGCCTTATATTGACATAGCGGATGATATTAAGGCAAACGCCATGAACAAGTTTAACCAACTATAAAAGTATCAATCAGTTTCATAGATTATCCGCTATTTGAACTATATTTGCGACAACAATAGACTTTGAAACATGGAAAACAACAAAGAACATCATATAGAAAGAACGAACTTTGACGCATTTGTTCATGCTGTCGGTTCGGAAATAGAACAGGCGCAAGTCAGACTGATTACCGCAGCCAATGCGCAAATGCTTTTCCATTACTGGAAAATAGGCAACTATATCCTGTATCATCAGAACTTACAAGGCTGGGGAAGCAAAATCATCAAGCAACTGGCAAAGGCTATCCGATTCAATTATCCTGAAAAGAAAGGCTATTCGGAACGTAACCTTACTTATATGTGCCAATTCGCACGGTCATATCCGCTGAACGTGCTACGAAGTTTCATTGACACGGATGCAAGGTTATCTGTTCCAAGCATACAGAATGTCACGGATGAAGTCTTGAAACTAAACAACGGACAATTTACGCAAGAACTTACTGCGCAAATACAATCCACTGATAGTCAGTTGTTAGAATTTACGCAAGAACCTCTTGCGCAAATTCAGAATGTTGCCAAAACTGTATCTGCCATTTACCGGATAACGATTGAGGATATAGAAAAATTATTTTTGGCATCCCCTGTTGCCAGAATAAATTGGGCCAGCCATGTAATCATGCTCAATAATTCGCTTCCATTAGGTGTAAAATATTGGTACATGAAGCAATCGGTAGAAATGGGCTGGAGCAGCAATGTTCTCAAAATACAAATTGAAACCAACCTATATAACAGACAAATCAGCAACAACAAGGTAAACAATTTTACAGCCACACTCCCGGCACCACAAAGTGACCTTGCCAATTACTTGTTGAAAGACCCGTATATCTTCGATTTGGCAGGAGCGAAAGAAAAGGCAGACGAAAGGGATATAGAAGAGCAACTGGTAAAGCACGTTACCCATTATTTGTTGGAAATGGGCAATGGTTTTGCCTTTGTCGCCCGGCAGAAGCATTTTCAAATAGGCAAGTAAATATCTTATTATCAAATAGTTAAATTGATTATAATCGATTAATATGGCGCTCTTTACGGGCGCCTTTTTTGTTGCTCAAGTATCGTTGATAATCGTTGCTAAGCCTTTTTACGCCATTTTTTGTACCTCCTGTGTACCTCACCACGAAAATCTGAGGGTTATCGTTGGCAAGGTCGTGGAGAAAGTTGAATATGGTTGAATATAGTTTAAGATGGTGGAATAAAACTGGAGAAATCAAGGAGAAATAAACCCTAAAAATTCAAGTAAAATGGCAAAGAGCAACATTAGAATTAAAAAGATTTGTGAGTGGTGTGGCCAAGAATTCGTAGCACAAAAAGTAACTACGAAATACTGCTCACACAGATGCGCGAATTTGGCTTATAAACAGGCCATACGAGCAAAACGGATTCAGCAGGAAGAGCAAAGGATTCAAATCGTTAAGAGTGAAAAGCCTTTGATAGATATTAAAGACAAGGAATATTTGTCGATCGCTCAGGCTGCTACTTTGTTGGGGCTTTCACTGCAAGCTGTTTATAAAATGATTTATACTGGACATCTTGTTGCTTACAAGTTGAGCAGTAGGCTTTCATTTGTTCGGCAGAGCGATATAGAAGAGATGCTCAAAAGAAACCCATACAAGAAACGACAACCTAAAGACACTCTTCCTATCACAGACTTCTATACCACCAATGAGATTAAAGAGAAATTCGGTGTCAAAGATTCCTGGATATTTCATATAGCTAAAGAGCATAATATCCCTAGGACATTTAACCGTGGTAAAACCTATTGGAGCAAAAAGCATATTGACGACTACTTTGCAAAGAAAGCTCCCGATCCTGAAATCAAGGAATGGTACAGCACGCAAGACATGCAGGAGAAGTTCGGCATGACACTAACGGCCATCTATTCTTTTGTTTCAAAGAATGCCATTCCCAAGAAGAAGGTTGGCATCATGGTGTACTACTCCAAAAAGCATGTGGACATTGCCAAAGGTCTCATTGCCCCAGAAGAGCCCAAATACTACACCATTGCCGAAGCGATGGAGCGATTCAATCTGACACGGGATCAACTCTACCATTATGTGAAATACCATAATATTCCCCGTATCAAGGTCGGTAAATATACCAAGATCCTGCGGGCTGAGCTGGACAAGTTCTTTGAGCCTCCAAAGATAGAATGAGCTGAAAGTTATTTTCCGGTGATAAATATCACCATCATAACACCTATTTTATTTGCAACAAAAACGAGTATTAATCAAAAAACAATATAGCTATGACACTTACATGCACCAACGTAACTTTGAGACAAAAGCCATTGCGTAACGACCGCATATCTCTTTATCTGGATTATTATCCGGCCATCCGCAATCCTTACACGATGAAGATGAGTCGCCGGGAATTCCTCGGCATCTACATCTATGCCAAGCCGAAGAACGAGCAGCAAAGAATGTTCAACCAGGATATGCTGAACAAGGCAGAGGCAATCCGCTGTATCCGTGTCCAGTCGCTTATCAATGAAGAATTCGGGTTCCTGGACAAGAACAAGCAAAAGGTAGATTTCCTCGCCTACTTCCGGACAAAGGCACGGGAAAAGTATGAGAAATGGGATTGTGTTTACAATCACTTTGAGAAATTTGTCGGCGGCAAATGTACCTTTGGCGATGTCACCGTGGAACTGTGCGAGAAGTTCAGGGATTACCTGCTCAAATGCAAACAAATCAATCATCCCAATGCTTATATCTCACGCAATTCGGCAGCCGGATATTATTCTACATTCCGAGCCCTGTTGAAGATAGCCTATAAAGAAAAGATGTTGCGTGAGAACTTGAACGACTTTCTGGAAAAGATTGAATGGAAAGAAGTCAAGAAAGAGTATCTGACACTTGATGAAGTCAAGAAACTGGCCGCTACACCCTGCAAAATTCCAGTCTTGAAACAGGCCTCCCTGTTTGCCTGCATGACCGGCCTCCGTATCAGTGATATTCTGAAGTTGGACTGGCGTGATTTTGAAGTCGGTCCGGATCAAGGCTACTACATCCGAATCTGCACCGAAAAGACAGAAACCGAGGCCACCCTCCCCATCAGTCAGGAGGCTCTGGAGTTGTGTGGCGAATGGGGCACCGGAAAAGTCTTCAAAGGCTTAACTCGCTCCATGACCCATCATCCCTTGAAACAGTGGATTGCCGAAGCCGGAATCAGAAAGCACATAACCTTCCACTGCTTTAGGCACTCGTATGCGGTCATCCAAATCTCTTTAGGTACAGACATTTACACAGTGTCGAAGATGCTGACGCATAAGAATGTCACAACGACACAGATCTATGCTGATTTGGTCAATTCTAAGAAACGCGAGACGGCGAATAAAATTTCTCTTAAATGAAAACACTACTCCAAAGATAATCTGTACTATACAACTAAAATAGTACGGATTATCTTTGATATATGAAATTTATAATATAGCGATTATCGCTATATTATATAGGTCTAATATAGACTTTCACTGATAGACCATCATGTTCTTTAGTCAAATCATGCTCAAGACCGCGAGGATTTCGTATATATCCTTCGGGATCAAATACAAAACAATATAAAAATTTGCATTTTGGATGAGTCTTATATTTAGCAATATCAATGATTAACTGATCACCTAGCTCTTTATCTTTTAATCCATCGCGTGTCATTTTTACTTCTATTGAAATTTCTTCATTTTTCAACAAAAAGTCCATACGATTGTTACCGCCTGCATATGAAGGCGTCCATTCTTCTGGTCGGACGTCCTCAAAATGTAATCGTAAAATAGCGTTTAATAAATCTTGAACATCGTATTCATCTTTAATCTCTAACGTAGGGCGTCCTGCATGCCTACGCTTTAATTGTCTTGCACATATATGAAATTTCTCAAATATTTTACTTAGAACTTTATCATAGTCCACTTCTGCTATTTTAGGATTTATCTCATGAAAAGCTTTTAATATTGCAATAAGTTGTTCGCATTCATTTTCATCGCACATATTTCTCTTGACCCAAAAATCAAATCTTTCAGTCTGAGGATGGTTCGGATACAATGATTGCAAAAACATCAAAGACTTTGCTCCCCATTCTGCATAGCCTTTACTATCTGCGATATAATCTCCAAAAGAAGTCCTTCTCACACTCATTAGGAATGATTCACCTTCTGTTATTAATTCTTTCAAATCCATATATAATTCATATTGTTATCTACAATCTCATAAGTAATTCAAAGATACTGATTTATTTTGATTTTACCCCCTCCAATTTATACGAAACACACAATTAGAATATAATTGGGATTTTTTCGTTTGACTCTGGCTTATTAGCTAGGAAATAAACTACATATCGAGGACAAATGCTGCCACTTTCTTGGATTTATAACATGGTATCTATGAAATGACATATATTTGCGCACAAACAATTAGCAAATATCACTATGAATCAGAAAAGTATAGAACATATAGCACTTTATTCCTTTGTATTGGTAGGTATTCTTGTTGTTGGTGTTTTAGCTCGTCAGTTTGTTATGTCCAAAGGTGTTGACGATTTCAGTAGTAGTGTTGCATTTTTTGCAACAGTAATTGTCTTGATGGCGATCTATGCCAGTTTACAGACAACTTTCAATCAGTTTCTGTTGCCACACATAGAAGCTTTTCTATTGCGTTTCTCTGCTTTTCAAACGATGAAAAATTACAATGACACCGTTTCTGCGCCGGAAGCCCTTACAATAGAAGATTCAAATCAGGCTACGCCCGATGTCATTGAGCCTGCTTCTACCACTGAAGAAACAATCTCCGAACCTTCAGAATATGAAGTCATGCGCACCAATGCTATTACAGAAAATAATCGTGCTATTCAAACCAAATTAGAAAAGGTGCTCAATTATACTAAGCAAACAATGGTTGCCTATATGAGTGAAGAAGACCTCAACCGTCTATGTGCATACATTGTAGAATATAGTTCAGGCGATACCTTACAAAAGATATCGCCCGTAAAAGTGGATTCACAACTTAAAAGCATTGATATTATGCACTTTGGATGGAATATTGGTAAAGCGTTCAGCAAAAAGCGCATTCATACCGCTACCTTTATCAAGAATGTTTTTGCTCATACCCTCCGCGACTTGGAGATTTCAACGATTGAACGTAAAATGTCACATACAGAATCAGTATGTTGTATTAAATTAGATGTAAAAATAGTATAATTCAAATATTAATCTACTTCAATGTAATCTACTTTTCTTGAATAAGGAAGAGTTTGAAATATTACCACTGCATTATTGGGGGCAGGGTACAACTTAACCACATTATTTTCAACTGCTGTTAAAAGCAAATCAAATGTTTTAATTGAGTAATCATCAGTATCTTCCCATTCTTCTCTACTCACAAGGAATAAACCATCACCAATTATTCCATGCTCATTCTCATAATCTTTTCTACGACACACAAGGACAAACTCTTGTTCGTCAAACATTGGGATATATTTATTCTTTTTCATTCTTCAAAATATATTTAAAATATCGCTATTACTGGTGCCCCCAAAACAGTTCCTTCCTCATGTAAAAGCCAATGTTCATTTGAGTCAGAAGTAATAAATAAAGATATCATTGGATGTTTCGGTATTTCTTTTGTAGATACTTTTCCTTTGACATTGCCAGCTTCAAAATATAGCTCCCCTGTGCTTTCATTCTTCTTTACATCAATTCTTGTAGCTGATATTCTATCTTTAAACTGTTCAATAGTAAGTGTTTTTTGGGGAGGATTCGGAATCCATTCTTCGTACGGATGATAATCTATAAAATAGAATTTTTTCCAACGCTCAAACAATAATATTGCATCTTGCTTGACAATACCTAATTTCAACATTATCTTCTCAACAGCTACATCTTTACTATTTGGAAAAATATCATTTATATACTTGTCAAAAGAACTCGTGTAAATGTCAATCTTAGAACTTCCTGTTTTACCCTCGCTAAGGTATTTGTAATTATAATATATATCCGTCAATCGCATTTCTTGAAATAATTCATTTGTAGAATCTAAGATCGCATGGTATAACATTTCTGCAGTAACTTTACTATCATTATCACATTGCAAGGATAGGAAATCATCTATTTGCTTAGGATAATCCGTAAAATCACTTATGTCATCCGTGATGAATAAATAATCTTTCCCATTTACTTCCTCTAGACTAATTTTCATCAACCCTCTACAAGCTGCCACTACTATGTATTCAGATTGTTTAATTATATTACGAGAACTCCACTTGTCATAATACAAGATTGTGAAATAGAATAACTCATCTATTTCCTTAATTGTAATTTTTTTATGTTCTTGAAAAATAATAGTTCTTTTACTCATGACAGATATATTTTCTACTTGCAAAAGTAGCTAAATTCCTTGTAATCACTACCAATCACCATCCAAAAGTTATCTCACAGTTATATTCCGGTGATGTTTCCCACCATCAAAACACCAATTTCCTTTGTCAGCGAACAATTAAAAACGAGTACGTATGGCAAACGAACAAATCACTTTTGATAAGCTGCCGCAGGCGGTAGGTTATCTCACAGAACAGATGGAACAAATCCGGCAAATGTTGGCGGCACTGCAACCGCAGACTTCTTCTGACAAACATCGTCTTGTCGAAATTGACGAAGCCTGTAAAATCACACGAAAGGCGAAGCCTACCATTTACACGCTTGCACGTAAAGGACTGATTCCGGCTTACAAACGAGGTAAGAAACTCTACTTCTATGAAGATGAGTTGCTCCAATGGATTGAGTCCGGACGCAAGGAGATACAGGCCATCTCACTCCAGGAACAGGCAGCGGAGATAGTACATGGGGCGAAACGCAAACCAAAGGGAGGTTATAACTTTTGATCTGCATGGATATGGAAACCTCCAAATTAACAGCAGAAGGTATTATCGGCGAGGCTGTGCGCATCGGAGCCAAGATGTCTGGCGGTGAATTCCCAATAGATGTCTTTCCTATCAGGATTCAGCGTATAATTAGCAGTTTGCACGATTGTCAGGGCTATCCCGTGGATTATGTTGCTGCGGCTATCCTTGCGGCCATTGCCGTGGGGATTGGTAACTCCTATCTGGTGCAGGTGAAGCGCAACTGGCTGGAAAGTCCCATTCTGTACATGGCATTGATTGGTCGCCCCGGAGCCAATAAGAGTCATCCGCTGAGTTTCGCTTTCCAGCCGTTCATTGAGCATGATTATTGTCAGAATCAGGAATATCAGAAGTTGTATGCCGAGTATGAACGCACTATGTCCATGAGTAAGAAGGAACGCTTGGAAGCCGGTTTTGATGAGTTTCCGCAGGCTCCCGTGCGCAGCCGCTTTCTTGTTTCGGATATCACTCCCGAAGGTTTGAGCCTGATACATGCTCAGAATCCCAGAGGACTCTGCCTTTGGTCGGACGAGCTGTCGGCCTGGTTCAAGAACTTCAACCGTTACAATAACGGTTCGGAAGAACAGTTCTGGCTTTCGGTGTTCAATGCCAAGCCCACGATTTCCGACCGCAAGAGTACACAAAGTTCCATTTTTATCAGACGTCCCTATATCTCCGTTATCGGTACAATCCAAAAGAAAATTCTGGGCGAACTGGTCAAGGGCGAGCGTTCGAGTAACGGTTTCATAGACCGTATTCTTTTCGTGATGCCTGAATCTGTCTTGAAAAGCAGATGGAACGACCGGGAAACTCCAGAAGAACTGGAAATCCAGTGGCAACAGATTATAGACAAGCTGATTTCACAGGATTGTCCGCATGACGAGAATAATGAGTTGCAGCCTCAATGCCTGCCATTCGATGAAGAAGCCAAGCAACGGCTTTACGGTTGGCAGCATGAAAATGCCCGTCAATGTGATATGGAAACCAACGATGCTTTGGTCGGTATTTACTGCAAACTGGAAATCTACATTATCCGGTTTTGTCTGATTATCCAGCTTGCCCGATGGACTTGCGGAGAGTGCGACAAGCATACGATTGACCTTGAAAGCGTGAACCGTGCCATCCTGCTGGCCGAGTATTTTCGGACAACAGCCGTAAAAGTGCAGACTACCGTCAGCCAGGAACAGTTGAGCGAATTGCATCGCAACATCTACCTGAACCTGCCTCAGAGGTTTACAACGGCAGAAGGTATCGGCATTGCCGAAAGTTACGGGATGAAGGAACATGCTTTCAAGATGTTTCTAAAACGACACATCGGAACATTATTCAGAAAAGAGAATCATGGAGAATACAGTAAATAAACCTGTTACTATGCACATTTTCGCAACCGAGGGGTTTGTGAAGTTGCGAAAATGTGCATAGTAACATCCAAACAGAAAGAAAAATGAACTACAGATTTACATTAGAACCATACAAAGGTGTCAGCACCCGGCATACATGCCCGAACTGCCACCGCAAAAGTTGTTTCGCCAAATACATCGATACGGAGAAGCAAATCAGCTTTCCTGATTATGTAGGGCGATGCAACCATGAACAAAAGTGCGGCTATAACTATACGCCCAAAATGTATTTTGACGAGAATCCGATTGCCAAAGAGCGATTGAACGAAGAGTTTGTGCCGATGTCAAAGCCACGCATCAGTCTGCCTCCTGCACCATCCTTCATTGAGCCGGAAATCATGAGGCAGTCCTTGAAGCTATATCACACGAACAAGCTGTTTCAGTTCCTGAGCTTTCATTTCGGACAGGAGGCTACCGAAGAGCTGATGTTGCGCTACCATGTGGGAACCTCGAAACATTGGCCGGGAGCTACGGTCTTTTGGCAGGTCGATATTTCCGGACGGGTACGAACCGGAAAAGTGATGCTCTACAATCCCGAAAACGGGAGACGGATTAAAGAGCCGCACAACTACATCACGTGGGTACATTCCCTTCTGAAGAAAGAGAATTTCAACCTTCGGCAATGTTTGTTTGGTGAACATCTTTTGGCCTCCGACCGGCAGCGTCCGGTTGCCCTAGTGGAGAGTGAGAAAAGCGCTTTGATTTCCAGCTTCTATTTGCCGCAATACCTCTGGATTGCTTCGGGCGGAAAGAACGGAGCCTTCAATCGGGACGCCATGAGCGTATTGAGAAACCGACGTGTTCTGCTCTTCCCCGACCTTGGGGCAACCGACTATTGGAACAGCAAAATGGAGATGATCCGGAGCCTGGGAATAGAGGTTTCTCTTTTCGATTTTATGGAAAGAAACGCAACAAAAGAAGAACGTAATGCGGGTTATGACATCGCCGATTTTCTGCTGAGAGAAGAGACAAAGGAAGCTATTCTTAATCGTCTTATCACGTTGAATCCGGCCTTGAAAACGCTGGTTGAAACTTTCGATCTACAGCTTGTCAATGTGGAAAAAGCACCGCTTTCAGCAATGGCTCAACGTACCTAAAAAGGAATTTTCAAACGATGACTTTCTGATGTCTGATTCACTTCTTTTTCACTGGAGCAAGTTTATGCCGGTGTATTACATTTCCCGGCCACTTGCTCCCCTCAAAAGACGGTGAGACGGCTCCCGATGGTCACAATTATTAATCTCAAAAGCAAATATTATGGACAAGAAAAATACAGTTACAATCCGTCTTACAGACGAACAATTCGGCTGGCTCAGAGCACTCAGCCGACGCAGCAAACGCAGTCAAAGCGAGGTAGTACGTTCACTCATCGAACACGGTACGGTGCGCGAACGGATTACGAGAGAAAATCTTAACATCATCCGAAAACTGATTGGCGAAAGCACGAACCTGAACCAACTTGCAAAACGAGCCAACGCTTACGGTTTTTATCGTGTGGCAGATGAGTGTCGGGCCGTTGCCCAAGAGATTTCACAACTCATAAAACAGCTCAAGGATGATAGGTAAAATTGTAAAGGGCACATCGTTTTTGGGATGTGTAAACTATGTGCTGAAAGAAGATAAATCGCGGCTGCTGAAAGCGGTTGGTGTCTATGGTTCGCCCGAAGAAATAGCGGAGCAATTCGAGTTGCAGACTTTACTGAACGACAAGGTCAAGAACAAGGTCGGCCATATATCATTGAGCTTCTCCGCAGAAGACGGGGACCGCATCCGTGACGATGATGGGCTGATGTTGAAAATTGCCCACGACTATATGAAACTGATGGGAATCGAGAACACACAGTTCATCATCGCCAGGCATACCGACCGTGATCATCCGCATTGTCACATCGTTTACAACCGGGTGGATAATGACGGCCGCACCATCAGCGACAAGAACGACCGCTACCGGAACGAAAAGGTCTGCAAGATGCTGACAGCCCGTTACCGCTTGCATTTTGCCGAAGGAAAAGAGCATGTCAATTTCATGCGGTTGCGCCATCACGACAGGGTTAAGTATTTTATCTATCATGCCTTGAAACGAGAAGTTCCGAATGCCCGAAGCTGGAGTGAGCTGCGACTGGCCTTACGGAAGTACGGAATTGATACGCAATGGAAGCTAAGTCGCACGACTGGCGAGATGCAAGGTGTCAAGTTCACATGCAACCAACTGACCTTTAGCGGTTCCAAGATTGACCGCCAGTTCAGTTTCCTGAACATCGACCAGGAGCTGAGATATAACGCTCTTTCTGCGACCATGAACCAGCATCAGGCACAGGCAGAAACCATACGCGAGGAACCTCGTCATGAATATCAGCAAGAGAATCATTCCGGCATCAGTCTGGGATTGTTCACGCCCTCTCCTACGGATTATGATACGGAGGAAGCAATACAGGCCAACCGGCTTAAAAAGAAGAAAAAGAAACCGAAACGCAAGCAAAGTTTAACAATTTAATTTTCAATATTATGTATCAATATAAAGCAAATTACAATGATTTGATTAGTGATTTCAATCTCTATCTATGCGAGAGATATGGTTACAGAAATCTGTGCAGTGTTATGTGGAATGAAAATGGTATTTGCATCAGTATTCACAAGGGAGGTTTGGATATTTATATCCGCTTTTGGGAGTACAGCGAAGGCGTAGGCAACTACCCAGACTGGAGTATCATTATTGCTCGTTGCGAGTTTTTCTATGAACTTAGGAAGAACCGCCATGAACTCCTCAAAGATCTTGTGCGATTCTTCAAGGAGTATATGCCTCATTACGGGTATAAATATCTTTGCACTGAAGATGACGACTATAAGTACTATCAAACGCTTAAGCTCCCCTGCATCAAACGTGGTTTTATGGGACTCCACTGCAACTATGGGGCACCGCTGAAAGATGTTGATGTATAGATGTTAAAGTAACCTTAGAATGTTTACTCCCATTTGTCCGATACTATCCGAATAAATGGATACCTATGGACAAATGGGGTACTTTCTATATTATAAATAGCGATTCTTATAGCCATTTATTCAAAGCTTATTAACAGCAGACAAGTGTTTTGGGGTAAATGAGAATAAATTCAACTATATAGAAAATCCAGGATACTATGAACTTTCATATTATCTCAGTAACGCCATTGCTATTTATAATTTTTGAGTCTGAATATGAAAATTAATAATTCAACTTCAACTGTACTTTTTAATAGCTGAAGATTTTTCCAATTGATTATTTCTCAATATCTTTGCATAAAATCAATGTAATTGAATTACAATGAAAAAAATTAATCGGTTAAAAGTTGTACTTGTAGAACAAAGAAAAACAGGTAAATGGCTCGCAGAACAGTTAGGAAAAGATCCTTCAACTGTTTCAAAGTGGTGCTCAAACATCACCCAGCCTCCACTTGATATACTCGTGAATATCGCAAACTTATTAAAAGTTGACATTAAAGAATTGATAAACGAAAAGAATATAAACTAAATATATGGCAAGACCTATATTCTCTGGACATGAGTCGTTTGCGTGTAAGTCGCATTGGCTTAAACGCGGTTACGACTTTGTTATTGCAGACAGAAACTTCAATGACGATGATGCCGTTGTACATCTTGGTGTTGGTAAAAATATGGTAGCTTCAATCCGCTTTTGGATGAAAGCTATTGGCTTGTTGCAGGATAATGAATTGAATCCTATTGCAGACTATCTATTTAATGATGGAAATGGACAAGATCCATATATAGAAGATATTGGCACATTGTGGTTACTTCATTTTATGTTGATAAACACTCAATATGCAACGATCTATAAAACCACATTTGTAGATTATCATCGCCAGCGAAATATTATCGAAAAAAGCAGATTGCAGAACTATATTAAGCATACTTGTTTTGAGGGGACGACTTACAAAAACCTTTACAACGATAACACCGTTAAAAGAGACATTGGAGTAATGCTCCATAATTATTGTACAAAGAATGTTGGTAATATTAATGTAGAAGATAGTAACTCTTTGTTTACCCCTCTTAATTTAATATGCGAAACAGATAAGGATTCATATAGGTTTAACTATGATACTCGCAGCGATCTACCAAGTTTGATATTCTTGTATGCTTTGTTGATTAAGTTTGAAGGACAAAATAGCATCTCATTTGATGATATAGCAGAATTAGCTTTAATTTTTTGCCTAACAAACAATGACCTGCTTAATGTTATTAAAAACGTGTGCGACCTATATCCATCAGAGATCGTATTCTCTGATGTGGCTGGAATTAAGGAATTGCAGTTCCGTGCAACAATAAATTCAATAGATGTGCTTGACAGATATTATGAAGCGAACTAATATGAAATATACTCCATCGATAAATATTGCCCAAACAACCTTCAATCCTGCGGGTTATATTGTAACTCAAAATGCATTAGGAGTTGTTGGCAAGATTGTAGACTCGTTTAATGCAGGCGTACATTCATTCAACATTATTGGCTCATATGGAACTGGTAAATCTAATTTCATTTTAGCACTTGAGCATGGATTGCAAAAAGGCAATAAACTTTTAACCAATAAGGGACAATTTAATGGATTTGTAAGATTTAGATTCGAAAAAATTGTCGGTGATTATGCATCTCTACAAAAAGTTCTAACTGAGCATCTGTTCCCTACGAATGCATCAGATAATTTATTTGAGAATCTAAGACTCTATTTCAAACAGGCTGAAAAACGTGAGGAGTTTGTTGTTATCGTTATCGACGAGTTCGGTAAATTGTTAGAATATGCGGCAAATAACACCCCAGAGAGGGAACTATATCTTTTACAAAAGTTTACAGAGTTTATCAATGATGAGCGGCGTAATGCTATTTTGCTCACAACACTCCATCAAAATTTCAACTCTTATGCACGCACTTTGACTGAAAGTCAGAGAAATGAATGGACAAAGGTTAAAGGTCGTTTTAAGGAAATCGTATTTAATGAGCCTGTTGAGCAATTGCTTTATCTTGCATCAAAACGTATAGAGAAGCTGCAACGCGAGGTTATTAATCAGAACTTTGAAGACATATATAATCTTGCCATAACAAGCAAATTTGCTAGTTCATCTATCACTTATGATACCGCTTTAAGTTTATATCCCTTAGATCTTTTTGCTGCACAAGCATTGACTCTTTCTATTCAACGTTATGGCCAAAATGAGCGGACACTATTCTCATTTTTGGAAGCGACAGGTCAAGGTTCTCTCCTAACATTTAAGGAAAGTATAGATACAACATATAGTTTGGCAGATGTTTATGACTATGATATCTATAACTTCTATTCATATCTATCTGAGGTGAATCCTGACTCGGCTGCTTGGACTGGCATCCGTGTAGGATTGGAGCGCGTTGAGAGTTTATTTGAAGGAAGAATCGCAGCAGAGGCAATCAGGTTAATCAAAACGATAGGTATGCTTAACCTATTTGGAAAGGCAGGTGTTCAACTCAACAAAGAAGGTTTATCTGCATACGCAAAATTTGCACTTGGAATTAGTGATCCAGAACATACTATTGAGTTACTTACTCAACACAAGATAATTCGTTATGCAACTTATAAATCGCAGTACATCTTGTTTGAAGGTACAGATGTTAATATTGAAGGTGAATTGTTAAAGGCTGCAGGAATAGTTCCTCGCTCGAGAGATGTCGTGGAGAAACTTGTTGCATGCTTTAACCTTCCCACGGAGTTTGCTAATGCGTCATACTTCCGTAAGGGAACTCCTAGATACTTTAAGTATGAAATCTCCGATCAGCCAATAATTCGTCAGCCACAAGATGAAATTGATGGCTATATCAACCTGATTTTTAACGAGAGTCTTACATTGGATAATCTCAAACAGCATTCGGCTGGTGTTAAAGAGGCGATTCTGTACGCTTACTTTAAGAAGGCAGATCAAATTATTGACCACGTATGGCAATTAGATAAACTGGCCTATGTGCAAAACGATGTTGACAGTCAAGACAATGTCGCACAAAGGGAGATTAAAGCTCTGATTGCGCACGAACAAAACCTTTTGAATGCAAGTGTCCTCAATACGCTGTTCAATTTTAATGACGATGTGGAATGGGTTTATCGTGGTGAAGTAATTGATATATCTTCAAAAGCAATGTTTAACAAGTGGCTATCTACAATCAGCAATGATGTGTATAGTGAGACTCCTATATACATCAATGAGATGATTAATAAGCATAAGCCAAGTAGTGCGATGTCAATAGCTCGCGTAAATTTTCTTGCTCATCTTTTGGAGAATGGTGCAAGCGCTAATATTGGATTCGAAGATGGAAAATTTCCACCAGAGAAAACTATATACTTGACATTACTTCATAATACAGGTATTCATCGACGCATTGGACGAGAATATATACTAGACGCTCCGATTGATGAGAGCTTTTTACCGTTGTGGAATACGTGCGAGAATTTCCTTGAAAGCAGCAAGGAAAAGCCTCGAAAATTGGGAGAATTAATAAAAATATTACGTTCTCGTCCATTTAAGTTGAAACAAGGCGTTATAGATTTATGGCTACCTGCATTCTTGATTATCAAAAAGAATGATTATTCACTCTATAATGATACTGGAATATATATTCCTACAATTACTCGCGAAGTGCTTGATATTATGCAGAAATCTCCGGCAGGCTTTTCTGTTAAGGCTTTCAATGTTGAGGGGGTCAAACTTGACTTGTTCAATAAATATCGTGAGGCTTTGAATCTGACACAGGGTGCGGAATTTACAGCAGAGAGTCTGATAGAGACTATTAAGCCTTTCTTGTTATTTTATAAGAAACTTAACAAATATGCTAAATACACTAAACGATTACAAAAATCAACTGTTCAGTTCCGTACAGCATTGGCATCTGCAAAAGATCCTGAGAAGACTTTTTTTGAGGACTTGCCTCGCGCATTAGGTTTCAAGGATACTGAAATTGCTGAAAATACCGATGTTTTAATGCGATATGTTGAGTTGTTGCAAAAGTCAATTAGAGAACTCCGTATGTGTTACTCTAACCTTATTAACCGTTTAGAGGAAGTATTAGTTGAGGAACTTGGCTTACAATCGAAAGACTATGCATCATATAAAGTTGAGTTAGAACAACGTTATGCGTCAATTAAAACTTACTTATTGACAGAACGACAAAAAACTTTCTTGACACGTATTTTAGCTAAAAATACTGATCGAGCAACATGGTATCAATCGCTCGCATATATTGTGCTTGACAAACAGTTAGAGGCTTTATTGGATGAAGAAGAGGCATATTTGATGGATAACCTCGTACACTCTTTCAAAGAACTTCTAAAATATGTTGAGATCAGCAACAAGGGATTGACTAACGAAGACAATTTCTTCCGATTTGAGATGATTTCGAATGACGGCACTGCAACGCAACAAATCGTACAGTTAAGTTCTGTAAAGACTAAACAAGCTAAAACGCTTGAAGAAAAGATTAATAAGTTTTTGTCTGGCGACAGGGAAATTGATGCGTATGCACTTTTAAGTATCATTAAAAAAAAATTGAACAATGACTAAAGTAAGACATGTACTTGGTATTTCTGGAGGTAAAGATAGTGCAGCTTTAGCCATCTATATGAAGCAGAAATACCCAACATTAGAAGTGGAATATTACAACTCTGATACGGGCTGTGAATTAGAAGAGACAGAAAAACTTGTTAATAACTTGGAGTCTTTTCTTGGAAAGATTGTACGATTAAAAGCAGCAGAAGGTAGCCCAGAGCCAACACCTTTTGACCACTTCTTAAAGATTAGTGGAGGCTATCTCCCATCGCCACAGGCTCGCTGGTGTACTCAAAAGATGAAGTTAGCAGAGTTTGAGAAGTTCGTTGGAGATGAACCTGCTGTTTCATATGTAGGTATTCGTGGAGATGAAGACAGAGAGGGGTATGTCTCTACTAAGCCAAATATACAAGCTATTTTCCCATTTAGAAGAAACATCTGGAGTCTCGATGTTATACATAAGGCCTTACACAATGAAAATTTGGAGTTAATAACCGACCTTTACAAACAGTGGGCTCCAATAGGCATCAAAGAAGAGGCTATTGAGATTGCATCAACTCCAATAAACAAGTCATTCTATTATAGTCGTAAATTGAATGCACTACTTGATTTAAGTATCAAAACATTCAATCGAGTAGTGTTTGAGTTCCTGAAGACTACGGATTATCCAGTTGGCAACTTGGACGAATTTCCTCTAATTGATAATGAGGATATCCTTGTCAAAGAGGATATTTTTAGAATATTGGAAGAAAGTGGTGTTGGTGTACCTGCTTACTACAATCCTATCGAATTTGAAGTAGATGGTAAAAGAGGTGAGTATTGCCGAAGTCGTTCTGGTTGTTACTTCTGCTTCTTCCAGCAGCGTATCGAATGGATTTGGCTTCTTGAACAACATCCAGAACTATATAAGAAGTCAATGATGTATGAGAAAGATGGCTATACTTGGATTCAAGGTGAAACACTTGAAGAATTGAGTCGTCCAGAACGAGTACGTCAGATAAAATTGGACTATATCAAGAAACAAGAGAGTTTGAAGGCAAAAGCCACTAGTGGCTTACTTGTAGATATGTTCGATGATGACGATGAAATACCTTGTGCTAACTGTTTTATATAAAAAATATGGAAAATGATGTTACAAATGTCGGTTTTACCGTTGATGCTGGATTAATTCAGCGTCTAGGATATGAATTGGTTGGTCGCGCTGAGACAGCTGTTTCTGAGCTAATTAAAAATTCATATGATGCTGATGCGACAGTTGTTGATGTCGATTTTATCAACGTATCTACTCAAGGAGGTTCATTAATCATATCTGATAATGGACTCGGCATGACAAAACAACAATTAATTAATGGGTTTATGAGAATTTCATCTACTGACAAACTCCATAATCCCACATCTATACGTTTTAATAGAACAAAGGCAGGAAAGAAAGGAATAGGAAGATTTGCTGCACAGCGTTTAGGTGAACGGTTGATTCTTGTTACACAAACTAAAGAATCTACAAATGCAATACAAATTGAGATTGATTGGGATAAATATTCTATTGATAAAGATATAACAGCTATTACTTTCCCTATACGAAATATCCCAAAAGAAAAAGTAGAAGGAACAACGATAAAAATACATGGTCTTAGAGAAAAATGGACAGAGGCATCTATTAAGCGTATATATCGATATGTATTAGATCTGTTTCAGCCGGATTATTTATCAGAGCGGAGTAAAGTTGATAATCTAGCTATTCAAAATGAAGAAACATTTAAAGTAAATTTCAATTTAGTCTCTAATGAAGGAAAACGTTCGTTTTTAAATGATCAAATATCAGTATTTAATAAATCATTAGCCATTTTTGAGGGGTATGTCGACAAGAATCATCATGGAATCATCACAATAAAAAGTGAAAGTCTTGATATAGATGATACTATGGAGATTACATATAAAGACGAAGAGAACAATTATTCTGCGCTTACAGATGTATATTTTAAAATTCACTATTTTATTTATGACAGACCGATATACTATGGAGATAGGATATCCGGACCTGAATTAAAAAAAATTCAAGAATTGTCTAAAACCGCAAGTGGAGTTAGACTTTATAGAAATGGCTTCAGAGTATTGCCATATGGAGAGCCTAAAGATGATTGGACAAATATTGATAAACGGTGGAGTACTGAATCTGGCAAAATCAATATTCCTTTGAATAATCAGAACTTATTTGGCTTTGTAGAAATAATCGACCCTACTGGTAATATTTTTGAAGAAACAGCTAGCCGCGAAGGACTAATTGAAAATGATGCCTTTAATCAGTTGTCCGATTTTATCAATAAATCACTCATTGCAGCCAGAGGTAGGATTGCTGAAAGAATCAAAGTATTTAAAGAAAAGCAAAATACTGATGATTTTACCCAAGATTCTTATACAAAGGAGCATACCACTCAGGAAATGTTCATTAAATTGAAGAATCTTATTGATGGTAAGTATATTCAAGATGCGAACACTAAAAATGAAGGACAAGATACAGATCGTGATAAAAAAGAAGGACTTGAAATAATAAAGAAACTTGAAAATCTAATAGAAGAGGCTGGTATGCTTAGAGTTTTAGCAGGCCTAGGATTGACTATTGGAGAGTTTACACACGAAATGAAGCAATTCCATTCTTCTGTATATAGTCATATAAGTAAATTAAATCAATTGAATCTATGTAATGAAGCTCAAGAACAAATAAATGAGATAAAAGCTGTTTTTGACAATTTATTCAGTTATACTGATTATTTTGGTACAACAATTTCTCAAAACACAAACAGAAAAAAAACTCCGATTGATTTATTGGCAGTTTTGGATAGATTTGAAAAAACAATTAAAAACGACTTGGAGAAAAATAAAATTAATTTTAATGTGGACGCTTTTGATTTTGATGTTACAACGATTCCTATGCATAGTTCAGAGTGGAATTCCATTTTATATAATCTATATACAAACTCAAGAAAAGCGATTAAAAGAGCAAATGTTGTTGGTAAAATATTGATTGAAGTAGGCGTTGAAGAGAACAATGTGTTTATTAATTTCTCAGATAATGGTGATGGCATTCCAAAAGAGAACATCAATCGAGTATTTAATGCATTCTTTTCAACCTCTACTCCTGCAAGTTTTGATGCCCCAAACGAAGAGCAGTTGATTGGTACTGGCCTTGGGCTAAAAATAGTTAAGGATATTATTGTTTCATATAAAGGTAGTATTTGTATCGTTCCTTCATATGAAGGATATTCTACTTGTTTTCAAATTAAAATTCCTAGAAATTAACAAATATAATCAACTATGGCTATACATTATTTTTATATTGATGATGATCCTGAGTCTCAAAAAAAAGTTGAAGGTTTTAATAGCGAAGAACTATCAATTTATGCCATGCAACATAAAGATTCTTGGGAGTTGCAACTAGAATTCTTAAAAGAATATGAAGATAAATATGATGGTTTAATTCTTGATTTAAAATTGGATGATCTTCCAAATGACAATAATATTCGAGCGAAATTCAGAGGAACTTCTATCGCTCAAGAAATTAGGACAAGACAAAAAGAAGGAATATTGAAAAGTTTTCCAATAATTCTGTTTTCTGCAAATGACAAGACACAGCAAGCTCTTGAAAAATCAGGAACTGATTTATTTGATATTATAATTGACAAATCAAAGTTGAATGAAATAGCATTTCCTATATATACAAGACAACTTATTGATTTGGCTAAAGGATATAAGTATTTGTGCGATTCTTCCTTGACAACAGAAAAAATATTTCAGATTGATATTCCTTTTATTGACACAAGATTTTTGAGTGAGTTTTGTGAATTAAGGAAGGCTCCTGTTCATATTCAAACCAAATTCTTAATTACGGAATTTTTAACGAAACAAGGATTGCTTATAGATGAGGATGTTCTCGCTGCTCGTTTGGGTATTAATAAAGCAATATCAACAGATTGGAATATGTTGTTGGAAGAACTTTCTAAAAATAAATATAATGGAGTCTTCAATAAAGGATGGCCACGTTGGTGGATGCATTTAGTAGAAAAATGGTGGAGCGAAAGCATTAAATCTGATTCTATTTTGCGTTCAACACCAGCAAAAGAAAGGGTTGAAATAATTAAACAAGCTACAGGCTTGGAACATTTGATCGCTGCTGAAAAAATAAGCAAAGCGGATAGTGATGAGTTTTGGACTCTCTGTAAGGGATGTCATCTTCCATTAGATCCAGTTGACGGATTAATCATTCAAGGTCAAGATAATTTATATCCATGGCAAGAACCTGAATATGTTTCTGTAGATGCAGCACTTTGGAGAAGGAATATTGACGACTGGATCAGTGTTGCTGATGTTGAAAAAGAAAGATATGATGAACTAAAGGTCATATATTCACGCAAAAAACAATAAACTATGGGAAATTCTATAGCATCAATTCAATATATAGCCAACATCCTCAAGAATAAGAAACTTTGTCTAGACACATCACCTATGACCAATGGATATAATAAAGGAGAAAGGACGTGGAATGTTGCAAGATTAAAATTTACAATAAAAGATAATATTCCAAGAAATACTATTCCCTTAGTTCAATTTTTGGATGTACTTTTAGATGTATCCTACAAAGAAACTGATAATACAGATATCCCAGTGTCACAGTACAGTTTCAGGGTAACTGTGGAGGGGAGGAATCAAAATGGATTGTTTAAATCGTCTTGGCATTTAGATTATGACAACAACAATGGTCAAGATTTTATTCATCCTCATTTTCATATAACTTGGGGTGGAAATAAAATGAAAAATTTAAATTTAGGTGAAGTATTACTATTACCAACTCCTCGCTTTTCGTATCCTCCTATGGATATAGTTTTGGGAGTTGATTTTATTCTTTCTAATTTTGTAAAGGTTGATATTTACAAGCAAATACAAAGTGATTCGCAATATAAAGCTGCGGTAAAAAAGGCACAAGAAAAATATTGGAAACCATATATTCTATCATTAGCACATCATTGGTGTGGTAATAATTGCCAAAAAGTTCAATTAACGAATATTAAAGCTAAAGATTTTCATCCTACTTTGATAGAATAAAGTTCATGCTTAAGACTGACATCATATGGCCAAATCACAGGCGTTACAAATCACGCACTGAGTGGGAACCTATAGGTTTCTTCTCAGATTGTTTGTGTAATGCAACACAGTTTGATTTGATGCTTGGATTCTTTTCATCTTCTGCTATTAGCGTACTTGCTAATGGATTTGCTACATTCCTTTACAATGGTGGCAAGATGAGACTTATCATAAATAATATATTAACAGAGAATGATAAATCGGCCATTGCAAAAGGTATAAATACAAATGTAGATTTACCATGTTTTGATTTATCTGATATACAGAATATATATAAAACTCTCACAGAAAGAGACAAACATTTTTTTGATTGTATAGCATGGCTTATTCGTAATGATAGAATAGAAATAAAAATAATTTCTCCCCAAAATAACGTAGGTATTTCTCATACCAAATCAGGGGTATTCTATGATGGAGTTAATATTGTTGGATTTGATGGCTCTTGTAACTTTTCAAGAACTGCTTTAATTGACAATATTGAAAGTTTGACTGTTTCTTGTGATTGGGATGGTACAATTGAAACTGCCAAAATCAATGCTATACATGAAGAGTTCGAACTGATTATTAAAGAGAAAGACAGAACGCTTTCCTATATCTCTGTTGAGAATATTTCAACCCAAATAACAAAAGTTATTGAGGATAAATCATTAGCAGATTTATTGGAGTCAGAATATAACATTTTAAACAAACAGACTCAACAGTACACTTCTGCATCTATATGCAGAGCTTTAGAAAGGGCTAAAGATAGAGTAGAAGCCATAATTGAGACTATTAGACAGGGTAATAAAAGCAAGTCTATTATTCTTAATTCTGTTCCAAGCTTTCCTTATTCATCAGGACCTAGAGATTATCAAAATCAGGCATTCGAGAATTGGAAAAGTAATAAGCAGAAGGGATTGTTTGCTATGGCAACAGGTACAGGCAAAACTATTACATCTTTAAATTGCTTGTTGGAAATATACAAAAGATGTGGATATTATAAAGCTATAATTCTTGTGCCGACAATTACATTGGTCAATCAATGGGAAATAGAATGTAAAAAGTTTAATTTTAATAATATAATCAAGGTCTGTTCTAAATTTAAGTGGCATGACGAAATCGATTCAATAACATTGAACGAACAGCTAAGGGGCAAGGATAATAAACTATCCTACATCATTATTTCGACCTATGCGTCATTTACTAAAACTGCGGTATTTAAAGCATTAACAGTTTTCCCTAAAACAAAATTGCTTCTAATAGCAGATGAAGCGCACAATATGGGAGCAAAGCGCATTATGGAACTTATGGATGGGATACCATATTTACGTCGTATTGGTTTATCTGCAACTCCGGAAAGACAATTCGATGATGTAGCGAATAAAGTTCTTCAACGTTTTTTTGGAGCAGAAGACAAATATACTTATGAATATTCAATGAAAGAGGCTATAGATAAAGGAGTTCTTTGTCGTTATTATTATTATCCTCATTTAGTAAAGCTAACGGCAACTGAAATGAATGAATATGCAGAACTTTCTATCAAATTAGCCAAATTCTTTAATAACGATAAATTCGACGAACACAATGAAATTCTCACAGCATTATTGTTAAAGCGTAAACGAATTATTCATAAGGCACATAATAAGTTAAAAGTATTCAGACAAATCATAGAGGAGAGATTCCAAGAAAAAGGAAATCTAAAATATACTTTAGTTTATGTACCAGAAGGTGTGAGACCTGATAACGAAGAGGCTGACTATTATGACTCCTTTGAGACTATGCCTAATGATGACTTTTCAGAACACTTAATAGATGAGTATTCTGCTGTTGTTAGAAATGTTGATAGTCATATTACAGTAAGAAAATTTACAGCCGAATCAAAAGATAGAGATTCTATGTTGGAAGGTTTTGCAGCAGGAGAAATCGAAGTACTTACTTCAATGAAATGTTTGGATGAAGGTGTAGATGTTCCAAGAAGTGAATTAGCAATATTTTGTGCTAGTACGGGAAATCCTCGACAGTTTATACAAAGGCGAGGAAGAATATTGCGCACGCATAAAGATAAACATATTGCTATAATTCACGATCTTGTTGTAGCTCCAGAAGTGAGTAGTGAGTCTGAGTCGTATTCTATGGAAAGGCGTTTATTAGAGAATGAACTTAAAAGAGTAAGAAACTTTTCATTACTTTCTGAAAATAGCGATGATACATTAAAAGAACTTGACGATATTACATCATATTATAACCTATCACTATTTTAAGTTATGGCAAAAAAATATGTAACTAATGGAGACAGAATTCTCCAAGCAGTCCTTGCAGATGAGGATTTAATTAGATTTGGCGAGTATAATCCTGCTGAATACAATGACTTGAATATAGCTTTATATTCTGACAATCTCGTTGTTAAAACTGTAGCTCAAATAATTTCTGGGGTAAATAATGGAGATAATAACAAAGAGATTTATACTGTAGTAACAAACTTCCTAAAAAATAATATCTAATGATAATCAAAAAAATTGTCATAACAAATTTTCGCAGCTATTATGGGGAAAACACTTTTGAATTATCAAATGGGTTGACTCTTATTATAGGTGGCAATGGCGATGGTAAGACAACTTTCTTTGAAGCTTTGGAGTGGCTGTTGAACACGTCTTTGGAAATTAAAGAGTTGTCAAATGTTTCAGAGATGCGCAAATCTGAACTATCCATTGGTGAAGTAGATACAATGTCTGTATCTATGCTGTTCGAGCATAATGGTGAAAAAGAAGTTACAAAGAGCTTGACTTTTGAAAAAATGTCGGATGGTAACTGCAAAGTAACCAATTATTCATTCCGTGGTTATGAGACAGATAGTGCAGAACGAATGCTTCGTACGGGGAAATCTCTTATTGACAGTTGTTTTGATTCCTATATCAGAAGATATTGTCTATTCAAAGGAGAGAGCCAATTGAATGTTTTTAATGAACCAACTGCTTTAAAAACTTTAGTTGATAAATTCTCCGATATTCGTAAGTTTGAAGATTTTGTTGAAGTAGCTTCAGACCTTGAGCAAAAGTCTGAAACTGCATATACAAAAGAATGTAAGTCAGATACAAAAGTCGCAAAACGTGTAGGTGAGTTACAAAGAAGAAAGGAAGAACTTGAAGGTAAAATTTCCGAACTAAGACGTGATATAAAAAAGCAAGAAGAGGTTGCTAGCACATATCAGCTAAAACTAGATGATTTGGAAAAGCATCAAGCGACGAGTGAAAGATATCAAGAAATTAAAGATCGCCTTAAAACGAAAAATGAGAAACTATCGCGGCTTAAAAGTTTGATTCTTGTCAATTATAATGCAGGACTTCTTGATAATTTCTGGATTCTGTCTCCGTACACACAAATTTTCAAAGAATTTCAGAAAAAAGTATCTGCTTTAAGCAAGGAAAAGAGACTTCAAAATGATCAAGATATTGCAACAAAGGCTGCTGCAAAAGCAAAAAAGGAAGTAGTTGATGAGATAGCTTCTTTTGCAAATGGTAAAAGCAAACTACCATGGTATCTTCCAGATGAGCAAACCATGCGCGAAATGCTTGATGATGAAATCTGTAAAGTTTGTGGCCGTCCTGCATTAAGAGGAACTGAGGAATATAAGTTCATGGAGGGTAAACTCCATGAATATATACGTCATATGCAAGAAGAGGCTGATATTAAGGCTAAAGAACTGGAAGAAAAACCATTATTCGAAGGGCGTGCCATAGAGGATTTACATGCTATGTCTATTAGTTTTGGAGGTACTACAGCAATGGAAATAGCAAAAAAATATCAAGAAGTCAAAGACCTTATAGAATTCGTTGATGACAGAAAAAAAGATATAGCTATTGTCGAAGCAGAAATTCAAGAAATTGAAGATGAAAAATCACGCTTGCTTATACAAGCTGATGGTATTTCTGAAGATATGCTTGATAAAAATTTCAATGATATTAAAGGCTACTTTGAACAACGCAATAGAGCCGAGCAGCGTATTTCTGACTATAAGGCTGAAATGAAAGATTATCAGAATGATTTAGAAAGAGTTAGACAAGAATTTGATAGCTTAGATCCATCATCTGGCATGGCAAAAGTTTATGGCAAAGTTCATACTCTGTTAGATAAGGTTATGAAAGCTTTTATTAATGCAAAGAAAGAAAATCTACGTCGGTTCTTAGCTTCGCTTTCTGAGAAGACTAATGAATACTTCAAGTTACTAAATGAAAATGATTTTCGCGGTGAAATTCGTATTCGTCAAACGGCAAATGACTCCGCAGAAATTAGGCTCTTTAGTTCTAATGGAACATATATTAAAGATCCAGGTGGTGCTCAAGAAACTACTATGTATATGTCACTTCTATTTGCCATATCAGACTTGACTACATTAAAAAAGGAAGAAGACTATCCTCTGATTTTTGATGCACCTACGTCTTCTTTTGAGGATTTCAAAGAGAATGTTTTCTACAATATCATTGACAAAATTGATAAACAATGTATAATTGTTACTAAAGATTTGCTTGAGGTTGATAAGAAAACTGGTCATAAAACATTAAACACTGAAAAAATTGAGAGTATGACCTGCTCTGTATATAGAATTGAGAAAAAAGCCGGGTACGATCAAGAAGATTTGTCAACAATAAGAACAATAATAACTCCGATTAAATAATGGCAGCAGAAAAAATATTAGAAATTTGGGCAAAGCGCAATCCAGAATGGGAAACAAAATATGAAGATACTATTATCAAAGTTTTTTGTGATTATGGAAAAGGAACAACCAGTTATCAAGAAACACGCGCAAAAAAGTTTGGTGCTGGTTATGAAATATTTATCATTGCATTTTTCATTGGATTGTATTTTAATAAAACGAAAGAACTTGTTGCTGATAAGTCTAAACGCAAGAGTTTTGGATGGGCAATTGAGAACTGGGGTAATATCGAATCACGTTCAGGGCGTAAACAGTATTCTCGAATTAGAGAGTATATGTTTATGGCATTAGTTGCTAAAACAGAAGTTGATTGGATTGCACTTGACAAAGGAGAAATAACATCTCGTAAGGTGGTAGATTTGCTTATTGATAAGATGGAACAATATGCAAATTATGGTTTTGATTATATTGCTGACAAATTAGAAGATAATCCTGATCATTTCTTTAAAGATAGGGCATTCTTGAATGAAATCATCAAATTTATGATCTCATCAGAAGATGTTAAGGCAGATAATAATGACGATGAAGAAGCAGAATCTTTAGATTAGTCTTTCGGATTATAAACCTCTGATGTTAAAACAGATGGCTATGCCATAAATATCAATTCGGTTCTATAATGATTGCAAGGTACGGACTCTTTGGGATGAAAAACATTCAAAATGGAGGTTTTCGGATGTTGATATAGTTCGCGTAATCAATGATGAAGCGGATTATGCGAAAACGGGCGACTATGGTGTTAGCTTAAAAGAGACTGATAGCAGTTAGCATTCAACTCGTGAGTGTCACTTAAGAGTCCAAGCTCGAGGTTGCAAATGGTTAAAATAAGCCACCGATGCCCTTGAGTGTTAGTGTCTACAGACACTAATCCAGCATTATCCAAACAATAGAAGATGTCTGGCTGAACAGTTTAGAGCCCGGCAGTATAAAAAGTTTGCAACAGATTCACGCCTACTTGTTTGGCGGTCTGTCTGTATGAGTTTGTGGAACAGATTTATATCAAAAATATCATTACCGGAGACTTAACATTTGTAAGCCTCCGGTAAAGTGAGTATTGTAAAATAGAATTATTGATGTTAGATATTGCATAAGAAAGTATTACCCTCAAGAATAGGCACTGTCCAGAAAATGGCTTGACACAGTTTAGCTTTCACTACCCAATTCTTTTAAATATATTTTTTTATGTTCTGTTTCTTTGATTTGTTCTATTTTCTCAACCTGAAACCTGGTATTTCGTAAAAAATCTATTTGCATTTCATCGCCATAATTACGTATCTCAAAAAGATTTCGAGCCCTAGTTTTACCATTTTCCAAAGGTGAAATGATATAAACATTATTATACTTTTCTTGATGCCAATTATAGTTTGTGCATGTCAAATTATGAGGGATATTGATAATATCTCCAACTTTCATATCGCATTTGTCATAATCATTACAAAAGCGATATAAAATAGGATCAGCATTAATCGGTGCTTTATTTACCATATCATCTAAAGTATCAAATAGATTTTGTATGAAATCTGTAACTCCTTCATAATAGTAATCATCCTTAAAAATATATGAATATTTACCTAAAAATAATCTCAATAATATTCTCTGTGCATCAGATAGTCCGAATTCAAGTTCCTTCTCCGTTGGCTCTTTTATTATTTTATTGTACTTTGATATTATTCTATCAGAAAGATAATTAAGTCGATCATTTATACCTTGCTCGCTCATCTCACCAATAGAAGTATCAAAAAATAGTTCTCCATAATTTGGATGTTCCTTGCAAAATTCATTTTCTGCATTAATGAAATATTGTAAATCTTTAACCATACATTTCTTTGTTTGTTATTTTGCAATTTTTATACAACAATTTTAGCTCATACTCTCACAATTTCCTCATATTTATATTGTGAAAATCATTCCATCTTCTACTGTCTCTTTCATACGAATATGTCAATACATTCATTGAAAAACGCTGATGTTCATCAATATTATCTAAAGACCAACTGCTATATTTTGAATAAACATATAACATTTTCAGACTTTCAACAGTTCCGTTTCCGGATGCATATCTCTGCATAACTGCATGTTTAACTTCAAAACATGAATTAGTCAATGTACTGTTCTGACCAGAAGATATCATGACCATATTACCCAGACAATCTCGTTTCCAAGCAACTTCCGGTCGAGATTCATCGTCCCAATAGAATCTGGTTTTGTCACCATACTCATCTTTAGGATGCTGTGGGGCAATGTGCTCAATGGAACGATTCCTTCTGAATACATATTTTTCAACGATATTGAGTAACTCATTTTTAAAGAATAACTCTCTTTGTTCCCATAAATAGTAATCTATTCTCCAAAACCAATATCTATCAATGGTTGTATATGTCAGATTATTATCGACAACGCTTTGTTCTGGATGCCATTTATTATCTATTGCTTTAAGTTTAGCAAGATATTCTGTAGCGTTAATATCAAGACTATTATTAATTGAAACAAAACATTCCAAATAGGTAAGCAATTGGGGCATCCACATATAATATGTCATAGCTGATGAAGCGGAATATAGCATAGCAAGATACATCCTAACCTTCATCTTCTCTTTGTCATCTCCTTTATATAATTTAAATGGGTAAGGCTCCTCATCTTCATCGTTCATTCTAATTATGAAATAATCCGTAATCAGGCGATACAATCCTAGTTTCCGCATAAAAGTTTCTGCATCAAGACCACGTTTGTCAAAGGCCCACTTGAAAGTGTCACATAGTTTTCTCACATCAAAGAAATCTGTAACAAGCATACCTTCTACTGCCTTTCCATCCTTTTCTTGTTCAGAAATATTCATATTAAGGCATATATATAATACCTGCAAAAGAAATTCCGGAAATGTTAGGAGTGAATGTTCATCAGTACGTCGTTTTATAATCTTATATGGATTCTCAGTATTGATGGCTATGTCACCAATAGCTATAGAGGTAGCTTCCAAGTCCTGATTGTCATCAGAATCTTCTTCCTCTTCAATATCAAATTTAGTTTGATATTTTTCAAATGCATTATCTATAATTCCGTTTTGGATTATCTCAGACATAGCATTTTTATAACGATTCCTCAAGCTGTCGAGCTGTTCATTGTTATGTTTTCTGAGAATCATCTTCTCCATTATGCTACAAGCATTCCAAAGAAGAGTATATTTTTCCTTATCAGTGCGCAAACGCCGGATGATGTCGACTTTGAGTATTTCATAATTCTCCAATGATTTACCCGAGGTGTTCATCCTTTCAAAATAAGTATTCAATTCCATTGGGGAATAGTTTCCTGGAAGTTCAGAAAGAAAAAATGTTAGTTTTTCGAAAATATAATTCTCAAAATCTTTATCTGAATTATTCTGTAGTATTTTCTTCAGGTGTTTTGATATATAATTCAATCCATTTTCCATTTTTTCATTTAAGAACGAACACTCTATTCCCTTGATTTTTGCTTCAAGATATTTTTTGTCTTCTTCTCGCGCTGTAAATTGTAGACGCAAGATATTCTCATGTTCAGTTGAGACATATAGAAAATCATTCCACTTGAAATGAATTCCTAAAAGAATCATTGCTGTAAAGCGTTGCTGGCCATCGACAAGTTCTATACTGCTTTCAGTTCTTTTAACTGTAAGCATTCCAATGTAATATGCAGATTCTTTGTCTCTTTTGTACGAAGAATAAAGGTCATCAAGTAGCTGGATTATCTGATCCTCTCCCCACTCAAATAATCTCTGATATAAAGGAATACTGAAGAATAATCCTGAATCTACAATTTTTCTTGGAGTATAAGCTTGTTTTATATTCGTCATTTGTTATGAAGTGTTTTAAATGAGTCAATAAGATAATTTTTTTCGTTCTGTTCATAAAGTGACATTTCTTTATTGAAATAATCAGCTCTTATTCCTTTCAGGTTTTTATCAAAATATGGGAGACGTTTTATGATATCTCGTGCACTTGCAAGGAAGAATGTTGGTGATGTAGCCTGATTTATCATTACTATGATTTCCATCTCCCCTGCTTTGTCCATTATGGATTGCTTATTGGCTTTACTTTTCTCATACCTTAATTGAGATACAATCCTTGTTATACAAGTTAAAGCTTCAGATAGATATTGGTTCCCAAATTTCATATAATAGGCGAATAAAAATGCCGCTATGACATCCCCGTACCACCAATGAGTCCGTCGTTTTCCTTCCGATAACTTTTTATTGTCATCATTACCGTTAATATTTATTTCAATTAATCCAGAACATGAAATGGTTTCCCAAAGTATATGGTATTGCTTTGTCTCAATAAAATGATTATAATGTTGAATGAACGCATTTACAAAAGCAAAGAAATGTGTTCCTCCCTGGATTGGATCCATAAAATCGAATCTCTCGCCAAAAGGTGGAATCTCTGGTATAGTTGGAGCTGCTTCAAACTCATTCTTAACCCTGTTTGGTTCTTTTATATACCAATATTGTTTTTTTGTCCACTTACGGAGGCAATATAAATATATTCCTAAAATAATTGATACACTTCTATCTCCATTTTCCCGTTCACTTTTCACAAGAAGCTTATCCCACATCTTTGCCAAATGATGCTGTTGAGCTTCATGGCTTTCAGGAATGAATCTGAGATGATGTGATTTTAACAACTCATAATCTGTCAAAGCCTTTCCTCTGGCGTTCTGTGTTGAAAAGAACGTATAAGCAAGTTCAAGCGATGAATCATTAAGTATTAGTACATCAAAAGAAATTATATCAAGAATAGTTTCCGCCTCTTTACTACGTTTCTCAACATCAGGACAACGCCTATCAAGATACGTTTCAATAATATATCTGTTGTATCCTACATATCTTTGCGCTTCGACTGAATCAAAACTTTCCTTCAATAACTGAATATTATCAATACGCATAGCACGTAAAATGAGTGCTAAAGTAACAGTTCTTTGCTGGCCATCTATGATATCATATTCATCTCCTTTCTTTTGAAGAATCAATGTCCCTAAATGATATTTATGATTTCTTGGAATAAAAATATCATCCATCAGCTGTTCTACATTTTTTTGCGGCCAGCAATATATACGTTGATAATCTGGTATCTTTAATTTTAAGGAAAATACATCTTTTAATGACATCGTATGAAGAACAACTTTGCTTTCAGTTCCTTCTGTGATATTAATGTTGACAGAGGAACCATCTTCAATTTCATTAAAATCAATAGATGATACTGTACAACTATTCTTTTGAGTTTCATTATTTCCGTCATAATATGTGTTTAGGAAATCTTCAAGCAGTGGATCGACCTTACTAATAAATTTTGTAAGATAATCTGCTAATTCCAGAAGATCTCCAATCTTATATTCATAACGTAATCGTCCTTGTCTCATCCCATACCAATTATGCCATAAATAATCGCCCGATTCCGTGTCGATGTTATCACGAAGATATTTATACAATTTCTGATTGAATGTATTACCATAATATTCGTCCTCCAGATGCAACTCCAGGTAGCCATTAATATATTCATAATGCACTACTTTAAAGTTAATCCGGGGTGATACAGTAATCAATATATACCTATTCTGATGCCAGGCACTTTCATTTTCTTGGCAATACACTTCTTTATTCTTATCTGGCCATTTTTTATTTACAAATTTTCTGACAGATTCTACTGTTTCCGGATAGATATACAACATAATTATAACCAATTCATTTAATTTTTATTCCTTTTTAGATGCTCTCTCTCGTTTCTTAAGGCTCAAATCCTGCAAGGCCTTTCCCATTGCATCTTCTTTTGCAAGCAGAAGAATATCGTCATCCAGCTGAAGTGCATAAAGAACCCTAAGATAAATGCCTATTGCTACTGTTGGTGCCCCTTTCTCGATGCGTGAAACAGTAAGAGGCGAACAGGTAGCACGTTCGGCAATCTGAGCGACACTAAGGTTTCTACGCAATCGTGCAAGTCTGATTTGTTCTCCCACGATTTGCATCTTCTGCTCCAATTTTCTTGGCAACTTGGTACCCATCGTACTTTTTGTCATAGTTCAACATATCATATAATATACAAATATAGCGGTTTTACTTTATTTTATGATGTGTTACAGGAATTAATTTTCGAATTTACCCTTACCGTAATCTGCTGACTACATCATTGGACGTTAAGACATTAAATGCTATTATATTATTCGTAAAGTTCGTATTCCACCTATAACAAATAATATATTGTTTCTTACTGTAAGACGAAACTCATTATGATTATACAACTTTTACCATGATATTTATACAAAGAAGACACAAATCAGTAAACTACTACAATAAATGTATATACGCTTTTTGTTGCAACAGTTTTTGTAGTTACATTTTATGTATTATATTTGTACATCAAATCAAAATAGAGCGTTATGGAAACTCCGTTTATATTTGGAAAGATTGCTACTGAGAAGAATTTTACCGACCGTGAGAAAGAAACAGCCGAACTGGTTCAGAACTTTACGTCGTTAAATAACACGATTATTATATCTCCTCGTCGCTGGGGCAAAAGTTCGCTTGTAAATAAAGCCGCAAAATTAGCGATGGCGCAGGACAGCAACCTCCGAATCTGTCATATCGACCTTTTCAATGTACGTAGCGAGGAGCATTTCTATTCACTGCTCGCCCAAAAGGTCATTGCTGCCACTTCCACAAAATGGGAGGAGGCAATCGAGAGTGCGAAGAGTTTCTTTTCGCATCTTGTTCCCAAGATTTCAATTGGTACTGACCCTACAAACGAGGTTTCAATCGATTTTGATTGGGAGGAGGTAAAGCATAACCCCGATGAAGTGCTCGATCTTGCCGAAAAAATTGCCAGGAAGAAGGGCCTGAGAATCGTGATTTGCGTAGATGAGTTCCAAAATATCGCGGAATTTACCGACCCGGACTATTTCCAGAAAAAGTTGCGTTCACATTGGCAGCTGCACCAAAGTGTGGCCTTTTGTCTCTGTGGCAGCAAGCGCCACATGATGTTGGAAATGTTTACAGACACATCCAAACCATTCTACAAGTTCGGCAATCTGTTGTTTCTCAACAAGATTGAAACATCTTGCCTTATGGATTTTTTCAAGAGTCGTTTCGCTGATACCGGCAAGGAAATAGACAATAAAGCAAGCTATTTGATTGCAAAGCTCGTTGATAACCATCCATACTACGCTCAGCAGCTGGCACAGCTTTCATGGCTCAGAACAAAGGATGTATGTACCGTTGAAATCGTGCGTGAGGCACACACTGCATTAGTGGAGCAGTTAAGTCTGTTGTTTGTAACAATCACGGAGACACTGACAACACAGCAACTGAACTACCTTAAGGCTATTATAGCTGGAGAAAAGTCCATCAGTTCAACTAAAGTGATGCATCGCTATCAAATCTCTTCAACGACCTCAATATCCCGTTCAAAGGCTGCTCTTATCAAGAATGATATATTGGATAATAAGGCCGGTGAAATCTCGTTCCAGGACCCGATTTATGCCTATTGGTTGAAGAATGAGTACTTTAGAATAAAACAATTATACGATATGCAAAAGAGAATAAAAGAACATTTGGCAGAATACAAACTATATGTATTAGGAATATCCAATAACGGAATATGGAAGCAAAATAATAAACAATATCCCCATATTCTACCAGAAGGTCAGTCTCTTATGAATTTAATTCCGGGAGATTATTATAAAGGTTTATGTGAAATTACATATAACATAAAACTTCATCGTGATTTTCACCATCTGAATTCTTCACAAGCACTTACAATCAATCTTTTTGGCCCAATGCAGCTTGAAAAAGATTTCAGCATATTACATGATAACGGCATTGAAGTCTCCAACAATACAGCTAGTTTGTTTGAGTATGAACAACCTGACGGTACCGTATTTGATTTTTATATTAACAATGGAGTGAAGAATATTTATTTCGAAGTAAAATATACTGAGGAAACATTTGAGACAAAAAGCAACTCGAACAACGATAACTCTCGATGGTATAAACATTATCAGCCATCTATGGATAAAATACTGAAGGATAATACCAATGCTAAAGATTTATTTTTCTCACAATATCAGTTGTGGAGAAATATTGTTCGCATAAGCAACAACGATACAGTTGTATTTGTCTTTCCTGCATCAAGAAAGGATTTAGAAGCAGAGGTCAATAGCGCCATTGAAAAAGTTAAGCCTGAATATGCGAATAGTATAAAAATCTTGCATATTGACGACATTTGTAAAAGTGGGGAGAATCATGATAAGTTATCCTCCCATTATGCTAAATTCAGAGAAAAATATCTGGAATATTGAGTTGTATATAAAGTTTAACAACTAAAATAAAAAATGCCGCATTACTCCATTCTTACCATCCCAGCCAACTGCATGAAATAATCATTTGACCAAATGTCAAGTTCTTTTGGATTGCGCACGAAAGGCAATACATCTTCTTTCACTTGTTTTATATCAGCTGTAGAGAGACGCTCAATGAGTCTCTCTTTGAATAACTCTGGAGTAATATTCTCATTGTTAAACTGCTTGCATCGTTCTGCCAAATGGGTAAAATCCAACGGAACATTATGGCGTACATACCATTCAAAGTCATACCAATCACGACCTTTGACTCTATTCTTCCATGCACGATAGACCAGTGCGTGCATTTTGCCTGCAAACAAGTCTGGAAGTGTAAAACAGCGGGTCATAAATGAATGTGGCTGAAGCAATAGTTTTTGTTCCGTCTTGAAGTTCAACGGTGGACATGTATCTACTTCAATCTTTATCTTTATAGACTTCTCTGTTTGGAAAGTCACATCATACACATCGGTATTATCCTTAAGGAATGCTGATTCGACCTTTCCGAAATTCTTTTTATCTTTTTTCTTTATTTCAACCTCACGGCCTACCATTGCAAAGGAATCAACGATAGCAGGAAAATATTTCGTAAAATCGAACTTATCATCTTGCGTGAGCAGCGAGAAATCCATATCCTCACTGAAACGTTGCAAGCCATGAAAGATTCTCAGACAAGTTCCGCCATAAAACGCAGCCAACTCAAAAAATCCTCCGACATAAAGTCCGGCGAGTATCATCTGCTGGTTCACTTCAAATATGGCGTTTCTCTTATGTTGCTCGGTTGTTAGATCATAACGGGAGAGCATATTGTCGAATATTTCATTTTTCATCGTCTTAAGAATTTTAGAAGTGTCGAAATTGAATCAGCCTTTTTGCCAACCTTTATATAATCTTCAAATATGGTTGCGTCCATATTATAGAACTCATCCATATCCATACGAATATCCTGCTCAAGATATGTCTCTACATCCTTCATATAACGAAGAATGACTTTTGAAGAATTGGCAATCAAATCACACAAAGCCTTTTCCGGTGATGCGATAAGAAATGCATAGTCACCCTTATTCATACTCCTTACTCCTATCGGAAATGCCTTTCTTGAAATATATTTGTAGTCATAACTGCCGACTGGAGTTTGAAAACTTCGGGGATGTTTTACTGTCATTGATTGATGAACATATACAGCCTCCGGGATAAGTCCATAATATCGTAGTGCAGTAGACATTGAAATATACGAAGGTGTATAGAGATGATTAGCAATCAACTCACTTGATAGAGTCTTTCCTGAATATTCGGGGTTGATCACATAAAGTCCTCGCTTAAGTCTGATGATAACCCCTTGCTTTTCGAGCCAGGTTACTTTCTTATTAGCAGACTTAAGTTCCGGATATAACGATTCAATGATTGAAGTCGTTACTGGAATGGTACCTATTTCATTTAAGTGCTTGTCCATACTGCAAATATAGTAATATTTTGAACAATAAAAGAAATAATACTTCTTTTTCTGTTCAGAATATTACTACTAAAGCAATCTTAAAAATTAGCGACCACAGTCACATAAGTCTGTTGTTTATAATAATCACCGAGACACTGAGCACACAGCAACTGAACAATCTCAAGGCCCAAGGCCCTTACTGCCGGAGAAAAGGCCATCAGTTTAACCAAGTGATACATCGCTATCAAATCTCTTCAACGACCTCAATTTCCCGTTCAAAGGCCGCTCTTATCAAGGATGATATATTGGAAAATAAGGCTGATGAAATCTCGTTTGAAGACCCGATTTATGACTATTGAGTGAAGACCAAATACTTCGCAAAATACGGATTATGTCCCCCTTGGTTATAGAGCCATTTTTGTACCTTTTCTCATCAAAAAACGCCATTTTTCACAAGTTTTTGTACCGCACATTTTGATATTCAAGAAATTACACTTACTTTTACTTTCCAAAATGGAGGTACAAGCCGAGAATGGTGCTAAAAATCACTAACTTACACATTCTCAGATACTTGCCAACATGCTGGTTGTACCTTTTAGAGCGCTATACTATTGATAATCAACGATGTACACATACTTAATAGGAAACAGCGATTTCTTTGCCGACCTTATTCTATATTCCATTCCCCTACACGCATACATCGTAGTGGAATTAAAGGCTACCCCATTCAAACCGGAGTATGCAGGACAACTGAACTTCTACATCAATGTGGTGGATGACAAGATGAGGGGAGAGAATGACAACAAGACTATCGGGTTGTTGCTGTGCAAAGGAAAAGACGAAGTTGTAGCACAATACGCCTTGACAGGCTACGACCAGCCGATAGGTATCAGCGATTACCAGTTGAGCAAGGCTATACCTGAGAATTTAAAATCAGTTCTGCCAAGTATAGAAGAAGTAGAGGAAGAACTGACTTCCTTTCTTGATAAAGATAAGAATCCATAAACTAAGTGTACATGGCAGTAGAAATACAGATTATGATTCCCCAATATGGCGAACTCAATCGAATATACAGCGATTTTATAATCAGCCATACTATCTCTTTTGACAAGCAGAAATTCATTACGGACTTCTATAAGCAATACAATGATACAACAGCCTTTGAAGCCGCTATCCTTGAACTGGTGCTTGACAAACATAAAGAACAATATACTCTGATTCTCAACAGCCTGAGAACCGAGATAGAGAAGAACATACTGATTTACGAAAAACATCCATTGTTTGATGATGAGATAATTTCCCGTGTATGCTACAACTTCGCTGGCAGATATGACACTGATATAGAAGCGCAGTTGAGAATTACACAAAAATTAAGCAAGCCCTTGAATGAAGCATATAACAGATATGATTCCATTGGCTACAGGGAACATACGGCAGAGGAAGAGAAGCAAGCCGAGAAGGAGTATGAACGCTGCAAGGCTGAATACGACAAGGAAAAGAAGGAATTGGACAAACTCTATGAATTGCAAAAGCAAGACAGGAAAGAGGCTTTTCAATATACGGAAAACCTTTCCGGTAATATTTACCGCCTAAACCTTCTTTTTATGGAAATCCTGAAGAAGTACCTTCCTGATGATGTGGAAGTAAAACGACAGTATGAACCGGTCAAGCAAAATGAGCAAGAAGAAATACAGAATACACCGGAGGGACAGCATGAATATTTTGACATGAAGTCGCTTTCGTCCATTCATGAGACCTGTGTCGGGGAACAGTTCGAAGCCATTACCATATCGGACTTTTATGCCAATATAAACCTGCACCCCTGCAAGAACATACTAAAAATCAAGGCAAGGGAAAAGATACGGGTGTGTTACCTGATATTCCTGATGAGCGAAAAACTATCCAAGCAATACAGGGACGAATGGCGAGACAAGATATTGAAACTACTGGATATTGACGAGAGCTATTACAGGTCGAAGTACAAAGAACCCGTTTCCGATTTTCCGAGTGATAGTAACCAGAAATTCGCCAAAGAAATGGAAAGCATATTCAGATAATTCGTGATATATCCTGACATTCCACGAAATTACCACTTTTACCACTCATATTAATTTTTGAGTGGTATTTTTATTATCTGATATTCAGTAAGATATAATGACTTCAGATTTATATCATCCACATCCTTACCACTTACAACCATACCTAATTTTGCATCGTTCGAGAACAGAAATAACAGCCAGTGCGCAGGGCTGATTGTTTAACGACTAAATAGATTGGACGATGACAAATCTTCAAGAGTTATTATTAAAACCCGTCTGGCAGATGACAGGCGAAGAGTTCATATTCCTAAGCAAGCACGCTTCCAACCAAACGGAAGCGCAACCGCAGCCCGTCACGGACACAGAAAGAAAGTATGTGTACGGAATACTTGGCATTGCCAAACTGTTCGGGTGCAGTCTGCCCACCGCCAACCGTATAAAGAAAAGCGGAAAGATTGACAAAGCCATTACGCAAATAGGGCGCAAGATTATCGTTGATGCGGAACTTGCCCTTGAACTGGCCGGAAAGAAAACCGGAGGACGAAAATAACGGGAGGTGTACTTATGGATTATATGAAAGACAACAAGGAAATATCGGCAGAAGAAGCCGTAATCCTTTGGCAAGCCTCACGTTTGAGCCTGTCGAAAAGTTACGAGAAAGCACCGGAAATTCTCAAAGTACATGGTTCCGTCATAGGAACATTGGGGAATTTCAGCGCATCCATCGGCAAAGCCAAAAGCAAAAAGACGTTCAATGTGTCGGCTATCGTAGCTGCCGCATTGAAGAATGGTACGGTATTGCGATATGTGGCGGAACTTCCGGAAGACAAACGGAAAATCCTTTATGTGGACACGGAACAGAGCCCTTATCATTGCCTGAAAGTCATGAAACGTATTTTACGGATGGCCGGGCTTCCCGATGACAAGGACAATGAGCATCTGGAATTTCTCGCTTTGAGGAAATACACGCCCGAACAGCGTATCAGGATTGTAGAGCAGGCTATCTACAATACGCCTGACATAGCCCTTGTAATCATAGACGGCATCCGTGACATGGTATATGACATCAACAGTCCCGGAGAATCGACACGCATCATATCCAAACTGATGCAGTGGACGGACGACAGGCAGATACATATCCACACGATACTCCACCAGAACAAGGGGGATGAGAACGCGAGAGGGCATATCGGTACTGAACTGAACAACAAGGCAGAAACCGTACTCCTTGTGGAAAAGGACAAAAACAATGGAGATATAAGCAATGTTTCAGCCATGCACATACGGGCAATGGATTTCGAGCCTTTCGCATTCCGTATCAATGACAACGCCCTGCCCGAACTCATGGAGGGTTACAAGCCCGAAGCCAAGAAACCGGGAAGACCGGAAGAGGAAAAGTTCGACCCTTACAGGCATATCACCGAACAGCAGCACCGCATCGCACTGGAAGCAGTTTTCGGACTGAAAGAGGAATACGGCTACAAGGAGCTGGAAAAAGCTTTAATCAAAAGCTATACGTCAGTAGGTGTAAAGCTGAACCATCAAAAGGCGGTACCGCTCATCACCATGCTTCGCAACAAACGGATGATAGTGCAGGAGAACGGCAGAAAGTACACGTTCATGCCCGACTTCCACTATTAGTCCACACCTTGCAATCGCTTCACTTTATTCCGAGGGTCTATATATTAGGGATAAAGCGAAGTGGTTGCGGAATGTGGAGAACCGCTTCACTTTATTACCGTACTCTATATATACGAAAATAAAGTGAAGTGATTATAAAGACCGTACTTCAGAAAGAGGTACGGGCGAAAAGAGAAATAAACCGATTCAATCACTATTCAAACAATTATTTTTTATGGATATACAGACAGCGAAACAAATCAAGATAGCGGATTACCTGCATAGTTTGGGCTTTTCTCCCGTCAAGCAGCAGGGCATAAACCTGTGGTACAAGTCACCGCTAAGGGAAGAAACGGAAGCCTCGTTCAAGGTGAACACAGAACGTAACCAATGGTATGATTTTGCACTCGGCAAGGGTGGGAATATCATCGCACTAGCGCAGGAACTTTATTGTTCCGACCATGTGCCATATCTCCTGCAAAGAATCGAAGAACAGGCACCCAGCATTCGTCCCGTGTCTTTTTCTTTTGGCAAGCAATCATCTTCCGAGCCAAGTTTCCAACAGCTGGAGATTGTGCCGCTTTCTTCTCCTGCCCTACTCACCTATTTGCAGGAAAGGGGAATAAACATCGCACTGGCAAAAAGAGAATGTAAGGAAGCGCACTTCACCCATAAAGGCAAACGGTATTTCGCCATCGCCTTTCCTAATGTATCGGGTGGGTATGAAATCCGCAACAGATATTTCAAAGGCTGTATTGCCCCAAAGGAAATATCCCACATCAGACAATCGGGGACAGCAAGGGAAACGTGTTATGTGTTCGAAGGTTTTATGGACTACCTTTCATTTCTCACTTTAAGATTGGAGAATTGCCCGAAATATCCCGAACTGGAGAGGCAAGATTATATGGTACTGAATTCCGTAGCCAATGTTTCCAAAGCCCTCTATCCTTTGGGGAGCTACGAGCGCATCCATTGTTTCTTTGACAATGACCGTGCAGGGATGGAAGCACTCCAACAAATCCGTATGGAATACGGCAGGGACTTATACATCCGTGATGCTTCGCAGACATACAGCGGATGCAAGGACTTGAACGAATACTTACAGAAACAGGCTGAAAGAAACAGGCAAGTTCAATCTGCAAAAGGGGTGCGCAGCCAACCACCGAAAAAGAAAAACGGCTTTCGGTTATAGCCCACTATAACTACACGCTTCGCTTTCGTAGTTGTGGGCT